>Ga0222419_100335_pt1 | contig 56016 bp, 40 predicted proteins | sample 1B20Ametagenome_FD_182474 | JGI IMG/M metagenome (GOLD analysis project Ga0222419, IMG submission 182474) | Enriched microbial communities from leaf-cutter ant dump, University of Wisconsin, Madison, United States - 1B20A (version 2) | ecosystem: Environmental > Terrestrial > Nest > Insects nest...
TGCGGCATCCGTGACAACAAGGGTGTAATCACCTTCTGCTGACACCACATCACCGCTGTTAAAACTTGCACCGTTCAGGGTCGCTGTACCTTCGTTGAAACCTATCGTACGGTCATCGTTGTAGATAAACCCATCGCTCACTCCGGTGACTACAGGGGCTGCCTTGTCGATAGCAAAACTTAAGGTTGTAACATTCCCTGCGGCATCCGTGACAACAAGGGTGTAATCACCTTCTGCTGACACCACATCACCGCTGTTAAAACTTGCACCGTTCAGGGTCGCTGTACCTTCGTTGAAACCTATCGTACGGTCATCGTTGTAGATACCCCCATCGCTTACTCCGCTGACTACAGGTGCTGTCTTGTCGATAGCAAAACTTAAGGTCGTAACATTACCTGCAGCATCCGTGACAACAAGGGTGTAATCACCTTCTGCTGACACCACATCACCGCTGTTAAAACTGGCACCGTTCAGGGTCGCTGTACCTTCATTGAAACCTATCGTACGGTCATCGTTGTAGACACCCCCATCGCTTACTCCGGTGACTACAGGGGCTGTTTGATCAAGGGTAATGTTATCCGAAGCGACAACAGATGCATTGCCGGCATGATCTACTACCTGGATATAAACAGTTTTTAGCCCATCTCCTGGTTTAAGCTCCCATGCTTTGTTCGTTGCAAAGGCTTCTGCCGTAGAATAGTTTGTTCCATCATTAGAGAAGCTCATGGTGGCTATATCTGTATCTGCTGTATTAAGCGTTAGCGTAACGTTCGGATCATTGGTATAGGCCTGGCTACTATTGATGTCCAACGTGATCATTGGCTTTACACCATCGATCACTATATTCTTATTCGCTCCCAACGAGCCTGCTGTAGCCGGTGTGGACAGGATAAGGATGGCGTCCTTCCCGATATTATTTCTAACCGTAAAACCGTTAAGCATTAAAGCAACTGCACTCTGATAGTCTAAATCAACAGAAAGATCGCCTTCTTGTACGATGTATTTAAAGATCAGCGTCTTGCTTCCTGAACCACTATCATATATCGCATTACGGTCTGTTAGGCCAGTTTCCAGCAACAGGGTCGGTCTACCATCTGTACCATGCACATACACATTCTGATCGAACGTTACGGCGATATTGATCGTCTGGCCTATGCCATACAGGCCATCCGCTGTACTGCTGCTTACTCCCGTTATGGTCGGGTTGAGTGGATTGACGGTAATACTGATGACTTTGGTATCGGTAAGCACTCCTCCCGATCCGGATGCTCCTTTGTCATTCACTGCAATCGAAAGACTTGCCGGACCGTTGTAGCCAGCTGTTGGCTTAAACTGCAAACCATCCAATGCATTGTTAATATCTGCGAGTGTCCCTTCGAATGTCATCGCGGCATCGTTTGCCCCACCTCCGACCAAGAAAGACAAACCTGTCACACTTCCCAAGGTTAACGTTCCGTCTGTAACCGTCAACGCAAGTTGCACATGGTTGTCTTCGGCATCTACATCACTGATGACAATTCTATTATTATCAGCCGTATGGAATATAAGTGTGTCATCCTGATCCATAGCCTGCATATCCGGTCCACTGATCTCTGGAGCATCGTTGACAGCCTTCACTGACAGGTAAACTGTTGTGGAATTCGTTCTGCTACCTCCCATCCCTGTATGACCATTATCGTCTATCGATATGTACAGTATCACACCATCGGTTGCATCTTGTGCGGTGGTAAATGAAACATTCCCAAAAGCAATAAAAGCATTGATAGCTGTAATCGACCCTGTCAAAGTCATAGCACTGGATGTTCCTCCGACCACGATATTTGCATCAGAGACCGCGGCAAGTGTCCCACTGGGAACAGAAAATGCTACGGTGACAGGAGCATCACCCGCATCCACATCGCTGAAACTGATTGCCGTAAGCGAGGTTTGTTCGTCCTCTGTCACCACAAAAGTGGCCGGTGCCGTTATGACCGGGGCATCATTGACGGCTTCCACCGTAAAACGCACCCATGCCGAATCGCAACGCGTGGGCGTCCCATTGTCGCACGCTTGGTATTCCAGGCTATCCAATCCGACATAATCACCGATGGGGGTATAGGTAAAGCTGCCGTCCGCATTCAATACAACTGTTCCGTTCACAGGCGCGGTGACCAAAGATGCCGTTAATACATTTCCTTCCACATCCAAATCGTTGGTCAATACATTCCCCATTGCGGGCGTGTCTTCGGTTACGGTTACTTCGTCATCTACTGCTATCGGAGCCGTGTTCACAGCGAACACATTGACGGTCTTGGTGGCTGGCGTACTCTGGTCTGTTCCGTCGTCTACCATAAAGCTAATCGTACGAACCGCGGTATTTGGATTTTGCGAGCCGTTGTTATACATTACAGCCCGTAAAGCGGCTTGCCACTCTGCCTGTGTGCCCGTGGCACCTGTAGAGGTAAGCGTCAGAATACCTGTCGCTTCATCGTAGCTTCCACCGATATTACCCATTGTAGCACCATCGTTAGTAAAATCAAGCACATCCTGGTCATCTTTGAAATTGCCGGTAATCGCTACTACAGCTGATGCTAAGGTACTGTTATCCGGGTCAGATATTGTAATATTATCATCAATTGTGACCGCACCAGCTCCTTCTGTAAAAGAAGTCGGACCTCCAATGATTGTCACTACAGGGGCATCATTCACCTCCACAACGGTAACGGTAGAAGTAATCGACAAAGTGGCCATGTTAACACCTCCATTAGCCGTATCGCCGTCATCCCGTATAGCCGTCAATGTAAATACGCGCGGTGAAGGTGTAGGATTTGAGCCGTAATGTATATAACCAAAGTTGTTCACCAAGCTGTTAAGATCGGTTGCGGTTAACGGTGTTGGGAAATCAATAGTCACGGTAAACACCCCACTAACAGGATCTTTGCTCATAGTAATACCATTTATAGGAGGGTCTTTTACACCAAATGTATAATGGGCACCCTCTGTGCCTATCCGTAAGTATTCATAGTTTGCCGCATCTACCACGCCTGACACAGTTAATACCAATCGGGTAAATTTCTGCCCGTCTTCTATAGCACTGCTGTTCGCTCCACTAAACAGCGCGACAGTTGCATCGCCTTCGGTAAAGGTCGGGTTCATCGCCATAGCAGTAAGTGTCGGCGCATCATTGACAGCAGTAACCATAATAGTTACTACTGCAGCTACGCTGGTTCCTCCATCACCGTCAGCTATTGTAATGCCAATACTGCGGTTAGCTATAGATGGATCATCACTTGTATTTTGGAACGTTAAGTTTCGAAGCAGCGCTGATACATTCTCTGGCGTAGTGGCATTGTTAAAAGTGACTACCAGATCAGCTCCGTTAGAACCACCCGTATACGATCCTATAAGTTCACCTCCGTATGTCAAATTTGATCCCGAAACACCGATTTGCCCGGAACCTACACCTTGATTCCTAATGCTTAAAACATCAGTATTTTCACCATTTGACGTGATGGATACCGTGAGATTGCCCCCATTGAAATCTGGGGAATCAGCATCCGTTACCTCAGCTTTTTCGTCAGCATCTATCAATACAGCGTTATCCCCTTCGGTAAATCCAAAAGAATCTCCATTTAGATTGTTAATCACAGGAGGTAGGTTTAGGGTATACAGTGCCTGATGAGTAACTGTACTTCCCTGGTTGTTACTTGCGTCCGTCAAATAAAAAGATAGTGTCAATGTACCTACCGACAACCCTGATACATCAATACCGGATATCTGCTGATTTGCAGAACTGATTACGCCTGTTCCTGTTACCGGCGTTCCGCCGGCCGAACTGCTTATAGAATAATGATAGGTTGCGCCCACTTCGCTCCCCGCGCTTGTGAAGCTAACTGCCTGGTGATTATCTCCATTGATGTTCGCCTGATCGAACTGCACGGCATACCCGGTTGGCGGACTAAAATCCAGGCACCAGTTCAGGTTATCGAGATCCATATAAACGAATGCACCCGATAAACTGATTTCCAGCTCATCCACGATGGTGGTTCCGTTCGTTGTAAAATCAATATAGGTATAACCGGAGTTTGTCTCAAAACCGGTATTGAATCCGGAATTTTTCGTTAGGGTATATTGCGTACCACCATTTCTTTTGCCTGTCAGCGTAACCGTTCCAGTTGCTATTGGCAGTGTCTCTCCAGAGGCATCGGCCGAAAGGAAAAGATAGAGCCCTTTTATAGAAATTGGGACACTGGAAGTCATTTTATAGGTTCCGTTGCCTGTTGTGCCTTCATTGCTCAAATGATAAGCGGAACCGCCCAATCCTCTTGGAGTAGCAAAGTGCTTTACAGTCCAGTTACCCTCCAAGGTGAAGCTAATCCCGTTTCCCGAAAATGTGGTGGCGTTGTGGGCTTCGCCCTGATCAAAATTTTCGACAAGACAGGAACCGACGTAATGTACCTGACCATTGGTGTAGGCAGGTGTACCTGTATAATCTCCCGAAACAGTAGCAATATCCGTCCCTGCTTTCAGGTTCAGTTTTAGCGAACCCTCGCCACTGATATTCGATACAACTATTTCATAAGTATCGTTGCTGCCCGTTACAGGGTTTAAAGTAGCCGTTACACCGACTCCTGTAGATAATTCAAAATCGGCTATATCTACATTAATGACGTTTTTGCTGAAAACAACCTTATACGTCACCTGCGTAGCCGTCGTCATTGGTGCCCCGACAAGGCTAATGCTCGTTACCTGTGCCGGATCATTTGCACCTATGACTAAGGGAACATCATACATAAAATGATCGAGATAGATATTGATATCCGGTGCTTCGATACGAATTTCATCGACATCATAAAAAATAGGATTATTTGCAAATGACTGGTTAAGCGTTCCGTCAAAATTAACATTATTTACTCTTCCAACCTCGCTTCCGCCTTTACGGGCTATGACAGCACCTGAGGAGGAAGAACCAGCATACATTCTTCGAAGATAAATTCCCATGAACCGAAAGTTACTACCATCTGCCTTCTTAATTGTCCAACGTGTAACATCACCGGCAGCTGAACTATTATCATAGAGATATCCAGAAGGAGAAGATCCATTATCATATCCATCTGCACCCGTAAGACGACTAACTGTAGGATTGGAGATACCGCCACTAATTGTAAACAGGAAACCCTTTGCTATCTCGATTTCAGATGGTTCATCTGGATATGGAGCAGGATTACTGTCACCGAATATGGAACCATAACCGGAATTAATTCTCGGCTCACCATCAAAATCAACAATCGACTGGCTTTGGGCAAGTTTTGGCATCCCTATCCCAAACAGCAGAAATAGCGCAAGAATTGGTATGCAATAGTAACTTTTCATCTCATTCATTTTTTATAGGTGTCTGCAAGACTAAGGTTATTTTAGTTTCTGGAAGGGAATATTCCTTCTAAGGCAATAATATAATTCAGGGTAAGGTATGGTTGCATATTATTATGCGGCTGGCTACCTCCTGTTGGCTGCATAGCCGTCAGCCCCATGGTCGTATTAGCAGATCCTGTGCTATATATCTTTCCATCCTTAGACACCCCCCGTTCTACTTCTACCTGAGCTACTGATAGCAGAGCCCCCTCTGGATTGTTGGTTGTGCCATCGGCAGAAGTAGCCATTAATTGATGGATATGTTGAGGCATCTCTGTTTGTAGCAAAGTAACACGCTCTTGACCAGCTACCTGGCCTATTGTGTAATTTGACAGCCCCGGGCCTTGTCCCTGCCCTATAGCTACTCTTCCCCGCAAATCCGGCAAAGCAAAAGTCGTTTGTCCATTTCCGCCATAGGTGGTGCCTATTAAAGCAAATAGAGCTTGATTTTGAGCTATCGCCAATATTTGTCCATGACAAAAAGCCCAGCCTTTTGGCGCGAAATTAAAACCGACTAAGATTATTGTTCCGATAAATGGTAAGTCCATGATATTATTGTTTTAAGTTTAAAAATTTTGTTAATTATTTCTCTTTTATATTGATCTGAGTTAAGTTGATAAACTTGCTATGACCGTGTCCTTTACAAACGGCATATAGGCCAGTTGCGTAGGTAAAACCAAGCCATCCATCGCCATATTACAGCTGTATTTGCTCCATCCATTGCCTGTTGCATCGCCAAAGGAGAGCAGCGTATCTTTTCCTTCCGCATTTTTCAACACGAGGTTTCCACCTTTATCACCGGCTAAATCTGCACATAGAAAGATATTGATAGATCTACTTGTTTTCATCCATGAAGTCAGTTCAGTTTTACTCCAACCCTGGGACACTAAGCTAAGCACCATATCAACCTGTTGAAACTGTTTAAGATTTCGCGCCCAACGCTCTACTTTCATCTGATGTTCCGGAGATTTTGCAAGTTCATTTCCCGCAGTGGCAAGAATGCCTATCCGCTTATTCCGTATCTGAACAACCTCGAAAGGTTTTATCCATTTATCCAAGACCGGATTTTCCCAATCCATATGACTGTTCACAAGCGTAAACGGGCAACTCTTCGCCAGCGCTAACAACCCGGGTTCCGTTAAGCTTATTTCCTGATTTCCGAGCGCTGCAACCTGGATTCCCAATGCATTCATTTTGTCTGTCACAGACACATCAGGCGTGTCCGAGGCCAAGAAATTACCTGTATGTAACCGCAGCGTATTACGGGGAATATTTGCGGTGCAGGATGCTTCAAAAAGTTCCTTTTTACCGAACTGATTGCCTGTATGAAAGATAGATGTTTGGGCTTCATCAAAATCTAAATAAACTCCTTTATACGGTGCAGATAAGGTATGACAGACACCTTTGTTGGTTGCCAAGAACAAGCCGCCTAAAAGCAGACCACTGCGCTTAATAAAATCTCGACGGTTAGGACTATTCATAGTTTGCTAGTATTTTCATTTTTACACGTTTCATTTGGTAGTAGCTAAAAAGCCGGTTTGCAGACAAACCCTATTTTTCATTTTTCGGTAATCTGATGGCAAAAGTACACCTATTCTATCAAAAAAACACCTATACCAAAGTATAGTATTCTACTATAATTGCCACAATTTGCATGCACAGCGCCCTCATACACCGATTACGGTCAAAAAACTGCACATTGGGCATAAAACTATCGCCATTAGTGTTCAAAACCGATGTATTGCACAAATCGTGGCCTATCTGATCGGTTTGGTGTAGCAGCGTGAGGCATAGTCTCTATCCAAACGATGAGATCGCCCTTTTTACCGGCTACATGTTTTTCTAATCCTTTATCCCGCAACGCTTCCATTGCACCCTGTGCTGAACCATGCGTCTTCAATAGGTCATCCAAAAGCTTGTGATAGCCGGGAATCAGACTAAAAGCGCCACCATCCGCGGCAACATCTTGCAGGTACACCAAACCCTGCACATGATAGCGCACTCCGGTATCAAAATCGATATCCCAATGCAGACCACTCGCTCTGAAAGCGTAACTTGATGATTCGGGAGGATGGTATCCCAACGGTGCCTGCGTAGGAATGATAGCGTCACTTCTATACAAATCGGCAAATACATGGCGTATCTGCGAAAGATTCCGGATTTTCGCGATCACTTCATGTTTTAAAGAAGGAATCAAAATCCCTTGTAATAACGGATCCTGCGGATACCAGCTGTCTGGACGATCCAGCCTTACATTTAAACGCGCGCATATCAGATCACGAACCGCATCACAATCGGACTCGGGAACAAGTCCAGGCAGATGCAAGTATCCCTCTTCTTGCCAAAAACGGATTTGCTCCGCTGTAAGACACTTGCTTTTGTAATTTTCTTCAGAGGTTCCCTGCAGTGTATTTAAAAAGTTGGCAATAGCCTGTTCATAATCTTCTTTCCCTAACTGCTCGATCAACCAGGCCTCAAAATGTTTCTCATCTCGACACTCGTTGTAGATAAAACGATATGTATCAAACACCCCAAGATGAAAAGCCGCCATAAAGACACGACTGGCGCGCAAGAAAGTCGGGTCGTTCACCTTTTGAGGATCTTGTGCCAATACATTATGTCTAAATTGCTTCAGGAAATCTTTAAATTGCATAGTAGATGAGTTGACACTCCATATTGATAACACGAAACGAACGAGCTCGGCACAACTTTCCTCTACCGATTGCAATGAAGTGTTCACGGTCAAATCTGTGGCTGACGGCCGTTCAAAAGGGGCCGTAATTCCTGTAAATTCAACTACCCTATCTGGGTGACCTTCTTGCAATAATGCCCTCCGATACAAATCTTTGGGATCGCGTGCTATCGCGTCTTCCAACGAACAATCAAGGAACACCAAGGGAGATTCGCATATAGCTTTCACCTGTGCACGCCCTTCCTCATAGGGATTAATAGCAGCAATCAAAACCAAGTCATAATCCGGAGCAAGAACAGATGCAAACCTTCCCAAACGCTGAATATGTGCTATACGGTCTTCTTTGCTAAAGCCGAGGTCCCGACATAAGGTTTGGCGATAGACATCCCCATCTAACAAAGCAACCTTATATCCCTGATCTTCCATCTGCTCTTTTACTGCGTTGGAAATCGTTGTTTTCCCTGAGCCGGACAGCCCGGTTAATTGAACAATCAGGCCTTTACGATTAGACATTTTGTAAGTTTATAAAGTTAACATAGGTATTCAAACATTCCGTATAAGGAAAATCAAGCCAATCCGTCAACTCTTCCTTAAAAGGTTGGTCGGGATATTTGCCGTGAAATTTCATCCTCTCCCTTATTTCATGCGCAGAGGTAACTTTTATAGACAACCTGTCGATGAAATCCTGAAACAGCGCTTCCGGCCCCGCGCTATAATCAAAGAAATAGTCGCCAGCATGATTTTCCCGATAGATCATTGATAGCCGCGCGTAAAACCCTTGCAAAACATCCGCGGTAAACAAATCAAAATTCTCAAAGTGGTTTTGCGACACAGCTAGGTTCAACCATCGTTCATGCACCATGCCAGGTATCGCATGGATACCCCTACGTTTTCGGTGTGACTGTATAACGGCTTTGGGCTCACGTGTCAGAAAATAAAATGGCGTATCGGGATACCACTTTCTTAAAGATTCATAAAAATGGATATGCCAGCTGTCCAGCTTGATAAAGAGCTGTTGCTGCTTTATTCTTTTTTGTCCCAAGATCTTGACCGTCGCGCGAAACAGATTTTCCTTGTCTGTTGACACAGTCTCATACTGTTCATCCATGCGCAACACTTCATCTAAAATAGGAGCTTCGGCCACCACAATATTTTCTTTCTGGGTAGCTAGACACTGCGAAAGCAAAGTAGAGCCACATCGTGAAACATGGAAAATAAATGCGGTGGGTGCGACATATTCTAGTTGCTCGGCAAGCTCATGGATCATCCATATATCACTCTGCGAATCAAATTTAGAACGGTTCTTCATTTGAATTCTACACCGTCGAGTAGTCTCATCAAAGAAAGGTTCGTCCATTAATCCATTTCCTAAATCGAGCCATGACACTGCCCAGTCATTATCTTTACGAACTAACTTATAAGGTACCCAATGATATAAAAACCGCTCAGCCATTCTCCTTCATTTGTCGAATCAGTTGCCGGGAAACATCGGTATTCAATCGCTCTAACTCAGCAATAATACGTTGCTTGGTTTGCGCATCATACTGTTCCTCCCTGACCTCCGTTATAGCATCGTAATCGCTAAAAATCACATCCGTTTTTTCATTTCTTACCGCATCAATCACAAGATGCACCCTTACAATCTCACTTTTGTTGCGAATATGGTGCACTTTAGAAAAATCCATGTACCAACACTCACCAGCTACCAAGGTCAGCCTTTCTCCATCCAAATAAAACTCTACCAAAGGATCGGTTATAATCGGAATATGCAGGCGGAAGGTCCCATCTAAATAAGAGCATCCCTGATCCCGATGTGGCTTTATTTCACTCGATGGATAGAGCGCCATCAGACGTACACTCTCCTTATCGCAGGGCCAAGAGTCAATAATAGACTTTATGTAAGGTATCTTATCTAATAACGGTGTATCTTGATATGACTCTACACCATAATTAGATCGAATATCCTGTGCTATCCCACTCTCCGACCTTAACGAAATACACTTCCATTGACCACCATAATCGTTACGGTTGAAATGTTGTACCCACAAATCTGCAAGACAATATTCAAGTTCAGCTTCAAGCTTGGACACATCGTAGGTTTTGTCAAATTTTATAAAGTTTTTCAAAGTGTGTTATGGTTATTGAAAAGCTAATTTATGCGTTAGTTTAATTATTTCACCGTAGCCATATGCTGACACCAATCTCGGAAGAAAAAGGGCACTAAGCGGCAAGCACTATTGTCACCTATTTCTTACCTACGAAGTATTGATTTGTTTTAAGACGGTATTTCTTCATAGTAAGCATATTGACTTCTCGACATAATTATAATGAACGATAGCAAATCGCTAAGCAAATATAAATTTTATTGATCAAAAACGCGCATTTGAAAGGGGGACATTTGGGGAGATCGTTACATAAAACAAAAATCCGCACCTGATCTTCCTTGTCTCAATGCCTAACACAACCTGTACTTAAGTATAGGTCTCCCGCCTTCATGGTGTTAACCGCCACTATTTTTCTCGTTTTTTATTTTTGCATTACCTGAAAATCAATTGATATTTTTCAGTGACGCGTATAAAATCGTTGCTTATCGATCGACGGACAAGCCGAAATAGCGTTTTCCCTGAGAGGGCTACAAAGAAAGTAATGATCGAGGGTGCTAACAAAAGCAACGATTACGGAAAAATACGGCTACAATTTTGTAAAATATTTTCTTCCAAGGATACTTTTGAAGAGTAGGTGTCGTTGTTGCCGAATTTTTCACTAAAACCGTTAAGACTATCACGAATTCAAAAAACCGAAGGAGACGGGTACAAGAAGGTAAGAATATCTTTTCAACAACATCTTTTACTCAAAATACCCTTGGATAGTACGACACGCCGATCAGGAAGAATTGCCGGATATTGTCTACATTTACTTGTCGGACGATATTGTTTCTAGCTGTGTTTTGTATATTCCGATTATCATTTAGCAAGTCGTACGCCGAAAACTTGACTTCGAGCTGTTCTTTTTTCAACATGCGGTAGTACAATTCGATATTCCAAAGATGAATCCTATTTGCAGGCAATCCCTCAATATAATAGCCTTTCGACTCAAACCGATTGATCAATGTCGTGCGTTTAGGCCAAGTCAGAACAGCATCAAAGCCTATACTGCTGTGAAAGCTCCTGCGTCCGCTAATTCTGTCAGAGACATTCCAATTCACACCCACAGACTCTTTCCATCCGATTTTCAGCTGTTCAAGCAATCCATACTGCACCTCTAGTCCATGCCAAACTCCTGTACGGCGATTTTTGTACTGTGTGCCATTGTTATAGTAGTATCGTTGACCGTTGTCTAGTCGCACCAGGAGACTTGCATTCAACGGCCGATTCCAAATTTTACGCGCACGCCTGTACAGGTAAGTCAACGTGAAAAACGGGAGACCAGCGTTATTGACAGTTTGGCGCACCTGTCCCCCATTGGGCAGGTAGCTGATACTGTCTGTCAGTTGCCGACTAACGAGAGAATATGCAATGGATAGCTGTTGCGACCGATTCTTTACGAAGTGCGTTTCAGTATAGTCGAGCGCAAATCGATACTGCCATTCTGATTGCAACGCCCGGTTACCGATCTGGTTGAAGTCTTTTTGGGTAGTATCCATTAAGGCGATCATATCATCGATTTGTGGCGGATTGGCCAACGATCGGTAACCAAGCGTTATCGCCTTGCTTGAAAGTTTTCGCGATTGTCCGTATCGAACACTCATTGACGGCAACACAAAGAGAAAGCGTTGGTCTATACGTCTAAGATCATAATCCGAAACATTTTTTCGTGATCTGCCTTCCATTGCTAGCTCGCCCGTTATCAACAGGCTATTCCGGCCGGCACCCGTATTTTTGAGAAAGCTCCTGTTAGCGATGATCGCCGGCGTCCATATTATATCGTTAAAGCGGTCAGCATAGGAAATAGCCCTGTTTTCTATACGATAGGTATTGGTCATAGAATCAAGAAACCGATCCGTCTGATATTCCTTGCGCTGGTGAACCGATAACTGTTGGCGAAAGTCTAACGATGTGGCCATCGACCGGCCGATAGCTAGGGTTAATAATCTATCCAAGCCGACGGTTGCCCCCACCTTGTGCCAGTTTTCGCTACGGTCATTTTCTTTCAGCCGGTTGAGAGAGGTGTTACCGGCAAACATAATGTACTCTTGCTGATCGGAGCGCCGATTTTCTGCATCAACCGCATAAGACAATTCCAGCTTAGGATCTTTTGAGCTGATCCGGCGCAGATCGAAAGATACATCCGCCTTTTGGCTATACTCCTTGCCATTACGCTCTTTGTGCAGATTAGAAAGCACGTCCTCTGATTTATCGGTCGCCAGTCGATTTAACAATTGATGCGTAGATATATCCGTTCGCCTTAGGCCTGATTTCATTCGGAGATCCCATTTATCAGCCTTATACCTTGCCGTTCCCGAATACGACCACCCGTCCTCTTCATGGTTGCTGCGTTGGCGTTCTACAATGTGTTGCTGATCCAAGTCTTCAAGCCAACGGATCTCCTGCATATCCCGAAGCACTTCCGATTTCTTATCGTTACGTTGAAATTCAACATTCGTATTAAAATGGTCATTCCATTTCCGCTCATATTTTGTGCCACCAATAAAAAAGGTGTTTAGCCCTATTTGGTCGAACAACGGTGTGTTCAGATCCAAACTCTCGCCACCGGCCTTGTACACATTGGCCGACAGAAAATCGCCTACGCCTCGCGACACCTTATTGGTGTTGTTTGCTCCCGCAAAAATGCTAATCTGGTTCTTAGCATCAAAACCGTTCAGCAAGAATGTCGCTTCGCGACGTTTATCGTCGCCCGCCGCCCCGCCCATTTTGCCGAAAAGCCCTCTCTTCTTGTCCTTTTTAAGGACAATGTCCACGTCAAGTCTTTCTTCCCCATGTGGCACATTGAATGGGCTATCGTATACTTTTACTTTGTCGACCGCCTCTGCCGACAAATTACGGGTAGCTACAGCCGAATTTTTGCTAAAAAAAGGCTTCCCCTCCACCAGCACGTTGGCCACCCTCTTCCCGTTAACCGTAATCATACCGTCGCCCCATACCACGATACCCGGGACCTTGGTCAACAAATCTTCTACGACAGCATTAGGTTGCAAACCAAATGCTTCCGGATGGATCACCAGAGTGTCTTTTTCCATCATCATGGGTGGACGGTTCACCTGCACTTCCGCTATCTGTTTTAGCTCTTCTACCATTTGGAGCTGGCCTATGTCGACGACCTTCTGTTCAAGCTTCCACTTGAAATCCAACACCACCGCGCGAAAACCTACGGAAGATAGCTGTAGTTGGAATACGGTGTCGGTAAGTGGAACAGCGTCAAGATGAAAGCCTCCGCGATTGTTCGTGAATCCATATTTCAATATTTTACCATTGCTTTTTGAGTATATACTGACTGTAGCGGAAACGACAGGGTTTCTGCTGATGCTATCAACCACCTGCCCACGAACGATCACTTGCCGCTCGGTCGGAATTTGACCGTATACCACAAACATGCTCAATACGTATAACAAAATAACGATTAAATACTTAATCACCGAATATTGCTTTAATGTTTTTTAAATAGGCGTCCGTTTGTCGGGGGAATTCTTTAAAGGGAACAAATATTTTATCAGCCCTAAAATCAGGAGACAAAACGAATAAAAATGGTAAATTTTTATTTTCCAAACTCAGACCCAAATTATTATCCAAAAAAAACACAGGAAATTTTATGCCTTTCGAACCATACTTAATTTTGAACTCCCTTTCCGTCATTCCGTCTATCATCAAACAAACACGGCTCTCACTTCCTTTAAAAAACACATGCAACTTCTCCAGAAGTTGGTCAACACAAAGGTTGCAGTCATATCTAGAATACCTGAAAACCAAAAAAGAGCCTGATTTCAGCACACGTTCAATTGAAACATGTTCGTTATTCAAATCTTTAAGACCAATTCCACTATCAATTTTTTTTCCTAAATTAGGAATGACAAGTTCTGGATAAATATCCCAAAACAAACTTTTGTTGTCACCTGATGGGATATGCTTTACGCTTTTTTGAACAGGATTCTGAAACAACACAGACGCTAAATAAACAAGTGTTATCGTCAGTACCCCATACAGAACTAAAAAATGAAGTGTACTCTTCGACATAATCTTCGCCTCAAATATTTACCTATCCTATTTTTTTAAGTAAAGGAGTTTTAGAATGGGATTGCTTGTTCCCTTTTTCATGAGCAACCGAAGCTTTTCCGGAAACATTTCATCACGGGTATCTCTTGGAAGGTTCTGGTATAGTTGCTTTAAAGAGAGAAAAGACTGTCCCGATATAAAAACTCCGTTGTGGGTGGCCAGCACAGGATTACCCCTTTCCGCAACCGGAAGCCCTAATGAGACATCTACTGTTTCCGTTAAATTGAACAGATCATTGGTCTGCAGATTATACAAGTACGCACTGCCTTTGATACTAGGAAAGGGATAGAATGTTAAGAAGTTGCCCGATAGGTATACGTCGGATAAGATGCGGATCTGATTTCTATTACCTTGCAATATATCACTCCATTTGCCATGGAAATCCGGATTGCGGAGAAAGTCGTCGGGGAGTGTATTGGCCATTGGCAAGACGATTCGATATCGCTGATGTGGCACTGCCACACTGTCAAATGTATAGATAGTATAATCGTAAGGTTGACTAAAAAGTAACTGTTCTTCGCCCGATCGATAAAAATTCGGGCTAGCGCCGGGCAATGCGCGATTCCAACGCACGGAATCCACAGGTATGTATGAACCTAGCAATTCGCCACTTAAAGTATCATACCTCGAAATGGCCGCAAAAGGTACTTTTCCGCTTTCATGCGCTGGTATCTCAGGAAGATAATAAAGTTTGAACCCTTTAAACAGAACAAAATCACGATAACTGTCCTTCCGCTTATGCGAGTTCACAAAGATACCATCCAATCCAAACGTGTACGTGTAAGGCGAAACCCTGTCATCAAATGAAAGAATATTTCTTGACGGATCTACCGTGAATCTTTCAATTGTCGTAAAGGGTTTGTTTCCTTCGCTTTTGTCTATCTTATGGCTATAACTGCCATCATGCCGAAAGAAAAAGATAGTTTTCAGCGATCTATCCAAGATAATATAATAGTCCTTCGTAACTTCCAGTTGGGTGATATCAGAAAGTTGCGACTGCTTGTTCGTTTCAAGTGGCACATATCGGATGGAATCAAAGAGTTCGTCCGCCACTCCTCCCATTGCCGACCTCGGATCGATGCGGATCTCAATGACTTGGGACATTGAATCGGCTTGGGATGTCGTTTGGGCCATGCAGATACTCAGCAGAGCTATCTCGAAAAACGCCAAATGAATAGCCTGACAGATAGCTTTAGCAATCCTAACTCTCATAGTCAATTGTTTGCTTAAAGGTCGTCAACACCAAAACCGGGTTTTGGCGATTTCCTTTTTTGTAATATTCTAATAAATTTTCAGGCAACGATGATAAATACCCCTCAATATCGATATTCATATTCAACAGCTGAATCATCCGTGGCGAAGAAACGGATGAAATCAATCGATTCCCACTGACGCCCAGGTTTGTCATTCCAGCTATAGGAAGGAAATGTGTAGAGCTATCTGAAAGATAATTTCGGTAATCGATCAATATATCTTTTCTTAAGTCATAAAGAAAGGTGTTAGAATATCCGGATCCCATAAGTTTAAACGTAAGTATATCATCTACCTTGTATACATCAGTAATTTTATAAATTACTGATTTGTTAACCTCAGTATATTTCTTCCTTTTGTTAATGTACTTCGTACTCGATAAGAAATCCGAAGGAACGCGATATTTTTCTGGCAAAATGATTTGAAAATATTCGTTCATTTTACCCTTTTGGTCAAAAGAATAAATTGTGTAGTCATAAGGTCTTGAAAACAGCACTTGCTCATTGGATTTAAAAAAATACCTTTGCGCTCCATATAAGTCGTTCTTATCAGTTATAGATGGGTTAAAATACAAATAAGCGTCTCTCTCTTTTCCATTTTCAGTTACAATAATATTTGGAGAGTCCGTTTCACCAGATTCAGAATATTTATAAGATAAATAATTCAGCTTATAATTATCTAAACAATAAGATTCCCTAATCATGTAATCAGCAGAACCTTTTTCTTTTATTCCAACAAACTCACCTTTTAGATCAAATTCATATATAAAAGGTGACTGGAAATCAGGAACGGATATGACTCCTTGTTTAGAGTCCACTGTGAAATAAAGAATACTCTTAAAAGGGAGAGGTAAGGATTTACTTTTGGCACTAATCTTTCTTACAAAATCGCCGTTCTTTTTAAAAAAAAGTATTTGATTTACGAATTTGTCTAAAATCACATAATAATCTCCCACAACTTCAACTTGAGATATATCAACCAATTCAGATTGAACCGTAGTCTCCAATGGGATGTATTCTACAGAATCAACGAAATCACTCGTACTTAATGACAAGCATTCATTGGGTTGAACATTCAATCGGCGAGAAGTTCCTGTCCGATCAGCGGAACGAACAGTACAAGATACTATCATCGACCCGACGACAGCACAAAAGATAGCACTCCGTAAAAACGCTCTCATACCTTATGTTATACTAAAATATTTCTCTCCAATCAGAATATACGTTTAATGAATCTGGATCATCTGAAACACATTCGGCATCTTCTTCTTTCGTGCAAGGTACAAAATCATCTGGACACGAATATCCAAGCGATTCGTGCACTTGCTGTTTGCAAGAATCAAATTCGTTGCTTGAATATTCACAAGAAACCTCTTCCCTAATGACAGGCTCAGAACCTAAGTCATATTCGTATAATATACCCAAATAGCCACCTTCTGAATTGTACATCTTTCTTGCATTCACAAGTTCACATGTCGGACACTCAATTTCTTGCTCCTCCAATATTTTTGAGTTACTCACATAATGAACTACTGAAGAGGCACAGTTCACATAGTTACCTTGTGTGGCAGATAGGAAGAAGCTACTTTGTAGGATTAAATAAATTGAAAAAACTAATGAAACATTCCGTGTCATTAGTTTAAGTGTTTTAGTTCTTTTCATTGTCTTTATACTCATATTTAAAATTAGTTAACTATTTTACATCAAAAAAAACATACAGTTATCACAGAAAATCACTAATTAAATCGCCAAATTTTAAACGTTAACACGCCTATCCAACAAAACTGATAACATAAATAAAGCGACTCGTGTAATTCAAAGGTAATAAAAAATGTTATTTCCTTCAAAATGAATTGATTAAGATTTTATTAAGATTTTATTATCTTTAATCTAAACTTAGTTCGGTGTAACTAGGAATAATCATACCGGAAGACAGTTCGCCTGCTTTTTCTGTGTAACAGCGCGCACAGGCACATTCTTTTATAGTAAAGTCAAGCTTATTTGTCCCGTTGAGCTGGGTTTGGGTTTCGAAGACAACTGACTTTTTTCTATTGTCATAAACGAGGTGAGTTGGAAAATGTTCGCACAATAAAGTTTATTTTCTTTTAATAATTTTAACTATATATTTAATTTATTACATTTTTCTTTACAAGATTATTAAGTAACGCCAGTTCGGGATAAGGAAAAGCCCTGAAATCTCCCCGCCTTTTTGCCCATCCCGTTATTGGTAAAATATGGCAACTTCATTTAATCGAGTTACGACATACAAGTCAGTGTCGTTTTGACAGCACTGATGTTCAAGATAACTTCGAGCCCTATTTATGACATCTCCTTAGCAGATTCACAGGATGCAGTACTTTACTATAGGTTAAATAGAGCTTTTATAGAGGGTTAATAGAGGTTAACCTCTATTAACCCTCTATTAAACCTTTATAAACCCTTTATGAACCCTTTATGAACCCTTTATGAACCCTCTAGTATATCTTTATAAAACCACCATCATGTACGAAATTTTCACAAACTAATAGTTAAAAAAACCAATAATTATCAATACCGCGCAAGAGAGCTATAATTTGCTGTAAGGCCCCATAAAACAACGACACTGACCTGAATTTGTGAAGAAAAAGATACTTAAACCACTCTTTCATGCTGAGCAAAGCACGGTGAAGCCCAATTGCGTATGGGCATAATATCCGGCACCCCGTCTTTAGGTATATGGATGGCGCATGAATCATATTAAAACGCTAACGAATTAACGCAACAGCCGAAAAAACATTCAACGCCTCTTTAGATGGGATAAATACAATGATAATGCGGCGTTCGGTTTAAATCACTGGAAACAATTGTTTATCCGGTTGTAAACTTATATTTGTCAGAAGTGCAATGGAGAAGGGTACAAGAAGGAATAGCCGAGCTCTCCGGCTATTTGATCGCCACAAACAATTTTCTGGAAGCTGTCTTTGTCCTCAAAATCCAAAGGCAATTCAAATCCATATTTTTTGGCAGATGCCAAAATCACTTCCTTTTTTGAAGGATGTTCTGGCGCTACAACATTATATACAGATGACGAAAGCAATCTATTGAACCCTAACCAAATGATTTCTACAACATCGTCTATATGCACAAAATTCGCCGGTTGCTCTCCGGTTGAGCAGATTTTGCCTTCAAAATATTTGGCAAAAACCCGATTCTTGCCAAACAGGCCACCCAAGCGATAAACGACAGTATGGGACAAAGCAAGCATCTTTTGCTCGGCCACATGCAGATTACCGGACGAAACAATTTCCGCACTTTCGTCAAAAAAGCCGTCTATGTCCGGATAAATGCCTATGGAGCTTAAAAAAATATGCTTTTGAAAGGGGATTTGGTCTAATAATGCCTTTAATCGGTCAAAACGGTTAGCTAACTGTACGTGTTCTAATCGCTTCACAGCTGGAATACTGTTAAGCACAAAGTCTACCTTTTCCGGGAATAAATGGCGACTAACTGCTTTATCAAAGTCGCATAAAACAGCAAAAACACCACTGTCTCTTAAACGGTGGTATTTTTCTTTATCTGTGGTGGTTGCATAGACCCGATGGCCTAAATTTCGAATCTTAAGAGCAAAAGACGCTCCTACCCAACCGCAACCTAAAATCAAAACGTTCATATACCCTTTCATTCATCAACCATAACGGTCAGCCTCTTTTGGGCGGTTGAGGGGAATTAATACGCCTTAGCAAACAATACCCGGCCTTTTGAGGGCTTGCCTGTAAAGACACAGACACCATCTTCTTCCTTTGCTTCCAGAGGGATACAGCGAATAGTAGCCTTGGTCTCCTCTTTTACGCGTTTTTCCGTTTCTACGGTACCATCCCAATGGCAGGAAATAAAACCGCCTTTTTGTTCTAAAACCTCTTTAAACTCATCGTAGGATTGCACTTCCGTGATGTGGTTGTCCCGATAGCTTAATGCTTTCTGAAAAATATTATCTTGAATAACCTCCAGCAGTTCGATAATGGTTTCTGCTAAGCCTTCTTGTTGAACCGTTTCTTTGGTTTGCGTATCCCTTCTAGCCAATTCCACCGTGCCGTTTTGCATATCGCGCGCACCGACTGCTACGCGCAACGGCACGCCCTTTAATTCCCACTCTGCAAATTTAAAACCCGGGCGCTGTGTATCACGTTCGTCGTATTTCACGGACACATTTTTTGATTGCAGGGTATCCGTAAGCGTATGCACATACTGATCGATCATTGCCTTTTCTTCTTCTGTCTTGTAAATCGGCACAATCACGACCTGTATAGGAGCCAGTTTAGGCGGCAACACCAACCCTTGATCGTCTGAATGCGCCATAATCAATGCGCCCATCAAACGGGTTGAAACACCCCAGGACGTTGCCCACACATATTCTAACTTTCCTTCCTTAGAGGTAAATTTCACATCAAAGGCTTTTGCAAAGTTTTGGCCTAAGAAATGCGAAGTCCCGGCTTGCAACGCTTTACCATCCTGCATAAGGGCTTCAATACAGTATGTATCCAACGCACCGGCAAAACGTTCGTTTTCGGTTTTGCGTCCCCGAATCACCGGCACAGCCAACGTGTTCTCCACAAAATCAGCATATACGTCCAACATCCTTTCAGCCTCCTCAATGGCTTCTTCCTTCGTGGCATGGGCTGTGTGGCCTTCTTGCCACAGAAATTCAGCTGTGCGTAAAAATAGACGTGTACGCATTTCCCAACGCACCACATTGGCCCATTGATTTACCAAAATCGGAAGGTCGCGATACGATTCCACCCAACCTTTGTAGGTATTCCAAATAATGGTTTCCGAAGTTGGGCGCACGATGAGCTCCTCTTCCAGCTTCGCATCTTCGTCCACGATAATATTCCCGTTTCCGTCATTCTTCAACCGATAATGCGTTACCACGGCACATTCCGTCGCAAACCCCTCTACGTGCGAAGCTTCTTTGGAAAAGAACGATTTGGGAATAAACAACGGGAAATAAGCATTCGAGTGTCCGGTATCCTTGAATCTTTTATCCAAAATAGCCTGCATACGTTCCCAAATACCGTAACCGTATGGCTTGATGACCATACAGCCCCTAACAGCAGAATATTCTGCCAAATCTGCTTTAATCACTAAGTCATTGTACCATTGCGAGTAATCCTCACCTCGACTTGTTATTCCTTTTCCCATTATTTTTTGTTTAAACTTCTGTAACAATTCATGTCATTTTCTGCCTGAATCACAAAAACTTTAGCCTTAACTAAAGTTTTATTTATATTTTTGATTTTCGGGATTAAACCCCCGTCACAAATGCGGGTCTAAGATAGTAAAAAGACGTGTATTAACGAAAGTTTAACTTGTATTGGATATCATGAAAACAAATAGATTATTATTCGGAAGTCTGACGTTAGCCGCAATCATTACACTCGGCTCGTGTTCGACAAGTAGGCAGGTCGCCTACAAAGACGATGTGTATAATAATCGATCCCAAGCTCCCCAAAATTACCAGAGTCCGGATTATTATTATACAGATGGACAACAAGAGGAGCAATATTCCCAAAATGATTACTATGCTGACGAATACGCTGACGAAGAGTATGTAGAAGGCTATGAATATGACAGCAACTTGGAGTATGCCAACCGTATCAATAGATTCTATTATGCCTCTCCGGGCATGGGCTATTATGATCCTTGGTTTGATCCATGGTACGGATATGCCGGTTTTGGATTAGGTTGGTCCAATTGGGGTTGGGGCTACAGTCCCGGCTGGTCGTTCGGTATAGGTTGGGGTTATCCGTATTACAGCTACGGCTGGGGAAGTCCTTACTATGGTTACGGCCGTTGGGGTTGGGGTGGCTACCCTTATTATGGCTACGGAAGCTACTGGGGATATAATTCATGGGGTCATCCCTACTACGGATACAATAACTATTATTACGGCAACCATTATTCTGGTGGCAATCGGTATACAGTTAGACCGGCTAATTCATCTGTACGATCTGCGTCGCGCGACGGATACAATTCAAGAATCGGCACCGGTTCTCGGGTAAGGAGCAATAGTGCTGTTGCTCGGGATGCCAATGGAAGAATCTTAACCGGTCGAGCCACCTCAACAGGTGTTTCTTCCCGTACAGGCGAACGGTCTGCTGTCGGAACCACTTCCAGAACCAGAAATGCGAACGGTAATGTGTCTAGAGGAGAATCTTCGAGAAATACAGTTGGAACAAATGGCGGTTCTCGCGTAGGCACATCTCGCACTTCGGGAACAAGCAGAGGTTCACAGGTTGGAACAAGCCGTTCCACTTCAGGTTCGAGAGTAGGAACATCTACTCAAAGGTCTCAGGGCTCTACATCCAGAGTGTCTAGATCGACAACGCGTCCAAGTACAGCGACGCCTACGAGTACGTCCAGAGGCTCACGTACATCTTCTACACCTCCATCTAGCAGTAGCTCTACTTCCAGAAGTTCGGGTTCATCTTACACGCCTTCACGCAGCTCGGGCAGTTCGATGTCTAGCGGAGGCAGTTCTTCCAGAAGCTCAGGAGGCAGCTCATCTTCGAGTGGTGGTTCCAGATCGAGCGGTGGCAGAGTTAGGTAAAAAGACCTTTATAACAATAGCCAATATAATTATCTGTATTGGCTATTTTTTTATCAAAAATTTCAAATATGAACTTAAAAAATATACTTTTCACATCCCTATTGGTGTCAGGCATCAGCCTATCGGCACAAGCTCAGTTTATTGGCGATGCACTAACCTTTTCGCAAGAAAACAACGGTGGAACAGCCCGTTTCAAGGGACTTGGCAATGCCAAGACTGCATTAGGAGGAGATATCAGTTCCACTACAGGAAATCCTGCGGGATTGGGATTCTTCGGACAATCGGATATTTCACTTACCCTGAATTACAACAATGCCCAAAACCAAGCCTCTTATTTCGGCAACAATGTTTCCAAAAACAAAGGACGCTTGGGCATTGACCATGCCGGAGTGGTTTTTCACTTCCCCAAGGCACAAGGATATTCGGGTTGGCAAAATTTTAATGTGGGGCTCAGCTATGAAAACACCAATACCTTTACAAATAATGTCAGGTATGAGGGTGTAAACCCCAACAATACCATTGTAAGTGCCTATACCGATGATATTGCAGATTATGGCGACCAAGCATTTGCCGATAATCTCTATGACATGATGTTGATCGAAGAGTTTGCAAATGCAAACGATGGTTATTTCCCCATCACGAGAGAAACGAGCAACAAGAATCAGATCAGTGACGTGCTTGTTAAAGGATTTAATTCACGTACAGCATTGGCCTTTGGCGCCAATTACAACAACAAATTCTATATAGGCGCCAACTTTGGGTTAACCCAGTTCCGCTATGAAAACTCCAATCAATTTGCGGAAAACGGCTTAACCAAAGACAGAGCTTCTATACTGGCTGACAATCCTAATTCGACCATTGCAGACCCCAATAGCCCCGACTATGATTTCGTAGAAGCTAACTATGAACTGGTTGATGATTTTCTGCAGAAATCAGAGGGTAGCGGAGTCGATTTTAAAATTGGAGCCATCTTCAAACCCTCGGTAGATTGGAATATCGGTGCCACTATCACATCGCCCACTTGGCTAACTGTCGAAGACTATACCAGTAGCTTGATCGATGTTGACTATTATGATCCGGAGTCTCCAAATTGGAATCCTAAATATGGTACTCCAGAGGCCCAAACTGAAGATCGTTATAAAATCATCACACCTTGGAAATTTAGTGTAGGACTGTCCAAATTCTTCGGTCAAGGCCTCTTGTCTGCAGACGTAGAATACGTAGACTATAGCACACTGAAATTGAGAACAATTGGGAATTTGAATGCTTCTCAAGAAAACGCTTGGGATGAAGGTATTAAGGAAGCCTATCAAAGTGCGATAAATGCACGTATAGGTGGTGAATTGCTACTGACCAATACATTAAGCGGTAGAGCGGGTTTCAATTACTATGGCAATCCCTATAAAAATGCAGACAATCAACAGTATAGTGGCAGCTTAGGTTTGGGTATGAAGCTAACAAACACGCTTTACTTGGATTTGGCGGTCGTACATATGATCAATACGTATAAGGTAAGCCCTTATCTAGTATATGAGGAATTTTGGAATACCACCAATCCGGTAGCAGATATCAAGCATCAACGTACGAATGCCGTATTGACTGTTGGTGCTAAGTTTTAAAAAATAAATAGTATTGTTAAAAAATTGTTATATAGATCCACCGGCAGGCGGATCTATATTTCATTATTGGCAAACCTGCTTGCCATAGATTTCGATGGTCTGCTACACAATTAGAACCCCTTTAACTTTATTTTCTTTATTTAAGCTCTTGTTTCAGAGAAAGCTACAAATTGGTAAATGCATACACATAATCCAATGAGATGATCTCTGCATTGGCTTTCCCAATATTTTTACGCGTTCCCGTCAACTCGTAAAGGATAGTCAAATGTTGCCCTTTCTTCTCCCATCCTTTCCTGTTTAGTTTTACACGATGTTTTTGTACGGTTTGCTCAAATTCAGCTAGCTTAGCCAAGCCTACATTTTCAAATGTCACATGGATATTTCGCGCAAAATAAATATTGGACAGCATCAATTCCATCTTTTGGAAAAGCGATAGCACCACCACCATACAAGCTGTCAGAATCAGGGCGAAACCATAGTGCTGAAACCCCACCATCATGCCTACGGCAGCCATCGACCAAATAACAGCAGCCGTTGTCAGTCCTTGAACCGAAAATTTGCCCTGATAGATGACCCCCGCACCCAAAAAACCAATACCTGTAACGATATTAGCCGCAATGCGGTCGTCCGACAGGTTTCCCATCCGGGAAATCATGGTAAATACCGTAGAGCCCAAACAAATCAATACCACGGTCCTAAATCCCGCCGATTTATTTTTAAATTCCCGTTCAAACCCGACAATGGCGCCACATAAAACAGACACCAATACCGAAGTCAGGTTTTCGTCTACTTCGAAGTCAAACATTTTATCTATATATTATTTTTCTTAAAATCTTACAGACACTCACCGATACCATTAATTAATATAGGCATAGGTTATACCGTCTCCTCCTCTATCAGCATGCTCGTCTTCAAAACGCGACACATGGCTGTATTTCCGCAAATATTCCCGAATAAATTTCCGGAGAATTCCATCGCCTTTACCATGCAAAATCTTCAAACTCGGGTAACCGATCATGACCGCCCTATCCAGCACCGTTTCGATTTGGCGCAACGCATCTTCCGTACGCATGCCACGCACATCAACTTCCGGCTGAAAATCGGCAATCGATTCCATTGACATCGCTTTATGCTTTTTGACAACTGTTGCCTTTTCTTTGCCATGCAACTTCAGCACCTTATTTTTCTTAACCACTGTTCGCAGTTCGCCCAATGCCAGAATGAGGTTATTGCCTTTCGACACTTCCAATACCTGAGCTTCTGTTTGGGTGTCTAAAATTTTCACCCAGTCTCCCACCTCTATGGTTTCTTGAGGATCGGGTTGAATCTTTACCGTCGGGGTTTTCTTTTGCGTATGCTCATCAATAGTCTCATGCAGTTTTTTGCGAATGGCCCGTGTCTTTTCTTTATCCGCCTGAACAGATTTGATCTCTGAAATGGTATTTTCCACCAACCTATTGGCTTCCTTTAGTATTTCCCGGGCCTTTTCCTTCGCCTCGCGAATAATCTGTTTCTTGTTTTCCTCCAAATGGCCACGCAATTCCTCGTATCTATTTTGGAGTGTTTCCAATTCCTTTTCACGCTTGGAAACTGCTGTTTTCGTGTCGTGAACTCGTTTTTTATCCCGCTCCAAATCCACTAAAAGGGTATCTACTCTTTTCTGTTGCTTACCAATTTTGTTCTTGGCAGCTTCCAGAATATCTTTTCGCAAACCTATTTTTTCAGCAATCTCAAAAGCATAGGAGCTTCCTGGTTTGCCGATTTGCAAAATGTACAAAGGGCGCATAGCCACGTTGTCGAAGAGCATGGAGGCATTTTCCAAACCGGGCGTATTGCTGGCATAAACTTTCAAATTGGAATAGTGCGTTGTGATGACACCCCGCACATTTTTTTTGTTTAGGGCCTCCAATACAGCCTCGGCAATCGGTCCGCCAAACAACGGATCAGTACCAGTTCCAAACTCGTCGATCAACACCAATGTACGCGCGTTTGCAGATTCCGTGAAATGCTTCATCTTCGAAAGGTGTGCACTATAGGTACTCAAATCACTTTCAATAGACTGATCATCTCCTATATCGGCAAAGAACTGCCTGAAAACACCTATTTTGGATGTAGCATCTGCCGGTATAAGCAATCCGGCTTGTACCATAAGCTGTAAAAGGCCTACAGTCTTCATGCAAACAGATTTTCCGCCGGCATTCGGTCCCGACACCAAAATCACACGGTCGTGTTCATCAATCTTGATATGCAAGGGCACAACCGTCGAATGTTGACCCTTTTTGCTATGGATAAACAATAAAGGGTGACGCGCATTGACCAAGTGAATTTCTGCTTCTTTGGAGAGCTCGGGCATTTCAGCCTCGATCTCAAGAGCAAATAACGCTTTTGCCCGCACAAAGTCCAGCTTGCTCAACAATCCGTGATAAGACAGCAATAAGGAAACATGGGGCCTAAGTGCTGCTGTAAGTTCGGTCAGGATACGGATAACTTCCCGCCTGCGTTCAAATTCCAAATCCCTTACCTTATTATTTAGATGAAAAACCTCTTCTGGCTCTATATAAGCTGTTTGTCCGGTAGCCGATTCATCATGTATCAATCCTTTAACCTTACGCTTATTTTCTGCCAAAATCGGAATGCACAAACGCCCATCGCGAATAGTCAAGTTCCCGTCCGCTGTCCAGCCATGCTGCTGCGCCTGCTTAAACACTTGGTCAATACGCTTTCGCGCCTCTTGTTCACTTTTTAAAATCTGCTGCGTCAAATCCAACAATAACCGGGAAGCATTTTCTTTCATTTTGCCTCGCTCATCGATAACCGATTCAATTTGCCGCACAATTTTAGTTTCTATCGGGAGATGTTCAAATAACAGCTCCAAGCTTGCATATTGCCCTTCTCTTTCATTGAAATAGCGGATAATCGCAAAGACCGTGCGCAACGCCAACAGCATGCGGTAAAGCTCTTCCTCCATTAAAAATGCCCCTTCTATCCTTACCTTCTCGGCCAGTGGTTTAATCGGATACATATGATCTACCGGAAGAGGTGCGTCATTGACAATCAAGTCTTTAAATTCCTGTGTCTGACGCAGAAATTTATCTATTTGATCAAGTTTTACCTGTGGTTGGATTTTATCCACCATTTCCTTTCCCGGCTCACTCAAGCATTTCTCTTTTATCAGGTTCCTAATCTCTAAAAACCCCAATTTATCTAAGGCATTCTGTGGAAAAATCATGTGTTCCAATATTTTTATCTACTGAGGTTGTATCTGTAAAGGTTTTAGAGGTTTGGCCGGTCTGTCCACAGTATCTGCTCTTTCGGGCAATGGCTGCCGTGATTCCTCATGAAGCATCTCTGATGAAGAAGAGGTTTCTGGGGGAGACGGCAACTCTGATGGCGTTGGTTGTGGTTTGTTCACCCCAATATTAAAAGCATCCATCAATTTTGGAAATGCATCATAGTAGTCATAAGGCAACGTATCCTTAGGGTATTCAAAAATCAGTCTTCTGGATTCCTCTTCTAGCTTTAAATAATAATTTACACGACGTACGCTATCCGTGACGAAAGCGGTTCTGATCGAATCTTCCTGATGCAGTTCTCGCTCAAATCCCTGCAGTTTTGTGGTAATAGACGCATACAATTCCTTGGAAGCAACCGGATTGCCAAGATAATACAATACATTTTGCTGAAAAGTGGCTGAATCTATTCTATACTTTGCAAACACTTGTTCATATAGCGCGTTGATAACCTTTCGTGAGCTATCAATGGGCAACGTATTCAAATACCCGTCAATCAAATGGACTTCTGTCAACAGTTCTATCATCTGTTTTTCAGACAAAATCCCTCTCTGATCCGATTTATGACAAGAAGCCATAAAAAAAAACGATACCAATATAAGGAGTAATAAGCGTTGCATTTTGTAAGTTTGTACAAATTTACAAAAAGGCTTTAAATAACCACTTTTATTAAGGCCTTTTACGTTGAAATCCATCATAAAATGAGTATCGCAACAAATATAGAGACATTGCAATCGGAGCTTAAACCCATTGGCATAACGTTGGTGGCCGTTTCTAAAACCAAATCCCATGAAGAGATCATGGAAGCTTATGAAAGGGGGCAACGCATATTTGGAGAAAACATGGTGCAGGAACTGATCGAAAAGCAGGAAGCCTTGCCAAAGGATATTCAATGGCACCTTATCGGTCATCTGCAAACCAATAAGGTCAAGTATATCGTTCCTTTCGTTGCGTTGATACAGTCCGTGGATTCGTTGAAAGTATTGAAAGAAATTGATAAACAGGCCCAAAAGCACAACCGAGTCATCGACTGTCTATTGCAGGTACATATTGCTGAAGAAGAATCAAAATTCGGGTTTGACCATGCAGAACTGATTGAATTGCTGAGAGGCGATGAATATATCCAACTGCAACATATCCGGGTGCGTGGCCTCATGGGAATCGCTACCAATACCGAAAACGAAAAGGTTATTAAAGAAGAATTTTATGAGCTTAAAATGCTTTTTGACGGCATTAAAGCAAGTTTTTTCAGGAAAGAAGCGTATTTTGATATTCTTTCAATGGGCATGTCATCCGATTATAAATTAGCGATCGAGAAGGGCAGCAACATGGTACGTTTGGGCAGTACAATATTTGGAAAGAGAGTTATCAAACATTATAAACTGGAAAAATGACGACAATACGAACAGCTCTACCGGCTGATTGTCCGGCCATGCTCGAACTGATCAAGGAGTTGGCCATTTATGAGAAAGCCCCAAATGCGGTGACTGTATCGATGGATGAGTTTGTTGAGAGCGGTTTTGGCGAAAACCCGATATGGGGCGCATTTGTGGCAGAAAAAGAAGGACAAATCGTTGGTCTGTCACTGTATTACATTCGCTATTCTACTTGGAAAGGCCGAAGGCTGTATCTGGAAGATATCATTGTAACAGAACATGAAAGAGGCAAAGGCATTGGGAAGCTTCTTTTCGACCAAACAGTGACGTATGCCAAGGAGAAAAATTATAGCGGTATGATGTGGCAAGTGTTAGATTGGAACGAACCAGCTATTCATTTCTACAAGAAGTACAATGCCGATTTTGATGGAGAGTGGATAAATGTTTCATTGAATTTTAGAGATTGATGAAGTTGTACAATATTATTTTATACGTATGGGGAATGCCCCTGTTTCTAATGGCATGTAGTTCCGGAGGCAACAGCGTTGCTAACAGAGAAAGCACAAAAGACACATCAACAGTCGTGCCCGCAGAAGACACCCTGACCTATGAAATCCGTGTTTTCAAGAAGTTTAGCCCGCATTTTGTAGCATCGGAAGAACGCTTGGACACTACTATCTTCACAGCTTCCTTTCCGATATTTACGCCAAAAATCAACGATCTGGTAAAACCATCAATATTGGTGGACGGTGAAGATTCGATAGAACAGACCGCAGAAAGTTTCTTGGGGGGCTATGACGAATATGCCGAAGATCAACTGCATAGTGAAATGCCACAACTTCATGCTTGGTTTAAGGATATTGACTGCCGTGTGCAGTTCAATAATGGCAAATTGCTCACACTGGAGAACCGCATCAGCGAATATACAGGCGGTGCACATGGCATAGAAGTGTCTATTTGGTCAAATTATGACATAGCGAGAAAAAAGAAACTGACCTTGACAGACGTGGTCCAAGATACCAAAAAACTTCAGGATCTTGCTGAAAAACATTTTCGAAAACTAGAGCATTTAAATGACACAACAGGTTTCGAAAAAGGTTATTTTTTTGACAACAGTGCGTTCGCCTTAGCAGAAAACTTCGGTCTGACAAAGGAAGGAATATTGTTTTACTATAATGTATATGAAATAAAACCCTATGCCGAAGGGCCTACCCGATTGTTGATACCTTATGGTGAATTGGAAAATATCCTCACCAAAAATGGAAATGCACTTATAAGAAATACATCAACCCTTAACCAAACCTTATAAATTGATTAAATGCAGGTATATAAATTTGGCGGTGCATCCGTAAAAGATGTTGAAAATATTAAAAATGTAGCGTCCATTATTGCAAACCACGGAGATGACGAATTGTTAGTTGTGGTTTCGGCCATGGGCAAAACAACGGATAGATTGGTAGAGGTAACGAACCACTTCGTGGAACAAACAGGGCAGGCCTTTATATTGTTGGAACAGGTAAAATCGACACATATCCATATCCTTCAGGAGCTTTTTGGCGTAGCAAACCATCCTATATTTGATGAAATAGCCAACTGTTTCGTAGAGGTCGAATGGATATTAGAAGAAGATCCGCAGGATTCTTACGACTACCTTTTCGATCAAATCGTTTCTCTAGGCGAAGTTATTTCCACCAAAATTTTAGCGGCTTACCTGTCCCACATTGGTATCTCCACCAAATGGATAGATGCGCGCGATTATATCTTTACAGACAACACTTACCGAGAGGCAAAGGTGGATTGGGCAAAAACCGAGGATAAGATCCGCAGAGATCTTCCCAATATACTTGACGAACATATCATTATTACACAAGGATTTATCGGCTCTACATCCGAAAACTTCACCACCACCTTGGGCCGTGAAGGATCGGATTACTCTGCCGCTATTTTTGCCTCTTGCTTAAATGCAGAGGGTATCACCATCTGGAAGGACGTTCCGGGGGTATTAAATGCCGATCCAAAATGGTTCGACCGTACGGAGTTGATTCCGGAGCTTTCCTATACAGATGCTATTGAGTTGACGTATTACGGAGCAACAGTCATCCATCCTAAGACGATCAAACCATTGCAAAACAAAAAAATAGCCCTAAATGTCCGTTCGTTCCTTCATCCAGAGGCTACGGGAACTTTGATCCGAACGACCAACCAAGGGTTGCCCATTCCTTCGTTTATCTTTAAGGTTAACCAGGTATTTATCAATATCCAGCCCCGCGATTTTTCGTTCATCGTGGAAGACAATCTCAGCCATATATTCAATGCTTTCCATGAACATCGCATCAAAATCAACATGATGCACAACAGCGCTATCAGTTTTTCAGTCAGTATTGACGATACGGGCAGGAATGTGAATTCCTTATTGGCTGAATTGGAGAAACGTTACAGGGTGAATGTAGAAAAGGGCTTGGAATTGATCACTATTCGATATTTCAATCAAGAAACTATCGATCGCGTACTTATCAACAAAAAGATCATCCGCGAGCTGAAAGATAGCTATACCTGCCAATTGCTCGTGAAGGACGTTGCCAATCATCTGGAAATATAAAAACGTATCCTTTGTGATCTTCACAATTGGGATGATCTTTTGGAAAATGATTTGTCAATCGTTGCCAATCATCAACTACTGACAACTAATTTCTTTTTAACATGAACAAAGAAATTCTATCAAAAGCAGTGCAAATGTATATCCAAAACCATCGAACAGATGCCCCGGTGACTATTGCCTTAAAAAAATCACCTTTTGAAAGCGTTTCTTCTTCTGAATTAGCCAATCAAGTAGATGGATGGCAACGTTGCAAAAAAAAACTTCCAGACTGGATTGCTAAGAATATATCCCTTTATTACCCAACCAAGCTCAATTTGGAGCAGTGCTCCTCTTCAGAAACCGGGCGTTTTAAATCTTCACTGATTATAGCCGGAAGTACGTTAGTTGATTTAACGGGCGGATTTGGTGTAGATAGTTATTATTTTGCCCAAAGAGCAAAAAAAATAGTCCATTGTGAGCTTGAACCCAAACTTTCCGAAATCGTTGCCCACAATATGCATGCCCTGAAAGTCGAAAATATTCAATTTCATCAAGGCGACGGAATAGGTTATTTGCAGTCCTGTCACACACCGTTCGATTATCTCTATTCCGATCCGTCGAGAAGAGTGAAGCATCAGAAAGTTTTTCGGTTGGAAGATTGCGAACCCAATATTTTAGAAAATCAAGATTTGTTTTTCGCTAAGGCACGCACACTCATCACGAAAACGGCCCCACTATTGGACATCTCCTTAGCCTTGCAATCCCTCCCTCATGTAAAAGATGTTTACGTCCTAAGCATAGACAATGATTGCAAGGAATTAATCTTTGTTCAGGAAAAAGGGTACACAGGAGACACCAAGATACACGCCATACGCATATATCAAGGCGTAACACAAGGTTTTACTTTCGATGATGCCCAAGAGCGAAATGCGCTTCCCTCCTATAGCGATCCGCTAACCTATCTTTATGAACCCGATGTAGCCCTCACGAAAGCTGGCGCTTTTAAATCGTTGGCTGTGACATATGCTTTAAACAAGCTACACCCTCATAGCCATTTGTACACTTCCGAATCTTTAGTTGTTGATTTTCCGGGACGAATCCACCAAATCGATGCTGCAATTCCACTCTCCGTCTTTAAGAGGCAGAACAATCTCGGCAAAGCCAATGTTATCGCAAAGAACTTTCCGTTGAAAGTGGACGAAATCCGCAAAAAATTTAAAATTAAGGAAGGGGGCGACAAATATATTTATTTCACCACTCAATCAGACGACAAGCCAGTAGTCATCATTGCCAACCGCATCGTATAATCTCCATGTTCTAAATATTTTATATTTTGTGGGGTTATTTCACTATCTTTGCTTACGAAATACGCATAAACAGCATGTAATATCCCATTTCTTTCCAGAAGTTAAGCAACACCATCTATATTGGTGGCCTATCTTGTATTTACCTTTTATAGAGAAAGAAACATGCTTATTGTACAAAACGTATCCTATATACATCCCAATAGAGAATTATTGTTTGATAACCTGACCTTTACATTGCCACGCCATGCGAAAGCGGCATTAGTTGGTGATAACGGGTCTGGAAAATCCACTTTGTTAAAGCTTATTGCGGGAGAGTTATTACCCACAAAAGGCCAAATCATAGCTACGGAATCGCCTTACTATATACCGCAGATATTTGGTCAATATGATCACTTGACCATCGCCGAAGCATTACACATATCTCACAAGCTACGGGCATTACATGAGATATTAAACGGACAGGTTACCGAGTTGAATATGGAAATATTGAACGACGATTGGACAATTGAAGAACGCTGTCGAGAGGCCCTACGGAACTGGGATCTGCCCGATATAAACCTCTATCAATCCATGAAGCAATTGAGTGGCGGCCAGAAAACAAAGGTTCTATTAGCCGGAATCGAGGTACATCGTCCTTCTTTTATCTTATTGGACGAGCCAAGCAACCATCTTGATATCGATAGTCGGAAAAAACTCTATGACGCTATTGCCGACACTTCAGCCACCTTGTTGGCGGTAAGCCATGACCGCAACTTATTAGGCCTGTTGAACACGGTCTACGAATGTAATAAAGGGAAACTCTCTACATATGGAGGAGATTTTGTCTTTTACATGGAACAAAAGGAAATTGAAAACCATGCATGGCAACATCGCATTCAATCACAAGAGAAGGAAATTCGGAAAGCAAAGGAAAAGGAACGGGAGAACGCGGAACGCCAACAGAAAATGGACGCCCGGGGTAAGAAAAAACAAGAAAAAGCTGGTGTGGCGAGAATCATGATGAACAGCTTGCGAAATCAGGCCGAACAAAGCAGTTCCAAAATGAAGGCCGTGCACAACGAAAAAATTAGTGGTTTGTCAAAAGAATTAACCGAATTACGTGCTCAAAGACCGGACAGCGATAAGATGAAATTTGATTTTGATAACAGTAAACTCCATAGCGGAAAAATCTTGTTTCAAGGAGAGAATATTAACCATGTTTACAAGGATACAGCTCTATGGCCGAAAAACCTTCATTTCCAGATAAAAAGCGGTGACCGCATTTCACTCTCCGGAAAGAACGGTTCGGGCAAGACGACTTTAATCAATATATTGCTTGGACAATTAGCTCCAACACAAGGACAGATTTCACGAAAGACCGATCATATTGTTTATATAGATCAAGATTATTCCTTAATCAACAACAGCATAAGCGTATATGAGCAAGCACAGACATTTAACCAAGCAGCATGGCAAGAGCATGAGATAAAGATTCGACTGAATCGGTTCTTATTTGATAAAGGAACATGGGATAAATCATGCGCCACTTTGAGCGGTGGGGAGCGAATGCGCTTGGCTTTATGCTGTTTAACCGTTTGGCGAGAAGCCCCGGAAGTAATTATTTTAGATGAACCGACCAATAATTTGGATATTCAAAATACCGACATTTTGACAACGGCAATTAAAGATTATCAAGGAACATTATTGGTCGTATCCCATGATGCATATTTTTTAGAACAAATCTGCATAGAAAGAGAAATTAGAATAGAATCAAGCAAGTGATAGACTAATTTAATTATCCAGTTCCTCCGGGTTCACCAACTGAGCTATCGCAATTGAAACAACAAAGCCCAACTTTCGTTGGGCTTTGTTGTTTTTTTGAGCCCCCTATCGGGATCGAACCAATGACCTACTGATTACAAGTCAGTTGCTCTACCAGCTGAGCTAAGGAGGCTTTTAGGCAATCATCTAAAGATTGACGTTGCAAATATCCATAGTTAATGCGTTTTTTGCAAGCATTTCTACGCATTTAGCCATATCACATCAATAAATAACTGAAAATCAAAAAGAAAAAAATAAAAAATAGACATTTTGTCAACAAAACTTCGATTAATATGCCAAAATGTCCGAAATCTATATAGCAATCAAAAAGGCATTTAAATTGTTATCTCCATAATATATTGTAATAAGGCAAAATTTAAAGAAAATAACAAGAACTATGAATTTCAACAATTATACCATCAAGGCTCAAGAGGCCATACAAAAAGCATCGGAGATTGCGGTTGGCCACCAGCAACAGGCTATCGAACCAATTCACCTGCTCAAAGCGCTGTTAACGGTGGACGAAAATGTCATTAGCCATTTGCTTAAGAAACTCAACGTCAATCTAAACTATTTATCGACAGAAGCTGATAAACAGATTGAATCCTTGCCAAAAGTGAGCGGTAGCAATCCTTATTTAAGCAACGCATTGGCAGCAGTACTGCAAAAAGCACAGAGCTACCTGAAGGAGTTCAATGATGAGTTTGTTTCCATAGAACATCTTCTGTTGGGACTCCTATCTTCGAGTGATAAGACTTCGACTTTATTGAAAGACCAGGGCGTGAACGAAAAAGATCTGAAAGTAGCCATTAAGGAATTACGTGGCAACAGCCGTGTCACGGATCAAAATGCAGAAGCAACCTACAATGCGCTGAGTAAGTATGCCCGCAATCTCAATGAATTTGCAGCATCCGGAAAACTTGATCCGGTCATCGGCCGAGATGAAGAAATCCGACGGGTGATGCAAATTCTGTCACGACGCACGAAAAACAACCCCATTTTAGTTGGTGAGCCCGGCGTGGGTAAAACCGCTATTGCAGAAGGAATTGCCCACCGCATCATCAAAGGCGATGCCCCCGAAAACTTGAAGACAAAAACCGTGTTCTCGCTGGATATGGGCGCTTTAATTGCCGGCGCAAAATACAAAGGCGAATTTGAAGAACGCCTAAAAGCTGTCGTGAAGGAAGTGTCCGACAGCGATGGGGAAATCATCTTATTCATTGACGAGATTCACACCCTTGTAGGTGCAGGTGGTGGTGAAGGGGCTATAGATGCCGCCAATATCCTTAAGCCTGCTTTGGCAAGGGGTGAATTGCGGGCTATCGGAGCAACCACTTTGAACGAATACCAAAAGTATTTTGAGAAGGACAAAGCTTTGGAACGCCGTTTCCAAAAGGTTATGGTAGATGAGCCTGATACACAAGATGCCATTTCTATTCTTCGGGGACTAAAGGAACGTTACGAAACGCACCATAAAGTGCGTATTTTGGACGAGTCGATCATTGCAGCAGTGGAATTGTCACAACGTTACATCACCGATCGGTTTTTGCCTGACAAGGCGATAGACTTAGTGGACGAAGCCGCTTCTAAATTGCGCCTGGAGATGGATTCTGTTCCCGAAGCGGTCGACGAGTTGGATCGCCGCATTATGCAACTGGAAATCGAGCGAGAGGCTATCAAGCGTGAAAAAGACGAAAAGAAAGTCACTGAATTATCCGAGACCATTGCCAATCTATCCAATGAGCGCGACTCACTGAAAGCGGCTTGGCAAGCAGAGAAAACATTGGTCGACCGGGTCAACCAAGAGATACAGCATATCGAAGATTATAAATTGGAAGCTGAACAGGCTGAGCGGGCTGGAGACTATGGTAAGGTTGCCGAATTGCGCTATGGCAAGATCAAAGAAGCCCAGGATAATGTTGAAAAGCTGAAGGCCGAGCTGGCCGAAAAACAGGAAAGCAAGCGGATGTTAAAAGAAGAGGTAACTTCTGAAGACATTGCTGATGTGGTGTCGCGTTGGACGGGTATTCCGGTCAGCAAAATGATCCAGTCCGAGCGGGAGAAATTGCTAAACCTCGAAGAGGAACTGCACAAACGTGTGGCAGGTCAACAAGAAGCCATCGAAGCCATTTCCGATGCTATTCGCCGCTCACGGGCTGGATTGAGTGATTCCAAACGCCCTATTGGCTCCTTCATTTTCTTGGGAACGACCGGCGTTGGTAAAACCGAACTGGCCAAAGCATTGGCCGAATTCCTATTTGACGATGAGCATGCAATGGTTCGTATCGATATGTCAGAATATCAAGAACGTCATGCCGTATCACGCTTAATCGGTGCGCCTCCGGGCTACGTCGGGTATGATGAAGGCGGGCAGTTAACAGAAGCCATACGCCGCAGACCGTATTCGGTCGTGTTGCTGGATGAGATTGAAAAAGCTCATCCTGACGTGTTCAACATCTTGCTCCAAGTATTGGACGATGGCCGTCTGACAGACAATAAAGGTCGTGTGGTGAACTTCAAAAACACTATTATCATCATGACGTCTAATACCGGTTCGCATATCATTCAGGAGAATTTTTCCCAATTGAATGACAGCAACAAAGAGGAGGTCGTGGCCAAAACCAAGGACGAAGTATTTGAGTTATTGCAGAAGTCCATTCGTCCAGAGTTTTTGAACCGTATAGATGAAGTCATCATGTTCACGCCGTTGAGCCGCGAAGAGATTGCCGACATTGTCCGTATGCAATTCCACACTGTTCAAAAACAATTGGCTGAACAAAACATATTCATCACGGCTACTGATGAGGCATTGGATTGGTTGGCACAGTTGGGATACGATCCCGTATATGGTGCACGGCCGTTAAAACGCGTTATCCAAAAACGTATTTTGAATGAGCTGTCCAAGGAAATTCTTTCCGGAAAAGTGTCGCGGGATTCGGTTATAAAACTCGATATGTTTGATGGAAAATTCGTTTTCCTGAATCAAAATGAAAAGCAGTAGTCATAAGAGACTAAAAAAGGGGCCTCGCTTAAGCGAGGCCCCTTTTCATATATTCTCATTCGACAAAAACCTTCCTGTTTTTAAAAATAAGATCGGTCTTAGCGCATAAGGTTATTTCGCTTGATTGGCACGAATGATATTCAATGCGCCACCTGCTTTAAACCATTCAATTTGTTGTGCATTGTAGGTGTGGTTCACCAATATTTCATCTTGAGTACCATCTTCATGGCACAGTACTAATGTCAATGGTTTACCAGGAGCGAAGGTGGTCAATCCAATGATATCGATGACATCGTTTTCTTGGATTTTATCATAATCGTCCTTGTTATCGAATGTCAGTGCCAACATACCTTGCTTTTTCAAATTGGTTTCGTGGATACGGGCAAATGATTTGACTAGTACGGCACGAACACCTAAATGACGGGGTTCCATCGCAGCATGTTCACGCGAAGATCCCTCACCATAGTTTTCGTCACCAACAACGATAGATCCAATTCCAGCGGCTTTGTACGCACGTTGTGTAGCCGGGACAGGTCCATATTCACCTGTCAATTGGTTTTTAACGGAGTCCGTTTTATCGTTGAAGTAGTTAACTGCTCCAATCAACATGTTATTGGATATGTTGTCCAAGTGGCCACGGTATTTCAACCAAGGACCAGCCATGGAAATATGGTCAGTAGTACATTTACCTTTTGCTTTGATCAGCAGTTTCAGCCCCTTAAGATCTGTACCTTCCCAAGCAGGGAATGGTGCCAATAACTGAAGACGGTCAGAAGTTGGAGAAACATCTACCTGAACGGCAGAACCATCTGCCGCTGGAGCCTGGTATCCTGCATCTTCCACATCAAATCCTCTTGTTGGCAATTCGTCTCCTGTTGGCGGGTCTAATTTTACTTGTTCACCGTTTTTATTGGTTAACGTATCAGTTACCGGATTGAATCCCAAATCACCCGAGATAGCGATCGCTGCCACCATTTCTGGAGAGGTGACGAAAGCATAGGTATTCGGGTTACCATCCGCACGTTTGGCGAAGTTACGGTTGAAAGAGTGTACAATCGTATTTTTTTCTTGTTTATCTGCACCGGCACGATCCCACATTCCGATACAAGGACCACAAGCATTTGTAAAAATAGTTGCATTCAAATCTTCAAACGTCTTCAGCAGACCATCACGATCCGCTGTATAACGAACTTGCTCAGAACCCGGATTGATACCAAATTCTGCCTTCGTAAGGAGTCCTTTGTCAATAGCCTGTTTAGCGATAGAGGCTGCTCTTGACAAATCTTCATAAGAAGAGTTTGTACAGGAACCGATCAATCCCCATTCTACCCGGGTAGGCCATCCGTTTTTAGCGGCTTCTTCGCGCATACGCGAAACAGGTGTATATAAATCCGGTGTAAAAGGCCCGTTCAGAGAAGGTTCCAACTCGGACAAATTGATTTCAATCAATTGATCGAAATATTGTTCAGGGTTGGCGTATACTTCAGGATCTGCTGTCAAATGTTCCCTAATGGCATTCGCTGCATCAGCTACTTCTGCTCTATCAGTAGCACGTAAATAACGTTCCATGGAAGCATCGTAGCCGAATGTAGAAGTTGTCGCGCCAATTTCCGCACCCATGTTACAAATTGTACCTTTACCGGTACAAGACAAGGATTCTGCTCCTTCTCCAAAATATTCGACAATGGCACCTGTACCACCCTTTACAGTCAAAATACCAGCGACTTTCAAGATAACGTCCTTCGGCGCAGCCCATCCAGAAAGTTTACCGGTCAATTTAACCCCGATTAATTTCGGAAATTTAAGTTCCCAAGGTAGTCCAGCCATCACATCACAGGCATCAGCACCACCTACACCAATCGCCACCATGCCCAAACCACCTGCGTTTACGGTATGCGAGTCGGTACCAATCATCATACCACCGGGAAAAGCATAATTTTCCAATACAACTTGGTGGATAATACCTGCACCTGGCTTCCAAAAACCAATACCATATTTATTAGAAACAGAAGATAAAAAGTTGAATACTTCAGAACTCTCGTTCTTCGCACGATTCAAATCCTGCTCGGCACCATCTCGTGCCTGAATCAAGTGGTCACAGTGCACAGTAGAAGGCACAGCAACTTTTGAACGACCGGCCTGCATAAATTGCAACAAGGCCATCTGCGCTGTTGCATCCTGCATGGCTACACGATCTGGCGCGAAATCCACATATGATGCTCCACGTTCGTAGGCCTGGGTTGCATTACCATCCCATAAGTGCGTATATAAAATTTTTTCAGCTAAGGTCAAAGGCTTATTTACCACTTGGCGAGCGGCCTTGACCCGCTCATCATAATGGCTATACACCTTTTTGATCATTTCTATATCAAAAGCCATGTATTAATAAATTATTTGATGTACGATAAGGATAATATTAGTTGAACTAATATTTTCTTTCATGCAAAAATACTAAAAAAGAAAGGTTAGTTGTAGTTTTACCTGCGCAAAACCTTAATTTGGAATAAATCCAAACAAGAAGCTTTTCTTTATGAATTCCTCATAAAACACATGGTCTGCCAATAACTTACGTCCTCCTTTGACCAACAAGGAGAAACATCTGTAAAAAACTATGCGCCTTGCACGGCAATGTCGATATTTTTCAGTTGACGGACGGTTTCAGTAGGGTTAGTCGACGCAAAAACACTGTTCCCGGCTACCAGTACATCTGCTCCCGCCGACAGTAATGCCCTTGCATTGTGCACGCCCACTCCCCCGTCTATTTCGATAAGTAATCCATCATTGACACCTGCTGCCAATGCACGTAGTTCTTGAATTTTACCGTACGTTTGTTCAATGAATTTTTGGCCACCGAAACCTGGATTTACCGACATTAAACAGACTAAATCGATGTCTTGGATAATATCTTTCAAAAGCATGACAGGTGTATGCGGATTCAAGGCTACTCCCGCTTTGCAACCCAGCTCTTTGATGGCTGCCAACGTGCGGTGCAAATGCGTACAGGCTTCATAATGAACGGTAATAATAGATGCACCTGCATCTTTACAGGTTTTCAAATAACGATCGGGATCCACAATCATCAGGTGTACATCCAACGGCTTAGCCGCATGCTTGGCAATAGCCTGCATAACCGGAAAACCAAAGGAAATATTCGGCACAAATACACCGTCCATAATATCTATATGAAACCAATCGGCATCACTGTTATTCACCATTTGGATATCATCGTAAAGCTTTGCAAAATCTGCCGCCAACACCGATGGTGCAATTAAATGTTTTGGAGTAGACATGATTTTATTTTTTGCAAAGATAAATAAACTTTAAGCTATTTGGAGACTGTTTAAATTTTATTAACGTGTTGTGCATTATAAGCTCTATTTTCATCCTGAACGTAGTGAAGGATCTAAAAATCATATCTTAATAAGACTTTAGATGCTTCGGCAAGCCTCAGCATAACAATAGAGGCACCTCTGTATCAAAATACACAACGGGTTTTGTTAAAAAAACCTGAGTTCGGGATAACAAATAATGTCACCACTAACTGGCTTTTTTAACGAAAAATCCATTTTTCTATCATCATTTCAGTCCTACGGACTTAGAAATAACCACGCCGTGCCTCGCCACAGGCGATGGTAGTGGTTTAATGATTATAGTTTAAGGGGATTCAATTACACCATAAGCCCCATCGGGGTGACATATCTCGTCAAACGAATGCTTATCCCGAGTTCACGTTAAAAAAGCCTTTTTGACATATCCGGAAAAACGCTAACGCGGTTAAAAGATTATGCGCAATCCATCGCACCTTCTACGTGCAACAGCGGGCTGAGATAAGGAATGTCGAGATTGGCGCCCCGAAGGATAAACCAAATGCCCATTAGAAGATATAGAAAAGGCATCACCTTGATAAATCCTCGTTTAAAGACGGATTTTGGAAATGAACCCACCACCGAAAACACCAGTAGCACAGGCAACGTACCTAATCCAAATAATACCATAAAAAGAAAACTGTTTGTCAGTGAATCAGCATTCATAGCCGAGGCTATGGCCATATATACCATGCCACAGGGCAAAATACCGTTCAGCACACCGGCAACAAAAGAACCGCCTGGCCTATACAGCCAATGCCCCATATATTTCGCAAAGGGTTGAATAGCTTTTGTCTGAAAACTAGCTAGCACTTGTGACTGTTTCCCAAAAAGGTAGAATAAGCCGATCAGAAGCAATATAATGCCGATGAAGAGACTGAATCCTTGTTGCCAGCCTTGCACACTGGCAACATTGCCGAATATGCCAAGAACAAGTCCTAACAGACCATACGTTAAAATTCTTCCAGATTGATACAGCAATTTCGAAAACAAGGTTTGCCAAGAAAGCAACTGATTGCGATTCAAGGCAACCAACAAAGGTCCACACATTACCGCACAGTGGATGCTCCCAAAAAGCCCCATAAAAAATGCCAGATAATGGTATGTCATGTCCTACAAAAATAAACTATGAGTTGAAATATACGAAGTACTGTCGTGTTGCCAGTTGATTTCAAGTTTCCAATTGCCTTTTTTAAAAGTCGAAACCGGCAATTGGTAATCAGTAGCATGCGTTAAAAAAGGCAAGGTCAAATCCAACGATCCGTCAGAAGGCCGTTTAAAAATCAAATCACCTTTGTTTCCTGCATGCTTAAAAGCAATATACAATGTATCGCCTTGCACCTGTATATCAGGTTTGGCATCATCGTCTTCTAGATTTCGCTTTCCTTGGTACACGTGGTCATAATCAAGGCTTTTTTCATAGTAATCGATATCCTCCAACGTGTCGGTGTTTTTGGTAACCATGTAAATTCCTGCCCCTATGATAAATAACATAAACGCACCAAGTCCCAATACTATTTTTAATCCCCAGTTCATGATAAATTTATTTTTTACCCGGAGGAGCGATAAAGGTTGTTTTCATTTTTTTCATCACTTTTCCCTCAGACACAACATCAATCTCAAAAGTAGACTTATATTGTTCAACATAATCTTTTTTTGTGATCAAAAAGAAACTCAATGTCGCTGAACCATCTCTTTTCAACGAGTGGATACTGTTCACCAATTCCAATGAGACATTTTCATCCACTGGGCGCAACTCAAAAGACAGATCCTTACCAGCTTTGTTCATCAATTCCAAAGTATAGAGGTTGCTCACTGTTCCATCCTCCCGAAACTGATATGTGCTTCCTTTGGCACGCAATAGCCTTCCGTCGATATATGAACGACTGAAAATCATCGCGCTAAATATGCCAATCAATATAACCAAAACAACAGAGTATGCAATAGCCCGGACATTGTTTTTCTTAAAATTCTCCTTATTGACAATCTCACCCATGGCATAAAAACCAATCAAACGCTTAGGTTTATTGATCTTCTCCATGACAGCGTCACAAGCGTCAATACATGCCGTACAGCTGACGCATTCCATCTGCAAACCGTTCCGAATATCGATCCCCGTTGGACAAACGTGTACACACAAATTGCAGTCGATACAATCCCCTTTATCCTGTTCTTGGCCTTTCCGTTGCTTTCCTCTTGGTTCCCCCCTATTTACATCATAAGCTACCGTGACACTTTGATCATCCAACAGCACACTCTGCAAACGACCATATGGACATATCGTTGTGCAGACAATTTCCCTTACATACGCAAAAACCCCATAAAAGAGCAAGGTAAAGATAATGATGGAAATGAACCCTATCAAATGCTGGTCCACCGGATCAGTCATGATTTTGAACAATGCATCCACACCGATAATGTAGGCTAGAAAAATATTAGAGATAAAAAACGAGATAGCGAGGAATATGGTGTGCTTGAGCAGTTTCTTCCACGCACGCACATCCGAATCCGGCCCTTCATCGAGTTTTTTCTGTTGCAACCAATCGCCCTCGATAAGGTATTCTATCCTACGGAAAACAAGTTCCATGAATATCGTTTGGGGACAGGTCCACCCGCACCATACCCTTCCGTATACTACGGTAAAGAGAAAAATGCAGACCATAATGATCAGCATTCCAAAAACAAAAATATGCAGGTCTTGGGGATAGAAAATATTTCCGAAAATCGAAAATTTCCGTTCAATGATATTGAACATCAAGAAGGGATTTCCGTTAATCTTGATAAACGGAGCAACAAAAAGAAACAGCAATAGAGCGTAGCCTACCCACTGACGATATTGAAAAAATCTACCCGAAGGTTTCTTGGCATAAATCCATTGCCGCTTCGTTTTACTCTTGTTTTTACTGGAATTGCTTTCACGATCACCTGTCACTGTTTCCATGTTGATTTATACTATATGTCAAAAAGCTTTTTCCAAAGCTTAGCACTTTGGAAAAGCTTGCTTTAATTTACAATGTCTCGGCTTCTTCCGATACGCTTTCTGCCTCGCCATCAACAACCTCTCCTGCTCCAGCATACACCACTTTTTCACCCTGAGGTTCTTTGGCATTCGGAGGTGTGGTTCCTCTTAAAGTCACAATATAGTTACTGACTTCGGCAATCTGCGCAGGAGACAATGTTTGTTCCCAAGGCACCATTCCTTTATCAGGCACCCCATACTTTACTACACGAAATACATCTTTAATTTCACCACCATGCAACCAATAATCATCCGCAAGATTGGGTCCTATCCCTCCTTCACCCGCATTTCCGTGGCATACGGCACAATTAGCAACGAAGATAGATTTTCCCGCAGTTGCCATCGTTCCGGAAGCATCAATCTCAATCGATGATTCGTCTATTAGGTTGGCTGATTGTGCCAAATACTCCTGCTTTGCCTTTTCAGCTTGCGCCATTTCATGCGAATATTCTTGATCTTGGTTCATTCCCCATCCAAAAACATGGTAAACAAGTAAGTAGACAAATCCAAAGACGACCGTAGAATAAAAAAGTGCATTGAACCAAGCCGGAATTGGGTTATTCAATTCCTTAATGCCGTCATATTCGTGGTCGATTTCCAAATCCTTTTCTTCTTCTATTGGCCGAAGGCTCAATAGCCTCCTCCCAATAGCACTCCAATCTGTTTTCTTGGCTTTCTTAGCCTTCTCTTCTACCGCAATCTCAGGCATGGTCAGATGCAGGATAGACTTAAATGCACGATGCACAACCAAAGCTGCAAATAAGACAGTAATCATTACCACAACCAACGCTATAATAAGCAAGTCGTTAAATATATTCCCCGAGCCTGAAAACCAATCTGTGGCAGTGGCTGTTGTATCTGCTGATAATAGTAGTATATTCATAATCTTTCGTTCTATTCAGATGGTTGATCCTTTTCCTTCTCCGAATCATTAAATGGAATATCTTTCATATAGTCTATGTGGTCTTTCTTCATCCAAACCAACATACAGGCCACAAGGACAAAAAACACTAAAAATATCCACAATGAGGTGATGAGATATATTTCATCACCATTAAGATTTGTTATTTGCTTAAACATAGTATCGTTTCTTATTCTTGTCCAACTTGAGCTGTACCTTGTTTCGATTCAGCCTTTATATCCACACCCAACCGTTGTAAATAGGCAATTAATGCAACAATCTCACGATCTGATCTGATTTCCACCTGATTCGCAACCAGATCCTTTGCAATTTCTTCTGCTTGCTTTTGCGCATCGGTCATTGCATTGTCTATCTGTTCTTGCGAATAGGGAACACCTAATGTTTTCATTGCTTTCATCTTCGCAGCCAAATCGCTATTGTTCAATTCCTGATCAATCAACCATGGATAAGCAGGCATGATGCTTCCGGGTGAAGTAATGGTCGGATCAAGCATATGATCAAAGTGCCATTTATTCGGATATTTACCACCGATACGATGCAAATCGGGACCTGTGCGTTTTGACCCCCACAAGAAAGGCATGTCGTAAACAAACTCTCCCGCTTTGCTGTATTCACCGTAACGTGCCGTTTCCGAACGGAATGGGCGAATCGTTTGTGAGTGGCAGTTCACACAACCTTCACGGATATACAAATCACGCCCTTGTAGCTCTAACGCTGTATAAGGTTGTACAGAAGCAATCTTAGGGACGTTATCACTTATGGTGAATGTTGGGATCATTTCCACGATACCACCTATTAAGATGGCAATCAATGCCAATACCATGAATAGTACAGGCTTGCGCTCTAGGCGACGGTGCGGTGCTGCTTCTCGTACAGCGACTTTTTGCAAAGCTGGTGCTTCCGCAGGTTCGTTAGGAACCAATTTTCCAGATTTTGCTGTTTTGATAAGGTTGTAGGTCATTAAGATCACACCTGTCAAGTACAATGCGCCACCCACTGCACGCATCATATGCATCGGAAGAATTTCCAATGTCGTCGCCAAGAAGTTAGGGTATTTCAAAATACCTTCTGGCGTAAATTCTTTCCACATCAGACCTTGGACGACAGCTGCCCAATACATGGGAATAGCGTAGAACAAGATGCCTAACGTACCGATCCAAAAATGTGTATTGGCCAGCTTTTTAGAGTATAACTCTGTTTTATAGACCTTAGGAATCAAGTAATAAAGAATGGCGAAAGTCATAAACCCGTTCCATCCCAAAGCCCCAACGTGTACGTGTGCCACAATCCAATCCGTAAAGTGTGCTATAGCGTTCACCTGTTTCAAAGAAAGCATCGGCCCTTCAAAAGTTGCCATACCGTAACAGGTCAAGGCCACAACCATGAATTTTAACATCGGTTCTGTACGTACCTTATCCCACGCACCGCGCAAGGTCAACAGACCGTTGATCATGCCTCCCCAACTCGGTGCAATTAACATCACCGAGAACACCACGCCTAAAGACTGAACCCATGAAGGTAAAGAAGTATAAAGCAGGTGGTGCGGTCCGGCCCATATATAGATAAAGATTAACGACCAAAAGTGTAAAATACTGAGTTTATATGAGTAAACAGGGCGGTTGGCCATTTTTGGAAGGAAGTAGTACATCATTCCCAAATAAGGGGTTGTCAAGAAGAACGCAACCGCATTATGCCCATACCACCATTGTACCAACGCATCCTGCACACCTGCATATACGTAATAACTCTTCCAAAAGCCTACTGGGAGCTGAATGGAGTTTACAATATGCAAAACAGCCACGGTCACAAAAGTAGCGATGTAGAACCAAACTGCCACATACATGTGACGTTCTCGACGCTTGATGATCGTGCCAAACATATTTATGCCAAACACAACCCAAATGACAGTAATAGCGATATCAATCGGCCACTCCATCTCAGCATATTCGTGGGAGGTCGTCAAACCCAGTGGCAAAGTAATGGCCGAAGCAACAATAATCAATTGCCAACCCCAAAAGTGAATCTTGCTCAGCAAATCGCTGAACATCCTCGCTTTCAATACCCGTTGCATCGAATAGTAAACACCCATAAAGATGGCATTTCCCACGAAAGCAAAGATGACCGCGTTTGTATGCACCGGACGAACCCGTCCAAATGTGGTGTATTGCGTCAAAAAGTTCATCTCAGGCCAGATTAATTGAGTCGCCGCCAGCAAACCGACGGACATACCAACCAACCCCCAAATGACCGTGGCGATACCAAAATCGCGCACAATTTTGTTGTCGTAATTAAATTGCTCCAATTGCATATTCATGTTGTTGATTTCTGCGGTAAAAGTAGAACCTTTTTCATGACATTGTAATGATATATCTCTTGCAAAATAGTGACAATTGTCACATTTTTGAACGGGCTATTGGTCGCGGAAATACAGTCTCTTGAAGACAAAGCAATTCGCTTCCATTTTCTTGGGTGAAAAGGAGGCCATTCAAGGGAATGGTTTAGAAATCTATAACAACTTCATTTGGTAACCGACATTTCTGACATTGATAATTTTAATGTTCGGATCATCTTTTAAATATTTTCTTAAACGAGAAACAAAAACATCTAAACTTCTCCCCGCTGTGATCTGTTCGCCGTCCCAAAATTCAAAAAGGATCTCTTTCCTTGGCACAACAGAATTCCTTCTTTCATAAAGCCTTTTGAGAATCTCGCTTTCCCTGTAGGAAAGGTGAATATAGGTATGGTCGATCGACAACACTTGCTTTACAGGGTTTAACGTATAGCTCCCGATAGGAATTTGATCCGTTGGACTAAATTTTTTGCACATCTTGACCAACGATATCATCCGTGCGATAAGTTCTTCCAAGTCGAATGGTTTTTTAAGATAGTCGTTTGCCCCCACGTCAAATCCATGCAGCACATCATTTGTCTCGGCACGGGCCGTTAAAAATATCAGCGGCGTAGTGCTGTCAAATTCTCTTATTTTTTTGGCCAATGTATAACCATCCATCACAGGCATCATGATGTCCAAAATAGCAATATCAGGTTTATTAATTTGAAACGATCTCCACGCTTCCTCTCCGTTCGTGCATAATTTTACCCTGAAACCCTTTGTCATCAGCCCATTAGAGACAATACTGCCCAATTTGTTGTTGTCTTCTACAAATAAAACATCAATCATTTTTTTACTGTTTTTGGAATAAAAATGGCAAAGGAACAACCTGCATCTGCATTATTCCTTAAATGGATGGTGCCATTATGTAATTTAACAATTTGCTTAACGTAAGTCAAGCCTAACCCAAATCCTTTAACCGAATACAGGTTGCCTCTTGGCACCCGAAAAAAGGTTTCAAACACCTGGTCGTGGTAAGCTTCGGGAATGCCAATACCATTGTCACTAACCACGATCTTGATACCTTCCCTTCTGCTTATTTCTTCTAATTTTATATTTACAGCCGTAGCCCCGTATTTCACCGCATTGTCCAAAAGATTGTTCAGGACGTTCTTCATGTGATGCGCGTCTCCTCTTACGATATAGTCTTCACCTGTGGATTCAACAACAAAAATGATTCCTTTGTCCATATACGTTTGCTGAAAAACTGTCACCATTTTTTTCGTCAACCGGAGGAAATCAAAAGGCTCTATATCGATTGGAGAAGAGGGAGAGCCTTCCCTTTTGGAGATCTCCAACACCCTATCTATCGTATTGGATAAATGATCCAATTCTTCTTTCGCCATTTCACAATAGGTTGCTCGGAGTTGATGATCGTTAGAGTCCACAAAATGTTGCATAGCATCCAAAGCAACATTTACGGTAGCTATTGGAGTGCGCAATTCATGCGTTAGGCTATCCATAAAGGACTTGCGCAATATATCCATCTTATTCTGTCGGAAAATGGTCAGAAACAAATACACAAATGTCCCCACAATGACCGCCAGAATGGAGATGCTTGCTACCAATTGCCAACTTAATGCATAGAGCAGATAACGCCAAGGTTGATGGAAGCGTATGGTAATAAATTGATTCGTTTCGGAATTGATCAAAAAGGGTCTTATTTGAAGTTGGTTTTTTTTCATTTTCCCCATACTGTCATGAGGATCAAATAATTGCGGAGAAGAAACCACTTGTATGTCATAATTCGATCCCGGATTTTTCTTCAGGAATTCGGAAGCAAATCTCTTTTCTATCTTTTCAACAATCTCCTGATTGACCTGACGAGAAGCTAACAAGGGGCCGGGAAACAGCAATCGTGGTCTTCCATTTTCCATAGAAGGAAGAGACATGGCATTGTCTGCTTCCAAACGCTCTTTTATTTTTTTCAATATTTCTTTCCGGTGCCCATTCTGTTTTTGTTGAAGTTCCAGTAAAACACCCCTTAGATCTTCATTGGATATGGGTATTTTTCTTTGTTGTATGATTTTTGCCAAATCGTCTTCCATATGGAGCGAGAAGGGGGAAAGGATCGAGTCAGAAGCTACCGCGCTTTCCTCTTGAAAAACTTCCTGAACGGTATTGAACAGATCATGCTCCGCCATGGATATAAACAATGACAAACGTTGGTGATAGCTTCCATATAGCCACGAAGCCAATACCCCAACAATGCCGATAGCGGCGATGACGATCAGGATCAAAAGTAGTTTTAATTTATATTTCATATCTCAATGCCGATACAAACATACATATCTAAACTTTTCGTTTTTTGACGGTTAACTATCTTTAACAAAATATAATATTCATTAACATCTAATATCAGCAGCTTTGCTTCCAGTAAAAATCAAATCAATTATATGATATTTATTAGACGCTTAAAACATTATCTTTTCTTATCATTCTTCTTTTGCATCTGTGTAAGTCTTACAAGATGTTCCAAAATAGAAGATGTCGGTCTTACGTCCAATTCCGAATCTATTTTAGTGAACAGCATTGACACTTTTAACATCACCACAAGCACATTCATGCTGGATCCTATCCCCACTGGAGGAAGTGGGAAATTGCTAATAGGCACTTATGACGATCCTTACATCGGCAAAAATACCGTGACGCCCTATTTTAGGCTAAATTTGCCCAGCCTCGAAAATGAATACCCTATCGATAGTCGATTTGATTCGCTCACCCTTCAATTGAATTATAACGGCGATTTCTATGGTGATACCACAAAAGCCATTGCGTTGTCGGTTTATCGTTTGACGCAGGATATCGAGCCAAAGGAACTTCCCATAGCTTTGGAAGGAGATGAATACCCCGTATTTGTATCGGGGGCTACGCTCTATGCCGATCAACAATTTGAGCATGAAGATACTGCTTTGGGAAGTTTAAGCTTTTTTCCAAAACCAAAAAGTGGAAAAGACACCATCAATATCAGATTAAATCAAAACTGGGGCGAAACCTTATTTGATATGGCTTTAAAAAGAGATACTAAACTTCTTAACTCCGAAGAGTTTTACGAATATTTAAAAGGTTTTGTCTTGGAATCCGAAGATGCTGCATCCATCATCGGCCTCCGGGATTCGTTAACGCTATTCCTGCATTACTCGTATGAAAACCAAACGAACGGCAACAGGGTGTCGAAAACAATCTCCATGAACATTGGCAACGCAAGTTATCAATTCAATGCGGTCAAGACAGAGAGATCTTCCTATCCCTTGCAGGGCTTGTCTTATACCCACCAAGAACTTCCCACGTCTTCTACCGGCAATAGAACCTTTGTTCAGGGGTTGTCAGGCATCGTAACCCGAATACATTTCCCGAACATTAGACAGGGGTTTGGAGACGGTATTACAGTTATTAACAATGCCAAATTGATCGTAGAAACCGACCAATCCCCCGCCGCCAACAATCCGCCTCCAGAGACTTTGATATTAATGATTGCCAATAGATATGGTACCCCCACTTCGTTACTGACAAATGGTTCTCAGATATCCGTTTCAGCAAGTTACCAATCAAATGGACAGGATGACGGCAGTTCAAGGGGTGGAAAATATGTTTTCGATATTACCGATTATATTGAGCGAATTAGGAAAACCACTTCTTATAACGAGAATGAAAGTCTGCTATTGTCCTTACAAACAGATGATCTCTTATCGAGTATGAAAACACTCCATATATCACCCGGAGAGAACAAATCAGCAATTAAATTAAATGTTATCTATACTAAAATACAATGAAAATGAATACAACAAAAATGAAATGGCTTGTCAAACTATTACTTTTAGCCACCATTGGGTTAACCATTCTATCCTGTTCAAGCGATGAAGATGACGATCCAGACGAATGGACAAAAGGCTCGGACTTTGAAGGTCTTCCAAGAAGTGGAGCTGTTGGATTCACCATAGGAGATTATTCCTATATAACAACAGGATATGGAACAAACTCAAATAGATTTGTCGACACGTGGAGGTTCAATCCAAGCGTGGAAAGCTGGGATCAATTAAGCGATTTCCCTGGTGAAGCGAGAAATAATGCCGTGTCTTTTGTCATTAATGGAAAGGCTTATGTGGGATTGGGTACAAACTCTACCAAGATGTACAATGATTTCTACGAGTATAATCCGACGACAGATACTTGGACGCAAATCGCAGATTTTCCCGGTGCCGCTCGATATGGAGCTGTAGCGTTCAGTCTGAACGAAGAAGGGTATGTAGGAACCGGTCGGGATTACGATGGACAGGACTTTAATGATTTTTACAAATTCAACAGCAGTGATGGAACTTGGACAAAAATCACCAGCACACCCAACAAAAGATCTTTTGCATTCACATTCGTGCTCAATGGATTAGCGTATTTAGGTGGGGGAACAAGCAACAATTCAAATGTCACAACTTTTTATGCCTTTGACGGAGAAAAGTGGACAGAAAAAGAAGAACTCAATCGCGATGATGATGATTACAGCTATAATCTCACCAGACTTAGCCCAAGTGCATTTGTACTGAACGGTACAGCTTTTATAACGGTTGGTCTGAGCAGTTATAGCAGTTCGTCGCTGACATCCACTTGGCGATACGTCCCATCCGGCGACTACTGGGAAGAACACCAGAATTTTGCAGGTTCTGCAAGGCATCAAGCTGTATCATTCGTACATGGCAATGTAACCTATATAACGACAGGAAGAAGTGGTTCCTCTCCTTTCTACGACACATGGAAATTCATGCCAAATCCTTGGTAAATCTTTTGATAGGCCTTTCTACCAGGCTTAACTCAATCACAAGCGTATAAAGAGAAACGTATATAACTATCATAGTAAGTGCCATATCTTTGGTTCTGGCACTTACTTTTCAAACCGGCATGATACTCTACAACAAATTTTGCTCATTTACACTTTGGTACTTATCCTCTACCTTAGCGTATCGTTTATAACCGTGTTTATTGGGGTTCTCAATCACTTGTTTTACCGAGACCAATTTATACACATAGGAACCCGTTTCCGGGTTCAACCGAAGTTGATAATAATCGTTTATTCCTTGCCTGCGGATAGAAGCTTTTAAACTGCCGCCACCTACATTATAAGCAGCGGCAACCAATGTCCAGTCGCTGAATTCGGCATACAAGCTCTTCAGGTAACGCGCAGCCGCATGGGTGGATTTCACTAAGTCCTTTCTTTCATCAACCAGATCATTTACTTTCAAGCCATACAGCCTTGCCGTTGCGGGCATAAACTGCCAATATCCGCCGGCACCTTTATGGGAAGTGATGCGTGGGTCCATGTCGCTCTCGATTAAAGGAATGTACTTGAAATCCTCCGGGATGCCATACGACTTTAATATAGAAGCTATTTTTGGAAGATGAGCAGCTGCTTTTTTGTGCAGGTCGTATGACTGCTGCTTACGGAAAGAGAATTTTGCCAAGTATCTCTCAAACTTTGTTTCAACGGCCGGATTATCAAGTGGCACGTTTTCATTGGCAAAAGTGACGGAGCTATAATAAGCTTCTTTTTGTTTTTCTGGCGATAAAGCTATCGTTCTTTTCTTTTTTTCTAACTGCTCCAAAAGGGCCTTACGTACAGGATCCTTTTCAGAAGGCGGTTGTGTGCTGGAGTATAGTTTTGATAAAATCATTATCGAAAAGACCATACTACAGCAGAGTACTCTTTTTTTTATCATTCAATCCCTTAATGCTACCTATCCACAAATTTCGGCCTGTCTCTTCGGACCAAAAATTGATCAAAAATAGCTTGGTTCAATTTTCAGACCGCAAATATACGAACTATTTATTTATATTCCAAGCATTTAGCAAAAACATCTACACACATATCCGTTCATCCATTAGACAAATGTGTCGATTGCAGTATGTTGAAAAGCACGAGAGGTATGCTTAACCTATAATTTTTTTTCTGAAAATCAAATAAAAACACTATCTTTGCAGACTAATTTTGAAAACGTATGCCATTCAATAATAAAAGGAACAGTCGTGATGACAACTCCGGAAAGAACCGAAGCAACTCCAAAAACTTCCGTTCACAGAGTGGTCGCAGTCGTGAACAATCATCGACTTCAGGCGATAGGAAATTTAATCCCAAAAGCACATTCGGCAAACCAAAGTTTGACAAGTTCGAAAAGCGGGACAGTGATCGTCCTTTTTCCAAATTTGACAAATCTGAGCGAAGGTCTTCAGATCGATCAGAACGTGGATTCGATCGGTCGGAAAGAAGATCGTCAGAACGTTCTGAAAGAAACTTTGACCGATCTGAAAGAAGTTTCAATCGCTCAGAAAGGAGTTTTGACCGATCCGATCGCAAATCTTCCGACAGACCTTTTAATAGAGGTGACAAAAACAGAAATAATGATTGGGACAGAAAGCCTAATTTTGAAAAAGGACGGAAATTCGACCAAAATTCAGGCCGTTCGTTTCGCAGATATGACGATGAGCCAAACTCCTTTAAAGAACGTACATTTCATCCACGAAAGAAAATCGCTGTATCTGAACCAGAGGACGATGGGTTGATCCGTTTGAACCGTTACATTTCCAATTCGGGCATATGCTCACGTCGAAAAGCCGATGAACTCATTCAAACTGGCCAAATCAGTGTGAATGGCGAAGTGGTGACCGAACTTGGCACAAAAGTAGACCCTATAAAAGACGAAGTACATTACAATGACGAGCGTTTGAAACGCGAGAAAATGGTATACGTACTTTTGAACAAGCCTAAAGATTTCATCACAACAACGGATGATCCGCAGGAACGCAAAACCGTCATGCACTTAGTGGCCAAAGCTTCAAAGGAAAGAATCTATCCGGTCGGCCGATTAGATAGAAACACAACAGGATTACTACTGTTGACGAATGATGGAAATTTGGCGGAGAAACTTGCGCATCCAAGAAACAACGTTAGTAAGATATACCACGTAGAGCTAACCAAAAGTTTAACACAGGGCGACTTCAATAAAATCCAATTCGGTATTGAGCTGGAAGATGGTTTTATCAAACCCGACGATCTAAGCTATGTACAAGGAGCGAGCAAACGTGAAATAGGCATTCAAATCCATTCTGGAAAAAACCGGGTGGTTAGACGGATATTCGAATCCTTGGGTTATGAAGTTGTTAAATTGGATCGTGTCGTTTATGCAAATCTGACTAAAAAAGATCTGCCTAGAGGCAGATGGAGATACCTGGAAGAACGAGAATTAGTCCAACTCAAAAAATTTATCAAATAAAAAGAAAAGGGCTTTTATTTTATATAAGCCCTCTTTTTTGTCCTTTTAATTCCCTTCCTTAGTTTTATTTTTTAATTTTGGGCTTTGACTTTTACAATTTATAATATGACAGACCCTAAAACACTTACTTCAGTAGCTGAATTTCATAAAACATTCCAACATCCGATTTTAGACGAACCCATCATTCCTTCGGAAACGAGATGTAATTTGCGTGTGGCCCTGATTGCCGAAGAATTAAAGGAACTCCAGGAAGCCATCGACAACAAGGATATCGTGGAAATTGCTGATGCTTTGTGCGATATCCAATACGTACTCTCTGGTGCCGTATTGGAGTTTGGGTTAAAGGATAAATTCAATGAGCTGTTTGAAGAAGTACAACGCTCGAATATGAGCAAAGCCTGCAAAACAGAAGAAGAGGCCAAAGCTACGCAAGCACATTATCTAGCCAAAGGTGTCAACTCTTATTACAAGGAAATTGATGGGCTATTTTTGGTCTATAGAGAAGGTGACAATAAAACATTGAAATCTGTCAATTACTCTCCGGCAGATTTAAAAAGTATTCTTAAAAAATAGTGATAGAGGGGCAAGAAATTGCCCCTTCTTTTATATAGAGTCTCCTATATCTCTGTTTGGTTTGTTTTCTCCTCGTAAAAACGGCAGATAAATCCGTATCCATATGCGTTGGCTATCCTTTTATTTTCTTTTTAGGGGTACATTTATCCAAAATACTGACTGCCCTGTTTTACGCCTCTTTCTTCCAATCCTTTATCGATAGCCGTTTGGATTTTGGATTTTGGGAAACCCCAATTGGGCGCAATCAACAATTCTTTATCGGCAATACCAAAAATGCGCTGTATGATAATATCAGGCCGCAATAGCGGGATAAATTTTGCCAAGAAGTCTGTATACTCTTCGATGGTGAACAATTTAAAAGGTTCCCGCTTATATTTCACACCCATGATCGAACCTTCTACAATATGCAAATGATGTAGTTTTACAAACTTAATCTGGGGGTGCTTATTAATTTCGGTTGCATAGCATAACATCATATCTTCCGTTTCCCAAGGAAAGCCAAAGATCGTGTGTACGCATAGCTCCAATTTCGTATGTTCCAGCAAACGCATAGTAGAAAGAAACTCGTCATGCGAACATCCCCGGTTAATACGCTCTAAGGTTTCGTTGTAAATGGATTCCATACCCATTTCCAAATCTACGTCTAAGCGGTCTGTATACGATTCCAACAAGGCAATTTTCTCAAAATCCAAGCAATCGGGCCGCGTGCCCACAGAAAGTCCTAAGGTATTATCGGGATCTATGCTCAATGCCTCATCATACATCATTTGCAGTAAATGTGTTGGCGCATAGGTATTGGTGTTCGGTTGAAAATAGATAATGAATTTTTCCGCTCCATATGAATGGCGTGCCCTCGCTATTCCATTCTCTACCTGTTCACGTATAGAGGGTATTTTACGTGCGGTATCTGGCGTAAATGAGTCTACATTACAGTACGTACAGCCACCATAGCCCTTACTACCATCCCGATTCGGACAGGTAAAGTTACCATCAACAATAACTTTAAACACTTTCTGTCCGTTATACTTTTCACGCAAATACGCTCCATAATGGTTATAGGGTTTTACGCCGTTATCTAATAATGTGCCCATGATGTGCAAAGATAAGGATTAGTATTGAATACCGAGCACAAAGTACTTGGGTTCGTTTATGTCCTTCATTTGGTCCGGGACGGCAGAACAAGGTGCCGGTTGGATCTCTAAAGCCCGCAGGCCGGCGTTCGGGAGGCGCATAAAACAAAAGAGAGCCCCTCGGTGTTCCCGGGGGCCCTCTCTGTGGGCTTAGGCGCCGACCTACTCTCCCACCTGTTACGGCAGTACCATCGGCTCTGGCGGGCTTGACTGCTCTGTTCGGAATGGGAAGAGGTAGACAC
>Ga0222419_100336_pt1 | contig 55663 bp, 51 predicted proteins | sample 1B20Ametagenome_FD_182474 | JGI IMG/M metagenome (GOLD analysis project Ga0222419, IMG submission 182474) | Enriched microbial communities from leaf-cutter ant dump, University of Wisconsin, Madison, United States - 1B20A (version 2) | ecosystem: Environmental > Terrestrial > Nest > Insects nest...
CCACATCCGACAGGTCCAGCCCGGCCATGCCCGCAGCATAGCCAACCGCACGGTACAGGGCGCCGGAATCAAGCAGTCGCCAGTCCAGCCGTGTCGCCACCAGGGCGCTGACCGTGCCCTTGCCCGACCCCGACGGCCCATCGATGGTGAGCACGGGGACAGTGGACGGGGAATGACTCATGGCAGCTCCTGATTGCACGATGGAAGTCGCGCAGTCTAACGTGTTGACCCTGCTATGGACGCATGCTATCTAGCCGGTCTTTTCGGAATCCCAGCCGTGTCAGATCCACTCATGACCGATCTTCGCCGCGAGTTCGAACAGGCCGCCGAGGACATCCAGCGGTTGGGCAAACGCCCCGACAACGACACCCTGCTGAAGCTCTACGCCCTCTACAAACAGGGCTCGGAGGGCGACCTGCACAGGGCCCAGCCCGGCTTTTTCGACTTCGTCGGCACTGCCAAGCACGAAGCCTGGGCCCAGTTGAATGGCATGTCCACGGACGATGCCATGCGCCGCTACATCGAACTGGTGAGGCAACTGCTGGCCTGACGTTTCTGCCGTCACGCCACATGCGGCGCTTGCTTTCGCCCCCTCGACACCGGCACATTCATACGATCGTTTGAGTCGTATGTGAGCCGCATGAATTACCCGAACCTGTTCACCCCGCTTGATCTGGGCCACGTCACCCTGCCCAACCGGATCCTGATGGGTTCGATGCATACCGGACTGGAAGACCGGGCTGCGGATTACGACAAGCTGGCAGCCTATTTCGCCGAACGCGCCCGCAACGGCGTGGGCCTGATGGTTACCGGCGGCATCGCGCCGAGCATCGAGGGCTGGCTGAAGCCATTCGGCGGTCGGCTGAGCATGCCCTGGCACAAACCCCGGCACCGCAAGCTCACCCGCGCCGTGCACGCCGAAGGTGGCCGCATCTGCATGCAGATCCTGCACGCAGGGCGCTATGGCTACCACCCGTTGTCGGTGGCGCCGTCGAAGATCAAGTCGCCGATTACCCCGTTCACTCCACGCGCGCTGTCATCGCACGGAGTCGAACGCACCGTGCGGGACTTCGTGCAATGCGCGCAACTGGCGCAGGACGCCGGCTACGACGGTGTCGAGGTGATGGGTTCGGAGGGGTATCTGATCAACGAATTCATTGCCCGGCGTACCAACCGGCGCGATGACGCCTGGGGCGGCGATGCGGCCCGCCGCATGCGCTTTCCGGTCGAAATCGTGCGGCGTATGCGCGAAGCCGTGGGGCGCGACTTCATCATCATCTACCGCCTGTCGATGCTTGATCTGGTCGAGGACGGACAGGACTGGAACGAGGTCGCGGCCCTGGCGAAGGCCATCGAAGCCGCTGGCGCCAGCATCATCAATACCGGCATTGGTTGGCATGAAGCGCGGGTACCGACCATTGTCACCAGTGTGCCGCACGCCGGTTTTGCCTGGGTCACGCACAAGCTCAAGGGCGAGGTCGGCATTCCGCTGGTCGCCACCAACCGCATCAACATGCCGGACGTGGCCGAACGCATTCTCGCCGACGGCCAGGCTGACATGGTTTCGATGGCCCGCCCGCTGCTGGCCGATCCGGCCTGGGTCGACAAGGCGCGGCACGGCCGCAGCGAGCGCATCAACACCTGCATCGCCTGCAACCAAGCCTGCCTTGATCATGTGTTCCAGAACAAGCGCGCCAGTTGTCTGGTCAATCCACGCGCCTGCCACGAGACCGAACTGACTGTCAGGCCGGCCACCATCCGCAAGCGCATTGCCGTCGTCGGGGCCGGCCCGGCCGGACTGGCCTGCGCCAGCACGCTGGGAGAACGCGGCCATGCGGTGACGCTGATCGACAAAGCCGACGAGATCGGCGGGCAGTTCAACTACGCCAAGCAGATCCCCGGCAAGGAAGAGTTTCACGAAACATTGCGTTACTTCCGCCACCGGCTGGACGACACCGGTGTGGAAGTCCGGCTTGGCCAGACCGCCGACGCGGCGTCGCTGCATGCCGGCGGTTATGACGAAGTCGTGGTCGCCACCGGCATAACACCGCGCCGGATCAGCTTTCCCGGCAGTGATGACCCGCGGGTTCTGGGTTACCTCGACGTGCTGGCCAAACACTGCCACGTCGGTGCCAGGGCAGCGATCATCGGGGCCGGCGGCATCGGTTTCGATGTGGCCGAGTACCTGCTCGAACAAGCCCCCTCACCCGCCACGGACATTGCCCGCTGGGCCCGCGAGTGGGGCGTGGACACACAGCTCGCGCAACGCAGCGGCCTGCAGCCGCCACAGCCGGAAACACCGGCCCGGCAGATCTGGCTGCTCCAGCGCAGCGAAGGCCGCCCCGGCGCACGGCTGAACAAGACCACCGGCTGGGTGCACCGTGCCACGCTCAAGGCACGGCAGGCCAACATGCTGGGCGGCGTGACCTACCACCGCTTCGACGACGAAGGGCTGCATGTATCCATCAACGGCAAACCGCAAATCCTGCCGGTCGACAACGTCGTGATCTGTGCCGGCCAGGAGCCGAACCGCAGTCTGGTCGACGAACTCGCGGCCAGCGCCATGAAGGTTCATGTGATCGGCGGTGCCGACGTGGCCGCCGAGCTCGACGCCAAGCGGGCCATCGACCAGGGCACCAGGCTGGCCTGCAACATCTAGGCAGCACGCCCCGGCCGTCAACAGCCGGGCACGAAGGAACGGACCGGGCGAAGCACCCACGGTGCCGGATACGCTGATGCCACGGCACCGGGGCCGTGGCATCAGGTATGCGGGAAATAAAGCGCCCCGCAGTTTGGACGCACCAACATGGGTTCAGGGGGGGAGGTGAACCAGATGTCGTATTTAGCGTCGCTGCGGGGCGGGGTCACCGCCTCAGGGGAGGGGGGAGGGGCGGGACAGGAGCGATTTTATGACCGACGAAATAAAGTATCTAATATATATTTAGCGCCCGACTTATTCGAAAAAAATATATGTTTGATCTCCGCCAGTTGCGCTACTTCATAGCTGTTGCCGAGGAGCTGAGCTTCACCCGCGCAGCCCTGCGTCTGCACCTGTCGCAACCCCCGCTGTCCCAGCAGATCCGGGCGCTCGAGCAGGATCTCGGCGTGCAACTGCTGGAACGCACGAAGCGCAGCGTGACCCTGACCGAGCCCGGCCGGGTGTTTCTGGATCAGGCACGGCAGATCCTGAGCAAAGCCGACGAGGCTCGCAGCCAAGTCTTGGCGGCCGCCGCCGGTTACACCGGCCAGTTGCGTCTGGCCTACACCGTGTCGGTTTCCTTTCATCCCGCCCTGCCCCAGACCCTGTTGCGTTTCGGCCAGACTGCGCCCAACGTCCGCCTGCATCTCAGCGAGATGTATACCGAGCCCCAGTTCGCCGCACTGCTGGCCAATCAGATCGACGTCGGATTCGTCCGCGACGAACCTGCACACCTCCAGGACGCACACCGCCTGAGGTTGAGCGTGATCGACCGCGAGCCTCTGCTGCTTGCCCTGCCTGTCGGGCATCCATTGGCCGGAAGCAGCAGTCTTTCGCTGCACCACGTTGCCGGGAGTGCGTTTGTCTCGCAGCCACGAGAACTGGCCGCCACGCTCTACGACCGGCTGGTGACACTGGCCGCCCAGGCCGGTTTCCAGCCGCGGATAGTCCAACACGCCCAGCAGCTCAATGGCCTGCTGGCGCTGGTTGCCGCAGGCCTGGGCCTGGCCCTGATTCCGGCCAGCATGCGCGCTGTGCGCCTGGCGGGTGTCAGTTACGTACCGCTGGAAGATGCCGATGCCTATCTGTTGCTGGCTGCAGCGTGCCGCGTGGATGACCACTCTCCGGCATTGCAGCAATTCCTGGCAACGGTTGCCGGGGCAGCCACGTTCACGGGCTTGTGATAGGCGCCATCAGACGTTACAATTGCGAGCTTACTTTTTCCCATTCGTGTCAGGAGCTGGCCGTGAAGGTGCTTAACTCTTTGAAGTCCGCCAAGGCGCGGCACCGCGACTGCAAGATCGTGCGTCGTCGCGGCAAGGTGTTCGTGATCTGCAAGAGCAATCCCCGCTTCAAGGCTCGCCAGCGCTGATTTCCCGCTGCCGGTGAGCATGAAAAAGGCCGCGAAAGCGGCCTTTTTCATGCGCCGGATCCATGCCTCGGATGCGGCGCCCTTGCGGTCAGGGATCATGTGATACCCCAGCAGGCTGAGGCACCACCTGGCGACGATCAAATGTAACGGATGCTGATGATCTCGTAATGCTTGACCCCATTGGGCGCGGTGAACTCGATGCTGTCGCCTTCAGAATGACCGATCAGCGCCCGCGCGATCGGTGACGACACCGCAATCATGGACCGCTTGATGTCGGCTTCCAGATCACCAACGATCTGGTAGGTCACCGGAGTACCGGTGTCCTCATCCTCCAGCTCCACGGTGGCTCCAAAAACCACCCGGTCACCGGGGTTGAGGCGTTCCACGTCGATCACTTCGGCATTCGACAACAGACTTTCCAGTTGCCCGATGCGGCCCTCGGTGAAGCTCTGCAGCTCACGCGCGGCGTGATACTCGGCATTCTCCTTCAGGTCGCCATGGGCACGTGCTTCAGCAATCGCGGCGATGATGCGTGGGCGCTCGACGGACTTCAGCTGTTCCAGTTCGGTGCGCAGGCGCTCAGCGCCTGCCTTGGTGATGGGGGGACGGTTGCTCATGTACCGAGCTCCTTGTGCAGTTCCTGCAGGCTGTGCACTTCGCCGTCGCCGCGGAAGTCGAGCGAATGGACGAGTGCGCGGGCGCCTGCCACGGTGGTGGAGTAAGTGACGCGTTGCTGCAACGCTTCGCGTCGGATCGAAAACGAGTCGGCGATGGCCTGCTTGCCCTCGGTCGTATTGACGATATAGGCGATCTCGCCATTCTTGATCAGGTCGACGATGTGTGGCCTGCCCTCGAGCACCTTGTTGACGCGTTCGCAGACCACGCCATGTTCCGCCAGATAGGCGGCCGTGCCAGCGGTCGCCACCAGACTGAAGCCGCGGGCAAGGATTTCATTGGCCACCGGCAGCAGGCGTTCCTTGTCGCCGTCGCGCACCGACAGGAACACCTTGCCCTCGGTCGGCGGGCGGATTCCGGCCGCTTCGTGGCCCCGGGCGAAGGCGGCACCAAAGCTGCGGCCCACGCCCATTACCTCGCCGGTCGAGCGCATCTCGGGACCGAGGATAGGGTCGACGTTCTGGAACTTCAGGAACGGGAAGATCGCCTCCTTCACCGAGAAATACCCCGGCACCACTTCGCGCGTCGCGCCCAGCTCGGCCAGCGAACGGCCGGCCATCACCCGGGCGGCGATCTTGGCCAGCGGCATGCCGGTGGCCTTGGACACGAACGGCACGGTACGCGAGGCACGCGGATTCACTTCCAGGATGTAGACGGTTTCGCCCTGGATCGCGAACTGGGTGTTCATCAGGCCGATGACCTTCAGCTCCTTGGCCATCGCGGTGACCTGACGACGCAGCTCGTCCTGGATCGTGCTGCTCAGCGAATACGGCGGCAGCGAGCAGGACGAGTCGCCCGAATGCACGCCGGCTTCCTCGATGTGCTCCATGATGCCGCCGATCAGCACCTGGCCGCCGGCATCGCAGATCACGTCCACGTCGACCTCGACCGCATGATCCAGGAAGCGGTCCAGCAGCACCGGCGAATCGTTGGACACCTTCACCGCATCACGGATGTAGCGGGTCAGATCGGCGTCGTCGTGCACCACTTCCATGGCGCGGCCACCGAGCACGTAGCTCGGGCGCACCACCAGCGGATAGCCGATCTCGCGGGCCAATGCCAGCGCCTCGTCGGCGTTGCGCGCGGTACGGTTGGGTGGCTGCTTCAGGCCGATCTTCTCGATCATGTGCTGGAAGCGCTCGCGGTCCTCGGCCAGGTCGATCGAGTCCGGGCTGGTGCCGATGATCGGCACGCCGGCCGCTTCCAGCGCACGCGCCAGTTTCAGCGGCGTCTGCCCGCCGTACTGCACGATCACGCCCTTGGGCTTCTCCAGATGGACGATTTCCAACACGTCTTCCAGCGTCAGCGGCTCGAAGTACAGGCGGTCGGAGGTGTCGTAGTCGGTGGAGACCGTCTCCGGGTTGCAGTTGACCATGATGGTTTCGTAACCATCCTCGCGCAGCGCCAGCGAGGCATGCACGCAGCAATAGTCGAACTCGATGCCCTGCCCGATCCGGTTCGGGCCACCGCCCAGCACGATGATCTTGTCGCGTCCAGTCGGCTCGGCTTCGCACTCTTCCTCGTAGGTCGAGTACATGTAGGCGGTGCTGGTGGCGAACTCGGCCGCGCACGAATCCACCCGCTTGTACACCGGGCGCACGCCCAGGGTATGGCGCAGGTGGCGGATCGCCGCCTCATCGGTGCCCAGCAGCTCGGCCAGGCGCGCGTCGGCGAAGCCGAGGCGCTTCAGTTCGCGGATGCGCGGCTCGTCCAGCGCGGTGATGCCCTGGGCGGTGATCTCGGCCTCGGTCAGCACGATGTCCTCGAACGCGGCGAGGAACCAGGGATCGACGCGGCTGAGTTTCTGCACCTCCTCCAGCGACAGGCCGGCACGGAAAGCATCAGCCAGATGGAACACGCGGTCCGGTCGCGGCTCGCGCAGTTCGCGCTTGAGCGTGGCCAGGCCATCCTCGGCGCTGATGTCCAAGCCGCTGGGGTTGAGGCCGGTCTTGCCGATTTCCAGGCCGCGCAACGCCTTCTGCAACGACTCGTGGAAGGTCCGGCCGATCGCCATCACCTCGCCCACCGACTTCATCTGGGTGGTCAGGCGCGCATCGGCGGCAGGGAATTTCTCGAAAGCGAAACGCGGAATCTTGGTAACCACGTAGTCGATCGACGGCTCGAACGAGGCCGGGGTGAGGCCCCCGGTGATGTCGTTCTTGAGCTCATCCAGGGTATAACCCACGGCAAGCTTGGCCGCGACCTTGGCGATCGGGAAGCCGGTGGCCTTGGACGCCAGCGCCGACGAGCGCGACACGCGCGGGTTCATCTCGATCACCACCACGCGACCGCTGTCGGGATGGATGCCAAACTGCACGTTGGAGCCGCCGGTATCCACGCCGATCTTGCGCAGCACCGCGATGGATGCGTCGCGCAGGCGCTGGTATTCCTTGTCGGTAAGCGTCTGCGCCGGCGCCACCGTGATCGAGTCACCGGTATGCACGCCCATCGGGTCCAGGTTCTCGATGGCGCAGATGATGATGCAGTTGTCCGCGGTGTCGCGAACCACCTCCATCTCGAACTCTTTCCAGCCCAGCAGCGATTCGTCGATCAGCACTTCGTTGGTGGGCGAAAGCTCGAGGCCACGCTTGACGATGGTCTCGAACTCTTCTTTGTTGTAAGCGATGCCACCGCCGGAACCGCCCAGCGTGAAGCTGGGGCGGATGATCGCCGGGAAGCCCAGCTCGGCCTGAATCTCCAGCGCGTGCTCGAAGTTCTTGGCCACGCCCGAGCGGGGGTTGTCCAGGCCGATCTCGGTCATCGCCTGCTTGAACAGTTCACGATCCTCGGCCATGCGGATGGCTTCGCGGCGCGCGCCGATCAGCTCGACATCGTACTTTTCCAGTACGCCATGGTCAGCCAGATCCAGCGCGCAGTTCAGGCCAGTCTGCCCGCCCATGGTCGGCAGCACCGCGTCCGGACGCTCCTTGGCGATGATGCGCTCCACCGTCTGCCAGTTGATCGGCTCGATGTAGACCGCATCAGCGGTATCCGGGTCGGTCATGATCGTGGCGGGATTGGAGTTGACCAGGATGACCCGGTACCCCTCTTCCTTCAGCGCCTTGCAGGCCTGGGCACCGGAGTAATCGAACTCGCAGGCCTGGCCGATCACGATCGGGCCGGCACCGATGATGAGGATGCTCTTGATGTCGGTGCGCTTAGGCATGCGTGCGGGCCTCCTGCATCAGTACCGCGAAACGTTGGAACAGATAACCGATGTCGAGCGGCCCGGGACTGGCCTCGGGGTGGCCCTGAAAACAGAACGCGGGACGGTCGGTCAGCGCAAACCCTTGCAGGGATCCGTCGAAAAGCGACGTGTGGGTGACCCGGGCATTTGCCGGCAGCGTGGCCGGATCAACGGCAAAGCCGTGATTCTGCGAGGTGATCAACACGCGGCCATCGTCGTGGTCCTTCACCGGGTGATTGGCACCGTGGTGGCCGAACTTCATTTTCAGCGTCTTCGCGCCCAGTGCCAGGCCCATCAGCTGGTGGCCGAGGCAGATGCCGAACAACGGAATCTTCGCGTCGAGGAATGCACGCGTGGCGTCGATGGCGTAATCGCAGGCTGCCGGATCGCCGGGGCCGTTGGACAGGAACACGCCGTCAGGCTGCATCGCCAGCACCTCGGCGGCTGGTGTCTGCGCCGGCACCACGGTGATCTCGCAGCCCCGCTCGGCGAGCAGGCGGAGAATATTGAGCTTGGCACCGAAATCGTAGGCGACCACCTTGAAACGCATCGCCGGCTGGTTGAAGGCCACGCGATCGAGGTTGTACACCCCCTGATTCCAGGCATACGGTTTCTTCGTGCTGACGAGCTTTGCCAGATCCATGCCGTTCAGGCCGGGGAATTCGCGCGCCCTGGCCAGCGCACTCTCCGCGTCAACCTGCTCCCCCGCCACGATGCAGCCAGCCAGCGCACCCTTGTCGCGCAGGATCCGGGTCAGGCGGCGGGTGTCGATGCCGGCGATCGCCACGGTACCGTGACGCTTCAGGTAATCAGGCAGGCTTTCGGTACTGCGCCAGTTGCTGGCCAGCCGGGGAACATCACGAACGATCAACCCGGCCGCATGCACGGCGGTGGATTCGACGTCTTCGGCATTGATGCCGGTGTTGCCGACATGGGGATAGGTCAGCGTGACGATCTGGCGTGAATACGAGGGATCGGTGAGGATCTCCTGATAACCGGTCATCGCCGTATTGAAGACCACCTCGCCAACGGTTTCCCCCGTGGCGCCGACGGCATGACCACGGAACACGCTGCCATCTTCGAGGGCCAGCAGAGCAGGAATAGGCATTGCGTTAACCGCCTTTTTTGATACAGCGAAGTCCGCAAGCCGCTGTATTGCCGGCTTGTGGAACCTGAGGGAAAAAGAATCTGGGCGGGACGAAATGATAGGCGGCAGCGTGGTCGCTGTCCACCACACGCATGCTGAATCCGCTGGTTTTCGCTACCGCCGGACACGACGGGTCGGCGTTACACTGTGCGCTGTTTTGAAAGGAGTCGACTGCCCCATGAATGCCGCTGTCCTGCTCGATCCCGCCCGGCTTGATCGCCCGGACACCACCGTGCAGCAACAGCCCTTCCCCTTCATGGTGGCGCATGGCCAGTTGCCGGATGAAATGCGCTCGGATCTGGACCGCGATTTCCCGAATTACTCCAGTGCCGGCTTCTTTCCCTATGACCCGCAGGATTGCGGCCCCAGCGTGAATGCGCTGATCAGGGACATGACCGGGCCGGCGTTTGCCAGCGCCATCGGCAAAAAGCTGGGTATCGACAACCTGGGCCAGTACCCCACGCTGGTGACGATCTGCCGCCTGCTCAACAAGCGCCATGGCACGATCCATACCGACAGCCGCTCCAAGATCGCCACCGCCCTGATCTATCTCAACCCACAGTGGCCCGACACCAGTGACGGTTGCCTGCGCTTCCTGCATCGCATCGACGACATCGACAGCACGGTGGCACCCGAGCTGATACCGCTGTACGGCGAATTCGCCGTGTTCAAGCGTGCCGACAATTCCTTCCACGGACACCTGCCCTACGAGGGTGAACGGCGGGTGATCCAGGTCGCTTGGCTGACCAGTGAAAAGGAAAAATTGCGCAAGACGAAACGGGGAAAGTTCTCGCGCATGTTCAAGAAAATTTTCGGCAGCCTCGACACCCGGCTCGGAGCCGGTCGGGGCCGCAACGCATCGCACCCCGACTGAACCGGCAGGCCGACGATGACGCCGGTCACCCTGCATACCCTGTTTGAAGCACTGGCCTATGTGGTCGGCCTCCGCGTGTTTCTCTGGACCCGGAAGAAGCTGGCACCCACCGCTTTCCGCCACAACGACCACGTGGTCTGGGTCGGCGTGGGCGCCATCGTCGGCGCGGCACTGGGAGCCAAGCTGGCGTACTGGCTGGATGATCCGCTCAATGCATTCGCCAACTTCCCCGACCTGCGCCACCTGCTGGAAGGCAAATCAATCATCGGCGCCCTGCTTGGCGGCCTGTGCGGCGTGGAGCTGGCCAAGAAAATAGCCCGCGTCGACAACTCCACCGGTGATGCCTTCGTGCTGCCACTGACCCTGGGCATGTGCATCGGCCGGATCGGCTGCTTTCTGGCCGGCCTCAGCGACCACACCTACGGCATGCCGACCTCGCTGCCTTGGGGTGTCGACTTCGGCGATGGCCTGCCGCGCCACCCGACCCAGCTCTACGAGATCGCTTTCTTGCTGGCGCAATACGCACTGCTTCACGCGCGCCGGCATGCCTTCACGAGGCCCGGCGACCGCTTCCGCGCATTCATGATCGGCTACCTGCTGTTCCGCCTGCTGGTCGAATTCATCAAACCGGTGTTCCATGCCTATCCCGGCGGCCTGTCCGGGCTGCAATGGCTGTGCGTGGTTGGCCTGCTCTACTACGGCCGCGACCTGCCCCGTATCCTGCGGACATTGTCCGGAGCACGGGAACCATGCGGAAAACCATGACAACCTCCAGCCCCGACATCCGCCCGCAGGAGCCTCCCTTGCCGCCGTCTCCGCCAATCGCCGGAGCGCGACTTGCCAGCGGCTCGCTTGTCGCCGGTTTCTTCCTGGCATGGCTGGTCGTGGTGGCAGGGGAAATCCTTCTGCTGCTGTACGTCACGCCTCTTCTTGATGCCGTGTGGCTCCTGCTGTTGCCGCCGCTGGTGACTGCTGCGTGTGCCATCGTGCTGATCTTCCGGGGCAAATCGCGTACCGGCACGGGACTGCTGCTCGGCCTGCTTTCCATTGCCGCCATCGTGTTGCTGCTGGTTGCCGCCTGCTTCGGCATCCTCGGTCAACTGGGCACCAATCCACACTGAATCCACCGGACCGGCCGGGGCCTGCAGCAGTAGCTTCCATGAAACCGGGCCGCCCTATGACGGCTCCTGCCCAACACGTATCCTGCAGACACCAACCAGCGGGCAAAGGACACATGGGAAGCAAGACAAGGCCTTACCTTTTCTACGACAGCGCGGTATCGGTTTGCACCACCTGCCTGCGCCGGGTGGAGGCCAAGATCCTGATCAAGGATGAACGCGTCTATCTGGAGAAGTGGTGCCCCCACCACGGTCGCGAACGCGTGCTGATCGCTGATGACGCGACGTACTACCGCCAGTGCCGCGAGCTCTACATCAAGCCGCCGGAGCTGCCTCGGCACTTCAACACGCCGCAGCACTATGGCTGCCCCTACGACTGCGGCCTGTGTCCGGAGCACATGCAGCATTCCTGCCTGACCCTGGTCGAGATCACCGATCACTGCAACCTGCGCTGCCCGATCTGCTATGCCGAAAGCGGCCCGCACCGCCCCGGCTTCCGTGATCTGGCCACGGTCGAGCGCATGCTCGATGCGGTGGTGGCCAACGAAGGCGAACCCGACGTGGTGCAGATCTCCGGTGGCGAACCCACGCTTCACCCGGATTTCTTCGCGATCCTCGACGCCGCCCGGCAACGCCCGATCCGCCACCTGATGGTGAACACCAACGGCCTGCGCATCGCGAAGGAACCGGAGTTCGTCGCGAGACTGGCCGAATACCAACCCGGCTTCGAGCTGTACCTGCAATTCGATTCGCTGCGCGACGAAGTGCACAAGGATCTGCGCGGCGCCAAGCTGCGCGAGATCCGGCTCAAAGCGCTGGAACACCTCAACCACCACGACATCTCCACCACCCTGGTGGTGACGGTGAAGAAAGGGCTCAACGACGGCGAACTGGGCGAGATCATCGACTTCGCGCTACAACAACCCTGTGTGCGCGGAGTGACCTTCCAGCCGATCCAGGCCGCCGGACGGCTGGAAGGTTATGACGCCGAACGCGACCGGCTCACGCTGAGTGAAGTGCGCCGACGCATCCTTGAGCAGAGTCCGCTGTTCCAGCCGGACGACCTGATCCCGGTGCCGTGCAATCCGGATTGCCTGGCGATGGCCTATGCGCTGAAACTCGGCGACCAGGTGTTGCCGCTGACCCGTTTCGTCTCGCCGGAAACTTTGGTCAACAAGGGTCGCAACACCATCGTGGTAGAGCGCGACGAGGAGCTCCGCGCGCACGTGTTCGAGTTGTTCTCCACCAATCATTCGCCGGAATCACAGGCCTGTTCGCTGTCCGACCTGCTGTGCTGCCTGCCGCAGGTGCAGGCACCGGCGGACCTCGGCTATCGCAACGTGTTCCGCGTGCTGATCATGCAATTCATCGACGCCCATGGCTTCGATCTGCGCGCGGTCAAGAAATCCTGCGTGCACATCGCCCAGCCGGATGGCCGGATCATTCCGTTCGACACATTCAACCTGTTCTATCGCGACGACAAGGCCGCTGTGCTGGCAAAGCTGCGAAGCGAAATCGACCAGAGCCGGACCATCGAGGAAGCAGCCGAATGAGTGAAATTCATCAGGAACCACCGTCTTCACCACCTAACGGGAAGGCTGCACAGGGTTCGCTCGCCGCTGGTATCGGCCTGGCCTGGCTGGTCATGGTGGCCGGGGAAATTCTGGTCGCGATAACCGGCAGTTTCCTGATCGGTGCTTTCGGCGGCATGTTGCTGCCGCCGCTGGCAATCCTGGTGTGGGGCATCATCCTGATCAATCAGGGCAAGTCGCGCACCGGCAAGGGCATGCTGCTCGGCCTGTTGTCGATCGCAGCCGTGCTGCTCCTGCTGGTTGCAGCCTGCTTCGGCATCCTCAGCGGCCTTGATGCCGGCGATTTCCGCTGACGGACTGGTCAGGCCCGCGAGGCGATCACGTCATCCAATTGCCAGCAGCCGGCCGGGCGGCCAGCCAGCCAGTACGCCGCCTGCAGAGCTCCGCGCGCGAATATCGAGCGATCCGTGGCACGGTGTGCCAGTTCCAGCCGCTCGCCCTGCCCGATCAACATGGCGCTGTGCTCGCCGACGATATCGCCGCCCCGGACTACCGCGAAACCGATGCTGCCTTCCTCCCTCGTACCACACCGGCCCTCGCGGCTGTATACCGCCGCGGCTTCCAGAGCGGTCCCGCGGGCAGTGGCGGCAGCATGTCCGAGCGCCAGCGCCGTGCCCGAAGGGGCATCCTGCTTGCGGCCGTGATGTGCCTCGACGATTTCCAGATCCCACTGCGGCAGTGCAGCGGCGGCATCCCGCAGCAATCGCGTCAGCATCGCCACGCCCAGGCTGAAATTGGCCGCCTGCAGAATCGCGATATGCAAGCCGGCATCAGCCAGCCGAGCCTCCAGCGTCGCATCGATACCAGTGGTTCCGACCACCAGTGCCGTACCGTGTGTGAGGCAGTGCTCAAGCGCTGACGACAACGCCTCCGGACCGCTGAAATCAACGACCACGTCGACCTCCGGCGCATCGTCCCAACCACTCGAATAGCACAGGGTCTTCGCTGCAACAGCGGGAAACACCGGCTGGCCGAGCTGGGCCGAACCGGGCGACACCAGCGCCCGGACCAGCTCGAAACGCGGGTCGTCGGCAAGCAGGTCGGACAATGCCTTGCCCATGCGACCGGAAGCGCCATTGATGGCAAGACGAACGGGGCGAGTCATCGATGCACTCCAGACGGAATATCCAGCGACGAGAGTGCCATCGATCCGGATCTCATGCGGTGACTTTCGACCAGAACTGCTTCACGCCATCGACCCAGCCTTTGGCCCGCGGAGTGTGCTTGCCGGCATCACTACCATCGAAAGTGGCTTCCAGCGACGCCAGAAGCTCGCGTTGCTGCTTGGTCAGACGCACCGGGGTTTCCACCACCACTCGACAGATCAGGTCGCCATGGCGACTGCTGCGCACGGATTTGACGCCGCGCCCGCGCAGCCGGAACTCGGTGCCGGTCTGGGTTTCCGGCGGAATGCTGATCGTCACCTCGCCGTCCAGCGTCGGCACCGGAAGCTCGGCCCCCAGCGCGGCCTGCGAGAAACGGATCGGCAACTCGCAATGGAGATCGCTGCCATCGCGATGGAATATCTCGTGCTCACGCACGTGCACTTCGACATACAGGTCGCCGGAAGGCGCTCCGGCCGGACCTGCCTCGCCCTGGCCAGTCAGGCGGATGCGATCACCATTGTCGACACCCTCGGGGATCTGCACCGACAGCGTACGGGTTTCTTCGAGACGGCCTTCGCCATGGCACTTCCTGCACGGCTTGTCGATGGTCTGGCCGCTGCCACCGCAGTGCGGGCAAGCCTGCTGGATCGAGAAAATGCCGTTCTGCATGCGCACCTGGCCATGGCCGCGGCAGGTCTTGCACTGGGTGGTCTTGCCGTCTTCCGAACCGCTGCCATTGCAGTGGTGGCAATTGACCTGGGAAGGAATTTCGATCTGCTTGCTGACGCCGAATACGGCCTCTTCCAGGTCCAGCTCCATGATGTAGCGCAGGTCGGAACCCCGCCGCGGACGACCGCCGCCGCTGCGACCGAAAATGTCGCCGAAAATGTCGCCAAAGATGTCGCCGACGTCACCGAACCCGGCACCACCACGCCCGCCCATTCCGTGCTCGAAGGCCGCGTGACCGTGCTGGTCGTACATCGCCCGCTTCTGTCCATCGGACAGCACTTCATAGGCCTCCTTGGCCTCCTTGAACTTGTCCTGCGCCGTCGGATCATCCGGGCAACGATCCGGATGGTATTTCATGGCCAGGCGCCGGAATGCCTTCTTCAGCTCGGCTTCGCCGACGCTGCGTTCGACTCCCAGCACTTCGTAGTAATCACGCTTGCTCATTGATGCACCCACACTGTTTGCCACGCCCCTGCACCGCACCCGGCAAACAGCCCGCGCCGGGAAAATCCCCCGACGCGGGCTGAAACATCGGCGACGCTGATACTGTCGCCGATTACGGCTTGTCGTCCTTCACTTCGGTGAATTCGGCATCAACCACGTCATCCGGCTGCGACGAACCACCCGGCGCCGACTGTGCTCCGGCGTCGGCACCGCTCTGGGCTGCTCCATACAGCGCCCGGGCAACCTGCTCCAACTGTTCAACCTTGGCCTCGATCGCGGCCTTGTCCTCGCCGTCCTTGACCTTCTCCAAGTCGGACAGCGCACCCTCGATCGTCGAGAGCTGCTCGGCCGGCACCTTGTCGCCATGTTCCTTCAGCGCACTGCGGGTCGCATGCACCAACTGGTCGGCCTTGTTGCGGGTGGCCACCAGTTCCTGGAACTTGCGGTCCTCTTCCTTGTTCGCCTCGGCGTCGGCGACCATCCGCTGGATCTCCTCGTCGGACAGGCCGGAGCCCGCCTTGATCTCGATCTTCTGCTCCTTGCCGGTCTTCTTGTCCTTGGCCGACACGTGCAGGATGCCGTTGGCATCGATGTCGAACGTGACGTCGATCTGCGGCATGCCGCGCGGAGCGGGCTCGATGCCCTGCAGGTCGAACTTGCCCAGCGACTTGTTGGCGCTGGCACGCTCACGCTCGCCCTGCAGCACGTGCACGGTCACTGCGGTCTGGTTGTCATCGGCAGTGGAGAAGGTCTGCGAGGCCTTGGTCGGCACCGTGGTGTTCTTCTCGATCAGCTTGGTCATCACGCCGCCCATGGTCTCGATGCCCAGCGACAGCGGGGTCACGTCAAGCAGCAGCACATCCTTGACCGAACCGCCCAGCACGCCGCCCTGCACCGCCGCGCCCACGGCCACGGCCTCGTCGGGGTTGACGTCCTTGCGCGGCTCCTTGCCGAAGAAGTCCTTCACCGACTCCTGTACCTTGGGCATGCGGGTCTGACCACCGACCAGAATCACGTCGTCGATGTCCGACACGCGCAGACCAGCGTCGTTCAGCGCGGTGCGGCACGGGTCGATGGTGCGCTTGACCAGGTCTTCCACCAGTGCTTCCAGCTTGGCCCGGGTCAGCTTGATGTTGAGGTGCTTCGGGCCGGACGCATCCGCCGTCACGTAAGGCAGGTTCACGTCGGTCTGGTGATTCGAGGACAGCTCGATCTTGGCGCGCTCGGCCGCGTCCTTCAGGCGCTGCAGCGCCAGCGGATCCTTGCGCAGGTCAATGCCCTGCTCCTTCTGGAACTCCTCGACCAGGTAGTCGATGACGCGCATGTCGAAGTCTTCGCCACCGAGGAAGGTGTCGCCGTTGGTGGCCAGCACCTCGAACTGCTTCTCGCCGTCGACTTCGGCGATCTCGATGATCGACACGTCGAAGGTGCCGCCACCGAGGTCGTACACGGCGATCTTGCGGTCACCGCCCTTCTTGTCCATGCCATAGGCCAGCGCAGCCGCGGTCGGCTCGTTGATGATGCGCTTGACGTCGAGGCCGGCGATCTTGCCGGCGTCCTTGGTAGCCTGGCGCTGGCTGTCATTGAAGTAGGCCGGCACCGTGATCACTGCTTCGCTGATCGTCTCGCCGAGATAGTCTTCGGCGGTCTTCTTCATCTTCATCAGCACTTTGGCGGCGATTTCCTGCGGCGCCATCTTCTTGCCGTCGGAGGTCTGCACCCAGGCATCACCGTTGTCATGCGCCACGATGCCGTAGGGCACGATACCCAGATCCTTCTGCACCTCGGCATCGGAGAACTTGCGGCCGATCAGGCGCTTCACCGCATAAAAAGTGTTCTGCGGGTTGGTCACGCTCTGGCGCTTGGCCGAGGCACCGACCAGTACCTCGCCGTCCTTGGTGAAGGCGACGATGGACGGCGTGGTGCGATCGCCTTCCGAGTTCTCGATGACCTTGGTTGCACTGCCGTCCATCACGGACACGCACGAATTGGTGGTGCCCAGGTCGATGCCGATGATCTTGCCCATGTGTGTGTTCTCCAGAATGTTCCTGCGACCCGGTGGCCGCGATGGTTTTCAGATGGGGACCTGCTCTGGCGATTCAATGCCGGCCAAGCCCCTGATTCGATTCGCGTGTACCGCCGCCTCATCCCGACAGGCCGCGATACGGCCGCGCTCAGTCTTTTGCGACGGTGACCAGTGCGGGGCGCAGCAGGCGTTCGTTCAACACGTAGCCTTTCTGCAATACGCTGACCACGGTGCCAGGTGCCGCATCGGGCGCCTCGATCACGCTCACGGCATGATGGCGCTCTGGATCCAGTGGCTGGCCGAGCGGATCGATCTGTGTCATGCCATGGTTTTCGGCCACTTTCAGCAGTGCCTTGAGAGTCAGACTCAGGCCTTCACGGATCGAGGCAACATCGCCGCCCTCCACGGCCAACCCGCTTTCGAGGCCGTCATAGACAGGCAACAGTTCGTTCAGCAGTTTCTCGTTGGCGAACCGACGGGCCTGCTCCAGATCGCGATGCAGGCGACGACGCTGGTTTTCCAGCTCCGCGTGCTCGCGCAGTACGGTTTCGCGCAACTCGGCATTGCCGGCTTCCAGCTCGGCGATGCGCGCCTGCAGGCTCTCCAGTTCCGTGGTCGACGATTCATCCGGTTGTTCCCGGACTGGCGTATCACCAGGCGACTGCGAATCGTTGTTCTGCATGCTCACTCCAAAACGAAAGTTCATGGCCGGCACGGGTTGCCAGCCGCCAGAAATTGCGAGAAGCCCCGCCTCCGCTGCGGTTTATAGGGTCGTGGCGGCGCGATTCAAGGCATCACTGAGCAATCCGGCAGTAGCCTGCACCACCGGGATCACCCGTTCATACGCCATCCGGGTCGGGCCGATCACTCCCACCGCACCAAGCACCCGCCCCTGTGCACCGTAACTGGCCGTGACGACGCTGCAGCCATCAAGAGCGGTAAAACCGGATTCCTCGCCAATGAACAGCCTCACGCCAGGCGCCTTGGCACACACTTCCATCAGTTGCAGGAGCTCGTTTTTCTGCTGGAACGCCTCGAACAGCTCACGCAGGCGCTGCAGATCGGCCAGCTCCGAATACCCCATCAGATTGGTCTGTCCACTGACCAGCATGTCGGCTCCTTCCGCCTGCGGGGCGAACGACGCCGTGGCCAGTTCCACCGTGCTGGCCAGCAACCGGTTGAGTTCACTGCTGGTCTCGCGCAGCTCCGCCAGCAGGCGTGTGCGGATGTCGTCCACGCGAAGCCCGGCAAAGTGGCTGTTGAGATAGTTCGCCGCCTGTTCCAGCTCACTGCCACCGATCGGCTTGGCCAGTTGCACGATGCGGTTCTGCACCTGGTTGTCGGCAAAGACGAGAATCACCAGCACCTGCGCATCGGGCAAGGCGACGAAGTCGATGTGCCGCAGGGGAAAATCCACTTGGCGGGGCACCGTGACCACCCCCGCGAAACGGGTCATCGCCGACAGCAGCGTGGAAACATTCCCCAGCAGATCCAGCGTGGTGGTCGGGCCCGGCGGCAGTTCGCGCTGCAGGCGCTCCATTTCCGCGCGCGGCAGCGGCTGCAGTTCGATAAGGCTGTCCACGAACAGGCGCAACCCGCGCGGCGTCGGCACGCGACCAGCCGAAGTGTGCGGCGAGGCCACCAAGCCGGCGTCCTCGAGATCGGCCATGATGTTGCGGATGGTCGCCGGGCTTACGTCCAGTCCGGATGAACGCGACAGCGTGCGCGAACCCACCGGCTCGCCATCAACCAGGTAGCTGGCGATCAGCGTGCGCAGCAAACGTCGCGCGCGTGCATCGAGGTCGTGACCATGCGGGGTGATCATGCGTTTGTAGCAATCCTTGAGACCGGACAGAAATAAGGTCTGCGCGTGTGGCTTGCAAGTATATGGCGATGTCTTGCGCGATCCGCACCGTTACAATCCACCGACCTCACCAACGTGCCCCTCATGCTCACTTCGCTCTACGTCCGCCAGTTTGCCGTCGTCGAGGCCGCCGAGATTGCATTTGGCCCCGGCCTGACCGTGGTCAGCGGCGAAACCGGTGCAGGCAAGTCACTGCTAGTCGATGCCCTGATGCTGCTCGCGGGTGCCCGTGCCGACAGCGGCATGGTGCGCGCCGGCAGCGATCGCGCCGAACTGGCTGCGGAGTTCGACCTGGCCGACCTGCCCGAAGCCCGCGCCTGGCTGCAGCGCGAGGAACTGGATGAGGACGGCAATTGCCAATTGCGCCGCGTCCTGCGTGCCGAGGGCAGCTCCCGTGCGTGGATCAACGGGCGCCCGGCCAATGCCCGCCAGCTTGGTGAGCTGGCGGGCCTGCTGGTCGAAATCCATGGCCAGCACGAGCACCAGGCCCTGCTGTCACGCCCGCACCAGATGACCCTGCTGGACGCCTACGCCGGTCATGACGGACTGCTTGCCGAAGTGCGTGACAGCGCCCTGCAATGGCGTGAACTCGGCGCCCGCATGCGCAAGATCGGCGGTGGTGAGGATCGGGACCAGCGCATCGACCTGCTGCGTCACGAACTGGACGAACTGGAAAAATGGGCGCTGCCGCCACAGCAACTGGCCGAGCTGGAAGCCAGCCACAAGCGCCTCGCCAACGCCGGCCGCCTGGCCGAAGGCAGCGCCGCCATCGTCGATCTGCTCGACGGTGACACCGAGTTCGCCCTGCGCCGCGCACTGGGCCGGGCCCATGCCGAACTGGGCAAACTGTCCGTGCTCGACGACCGGCTCCAACCGCTGCTGGAGCTGCTCGACAACGCCGGCATCGAGATCGGGGAAGCCGTCGACGGACTCAACCGCTATGCGCAGGACGTCGACCTGGACCCCGAACGCCACGCTGAAGCCGACAACCACCTTGCCCAACTGCACGAACTTTCCCGTCGCCACCGGCTGCCCGTGACTGAACTGCACGACAAGCTCGCAACCCTGCGAAACGAGCTGGCCGAACTGGAGGGGGCCGGCGACGAACTCGAGCAGCTGACCGCCCGACGCCAGCAACTGCAGCACAATCACGACCGTGCGGCGACGCGATTGAGCAAAGCGCGCGCCACGGCAGCCGACCGGCTTGGCAAAGAAGTCAGTGCCTTGATGAATGAACTGGGCATGGCCGGTGGCCTGTTGCGCATCGACCTCGAACCGGCTCCCGGCGATGAGCCTGATCCGCTGGGCCGGGAGCGTTGCGAATTGCTGGTCAGCGCCAACCCCGGCCAACCACCGCGCCCCTTGCGCAAAATCGCATCCGGCGGCGAACTGGCACGCATCAGCCTGGCCATCGAAGTCGCCACGCTGGGCAAGGACACCATCGGCAGCATGGTCTTCGACGAGGTCGACACCGGCATCGGTGGCGCCGTCGCCGAAGTCGTCGGGCAAAAACTCCGTGCGCTGGGCAGCCAGCGGCAGGTGCTGTGCGTCACCCACCTGCCCCAGGTTGCCGCCCAGGGACACGCACACCTGCGGGTCAGCAAACACAGCGACGGCGACTCCACCCGGACCCTGATCGAGCAACTTGATGCCACAGGGCGCCGCGACGAACTGGCGAGAATGCTCGGAGGAGTGGAAATCACCCGCGAAACCCGGGCACATGCAAAGCAGATGCTGGAGCGGGCACAGACTGCCTGAATACGGCTTGCGCCCAACTCAGTCGGACGGCGGCAGCAAACCCAGTTCCGTGGCCATCCGGTACAGATCCAGCTCCGATCCGGCGCCCAGCTTGCCCATCAGACTCGCCCGGTGGATGTAGACGGTTTTCTGGCCGATCCCAAGCTCGACCGCCACCCGCTTGGGCGTACGCCCCCCGGCCAGCAGCAGAAATACCTCGCGTTCCCGCCCGGTCAGGCGATTGATCGGATCCAGCGCAGCACTTGGCCGAGTCGCCCGACGCCGGCGCAAATCCGAACTCAGAAATTGCTCGCCCTGCATTACCGCCCGCAGGCCGGCAACCAATTCCTCCGGAGCCACGCCCTTGGTGACATAACCACTGGCGCCACGTCGCAATGCCTCGGACACATAAGGCTCGCCATCGTGCATGCTGAGCACCACGATCCGCGTACTGGCCGACACGCTCAGCAAGTGCTCGATCAGAGGCAATCCACTGCCGTCCGGCAACGACAGATCCAGCGCGACCAGATCCGGGCGCCACTGCCCCACCGCTTCCACGGCGTCATCGGCACTGCGGCACTCGGCAACCACGTCGAGATCCGGTTCCATCTCGATCAGCCGTTTGAAACCCTCACGAACAATCGCGTGGTCGTCGACCAGAACAATGCTGTACATCCGGCTACTTTACACATTGGCCCGCATCAGAACACACCTTGCCGATACCGGTAACCAACCGGCATCGCGACGGACCGCACGTGTACCATCCCTCGCATGCGCCTGAAAACATTCCACCTCCCCGACTCGGGGCCGCTGCTGGGGGCCTGTTACCTGCTGCTGTGGTTGCTCCTGCAACCCACCGTACAGCCGTTCTGGATGCTGCCGTACGGCCTGCGTTTCGGCGCCTTGCTGCTCACGCCCGTGCGCCACTGGGGCTGGCTGCTCGGGGCAGAACTGGTGGCTGCTGCAGGCACCGGCCTGTTCCATGGCATGCCGTTGGGCTGGGCAGGCTTCGTCATCGGCGACATGCCCGAGCCACTGGTGATGGCGGCAAGCCTGTGGCTGCTGCGCCGGTTCAACCTGCATGCCAATCTCGACAGGCCGCAGGAGGTTACCCGCCTGCTGCTTTCAGTGGTTCTGGTGGTGGCAGCCACCACGACCACCGATGCGGCCCTGCTGACCCTGGTTCATTCGCCACACGCCTCCCTGCCGATAGTCCGGGTACTCGGCGAGGAATTGCTGAGCTACTACCTGGGCATTCTGCTGACTGCGCCACTGCTGATCATGCTGCTGCGCGCACCGCTCGAACGGCGTGCTCTGGGTGGCCTGGTCATGGACGGCCTGCTGGTCATGCTGCCGTCCATGATCATCCTGCTGATGCTGTCCGAACAGGCTGCGCCACAACCCCAGTTCGCCCGCGTGCTGTCGCTTGCCCCGGTGCTGTTTTTCGCATTCCGCCATGGCTGGCGTGGCGCAAGCCTGGCCATGCTCATCACCAGCCTCGGCATGACCATGGTGGAACAGCATCTGGGACACACTCCGCCAGGAGCGGCTGCCTACCTGTTTCTGGCCGTTGCCGGCACAGGAGCCCTGATGCTGGGGTCGGCCACCGACGCCTTGCGCCAGAGCAGCGAACGGGTTGCTGAACAGAACGCCTACCTTGGCTCAGTCAACCGCCGCCTGGACCAGCTCGCCCATCAGCTGCGTGATGCTGCTCGCGGCAATCTGCAAGCTGACGAAAACCAGCGCAGGCACTTGGCTGCCGAGCTCCATGACGAACTGGGGCAGAACATCACGGCGATCCAGACCCACGTGAAACTGGCGCAAGTACGCCTGCGCCAGGCCGGCATGGAAGACGTTGTCGCCTCGATCAACACCATCCTCGCGCACATGCGACGCGCGCTGCACCGCCTACTGGATGATCTGCGCCCGGCCGTACTGGATGAATTCGGGCTTATGCGGGCTCTCGACGAAGGCCCGATCCGCGACCTTCTCACTGCTGCCGGCATGGCCTACCACACCCATCTGCACGGCAACCCGCGGCTGCTCGATGACGACACCCGGACGGCGATCTACCGGCTCGTGCAGGAAAGCGCGACAAACGCCGTCAAGCATGCACACGCCAGCGAATTCCATCTGCGTCTGCGCATCGGCGAGCGACAAGGCATCGCGCTGGCCCTGCTTGATCTGCGAGACAATGGCAGCGGCCTGCCCAACCGCCTTCCGCGTGGTGGTCGTGGCCTGCAAGGCATGCGCGACAGGGTCACCTCACTGGGAGGTCAATTCCGTCTCCGCCCCAGCCAGGCTGGCGTCCATCTGCGCATTCTGTTGCGCAGCAACCAGGGCCCCGATATGGGTAAGGACATCGACTAGGAATTTTTCCGATACCGGACACGTGAAAAGCCCGTTACGATCTACCCATCGATGTGGGGGAGCCGCCATCGCAAGATGGCGGATCCAGGGTCACCGTGGGGACGGGGCTCTGGAACAACGGCAGGATGCCGTTTCGCCGCTACTTGGCGAGTGTTACGGGCAAATCGCGACTACTTCGCATTGCCTACCGACAGTAGCGGAGCAGCCGCGGGTGGACAGGAGTCCTCCTCGCGGCTTTTTTATGCCTGTCGTTCCAGTAATGGCACCCCCGATTCGGGTTGAAAGGGTCAACCTTTGCGCGGAGGCTTGGGGCGCACGTAAAGCACAAGGCTGTGATCCTCGATCACATAGCCATGCCGCTCCGCGATCTCATGCTGCAGGCGCTCGATCTCCTCGCTGACGAACTCGATCACTTTTCCGCTGTCGACATCGATCATGTGATCATGATGCTTGCCACGATCGAGTTCATAGACAGCCTGCCCGCCTTCGAAATTGTGCTTGACGACGATGCCTGCTGCCTCGAACTGGGTCAGCACGCGATACACCGTCGCCAGGCCGATGTCCTCCTGGTGGGCAAGCAGTTTCTTGTAGACATCCTCTGCGGTGAGGTGCTTGGCGCCCTCCTCATCGAATATCTGCAGGATGCGCATTCGCGGGTGAGTAACCTTCAGGCCGACCCTGCGCAGTTCGTTGGTTTCCTGTTCCACTGTTCCACTCTCCGCACACGGCCACGCCAAGGCTGTAGTGTATCATCCGACACCTTCACGATCCGGACGCGACACGCATGCAAAAGCTGATCAACCTGCTGGTTTTCGCCATGCTGGCAGTTTCCATAACCGGTTGCCACATGGTCTATACGCCCGATGTGCAGCAGGGCAACCTGCTCGACAAGAAAGTCGTGGACCAACTGGAACCCGGCATGACCAAGCATCAGGTACTGGTCCTGATGGGAACTCCCTCGGTTACCACGCCGTTCGACCAGAGCCGTTGGGACTACGTGTCCACGTTTTCGCGTCGTGGCGCACCGATCAAGATTCGCACGTTCACCCTCACCTTCAACAACGACACCCTGGTACGCACGGAAGGGGACTTCTTCGCCCAGGATGCCCAGCAACTGGTCGAGGACAGCAAGAAATACAACTCCGGATACCCGGTCAACGAAACCGAAGGCGACAAGAGCACCAGCCCGAACGAGGACAACGGAGGCGTCTTCGGCCAAGGCAGCAGCGACGGCGACAGCCAGTAACCGCTCTCCGTCCCGATGGCCAGTGCTTCAGCGGGCACGCTGCCGCCGGGCATCCATCGGATGGATCCGCAACGGCCGGTAGATCTCGATACGGTCGCCCGCCTGCAGCACCTGATCAGGCTTGACCTTGCGCGAAAAAATTCCCAGCCGCTGCGGGTCGATCGCAGCGACTGGAAGTTCGGCAGCGATGCCCGACGCATCTATTGCCTGCATCACGGTGGCACCACGAGGCAGCTCGACCCGACGCAGCATCGACATCCCTGCCCCGGCGGCATGCACCACTTCAACGGTGATCGTGTGCTCACCCATAGACACGCTCGGCCTCACGGCAAAAATCGTCGACCATGCGATTGGCAAGTCCCTGAAAACCAAGCTTCAGGGCACTGCCACCCAGCCGCCCCGCGTATTCGAAGTCAAGTGCAAACGCGACCTTGCAACCCTCATCGCCCAAGGCAGTGAAATCCCAGGTACCTTCCAGGCTGCGAAACGGGCCATCGACCAGATCCATCCGCAGGCGCTTCGGCGGATCAACCGTGTTCCGCGTGGTAAAGCTCTGCCGGAACCCGGCAAACTTGAGATCCAGTCGTGCCACCAGCACATCGCCTTGCCGCTCGATGACCTCCGAGCCGGCACACCAGGCAAAGTGCTTTGGGTATGCTTCCACTCCATTGACCAGGTCGAACATCTGCGCCGGAGAGTACCCAACCAGCGCACTGCGGCGAATTTCGATCACGGCAACCTCTCAAACATCACACCTGACTCGGCCCGGCATGTGGCTGAACCAGCATCAGGGCGACAGAACCCGAGTTTAACGGACAATGGCCAAGTCAAAGGGCAAGGACAACAAGGGCAGCGGCACCATCGCACTCAACAAGCGAGCCCGTTTCGAGTACCACATCGACCAGCGGTTCGAGGCCGGCGCCGTGCTTCAGGGGTGGGAACTGAAAGCACTGCGTGCGGGGCGCATCAATTTCGGCGACAGCTACGCCGTCGTCCTGAAGAACGAAATCTTCCTGGTCGGCGCATCCATTCCGCCATTGATCAGCGCCTCCACGCACGTGATCACCGAAGACCGGCGCACCCGCAAACTGCTCCTGCACCGCAAGGAGATCGACCAACTGGTCGGTGCAGTCGAGCGCAAAGGCTACACCCTGGTGCCCACCGCGATGTACTGGAAGGGCAACAAGGTGAAAGTCGAGATCGGACTGGCCCGCGGCAAGCAGGAGCACGACAAACGCGACACCCAGAAGCAACGCGACTGGCAGATCGAAAAGCAGCGAACCATGCGCTCGCACAACCGCACGGCCTGAGCCGGCATGCTCCAAAGAAAAACCCCGGGGTGGCGTCTATCAAACAAGCGCCTGAAAGCCTTGCTTCGCAACGATTTCAAAAAGCCAGAAAATCAAGTTACCCCCATAGTTACCCCCAGCGCGTCGCGGTGACCGCCTGTTTTGACCTGTTCTCAGGCACAGCCTCACGCGCGCGCGATGCTGGCGCTAATGCTCAGCGGCAGCATGGCCGTGGAACCGTTCCGCCTGCCTTGCGGATGGCGCACCACGGGCAGCCCAGCGCACGCGGCCAGCCGTCCACCACCGGCAACACGGCGGCAATGCCGGGGTGAACGTACACAGGGCCGCAGCCGGCGCAGTGGATCGCCGCCGTGTCGCTTGCCGGCACCCTGCCCGCCTGCCGCGTCGCGGTGGCGTCCAGCGCTTGCAGGAACGCGCCCAGCGATTCGGCGGGGACGGCTTGCCATGCGCTCAGGTCGGCGTCGGGGATGCGGTGGACGTGTGCCGGGGCGATGCCCAGGCGGTCGGCCAGTTCCAACAGGCGGGCACGCATCGCCTGCCTACCGGTGAACTCGATCAGCTCGGCCTTGTGGTCGGTCAGGCGCTTGCGCAGTTCCGGGGTAACGGCTCCGGCTGGCGCTTCAACATGCAGGCGGTCGCCGCGCACCTGTAGCCGGACGCCGGTAGCGTTCAATTCGAGGATCAGAGCGGCGGCGTTCATAGGTCGAACGCCTCCCGTTCCGTGCAGATCCTCTCCCTTTTGGCCGTATCCCCGTTTTTATCCGTCCCAGCGTTGCAAGCCTTATCCCATGCGGGTTCCGGGGCGCTTTCGATCCGTACCGGCGACGCTGGCGGTACGGATTCCGATGCCTCGCAAACCGCGCCGTTGTGCGATTGTGACGGCGGGACGGATGAAATCACCTCATCAGCGGAAAGGTAGCGGCGGAACGCATCGGTGAAGTCTTCGAGCGCGTACCCTTTACGCTGACTGCCGTCCGGTAAGCGGGTCGTTTTCGGCTTGACGCCGAACTCTGACAACTTCGCGGCGAGCTGGCGCGCAGATAGCGGCTTGCCCCTGTTCCAACCTGCCCACGGTGATTCGTCATCCCCGGTCAGGATTTCCAGCAGCGTGCGACTGGCAAGCCGACTAGTGCCCCGATCCTTGAATGCGGCCTCCACATCGCGCAGCAACTCCACGCCGATGCTTGGCGTTTCCTCTTCCACGCCATGCAGCGCCAGCGCCGACACACGGGCTCGGCGCGGCCACTCCCCGCCTGCATCGTCGGCAATGGCAAGCAGCGGTTCCCAGCAATCTTGCGCGCGGTCGCTCAGTCCTGCCGCCGGTGCCGGATGCGACATGCCTACCGCGTGCCGGCGATCCTCCGCCCACCGTGTCAGCTGCGCTTTCAGGTCAGCCCAAGGGGCGGGATCAGAGCGGCGAATACTGGCGGCAGACTCACCAGCCACCTTGCGCCGCATCCGTAGCGGGATGGAACGATCTTCAATCGTGCCTGCCAGCTTGCCGATACCACACAGAATCTTCGGTGCCCATGTGCTGAATCGCGTGGGCATGTTGTCGTCCCCCGTGCAGCGGATAACCACCGCCGTCTCGCGATACAGGCCCGAATTGATCAGGCCGCGCGCCTCCTCGTTCTCCTTCAGAAAGGCGTCCACCTCGTCAATGCCCAACGTGGGTGCCCAGCGCTCCACTGTGCGAAAGATCGCCGCCGGGGAAATACTCGCCACCGACAGCGGACGATGGCAGAGCCGCATCATCGCCGTGAGCAAGACGGTCTTGCCGCAGCGCATTTCCGGCGCGCTGATATGGGCCAGCGGCGACACCGTGAGCACGTCCATGCAGTAGGTGTGCGCAACCCACAAAGCCGCTGCGCAGATCGTCGGCGGGTCAGCAACCACGTGCTTCGCGATGATCCGATACACGTCCGCCAGCAGCGCCCCACCGCTCACGGGTTGCGGCCAGGGTTCCACGTCGGGGAACAACTCGGCGGCAGGCTCGTCGTCCTTGGTCGTGGTCAACTTGTCCAGCTCAGTCACGCCGACTTTGCCCTTTGCCAGCGCTCGCACGCGTTGGTAGCGGGCTGGATCGGTCTTCCGCGCGGCGGTCAAGGCAGCCAACACCTCAGGCGTGAAGAGTGCGCCGGGATCAGAGTCCAGATTCTTCAACGCCCGTTCGATGCAATCGGGCACGCCATCTTCCGGTGACTTGATGCGCCCCAGCGTGGCCAGGTCGCGGTCGGCGCGTTCCTCAAGGGAATGGATGTAGGGCGACGCCGGTTCGGCGGATGCGTTCATGCCAGCACCTCCCGCGCCCGTTGGATGCGCTCCACCGCCTGCCCCAAGCGTTCCACGTCGCCCGATGGCAGCACCTTGCCGGCCAGCAGGTCATGCGCGGCCAGCAACACAATGCGAGCCTCACGGCCCAGCACGTTCAGGGCAGCCGCCCAGCTTGAGCGCTTGAACGCCTCCCGCGCCGCACGCCGCGCCTCGGGCGACGGATCGCGGATGCGCTCGGGGAACAGGTCGGCCAGCTCCAAGCCCAGCGCTCCCAGAATCGCCGGGGTGTCATGGCAGGCGAAACACGACAGCAGAATCCGCCCGTCGTCCGCCTCCTTGATGGACAGCGAGCCGCGCGCCTTTGCATGGCCGTTCGGACAATTCGCCCGCCAGCCCTCGCCACTGCGCCGCACATTGTCCAATCGCGAGAGCAACAACGCGGCATTCATGCGCATGCCCCCAACACGATCAGCAGGAACAAGACGACAGCGAACACGACAACGGCGCATTCGTGGTAGGCGCCCAGGCGCTCGGCAAGGCCGTACAAGCGACGCCAGACAGTGCGCAACATCCTGCCGCCTCGACGTTCGCGGGTCGGGGCGGTGCTACTTTTGGAGCGGCTCACTGCGCACCGCCGGCCAGTGACTCGGCGAACGCGCGCACGTCGGATTCGCGCCAGACCGTGCAGCCTGGCGAGAGCTTGATGGGCTGGGGCGCTTTACCGGACTTCACCCACGCCCACCACGTCGAGCGACTCACGGGGAACAGGCCGGGACGTGCCGGCGTGGCCTTGCTTGCGGGTGTGCCAACAATTTGCGGCAGGCGCAGAAAGCCCACCTCTGACAGAGAATTCATGGACGGCTCCAAACGAAAGGGAAGCTCCCGGCGTAACCGGGTTCTTTCCGCATTCGAGAGCGCGAATCTCGTTACTGCGCTACCGGGCGCGACTCCGGCTTACGGCGACATTGCGGAGCAGGCGCACTTTCGGGCGATGTGGTTCGAGAGCGCGAATCTCGTATTACTGCGCTACCGGCAGCGACCCCGGCTTACGGCTTCCACAAGGCTAGACAAGCTGACCAGCGGCATCAGTCTTAGTGCAATCACGTCTGAAGTCAACGGATGCGCGAAGCGCTCACCCAGCCTTGCGCTTGAACGCCAGCACGTCGCCGCCTTTGCGCAGCGCGTCCAAGTAGTCCGCCCAGCCCTGCATCATCTTGCGTCGTTCTGACAGGTGCGTCGTGCGGTTGTAGGCGCGTCCGTTCGGGTCTTTCACCGCGTGCGCCAACTGGTGTTCGATGTAGTCGGGGCGGTAGCCCAGCACTTCATCAAGGATCGTGCGCGCGGTGGCACGGAAGCCGTGGGCTGTCATGGCATCGGTGCCGTAGCCCATCCGACGCAAGGCGGCATTGATGGCGTTGTTGCTCATGGGGCGGCGCGGTGAGCGGCCACCGGGGAACACGTACTGACCGCCCCCGGTCAGCGGTTGCAGCTCGCGCAGGATCGCCACCGCCTGTTCGCACAACGGCACAAGGTGCGGCTGGCGCATCTTCATCTTGCCGGCAGGGATGTTCCATTCGCCCGCGTCCAAGTCGATTTCGCACCACTCCGCATGCCGCAGCTCGCCGGGACGCACGAACAGCAGCGCCGACAGCTTCAACGCCGCACGCGTGGTGACGTCACCCGAATAGCCATCAATGGCGCGTAGCAGGCCGCCCAGCTCCGCAGGGTCGGTGATCGCGGCATGGTGGCGCTCAGGCGGTGAGGCAATCGCGCCTTTCAGATCAGCCACGGGGTTGCGCTCGGCACGCCCGGTGGCGATGGCATAGCGCATGACCTGCCCGCAGGTCTGCAATACCCGATGCGCCGACTCCAGCGCGCCGCGTTCTTCCATGCGTCGCCCAACCTTCAGGAACTCCGGTGCGGCCAGCTCAGCAACGGGACGCCCGCCAATGTACGGGTAGACGTCGTTCGCCATCCATGCCTCCACCTTCACCCGGTAATGCTCCACCCACGTTTGCTTGCCCAGCCACTCGCGGGCGACCACCTCGAAACTGTTGGCCGCACGCTCCACGCCTGCCGCTTTCTCGGCCTTGCGGTGTTCGCCGGGGTCAATCCCTGCCGCCAGCAGCTTGCGTGCCGCGTCGCGCTTGTCGCGGGCATCCGCCAGGCCGGTGTCGGGGTAGGTGCCCAGCGACAGCAACTTTTCCTTACCCCCAAAACGGTATTTGAGGCGCCACCATTTGGAGCCGTTCGGGCTGTGCAGCAAGAACAATCCGCCACCATCCGCCAGCTTGCGGGGCTTCTCCGGGGTAGCCGCTTTGCGGATGGCGGTATCGGTAAGCATGGGGGTAACCCTCCGTGGGGGTAAGCCAGTTACCCCGAAAGTTACCCCCGCCCATCCCCGGATTGCAACGGATGCCCCCGGACGGTATCGGACAAGAAAAAGGCCGGAACCTTTGCTATTGCTAGGGATTCCGGCCTTTATTGGATGCCGTTGGACGGCGTATTGGTGGAGGTGGCGGGAGTCGAACCCGCGTCCGAAGGCGCTCAACGCCTGGATCTACATGTTTAGCCCAGCGTTCGATCTCGTTCCGCGACAAGCACGATGGGCAAGGCGCACCGCGGAACCAGCCTGATTGATTTGACCTAGAACCGCCAGGCAGCAGTGTTCGGCGATCTCATGATAATGACCCTACACCGACGAGCATGAGCACAAGTGGGTTCGGGGCTACGCCTTAAGCGGCGAGAGCGTAGTTGTCGTCGTTGGCAACTATGAGTTTGCTGCTGGATTAACGAGGAAAGCTGCCCCCTCGACATGCACCAAGTCATCTCACTGCCCCCGTCGAAGCCAGGACACCCCCGGAAGGAACACTGATGACTGGCCCAGTATATGGGGCCGATACCCGTCGCAGCAATCGTCTCGCTGAAGCTTCCCGCCGATCGTTCAGTAAAGGGCATGCAACCCGTCATGCGGGATCGGGATCGACCATGCCGAAGCTGGCGTGCCATGCCATTCATGGCTGCCGGAAACAGGTGCAGCAAGCTGTCACGGAATTGTCGAGTGTTGTTCAGTTGCGCACGCAACGTCTATACTTGCCGGGCTAAATCACCTTGTACCCGCCGTATTGTGGGAATGATCTCGATGACTCGATTGCAATTGCTTGGCCTTGCTGCGGCCGCTGCCCTTTTCGCCAGTGCAGGCGCCCACGCCGAAGGCGACAAGGCCGCCGGACGCATGCTGGTCTACACCTGTGCCGGCTGCCACGGCGTCCCCGGTTACACCAATGCCTACCCGCAGTATCCGGTGCCGAAAATCGTCGGCCAGAACGAGCAGTACATCGTCACTGCACTGCAGGGTTACCAGAGCGGCGACCGCAAGCACCCGACCATGGGAGCGCAGGCACAGAGCCTGTCCGACGCGGATATCCAGAACATCGCCGCCTACCTCTCCAGCCTCGCCAAGTAGTTGCCAAGGATTTTCCGCATGAAACGTGTGCTTACCCTGCTTTCATTCGGCGCCGCCCTGGCGTTCGCCTCCACCCAGCTGATGGCCACCGGCAATGCCGAAAACGGCAAGCAGAAGGCCGCTGCCTGCTTCGCTTGCCATGGTGCTGACGGCAACTCGATCGATCCGCAGTACCCGCGCATCGCCGGCCAATACAACCTGTACCTGCAGCATGTACTGCACGAGTACAAGGATGGCCAGCGCAACAACCCGATCATGAAAGGCATGGTTGCGACCCTGTCTGATCAGGACATTGAGGACATCTCGACGTACTTCTCCAGCCTGCCGGGCAAGCTCGATACGCTCAAGGGCCACATCGAAGGCGACAACTGAGCAAGGCCGCGCTCTCCGCGCCCTTGTCACTGCAACAAAGCCGAAGGCCCGCACATGCGGGCCTTCGCTTTTTCACACGAAGAAAGCTAGGCCCTCAGGCAATCGCCGACTTCCCTTCGGCCCGGCTGTAATAAGGTTTCGTACCTCCGGCATGGTCGGTGGCGTCACGCACTGCGGTGATCTCCGGAACACGTTCGCGCAGAGTCTTCTCCACCCCTTGCTTCAGCGTCACGTCGACCATGCCGCAACCGTGGCAGCCGCCACCGAACTGCAACAGCACGGCGCCGTCGGCATCGATCTCCAACAGGCTGACGCGACCACCGTGCGAAGCCAGCCGCGGATTGATCTCCGCCTCCAGCACGTAACGCACGCGCTCGATCACGCCAGCTTCCGCACCAGGTATGTCGCCCTTGATTTTTGGCGCCCGGATATTGAGCTGACCACCGGTGGCGTTGGGTTCGAAGTCGATGCTGGCATTGTCCAGCCAAGCCGCGCTGTCGCCATCCACATGGAAGTCGAATCCCGCGCATTCGATCGTCCACTCGTTCCCGGCAAGGTCGACAGGCTCGCAAAACTCCAGTTCGCAACCGGCAGCCGGCGTACCCGGTGAAGTCACCCGCAAGCGGATGCTCAGCCCTTCGATACCTTGCTGGGAAAGCAGCCGCAGGAAATGCTGCTGCGCGCGTTCGGAAATGTCGATCATGCCTGCTCCAGTGACGCCAAAAGAGTGCCGGCAGGCTTTGCCGGCGAATCAGCACCATTTTAGTCCTGTTTTATTCCAAATGCTCGCTTTGACTTTTGCATGCGCAACTCCGACGCTTCGCATCCGCCTTTTTCCACACGGAGTCCCGCATGGATATCAACGATCTGGCCCAACAACACTGCCAGCCGCGCAAGGGCAAGGAACACGCTCTTGACAGCTCGCAGGTGACCGAATGGATGAAGCAACTGCCTGGCTGGCAACTGCATGATGACGGCAAAGCCATCGTCAAGGACTTCTCCTTCCCCGACTTCCGCCACACGCTGGGCTTCATCAACGCAGTGGGCTTCATGGCCAATCAGGAAGACCATCACCCGGACATCGAAGCCGGCTACGGCCACTGCCAGGTACTGTGGTCGACCCATGATGTCGGCGGGCTGTCGCTGAACGACTTCATCTGCGCCGCCCGGGTCGAGGCTCTGCTGGCACGCTGATCAGAAATCGGTACGCGACTTTTCCTTCATCCACAACAGACGCTTGCCCTTCACCGACAGCACATCCAGGAAATCCTTCAGATCATCGGGCAATGGCGCCGAAAAACTGTAGGAGCGCCCGTCGAGATCGAAACTCATGTGCGCGGCATGCAGGAACAGCCGGCTCAGCCCCATTTCACGGAAGCGCTTGTTCATCTCGCGGTCGCCGTACTTTGGATCACCTGCCAGCGGATGGCCGACATGGGCGGCATGCACGCGGATCTGATGGGTACGGCCGGTACCCAGTGTCGCCTGCATCAGGCGTGCACTGGGGTACTGCTCCATCTCGCGGAAAAATGTCAGCGACGGCTTGCCATGCTCGGCGACCCGAACCATCCGCTCGCCTCCCTGCAACACGGATTTCAGCAGCGGCGCATTGACGTCGAACTTGGCCTTGGCCGGATGCCCCAGCATCAGACACAGATACTGTTTGGTGACCTCGCCATGGCGAATGGCTGCCTGCAGCCCGGTCAACCCCGCACGCGTACGGGCAAACACCAGAACACCACTGGTATCGCGATCGAGCCGGTGAACCAGTTCCAGATGCTCCCGTGGCCTGGCCGCACGCAGCAATTCGATGGCGCCGTGACTGACCCCGCTGCCACCATGACTTGCCACGCCCGACGGCTTGTCAATGACCAGAAAGTGCTTGTCCTCGAAAATGACGGCATCACTCACCGAGGCCACCATCCCGCTGGCTGGCGTCGCTCCCTGGGGACGTTCCGCGACCCTCACCGGCGGAATGCGCAGCGTATCACCATCATTGAGACGCGTATCGGGTTTGGCACGTTTGCCGTTCACGCGTACCTGCCCGGTACGGAGAAGCCGGTAAATCATGCTTTTGGGCACCCCTTTGAGCAGGGCCATCAGCGCATTGTCGATCCGCTGACCGTCCCGTTCCGGGCCGATCTCGACTTGACGTACACCCTGAGGTGCGCCGGGGGAAGTTGCCGTCTGCATTGAAAAAAACCTGCTTAGATAGGATACTCGGCGGGCGCGACACTTGGCCCGTCGATATGGATCGGGCCGGGTACCGGCCTGTTGCGTCGGCGAGGATTATCGCGGCAGCCTTGGCGGCCGAGTGCGACTCCCTTTCATCGTAACGGTTTGGGCCGCTGTTTGTCCGGAGCCATTGAGGCCCCGGGGCGGCGAGCGCAGCTGACCGAATCATCCCGACGCCGGCAACGGTGCCGTTTTTTTTGCCGCTTAACCGCAGCGGCGCGATCCACGGCAGGCCGCCATTGTGGCGCCACCGCGGCACGCGACGCGCGGCCAAGCCGAGGATTACCACCATGAAACGCATGTTGATCAACGCGACTCAGCGTGAAGAGTTGCGTGTGGCCATTGTCGATGGCCAGAATCTGTACGATCTGGACATCGAAATCCCTTCGCGGGAACAGAAAAAGTCCAATATTTACAAGGGCCGGGTCACCCGGGTTGAGGCTTCGCTCGAAGCCTGCTTCGTCGAGTACGGGGCCGAACGCCACGGCTTCCTGCCGCTGAAGGAAATCTCCCGCGAATACTTCACTCCCGGCCTGGACCACCACAAGGCCGGCATCCGGGAGCTGATCAAGGAAGGCCAGGAAGTCGTCGTCCAGGTCGAGAAAGAAGAGCGCGGCAACAAGGGTGCGGCACTGACCACCTTCATCAGCCTGGCCGGCCGCTACATGGTGCTGATGCCGAACAACCCGAAGGCCGGTGGTGTTTCCCGCCGGATCGAAGGCGAGGACCGGCAGGCGCTGAAGGAAGCGCTGGAGCACGTCACCGTGCCCGACGAGGTCGGCCTGATCGTGCGCACCGCCGGCCTCGGCCGTGACGCCGAAGAATTGCAGTGGGATCTGGACTACCTGCTGCAGTTGTGGAAATCGATTTCCGACGCCGCCAGCAAGCAGAAAGCCCCGTTCCTGATCTATCAGGAGTCGAAGCTGTTCATCCGTGCCCTGCGCGACTACCTGCGCAGCGACATCGGCGAAATCCTGATCGACGATGAGCCGCTGTACAACGACGCACGCGAGTTCATGCAGCAGGTCATGCCCAATGCGCTGCGCAAGCTGAAGCTGTACAAGGACGACACCCCGCTGTTCACCCGCTACCAGATCGAGACGCAGATCGAGAGCGCGTTCGACCGCCAGGTGCGCCTGCCCTCCGGTGGCTCGATCGTGATCGACCAGACCGAGGCGCTGACCGCGATCGACGTCAATTCCTCCAAAGCCACCAAAGGCAGCGACATCGAGGAAACCGCGTTCAACACCAACTGCGAGGCGGCCGTGGAAGTCGCTCGGCAGGCACGCATCCGTGATACCGGCGGCCTGATCGTGATCGATTTCATCGACATGGACAGCCCCAAGCACCAGCGCGAAGTGGAAGAGCGTCTGCGGGAAGCCCTGAAGCTGGATCGTGCCCGCGTGCAGATTGGCCGTATTTCCCGCTTCGGCCTGCTGGAGATGTCGCGCCAGCGACTGCGCCCCAGCCTCGGCGAGGCCACCCAGATCACCTGCCCGCGCTGCGAGGGCCACGGCCACATCCGCGGCGTGGAATCGCTGTCGCTGTCGACCCTGCGCCTGATCGAAGAACACGCGATGAAGGACAACACCGGCCAGGTGCTGGTGCAGGCACCGCCGAGCGTGGCCAACTTCCTGCTCAACGAGAAGCGTGCCAGCGTGGTGGAGATCGAACTGCGCCACAAAGTGCACGTGATGATCGTCGCCGATGAAAAGCTGGAAACGCCACACATCGAAATCCAGCGCATCCGTGAAGCCGACATGGGCGAGCACAGCAAGCCCAGTTACGAGCGGCTGACCACGGTGGAAACCGCCGAGCTGCCGAAGATGGGCCAGACCCTGGGCAGTGGCGAACAGCCTGCTGTCAGCGGCATCGTGCCGGCCAGCCCGGCGCCGGTACGCGAGGAAACTCCCGCGCCGGTCGCCACGACACCATCCAGCTCGCGTCGTCGCCCGGCAAAAGCTCCGGCTGCCCGCGCCCCTTCCAGTGGCGGCATCATTTCGCGCCTGCTCGGCTGGTTCCGCAGCGCCGAGGCCGCGGCACCGGCAGACACCACGAAGCGTTCCGAGAATCGCGGCGAAGGCGGCAACCGGAACCGCCGTGACGAACGTGGCGGGCGCTCCGGCAATGCGTCAAAGGCGCCTGCTTCGCGCTCATCGCGCCGGAATGATTCGGCACCACAGAATTCGTCGAAATCTTCCTCGCAGCAGCAAGCCAGGAACGGGCGCCAGCGCAACGGCAACAACGACCAGTCCGGAAAGACCGAGCGTCAGCCCCGCGCAGCCGCAACGGAAAACAACCAGCAGCAGCCTCGCACCGAGCGCAAGCCCGCCGCGCAACCCAAGGCCGAGCGCAAGCCCCGTACCGCCACTGCCGAACGCACACCAAACGCAGCCACTCCCGCTCCCGCCGACGAGGCCGTGAAAGAAGCAGCGCTGCTGGCCGTGCCCCTGATCGATGCCGATACAGCCGCACCGAAGACCGGTGACGGCACGTCAGAAACCGAGGGCGGTCAGTCGCGTCGCCGTCGTGGTCGCCGTGGTGGCCGTCGCCGCCGCCGTCATGACGACACCACGGCAGCAGACAACAACGTCGTCGACATCGCGAAGGCACAAGCCCTCGATGATGAGGACCGTGACGAAAGCCCCCGCGCCGAAACACCGTCGGCCAAGCCCACGGCTACCACTCAGACGACTGCAGAGTCGGCAGCTCCCGCAGCTGTAACGGCAGCAGCAGCCGCTGCGGCCGCCGGCACCTCCGAAAACGGCAACGACGCGGCCGCGGTGACGCCTGCCGCTCCGACGGCCCCGGCAGTGGAGACATCCATCTCCCAGCCGCAAGCCGCTGAAAAAACCGCAAGCCATGACACCGTGGCATCCCCTGCCCCCGGCAAGCCCGAGCCTGACACGGCATCGGCTGCGCCCGCCGCGGATGTTGCTGTCGCCGCCCCTGCGCCGGCATTCAAACTGCCGACTCTGCCACCCATCCCCGAACAGGCTGTGGCCGAGGCCAAGACCGACACGCAGCCCGGGCCTGAAGTGGACGCGGAGGAAGTTGTTGCCCCAGTGAAGGCCGAGACTCCCGTCACGACAGCCGATGAACCCGTGGCTGCCATCGCTCAGGCTCATCCCGAAAAGGTCGAAGACTCGGAAAAAGAGCCTTCGGAAGCCGCCTTGCCAACGACGGACGCTGCTCCCGTCGAAGCGTTCGAGACACCGGCACAGCCCTCGATCAACGGCGACGTGGTTGCCGGGTTGGACAAGCCGGCCATCACCGCCCACAGCCCGATCGCCTCGCTGCCTTTGCCTGAGCAGGGTGACTTGCTGGCCCAATCCCAGCCGGTCCAGTCGCCGGAGCCGGCTGCCGAGGAAGATCAGTCCCCGGTCGCCACACTCGCCGTGGATGGTCAGGACAGCGACGACGATGCCAGCAACCAGAACAAGGTCAGTTCCGCCACCAGTGACTGATCTTGCCGGCGTTGTCGCAAGCCATGAAAAAACCGGGCTGATGCCCGGTTTTTTCATGGTGCTCCAGCCTTGCGCCGGAAGATTCAATAACCGACGTTGTGACTGGGTGCATCGATCAGACCATGCAAGGTCATCAGATGCGCCAGGCTCAGCACATGGTCGACACGCAGCTTTTCCATCAGGCGCTGCTTGTAGGTCGACACCGTCTTCGGGCTCAGGTTGAGTTGTTCACCGATGACCGTGAGCGGCTTGCCGCGCACCAGCATCATCGCCACTTCCAGCTCGCGGCTGGACAAAGCATCGAACGGTGACGCACTTCCATCGAGAGTAGCCAGGGCCAGTTGCTGTGCCACCCCCGGCGCCAGGTAACGTCGCCCATCGGCCACCTGGCGAACTGCCGTCACCAGTTCGTCCGCAGTACACCCCTTGGTCAGATACCCCAGCGCCCCCGCATCGAGCAGGCGTTTCGGAAAACGTGCATCGTCAACCACCGTCACCACGACGATGTGGGTAGGCAACTTGGAGCGACTGACCCGTTCGGTAAGTTCGATGCCGCTCATCCCAGGCATGTGCACGTCGACCAGTGCGATGTCCGGAGCCAGCTTGCGGATCAGGTGCAGTCCCTCTTCGGCGCTGCTCGCCTCGCCGCTGATGTGGATGTCCGACTGCTGCTGCAAAACCATGCGGAAGCCGGTGCGAACCAGCTCATGGTCATCCACAAGAACAACATTGATCACTACTTGTGCCCTCCCTGATTGGGCAACCTGAAATTAGGCCGCACGGCACCCTATTGCAAGCAGCCAGCTACTTCCGTGCACTGCTCGACATGGCTCGTGATTGAAAGGTATTGCCGTACTGCCGATGCCATCCGCGCCGGAACATTCCCGCGATTGCAGACAGCGGGTGTGCAGTGCCCCATCACACGCCCCTGCATCGACAGGCCCGCAATGTGCCACAGCGGAAACCTTTCCCATGTCGGTTGGCACCTACGGGAGGTGTACGGATAGCCACTCTGCTGCAACAAGCCTTCGCCGACTGCGTCACTCAGGTCAGCGCCATTGCTGCCAACCGGTCGAGCTCCTCCTCGATGAAACCGGCTTCCAGTCTGGCGGGTCGGTTGAAAGGCCCACGGAGGTTGGCACCCATGTAGCGGTGCAGCAGGTCGAAGAAGGTATCGATCGGATCCACTCCGTCACGTTCGCAGCAATGCCGGTACCAGCGGGTGCCGGCGGCGACATGGGCAACCTCCTCGCGCAGTATCACCTCGAGAATGGCTACCGTGCCGTGGTCGCCAAGCTGGTGCAGGCGATCGATCATGCCGGGGGTGACATCCAGACCGCGCGCCTCCAGTACGCGGGGTACCAGAGCCATGCGGGCGGTGTCGTCACCGGCAGTTTTCTCGGCCATGGTCCACAGGCCGTCGTGTGCATCGAAGTCGCCGTAGGCATGGCCAAGCTCGGCCAGCCGGCCGGACAACAGTGCGAAGTGGCGTGCCTCGTCATGGGCGCAGCTGGCCCAGTCTCGGTAATACGCATCAGGCTTGCCGCGGAAGCGGTACACCGCATCCCAGGCCAGGTTGATGGCATTGAACTCGATGTGCGCCACCGCATGCACCAGCGCGGCACGGCCTTCCTCACTGCCCAGTCCGCGCTGCGGCAACTGTCGTGCCTCGACCAGCAACGGCCTGGCTGGTCGGCCGGGTGGCCCGATCGGCTCCGGTGGCGGAGAGGCCGGATCGGCATGCAGCTCACCGGCAAGCAGGGCCTGCCAGGTTTCACGGGTCAGACGCAGCTTCTCGACCGGGTCGGCGGCATCAAGACAGCGTTTGGCGGCAAGGTGCAGATCGGTCATGGTGTTTCATGCGGGAGCGCATCGACATGCGTCCCGCCAATCAGGATCCTCGCCGCGCCGCCTTGGCATCGTCCGAACGCAACATCTGGATCTGCTCCAGATAAGCCTGGTCGAGACCGGTGACATATTCGCCGGAGAAACACGAGGTATCGAACTGCTGGAGATCCTCGTTGCCGTCCTGCACCGCCCAGACCAGATCCTCCAAGTCCTGGTAGATCAGCCAGTCCGCGCCGAGCACCTGCTCGATTTCCTTTTCCGTGCGCCCGGCCGCCACCAGTTCCGAAGCCGACGGCATATCGATGCCGTAGACATTCGGATAGCGCACCGGTGGTGCGGCGGAGGCGAAGTAGACGTTCTTCGCTCCGGCATCGCGGGCCATCTGGACGATCTGCTTCGAGGTGGTTCCGCGCACGATCGAGTCATCCACCAGCAGCACGTTTTTCTTGCGGAATTCCAGATCGATCGCGTTGAGTTTGCGACGCACCGATTTCACGCGTTCGCCCTGCCCCGGCATGATGAAGGTGCGGCCGATGTAGCGGTTCTTGACGAAGCCTTCGCGGAACGGCACGCCCAGCGCACCGGCCAACGCGCTGGCGGCGGTGCGGGCGGTGTCCGGAATCGGGATCACCGCATCGATGCCATGGTCGGGACGCTCGCGCAGGATCTTCTCGGCCAGCTTCTCGCCCATGCGCAGGCGCGCCTTGTACACCGACACGTCCTCGATCATCGAGTCGGGCCGGGCCAGATAGACGTATTCGAAAATGCACGGCGTATGCACCGCGCCTTCCGCACAGCGGCGGCTGTGGAGCTGGCCATCGTCGGTGATGATCACCGCCTCGCCCGGCTCCACGTCACGGATGCGCTTGAAGCCGAGGATGTCCAGTGCCACCGATTCCGAAGTGACCGCGTACTCGCGGCCTTCCGCCGTGATCCGCTCACCCAGCACCAGTGGACGGATGCCGTTGGGATCACGGAACGCCACCAGGCCATAACCCAGCAGCAGCGCCACGCAGGCATAACCGCCGCGAGCCCGCACATGCACGCCGGCCACCGCCTTGAAGATGTGATCCGGGGTCAGTGCCATCCGGTCCTGGATCTGCAGCTCGTGCGCCAGCACGTTCAGCAGTACCTCGGAATCCGAGTCGGTATTGATGTGGCGACGGTCGTCCTGGAACATCTCTCGGCGCAGCGCATCGGTGTTGACCAGATTGCCGTTGTGGGCAAAGGCGATGCCGTAAGGCGAATTGACGTAGAACGGCTGCGCCTCGGACGAGCCTTCCGAGCCAGCCGTCGGATAACGACAGTGGCCGATGCCGATGCGTCCGCGCAACCCGCTCATCGAGGACTGGCCGAACACGTCGCGCACCAGGCCGTTGCCCTTGTGCAGGCGCAGCCGCGAGCCGTCGACGGTGGCGATGCCGGCCGCGTCCTGGCCGCGGTGCTGCAGCACCGTCAAGCCGTCATAGAGCGCCGATGCCACCTCGGTGGTACCGACAATGCCGATGATTCCGCACATGGTTGAAGCCTGCTTCAGTAATTCATGGAAGATGGAACGACGCTCGTCGCGGGCGCCGGCGTGGAGAGTGATGGCGCAGGTCCCGAGGCCGCCGATGTTGGGGCGCCAACTGGCAGGGGCAAGCCAGTGACCGGCATGGACACCGGGCTCCGGGGCGCGGCGGCATCGAGCCGTTCGCGCACACCGCTGGCCACGTCTGCCGGCACCTGCTGGCCCAGCCATGCCGCGACATGCTGGAAATGCGGCAACAGCACCGCCTGCTGCCACCACGATTCGCGCGGCAGCGTGGTCAGGCCGGCCAGGAACACCACCACGGTGACCACCAGCACACCGCGAACCAGTCCGAACAGCATGCCGAACAGGCGGTCGATGCCGCCCAAGCCGGCGCTGGCAATCAGGCGCCGGGCCGCATAACGCACCAGCGCGCCGAGGATCAGCACCACGAAGAAACACGTGGCATAGGCCGTCAGCTGACGCAATGCCGGCAGTTCGATTGCCTGCTGCAGGTACAGCGAAACCGCCGGGCCGAATGCCCACGCCGCCCAGATCGCCAGCACCCAGATCGCCAGTGACAGCACCTCGGAAATCAGGCCGCGGAACAGCCCGACCAACACCGACAAGGCCAATACACCGAGGATGATGCCGTCGATCAGGTTCATCGCTTCATCCGCTCACGGGGCGCCATGACGACAGCGACTGCGCCGACTGCTCAAGGCACCGACACGACGTTGCCGTCGATGCCGAGCCTGCTCTTGATCTGGTCATGCACCCGCTGCGCATCAGCACGCTGGGTCTGCGGGCCGGCACGCACGCGCCACAGAGTCTTGCCGCCGGACTGCACCGAATCGACGAAACCATCGAAGCCATTCGCGCGCAGTCTGTCGCGCAGGGCATTCGCATCCGCCTGACTGCTCACCGCCGCCAACTGCACGGCCCAGCCGCCAGCCGTGTTGCTGCCCGATGTCGCCGGTTTGGTCGCCGCAGCCGAACTCTCGCGGCTGGCATCCTGCTCCAGCCGGGCCGGCGCACCCGGGATCGACTGGGTGATTTTCAGTCGTGCCGCTTCGGCAGCGGCACGGGTCTGGAACGGGCCGGCCACCACCAGCGTGCGCGGCTGACCAGCCTGGGTGATGGCGTGGCCAGTCACCGGATAACCCAGCGCACGCACCTTGCGCTGCAGCTCGGCGGCGCCGCTGGCGCTGGCATAAGCGCTGAGATTGAGCGTGTAACTGCCCTGCCCGGCTGCCGGCTGGGGTGTCGGTACCGGCTTGACCGGTGCAGCAGGCTTCGGCTCGGGTTTCGTCTGTGCAACAGGCTTGGGCGCCGGCTTCGCGGGCGCAGGTGTGGCGGGTTTCGGAGTGGCCTGCTGCGGGATCACGGGCTGTTCCGGCGAGGCGCCCGACCCCATGGTCACCGTGGTCGGTTCCGGCGTCTTGCCGGCATCGGGGTCGGTTTCCACGTCACGCGGACGACTGGAACCGATGTTCACGGTGGGCAATTTGTCACTGGATACCGGCTCCGCCGGTTGCGTCGATGCCTCCGCGCCAACCGGGGCATTCGGATCCAGGCTCATGGTGCGGGTCTGCAGTTCGCGGTCCGGTGCCGGAGGAATCGCCAGACTGACCTCCTGATCGCTGCCGGGAGTCGGCGGATTGCCGGAGAAAAACATCGGCACGAACAGCACCAACAAGGCAATCAGGACGGCGGCGCCCAGCAGACGTGTATTCAAGTTTTGGCTCCAGAACGGCGAACGCGGTGCACAACAGGGCAATTATACCTGCCTGCGCACGACGTCACGGGCGGCACCGCGTGAAATTCAGCCCCGGGATTCAGCCAGCACCGCCGCCGCCACGAAAAACGAGCCGAACGCCAGAATGCGCTCGCCGGGGTGTGCCGCGGCATGGGCGGCCGCCAGCGCCAGTGGCACATCGGCATGCACATCGAACGAAACCCCGGGCAATACTCCGCGCAAGGTGTCGCTCAATGCCTGCGCACTCATGCCACGCGGCGTTGCCTGATCAAGCCCGGCCAGATGCCAATGATCGACCCGCGATCCTACCGCCGCGATCACTCCGGCCACGTCCTTGTCCGCCAGCGCGCCGTATACCGCATGGATCCGCCCCGCCGGCTGCAGGTCGAGCCATTCGGCCAGAGCGCGGGCCGCCTGCGGGTTGTGGCCGACATCCACGACCAGATCGACATCCCCGCCCAGTGACTGCAACCGCGCCGGCGCATTCACCTCGCGCAGCCCCTTGCTGATCGCCGCAAATGCGGCCCCCGGCATGATGGCCTCGTCGTCGCGCCACAGCGCATGCAGGGCGGCAATGGCCGAGGCGGCGTTGGCGAACTGGACCGGTGCGGCCAGTGCCGGGGCGGGCAGGGCCATGGCCGTGCCATCGGCATGCTGCCAGTGCCAGCCACCGGGCTGGCGCTCGAACCGGAAATCGATCCCCGCACGCTCGACCATCGCGCCGCGTTCTGCCAGCCCATCAAGAAGACCAGCCGGCGGCGACGGTTCGCCGACAATCGCCGGCCGGCCAGCCCGGGCAATGCCGGCCTTCTCGCGACCGATGCTGTCGCGATCCGGCCCCAGCCAGTCCATGTGGTCCAGATCCACCGTGGTGATCACCGCCACGTCGGCATCGATGATGTTCACCGCGTCAAGCCGGCCGCCCAGCCCCACCTCCAGCACGGCCACGTCCAGATCCGCCCGCGCAAACAGATCCAGCGCCGCCAGCGTGCCGAACTCGAAATAGGTCAGCGCGATGTCCCCGCGCGCCTGTTCGATCCGCTCGAATGCCGCGACCAGCGCCGCATCACCGGCATTGGCGCCGTCGATGCGCACGCGTTCGTTGTATTGCAGCAGGTGCGGCGAGGTGAACGCGCCCACGCGCAGGCCTGCAGCTCCCAGCATCGCCTCGAGCAAGGCCACGGTCGAACCTTTTCCGTTGGTGCCACCCACGACAATCACCCACCTCGCCGGCGCCGGGGCTCCCATCCGCCGCCATACCTCGCTCACCCGTTCCAGCCCCAGCTCGATGCTGCGGGGATTGATGCGTTCCTGATAGGCCAGCCATTCGGCGAGATTGCGGGTCATGCGGTGATCATGCGAGGTGAGGAGGCGCGAAGCTTAGGACAAGACGCTACCCGGCAGGAGTGATCCGGCGCAGACGCAGCGCATTGCTGACCACCGACACCGAGCTGAGGCTCATCGCCAGCGCCGCGATCATCGGCGACAGCGTGATGCCGGTCCACGGATACAGCACGCCAGCCGCCAGCGGCACGCCGACCATGTTGTAGGCGAAGGCGAAGAACAGGTTCTGGTGGATGTTGCGCACGGTGGCCTGCGACAAGCGCCGCGCCCGCACGATGGCGGCAAGATCGCCCTTCACCAGAGTCACCTGCGCGCTTTCCATCGCCACATCGGTGCCGTTGCCCATCGCGATGCCGACATCGGCCGCGGCCAGCGCCGGTGCATCGTTGATGCCGTCGCCGGCCATCGTCACTCGGCGACCGGCATCGCGCAGGGCCTGCACCGCGGCAGCCTTGCCGGCTGGCGAGACATCCGCCTGCACCTCGTCGATACCCAGATCCCGCGCCACCGCCTGCGCGGTGGTGGCATTGTCACCGGTGAGCATCACCAGGCGCAGGCCGGACGCCCGCAGTTCGGCAACCGCCTTGGCCGCCTCCGGCTTGAGCCGGTCGGCCACCGCCAGCAGCGCCGCAAGGGTTCCGTCCACGGCGAGGAACATCACCGTGGCGCCGTCACTGCGCAGCCGTTCGGCCCGGGCATCGGCATCATCACCGACCGCAACGCCGCTCTCCGACATCAGCACCGCATTGCCCAGCGCCACCGCATGGCCATCCACCTGCGCGGTGACACCGCGCCCGGCCAGCATCCGGAAATCCGTCGCCGCAAGCTTTGCCATGCCCTCGGCTTCCGCCACCTCCACGACGGCCCGCGCCAGCGGATGCTCACTGGATCGCTCCAGCGCGGCAGCCAGTGCCAACAGATGTTCGCGCGATTGGTCACCAAGGACATGCAGTCCGCTCAGGCTCGGCCGCCCTTCGGTCAACGTGCCGGTCTTGTCGACCACGAGGGTGTCGATGCCGCGCAAGCCCTCGATCGCGCCGGCATCACGGAACAGCACGCCGTGCTGCGCACCGCGGCCACTGGCGACCATGATCGAGATCGGCGTGGCCAATCCCAGTGCGCAGGGACAGGCGATGATCAGCACCGAGACGGCGGCGATCAGCGCATGCGCCAGCCGCGGCTGCGGCCCGGCCAGCGCCCAGGCCGCAAACGCCAGCACCGCCACCGCCACCACCGCCGGGACGAACCAGGCCGCGACCTTGTCGGCCACGCGCTGCAGCGGCGCCTTGCTGCGCTGGGCCTGCGCCACCAGCATCACGATCTGCGCCAGCATCGTCTCGCTGCCGACCTTGCGCGCCCGCATCAGCAGGGCGCCGTCCCGATTCACCGTGCCGCCGGTGAGCGGATCGCCGCTGGCCTTGGCAACCGGCATCGGCTCGCCGGTGAGCATCGATTCGTCGACATGGCTGCTGCCCTCGACCACCACGCCATCCACCGGCAGTTTCTCGCCGGGGCGCACGCGCAGCAGATCACCCACCTGCACCTTGTCCAGCGGCACGTCATGCTCGCCGCCGTCGGCATCGATGCGGCGGGCGGTCTTCGGTGCCAGTCCCAGCAGGGCCTTCAACGCTGCACCGGTACGTCGGCGAGCACGCCACTCCAGCAGATCACCCAGAGTGACCAAGGTGACGATCACCGCCGCCGACTCGAAATACACCGCCACGCGGCCATGCATGTCGCGGAAGCCATCCGGGAACAGGCCCGGCAGCAGGAAGGCCACCACGCTGTACAACCAGGCCACGCCGGTGCCCAGCGCGATCAGCGTGTACATGTTCGGCGAGCGGGCACCAAATGAGCGCCAGCCGCGCGCGAAGAACGGCGCCCCGCCCCACAGCACCACCACGCTGGCCAGCACCGCCTCGACCCAGCCGGCCACGCCATCCCACGGCGCCGGCAGCTGCCAGCCAAACAGATGCGGCCCCATCGCCAGCACGAACACCGGCACGGTCAGTGCCAGCAGCCAGCGGAACCGGCGCGCCAGATCCGCTAGTCCGGCATCGTCATCCTCCAGCGCCGGCATTTCCGGCTCCAGCGCCATGCCGCATTTCGGGCAGTCGCCCGGCCCCTGCTGGCGCACCCCCGGATGCATCGGGCAGGTATGGATCGCGCCGGGTGGCGCCGTTGGTGCCGTGCGTGGCTCCAGGTAATGCGACGGATCGGCCACGAATTTCTCGCGGCAGCGTGCCGCGCAGAAGAAGTACGTGTGACCGGCGTGTTCGGCGCGATGGACTGCGGTGGCCGGGTCCACGGTCATGCCGCAGACCGGGTCTTTCGTCGTTGCGGAAGCTCCAGCACTCTCGCCGCCCGCCTTCCCGGCCGCGGGATACGCCTCGGGTGCGGCATCGAACTTCGCCTTGCAGCCAGCGCAGCAGAAATGCACTTCCCGGCCATCGTGGACGGAACGATGCTTCGAGGTAGCCGGATCCACCTTCATGCCGCAAACCGGATCGGTCGCCGTCGACGACGCTCCGCCACCGGCGTGGCAACACGCATGCGTGCTCATGCCGCCACCTCGCCGTCACCGAGTGCACGCAGGATCGGGCAATCCTCCGGCCGGCCATGTCCCGGGCACGACGCCACCAGTTGCGCCAGGCCATCGCGTACCCGCTGCAGTTCGGCGATGCGCTGCTCGATCGCCGCCAACCGCTGCTGCGCGCGCTGTTTCACCGCCTTCACCCCGCGCTGGCGATCCGCCGACAGCGCCAGCAATTCGCGGATCTCCTCCAGCGTGAAGCCCAGGTCTTTGGCGCGCCGGATGAAGCGCAGCTGCGCCACCGCGCTCTCGCCATAACTGCGATAGCCCGAGGCCCGCCGCTGCGGCTCGGGCAGCAGGCCCTCGCGCTCGTAGTAACGGATCGTGTCGATCGCCACGCCGACGCGCTTGGCGAGGGCACCGATGGTCAGGGAAGTTGTTTGCGTGTTCATGGCAGCAAGTCTAGACCTTTGATCAAGGTCCAGAGTCAAGTCCAGGACTGCACTACCCGACGGCTGTCGACAGTCCTTGACATTTAACCTTGGCACGGGTGCCCCTAAACCTTGCCATGTTGGCCCATAACGCTGGCACTGGGCGTAATGCTGTTCACTTACTCACAAGTCAGAAATATAGGCAACACTTGGATGCCTGAAGAAGGACCGCACGAGTGCCGGCCGTTTGGCGATGTCCTGCAGTTGCGCGTGAACGCGGTCAGCCAATTGTTCGCCAGCACGCAGGGGGCTGCGGGCGATACCGGTGCGTTTGGTGTAGCTCCACACCAGTTCGTCGGGATTGAGCGTCGGGGCGTAGCCGGGCAGGAAGTGCAGCGTCAGCTTGCCCTTGAGTTCGTCAACGTAAGCGCGGACCGCACGGGTCTTGTGGGCCGGCAGGCCATCGAGGACCAGGTGCAGCGGCTTGCGACGACCGCGCATCATGCGGCGCAGCAAGGTCACGAACAAGGCGGCATTCAATCCGCCCTTGTAAGTCGCGAACCAGAAGCCCCCCTTGGCGTTCACCGCCGAAGCGGCACTGATGCCTTGCCGTTGCCCCGGTACCGACACCACCGGCGTGCGTCCCTTCGCGCCCCAGGTCTTGCCGTGCACCGAATCGGCTCAGAATCCGGATTCATCCCAGAAGTAGACCTCCGCCTTCTCCCGCTTGGCTTGGCGGGCAATCGCGGGATAGGTCTCCTGTTGCCAACGGGCCACCGCCACGGGAGCACGTTGATAGGCCCGCTGCAGCGGCTTCTGCGCCGTCAGCCCCTGCCGCGCCAGTACGGCCCCCACCGAGGCCAAGCTCAACCGGGTCCCGAACTTCTGCTCGATCAGCTCGCGCACGAGTTGCCGCGTCCACAACGCAAACTCAAACCCATACTGCCGTGGGTTCTTGCCATGGATCCAGCGAAATACTTGCCGCTCCTGGGCCGCGCTGAGCTTGCGCCCTCGCCCCGGCGCATGCCGCAACCGGAGCGCCCGCACCCCGTTGCCAGGACCGCGCGCCTTGGCGCGCACCTTGTACGCCCATGTTCGGTTCAATCCCAACGACGCGGACACCGCCGCCGGGCTTTCACCCTCGCGCATGCGCTCGAATGCCACTCGGCGCATCTCTGCGAGCGCCTCCCGGGAAACCTTGCGACCGTCTCTTTTCATGCAGACTCGGATAGCGATTTCTTGGATTTGTTCTCTAATCTACTGACTTGTGAGTAAGTGAACAGCATTACACTCTGACCCCGGGCTCATCAGCTCAGCGCTTTGCGCAGTACAGCAGCAATGAATCGCCCTTGTCCGCCAGCTGCGCGCAGTGTTGTTTGCGCATCTCGCGCCAGTGTTTGTACTGCGCGGCCTTGGCGGTATCGGGGTCTTCGTGGCCCTGCAGCCAGAACCGAAACCAGTCGAGGTTGCGTTCGAAAGCTGCCAGTTTGTGCTTAGGCTGGAACTTGATGTGCGGTTCGTCGGGGAAGATGTAGAGATCGCCCTGGTGCCTGTTGATCAGCGGTATCACGTACTCCAGGGCAACCATGTATTCCTGCTCCGACATCTGGAACAGTAACGGAGCCTTTATCTTGTCCAGATTGAAGGCCGGGGAGACGGCTTTCCACTGCTCTGGCGTTTCCTCTGGCAATCCCAGTTGCCAGTTCGACTTGGCCGTTTTCCGGAAATTTTCCCGCAGGCTGTTGAACAAGTACCAGTTCGGCGTCACCGAGGGCGATGTGATCGACGCGGCGGAGATCAAGTCGGAATGTATGACCGCCCACATGGTCGCTTCGCTGCCATAGCTCAGCCCCGCCATGCCGACCCTGGAACGATCGATCTCGCCCTGGCTCGCCAGCAGGTCGACCACGGTCTCGACGGCCTCCAGGCCCTGCCCGTAATACTTCTCCACGTCGAAGTGGGCCGGGTTTCCATTGATGCACAACGCCGAGATGCCTTGCTCGGCCATCGAGATGGCGGGCCATTCGTCGCCCATGCCGCCGCCACGCAGGAACCCGTCGCAGGTATAGAAGTTGACGAACAGCGGCGGCGGAGCGGCGCCTTCCTTCCTGGATGCCGCGAACAGCCATCCCGTGACTTCACGGCCACTGGAATCCTTCCAGCGCACCAGCCTGGCCGGCACCGTAGCGGCGATATCGACGGCAAGCGCGGCGTTCGGATCGAACAACACCCGCCGCTGGCCGGTGGCCTGGTCGATGGCCTCGAGACGGGGCGGCCGCCCCGCTTCGGCCGTCACGCACACCAGGACCGCAGCGGAAAGTCCGCATGGAATGTCGTGGGATCTCTGGCTACTGCCACGCAACAAGCCGCGGCCATGGACCACGAGCTGCACCTCGCCGCTGGCCACGTTCCAGCGGAAGATGGATTGCGCGCGGCCGGCCTGGCGATCGGCGACCGTGAACAACACATCGTCGCTATCCGGTCGCCATTGAATGTCCATGATGTTCTTGCCCGCGCACAGTTCGGCCCGGCACGTGACCGGCCTGTCGGCCCCCTTGCCAGGCAACATGGAGAGCTCGACATCGGGCTTCGCCTGCAACCCGCCCTGCTCGCCGACGCGCGTCAGGACGGCGATGCGTCCATCGTCGGGGTTGCGCTCCCACTTCCAGGGCTCGGGCCGGTTCTTGAACAGGTCCGCAGTGGTCGGCTCCGGTGCGGGCACCTCGGATCCGGAAAGCTCCCGTTCCGCCATGGTCCCCAGATCGACGGCTTTCCAGCGTTCGGGCGCGTCAGCCAGCAACGGCCCGGTCCTGAACCAGTCGTCGACGAAACGTTGCGTCGCAAGCCGACCCGCAAGCTGGCTGGAGCGGAACAGTCCCGCCCCGATGAAGACATTCTCGTCGACGTGTACGCCGCGGTCGTACTCTGCCTGTTCCGCGTCGATCACCTGCTCGCGCGTGGCACCGACGCTGTACTTCAGGGTTCGCCCGTCGTCGCCGATCGAGAATTTCCGGATGTCCGCGGGATCGTGCGCGACCGGCTCGGACAGCGACCCGTCCGTGGCCGCCCGCCAGACGGCCACCCGGCCATCCACCAGCGCACGGAAATAGATCCAGTACCCGTCGGCGGACCAGACCGCCGGTTCGGGCAAGACAAGTCCGGTTGCATACTCCCGCAACGGGATACCTCCATCGGCAACACGAAGCGGCTTCGATGTCGCGCCCAGATCCTGGACATACCAGATGCTGTCGTAGGTGTTGCGTTCGATCGACGTCTGCAGCGTGCGGAATGCGACCCGAGTGCCGTCCGGGGAAACCACGGGGTTGCCCAGTTCCATGACTTCCAGGAGACGGCGGGGCGAGATCTGTTCCGCGTGGCCGGCCCCGGGGGCGACGGCACCGATCACCCCGATGAGCATCGCCCATCCGATGACGTATTTCATGACCATGGTTCTCGATTCGTATGCGTTGCGCAAAACGCTTCGCGTGGATGAAAGGCCGGTAGCTTCAACGGGCCTGCGTCAGAACCGCTTGGAAACCGACAGATTCACGAATCGCCCGATCGCCGAATAGTTGGTCGAATCGTACGGCACATACGTTGCCGAAGGCGGGGTGTACAGCGGCGGCTCCTTGTTGAAGACATTCTGTGCCGACAACTCGAACACCAGGCCGGACAACGGGTTCGCACCGTCGCCAGTGTCGTAGCGGAGTGTTGCATCCGCAGTGGTGAAAGAACTCGTTTTCCTGGCCACCGCGGTCAACTCGCTGATCACGCCACTGGCGTAATTGACGAATCCGGCAGCGCTGAAACCACCCGACGTCCATGTCGCGCCGACGCGCGCCCGGTACCGGGCCGGATTGAAAATCATGCCGGCGAGGTCGTGCTCGTCCTCCTCCGCGAGGGTTCTTTGGCGGCTGTGCAACCAGCTGGCCGATCCGCGCAACACCAGCCGGCCGGCGCCGAGGTCGAACCGGTACGAACCGGACAGGTCGAGGCCGTCGATCCGCTGCCGCGCCACATTGATGTAGCTGTTCCTGACGGTCGCAACCACCTTGCCGGCGTCGTAGTCCACCCCGGCGGAGTTGATGAACATGTCGTGGGCGTCCAGGAAGGCCTGCTGTTGCGCGGGACTGGGCGAATAGTCCACGAACTTCGCGTAATCCGGGTTGCTGAGCGCAATGCCGTAGCTCGCCAACGGCTTCACCACGCGATCCGAGAATTCGATGTCGAACCACGTCAGTTCCGCTTCCAGGTCCGGCAACGCCTCGGGGTGGAACGCCAGCGACGCGGACAGGCTGCGTGCACGCTCGGGCTGCAGGTCGGGATTGCTGCCGAACGAAATCAGCGCCGTCGCGTCGGGCGCGTAACCCGTGCCCCCGACCATGCCCACCGGCATCAGGTGGACCAGCCTTTCCGAGTACTGCTGGTTCAATGTCGGCGCCTTGAACGACTTGCCCCAGGACGCTTTCAGCGTGAAGTCGGCGCCGGGATCGTAGATCAGGCCCAGCTTGGGCGTCGTGACGCGACCGAAGTTGTCGTAATCCTCGCTGCGAACCGCAACGGTCGCGGCCAACCGATGCGCGCCGGCAACCACGGATTCGCCACCGATCAGCGGCGCATTCAATTCCGCATAGGCAAAGCGGACGCCTTCATCGCCGTCGGTGATTGTCTGGGCGGCGACGTAGTTCTTGTTGGAGAACTCGTTTTTCCGGTATCCGCCACCCACGGCCAGTCGCACCTCGCCAGCGGAGCTCGTGAACAAAGGACCTTCGCCGCTTACCTCGTAGCTCCGACTGCTGTTGCACCGGCACCCGTATTGGGCAAGCGACCCGCCCGTGGCGTCAACGGAGTACGTTTCGAAGATGTTGTCGTTTTTTCCGTACGTGGCGCCCGCCGTCAACGACCAGTCGTGCGCGAGGGAGATCTCCAGGCTGGGAGAGAAAAGGAAGATCGAAGCACCGGGAGTGAAGTAATAATAGAAGCCCGGATAGGCCGCGTACGTCGGCTGGTCACGCTTGGACTTGAGCATGTCCAGGCGCAACTCCACCCTGTCGCCAAGGTCTTGGTGCGCGCTGATCAACCCGCTGTACGACCTCGTCCCGGAATAGATCGTCGTCGGTTCAGGAAGGCTTTCGGTGTAAGCGCGCTGGTCCGAAAAAATCGGATCGACGGACACCTTCCTGTAAGTCGCGATCAGTCCGCCGCTGGACCAGGCATGGCCGGCCGTCGCCAAGTATTCGTGCGTGGTCAAGCCACCGTCCGCGGTACTGCCGTAGCGTGCGCCGACCGTCATACCCTCGTAGTCGCGCTTCAGGATCACATTGGCCACGCCTCCGACCGCATCGGAACCGTAGATTGCCGATGCCCCGTCCGGCACAATCTCCAAGCGCTCCACCGCTTCGGTCGGAATGGAACTGATGTCCACGGCCTGCGCGAAGCCGTCGTAGGCCATGCGCCGTCCATTGAGCAGGGTCAGCGTCGCATCCGCGCCAAGGCCGCGCAAGTTCAAACCCGAGCCGCCGGTGATGTTCTGGTTGGATTCGCCTCCAAGATGCGCGCCAGTGGTCACGCCGGGGTTCTGGCCTCCGCCGAAGTTCTGCGGAATGCTGCGGATCACTTCGCCGAGATCGGTGAAACCGTCCTCCCGGATCTGCTCGCTGCCGATCGTGATCACCGGCGACGGCGTGGTGCCGCCGCGGATGCGCGTACCGGTCACCGTCATCGCCTGCATGTCCGTGAGTGGTGGCGTTTCGGCAGTCGCTCCCGCAGACGTTGCCGCTGCCGCAGGCCGCGCACCTAGCCTCTTGTTACCATCCGGCCCCTTGCGAATGACCACCATCTTCGTGCCGACTTCCTCGTACACCAGACCACTGCCGCGCAGCAGGCGTTCCAGCGCCGCCTTCCAGGCCAGCTCGCCGGACAGGGCTTCGACCTGCTTGCCCGCGGTCAAGCCTGGCGCGTAGACGAACTGGATGCCGGTCTGGGTGCTGAACTGGTCGAGCGCGCCGGCCAAGTCGCCTGCCGCAATGGTGAAGTTCGCGCGTGCGTCCGCAGTCGATGCGCGTGCCGATTGCGCCATCAGCGGTGCAGCCGGCAGGCAGGAGATGATCGCGAACGCCAGGGTGGCGCGGATCGGGTGACGGATGAAGCGGTTCATCCGCGTGGTTCCAATAGCCATGTAGTGTTCCCCTCACAGGCACGGCACGATTGCCGATGCGCCCCTGAAGAACATCGACGCCGGCGTTCGAAGAATCCCTACCGCAAATAGCTTTTGTATTCGGGATCGTCAAATCCCGGACGTGGACGTTTGGACACAGCGGAAGTTCGGCGCGTGCTTGCGAACCTCCGGTCGGCGTTTGACAACTCTTCCTGCAGGACATCTCGAATAACTGCTTTTCAAGCCGTCATCCCGGCGTCCGCCGGGAAGTGGCCATGGATGGCCACGTCTTTGAAGAGCGAGGAAAGTCGGGATCCGTGTTGCTGTTGCGGAAAGCAAAATGGATTCCGGCTTGTGCAGGAATGACGAGTATTGGAGATTTTTCGAGATTCCCTACAGGGGCGCGCGGTGCGTTGTTGCTGCGGCGCGGATCAGCGCGGTTGCAGCACGATTTCGGTGTCGCGTGTTTCGGTCCGCACCGGCAGCACTTGTTCGATGCCGAGCGCGACCGACAGGTTGTCGCCCGCGTGGAAGTTGCCGCTGACGGCAAGGCTGGCCAGTTGCGGATCGCCCAAGCGCAGCTTGCGCGTCGAGTAGCGGTTGGCCTCGGCGACGACCTGGCTCAACGGCACGTTGCGGAATCGCAGCCAGCCATCGATCCAGCCTTCGACTTGCGTGGGGTCGATGGCCCGCACCTGGATGCCGGCGCCGGTCGAGAATCGCGCCTGTTCGTTGGGATGGAGAATGCGTCGCGCCTGTCCGTGGACGACGGCCACCGAACCTTTCAACAGGGTCACCACGGTATCGGTCACGCCTTCGCCACGCCGCACCTGGAAGCGCGTGCCGAGCGCGGTCACGGTGTTGCCCGCCACACTGACGACGAAGGGATGCGCGGCATCGTGGACGACTTCGAACTGCGCTTCTCCACGCTGCAACTCGACTTCGCGCCGACGCCACGTGTAGTGGGTCGTGATGGCCGAATCGGTGTTCAACATCACCTCGGTGCCATCCTCCAAGGTGACGCCGCGGCGTTCGCCCACCTGCGTCGCGTAGGTCGCCGACGGCGACGCGAGAGTGAAGCGCGCGACCAGGTAGGCGCCGCCCAGCAGCACGACGAGGGCCGCCGCCGCGCGCAGGAGGTTCCGCGACCACGCCCCGTTCGAGCGCCGCAGCGCGGCCATGTCCGCGGCGTACCGGGCCTGCCAGTACGCATCGTCGCGGAAATCGTCGATGCTTTCCCACAGTTGCCGGGCTTCCTCGAACGCGTGCGCGTGGCGCTCGTCCTCGGCCAGCCAGCGCTCGCGTTGCCGACGCTGCGCCAAGTTTTCGTCGCGGCTGCGCGCGACGAATGTGGCGGCTTGCTCGGCGATGTGTTTTTCCTGTCTGTCCATCATCCGTCTCGACGCCTAGGCGCCGCGCTCCCCTACCGCCAGCCGGCACGCCACCAACGCGCGCGTGATGTACTTCTCGACCATCTTTTCCGAAATCCCCATCCGCGCCGCGACCTGCTTGTTGGTCATCCCCTCGAAACGGCTCATCACGAAGGCCAGCCGGCATTTGGGCGTCAACTCGTCGGTGACGCGGGTGAGCAGCCGGTGCATCGTCTGCCGCGCATCGACGATCGCCTCCACCGAGCCCTGGTTCATGGACAGCTCGTCGACATCGTCGATCGAGACGTGCCACGCGGCATGGCGCCGGCACTGCGTCCGCCGGTGGTCGAGGACCAAGCGATGGGCGATGCGGAACAACATGCCGCGGCGATCCTTGATCTGGGTCGTGTCGCGATACTTCATCATTCGCAACACCGCCTCCTGCGTGAGGTCGGCCGCGGTTTCGCGGTCGCCCAGGCGGCGGCGCAGATAGGCCAGCAGATCCGCACGCAACTCGACCAGGCTGGCGTCGAAATCCGCGCGCGCGCCGGCCTTCGCATCCGTGGGCGTGCGTTCCTCCGATCCATGCGGCGGACCAATCATGCGCGACACCGACTGGTGGCCGGGCGACGGCGTGTCGAAGGTGTCGCAGGCCCCTTCCCACCGCCCGACCGAAGCAAGACGGGCATCAGCATTCACGGGTCGGCCTCCGCGGGCAAGTGCCCCTCCTGCGGACGGCAAACCGGTCACCGAGTCGACAACATCCTGCCAAGGCACGCTCCCCCACGAGCAAACGGCGGCGCCACACGATACGGCCCCTCTCGATACTCGACGCCGGTCGCGACAAATTCCCTACCGGCAGGCCGGGAAACCAACGCGAAGCGGACCCGCCGCGCACCTTGACTCCCCGCAACCGCGGTAGCAGACTCGGTAGCAAGGAGCGTCGAAACTCCCCTAACAGCGGTTCCCACCTCCGACAATCCGGTGGGTTTTTTGTGCCCATGTCGTTGCGGGCACGAACCGACGCGATGCCTGCGTCGGGAGGGCGGCTAATACAACACCCTTCGGGGAAATACGCCCGCCGTCTGTTAGCGGTTTCGAACCTCCCGGCTTCCCGTCCACATGCCCGTGGACGGGCACTTCACGGGGCGAGGAGGCAATCATGTCGAAGTCCGATGCGAACGACCTGGACACAACGGGCTATTTCCTGCCCGAGGACAGCCAGTTCCGGCTGAAGAAACTGCGCCAGCACGTCGAATTCATGTCGCACCTGGCACAGCCATGGACGTTGGACAAGGCGCGCGAGGAGGAACCCGAGTTCTGCGCCAGCGAAGTGGCGGTCTGCCTGGAACTGCTGGCCGAGCAGATCGAACTGGTGCTGGACGAAGTCTCATGGCCCGCG
>Ga0222419_100340_pt1 | contig 54874 bp, 42 predicted proteins | sample 1B20Ametagenome_FD_182474 | JGI IMG/M metagenome (GOLD analysis project Ga0222419, IMG submission 182474) | Enriched microbial communities from leaf-cutter ant dump, University of Wisconsin, Madison, United States - 1B20A (version 2) | ecosystem: Environmental > Terrestrial > Nest > Insects nest...
CTTCGCTGGAGGCCACCAGCAATGATGGCGCCGTCAGCCAGACTGCCGGACTCGTCGTGGACGGTATCGGTCAGATCGAAGCCGGCACCGGCACGATCACGCTGGCGAATGGTGCCAATGATTTCGGTGGTGCGTTGAGCCTCACCGGCGGCGCCACGCGGATCAACGACAGCAACGACCTGCAGCTGGGCACGCTGGCCACTGGCGCATTGAACGTGAGCAGCCACGGCGACCTGAATCTCGGCCAGGGCCGGATGGCTTCACTGGATGCCACCAGCAATGGTGGCGCCGTCAGCCAGACTGCCGGACTCGTCGTGGACGGTATCGGTCAGATCGAAGCCGGCACCGGCACGATCACGCTGGCGAATGGTGCCAATGATTTCGGTGGTGCGTTGAGCCTCACCGGCGGTGCCACGCGGATCAACGACAGCAACGACCTGCAGCTGGGCACGCTGGCCACTGGCGCATTGAACGTAAGCAGCCACGGCGACCTGAATCTCGGCCAGGGTCGGGTGGCTTCGCTGGAGGCCACCAGCAATGATGGCTCGGTCAGCCAGAGTGACACGCTGACCGTGGCGGGTACCGGCAGGGTTGATGCCGGTACCGGCTCGATCATGCTGGCCGACGCAGGCAACGACTTTGGCGACACGCTGGGCCTCACCGGTGGCACCACGCGGATCAATGACCGCAACGGGTTGACTCTCGGTGCGCTGGATACCGGTGCGCTGACCGTGACCAGTCATGGCGACCTGGATCTTGGCGAGGGCCGGGTGGCCTCGCTGGATGCCGACAGCAACGATCATGCGATCGATCAGTCCGGGGCGCTGACAGTTGCCGGCAACAGCCGGATCGACGCCGGCAGCAAGGCGATCACGCTGGTCGATGCCGACAATGATTTCCGCGGTACCGTGGATCTTGCCGGTGGTGCCAGCCGGATCACCGACAGGAATGCGCTGACACTGGGCACGCTGGATACCGGCGCGTTGACGGCCACCAGCCATGGCGTGCTGGATCTCGGCAGTGGCAGGGTCGGCGGCAAGTTGACTGCCGACAGCCATGGTCACGCGATCATCCAGTCCGGCGCGTTGGAGGTGGCCGGTACCAGTGCGATCGATGCTGGCGTTGGTGCGGTCACGCTGGATGAAGCCGGCAACGATTTTGCCGGCACAGTGGATGTGGCAGGTACCGGTATCTCGATTGTTGATCGTAACGACCTGATGATTGCCGGTCTGGCCAATGGCACCGATGGTGCGGTCAGCCTGATTGCCGGTGGCACCCTGAGCCTGCCGACCAGTGCGATCGATACCGGTAGCTCGGATCTGCGGTTGGTGTCGCAGGGTGGTTCGCTGGCAACCCAGGGCAGCCTCGGCGGCGCCAACATTTTCCTGGAAGCCGGTGACGGGGTGACGCTGGGCAACGACGTGAGTACTTCCGGCGAGCTGGAGGTGCTCAGTGGCGGCGGGATCACGCAGGATGCCGGTGTCATCACCGCCGACCTGCTGGTCGGCAGCTCGGCCGGCGATACCGTGCTGGACGGAGCCAATCGCATCGGCACGCTGGGGACGTTCAGCGCGGCGGATTTCTCGTTGACCAATGCGCAGACCCTGACCGTGGCCGGGCCATTGTCGAATACCGGCGACCTCAGCCTGGTCACCACCGCTGGTGAGCTGGTGATCGACGTGGCACTGGCTGGTGATCGCGTTTCGCTGGTTTCGGCTGGCGATCTGGAGCTGAGCCAGGACATCGACGGGGACGTGGTGCAACTGGGCTCGGGTGGCGACATCGTGCAGAGCGCCGGCGTCATCACCAGCGACCTGCTCGAAGGCCAGGCCGTCGGCCGCGCCCGCCTGGGGCGCGGCAACCGGATCAGCGCGCTCGGTCCGTTCGATGCAGGCCATGGTTTCAGCCTGGTCAATGCCAAGGCACTGAGTGTTGACGGAGCCGTCTCCGGTGGCAGCGGGGCGACACGCATCGCCACCACGGCGGGCGGCTTGAACGTGGATGCCGATGTCAGGGGCGCGTCGATTGACCTGGCCGCGCAGGAGGATCTGGCGATCCATGCCACGGTCGACAGTGGTGCGGGAGCGACCCGCTTGAGCTCGGCGACCGGTGCGATCAGCCAGGGCGGGGCCGGCCGCGTGATTGCCGGCACGCTCAGTGGCCAGTCGGCTGGCAGTACCACGTTGGACGGCAGCAACCGGGTCGACGGCCTCGGCAACTTCAGCGCCGAGGGCTTCAGCCTGACCAATGCGCAGGCATTGACCGTGACCGGCCCGCTGGACGGTGGCAGCAGTGTCCAGCTGACAACCCGTACGGGCGACCTGGCCGTCGATGGCCAGGTAAGTGCCGATGCCGTCGTGCTGGATGCGGCAGGCAACCTCGGCGAGGGGGTACAAGGTTCGATCACTGCCGATGTGCTGAGCGGCCAGTCAGGCGGCTCGACACATCTCGATGGCGCCAACCGCATAAAGACGCTGGGCGAGTTCAGTGCTTCCGGTTTCAGCCTCGTCAATGCGCGTGCGCTGGTGGTGGACGGACCACTCGATGGTGGCGCCAGCATTTTGCTGGCCACCACTTCCGGCGATCTTGCGATCAACGACAGGATCACCGGCACCTCGACCACCCTGCGTTCCGCCGGTGCGATTCGCGAAGGCGGGAATGGTGGCATCACCGCCACCACGCTGGATGGCCGTTCCACGGGCGCCACCGTGCTGGCCGGTGCCAATAACATTGACAGCCTCGGCAAGTTCACCGCTTCGTCCTTTGAACTGGCCAACGCGCGGTCGCTGACGGTCAGTGGCCCACTGGATGGTGGCAGCAGCACCACGCTGGCCACCACGTCGGGCGACCTGATGATTGACGCCGCGATCAGCGGCAAGGCCACCACCCTGCGTTCCGCCGGAGCCATCCGCGAAGGTGCGAACGGAAGCATCACCGCAGATACCCTTGCCGGGCGTTCGGCGGGCGCTACCGTGCTGGACGGCAGCAACCACATCGACACGCTGGGTGATTTCTCTGCCGCCGGCTTCACGCTCACCAATGCACAGGCATTGACTCTTGCCGGTGCGGTGAACGGTGGCACCGGTGTGGTGTTGAATACCACCCGCGGTGACCTGGGTATCAACGGCGCGCTTGCCGGCAATACGGTGCGGCTGCTGTCGGCCGGGGCCATCACCGAGAGTTCGGCGGGCAGCATCACCGCGGGCACGCTGAGTGGGCGGGCCAGTGGTCCGACCATGCTTGGCGACGCCACCACGCATGCGACGAACAAGGTCGACATACTGGGCAATTTCTCGTCGACTGCCGGCTTCAGCATGACCAACGACCAGACGCTGACCCTTGCCTCGGTCGATGGCAGTGCGTTCACCGTCGATGCGGGCACTTCACCGACCTATCTCGGCGTGACCAACGGCGACCTGCTCCAGACCGGCACCACCTGGCTCTACAATGGCAGCGGCACCTGGGACTCCACCGGTCGCATCGGCATCTCGACGGCGCCGATCTACGTGACCGGTGTCAGCATGCAGACGGTGTCCTTCGTCGGCATGCCACCGGCGTACTTCTACGCGGTCGATCACAGTGGTGGTCTGTTGCCGCTGGGTGGCAGCTTCGCGGTCAACGTGCCGACGGCGTCGGGTGCAGGCAGTGCGCAGAACGGCAACCACGGCAACGTGTACATCGATCCGGCGATCATCACGGCGAACTACCGTGCTTACGGCATCGTGCCATCCGGCGTGCGACTGCCGGCCGATCAGGAGGCCGGTTGCGATCCGGATGACCCGGACCAGCAGTACGAGTGCGAGGACAGTGACTCGCTGGGCATGCTGATGGATGCCCGCTGATGGGCAGGATCAGGATGGCGGCGGCATTGCTGTGCGGACTGCTGCTGACGCCCGTGGCTGCGGCCCAGCTCGCTCCGCGTGCGACCGGCGAGAGCGTCATGGCCGATCTTGAAACCGCCCGGCAGGAACTGGCGGCGCGTGCCGCCAGCCTGCCTCGGTCCAGCCTTGCCACCACGGCCGGCCGCATGGACAGCCTGATCGTGGCGTTGCGCAAGAGCCTGGGCAAGGATGCCGCCAAGCCGATCGACCTGCTTGATGCCGATGCCAAGGCCGATGCCTATCGTGCCCGGGCCGTCTTGCTGCGCACTCAGGCGTATCTGGATGCCGGCAAAGCCTGCCTCGACAGTGACGCGGAGGCGATGGCCGGAGCACTGTCCAGCACCGTGGAGCTGGCGCTGGCCGGTAGTGGTTCGTCCAAGCAACCGCCGGTGATCAACGGGGTGGAGACGGAGGATCATCGGCCATTGTTCGTGTTGCGTGACAGCCGTCGCGGTGCAGTTTTCGCACTCGATGGCGCCAACCTGCTTGATGCCCAGTGCGAGGACCCGGTGGTTACCGCCACCGACGGGCAGGGGCAGCGGCACAGCGTGCAGCCGATAGTGACCGGAGTATCACCCGGTCGCATCGAACTGAAACTGCCCGATGACAGCGTGCTTTCGCCTGGCAGCTACGTGTTGCGCGTGGCCTCGAAGCGCAAGGTGCTTCTGATGGGCTGCGTGGCGCAGCCCGAGGCGGTGGCCGCCGTGCAGGTCGCGCCGGTGGCGAAGGCATCGGTGGACTACAGCCTGGTGGCAACCTGCCGGACGCCTGCCGGCGAGCAGGCATTGCCTGCGGTCAGCGGGAAAATGCCTGACCCCGGTGCCGGCGGTACGGCATCGCAGGGCATCGTGATCGACGGCTGCGACAACCCGGTCAGCTATGCGATCACCGCCCGGGTGGCCTTCGGGGACGAGCCCGCGGTTCCGGTCGGGCCGTTCAGCCAGATCGCCACCGCCGGTATCACGGCAGGCTTGCCTGGCGGGCTGACGTTGAGCTGGGACCCGATGGTGCGCCAGCTCTTCGTGCGCCCCGCAGTGAGTACCTGCAAGGGCGTTTACTGACGGGCTGTTTGCCGGCTGGCGTGGAATGCCGGTTATTCGTCGCTGGAAGGTCCGCCTGAAACCACCTGGAGTTCCTGGATGCCAGCTGGCGCGAGATCCTTCAGCAGGTCCTCGAAGCTCATGCCGATGAGTCGCTGGGCGCGGCGCAGCAGCAGCGGCACAGGGCTGGAAGGTTCGTGGCGTGCATAGTAGTCGCAGAGTTCGTCGATGCGCCGGCTGACGTCCTGCGGCCCGGCGATCGCCCCGGCAGGCTGGGCACGCACGTTGCCTGAGCCGGCTTCATCCGGGGCATCGGCATCCTCGCCACCGCCACCTTCCGGTGCTTCTCCCGGCATGCGCTGGGCAAGCTGCGGCTCGATGAACTTCTTCAGTTCGTAGATTTCACTGAGCAGGCCCTTGAGGTCCGGTCCGGCGGTACCGACGCGCTCATTGAAGATGCCATCGATGGCCTTCGCATGGTCGAACGATTCGGTCACGGCGTGGGTGACGGCAAGCAATTCCTCTTCCGCACAGTCCATGCAGCAGGCTTCGATCTCGGTCATGCTGGCCCCGGGGCCGTCACCGTCCGCTGTGGTTTTCAGCGTGCCGTTGGCGATGCGCAGGTCGCGCAGGCTGAAGCGCCCCAGTCGCGGCGACTGCACGAATGGCGTGTTGCGGAAGTAGCCCAGCGTACTTTGCAGGTCGCCGAGCGGAACCACCGAGTTGACCCGCATGGTCGGATCGTCATCGTCCTCGGCGTCCAGTTGCGGATGCACGGTGTCCCAGAACTGTTCGAGCAGGCCGCGGACCAGGCCGAGTCCGGCGGCCCATCCGGCCATGCCGGAGCTGCGGGTCCATGCCGCGACCAGATGGATGGCGACGCGCAGATCCTTGGTCCGTGCCAGCAAGGCCGTGCCCAGTTCATTGACCTTGTCCCAGTCGGGCTCCTCGGCAGCTTTGACCGAGTCTCCGGTCACGCGCTCGGCCTTGAACGCGGCGGCGCGTTCAAGCTCAAGAAAATCCGGGTCGTATTCGAAGTCGTTGCCGGCCGGCGTGTCGTCACTGATCGGAGCCAGCAAGGATTCGAGATCGTATTGCGCCATCGTTCCACACCCCCTGAGGAAGCAATCCCCGCATTATTACCAATAATCGACGTAAAAACAGTTTTCGGACGGGCGATTGCGTCACGGTACCCGGGTGCTCAATGCACGGGCCGCCGGCGCGAGCGTTTCCAGCGCACCCAGCGTCGTTCCATCCAGAGCATGGCCCGGCCCATCGGTCGGCGCAGGAAAGGCACGTCCTGTGCCAGCAGCAACAGGCCGATCGGCAGCATCCACAGCCCCAGCAAAGGCAGGATGCTGAAGATGCCCCCAGCGACCAGAGCCAGTCCGGCGGGAATGCGCAGCCAGCGGGCGGACGGCTCCCGCAGCCAGCGGATGCTGTGGGCAACACTGCGGGGCAGTTCACGCTCGAGGCGATCGAACTGGCGGTTCAACCTTTCTTCGTCCTTGTCGATCATGTCGGTCGGCGGGAAGTACGTGCGTCAAAGGGATCAGCGGGCAAAGCGCCGGACCCAGTCCACGTAGCGATCCACGAAGCCCTGCAGGAACTTCTGCGTGCCTTCGTTGCCGATGCTGCCGTCTTCGGCGATCGGGTCGTCCTTGAAGTGGATGAACACTTCCGGCTGCGTCAGGGTGGGCATGTCGAGATAGGCCATCACGTTGCGCAGGTGCTGCTGTGCCAGCGCGGTGCCGATCGCGCCGATCGATGCGCCGATCACCGCTCCGGGCTTGCCGGCGAACGAGTTGGTGCCCCAGGGACGGGATGCCGTGTCGATGGCGTTTTTCAGCACGCCGGGAATCGAGCGGTTGTATTCGGGTGTGACGAACAGAACGGCGTCGGACGACTCGATCTCCTGCTTGAAACGGGAGGCGACTGCCGGGTAGGCGTCGTCGAAGTCCTGCGAGTACAGCGGCAGGTCGTCGATGCGGATCTCGTTGAAGGTGAAGCCGGCCGGGGCGAGCCTTTCCACCGCACGCGCCAGCCTGCGGTTGAATGAATCCTTGCGCAGGCTTCCGACAAGTACCGCGACGTTGATCTGGCTCATGGTGCTGTTTCCATTCGGGGGAAGGCGGATATTCCCACAACCCATGGCTCCGGTACGTCAAGAGCGCATGAAGCGGCGGGGCGAACGTGTATTCTTCAGGGCTGGCGCCGCCATGGTCGCCCCCTTTCACCGCCACGGTAGATCCACTGCATGCAAGCCATCGAAACCCTGATCGACGACGCCTTCGAACGCCGCAACGAACTGACCCGGGCCGAGATCGAAAGCCATCTGCGCCCGACCATCGATCAGGTGCTGGAGTTGCTTGAGTCCGGCCAGCGCCGCGTGGCCGAACCGGATGGTCAGGGCGGCTGGGTGGTCAACCAGTGGTTGAAGAAGGCGGTGCTGCTGTATTTCCGCATCAACGACAACCGGGTGGTCGACGGCGGCCCGGCGCAGGCCTTCGACAAGGTGCCGCTGCGCTTCGCCCACGGCAGCGACGCCGAACTGCAGCAGCTCGGTGCCCGCGTGGTGCCCGGGGCACTGGTGCGCCGCGGCGCCCACGTGGCGAAGGACGCGGTGCTGATGCCCAGCTACGTCAACATCGGTGCATACGTCGGCGCGGGCACGATGGTCGATACCTGGGCCACGGTCGGCTCCTGTGCGCAGATCGGTGCCGGCGTGCATCTGTCCGGCGGGGTCGGCATCGGCGGCGTACTGGAGCCGCTGCAGGCCAACCCAACCATCATCGAGGACGGCTGTTTCATCGGCGCACGTTCGGAGGTGGTCGAGGGCGTGGTGGTGGAGAAGGGCAGCGTGATCGGCATGGGCGTGTTCCTCGGCCAGTCCACCCGCATCTACAATCGCGCCACCGGTGAGATCAGCTACGGCCGGGTGCCGGCGGGCAGCGTGGTGGTGGCCGGCAACCTGCCGGCGGCCGATGGCAGCCACAGCCTGTACGCGGCGATCATCGTCAAGCAGGTCGACGAGAAGACCCGCAGCAAGACCAGCATCAACGAGTTGCTGCGGGCGGCGGGATAATCTCAGGCATCGCCCGCGAACGGGCTTCTACCGGGACATGGCATGACGACGTTGTACGGACTTCCCAACTGCGATACCTGCCGCAAGGCGCGCAACTGGCTCAACCGCTTCGAGGTGGCGCACGACTTCATCGACTACCGCGCCAACCCGGTGCAGGCAGCCACGCTGAAGGACTGGGCGGCACAGCTCGGCGGCTGGGAGAAGCTGGTCAACAAATCCTCCACCACCTGGCGCAACCTGCTGCCGCAGCGCAAGAACCCGGGCACCGATCCGGAGTGGACCTTGCTGCTGAAGGAATACCCGGCGCTGGTCCGTCGTCCGGTGGTGGTGCAGGACGACGGCGCAGTCAGCGTGGGCTTCAGCGACAACGGCTTCAAGAAATTGTTCGGGCGCTGAGGGACGGGTGATGAGCGCTCCCGGCATTCGCCGCTGCCGCGCCAACCTGCGCATCGAACGGGACAACGCGGCGCTGTACGAGCGGCTGGCCGGATTGGCGGAGGATCCGCGTCAGGCACAGGCCTGGCGTCGTGTCGCCGAGGGTGAGCGGATCAATGCGCGATTCTGGGAAGCGCGCCTGCGGGAGGCGGGCGAGAGCGTGCCTGCGTCGCGGGTGGGGCTGCGCGTGCGCACGCTGGGCTGGTTCGCGAAGCGTTTCGGTACCGGTTTCGTGATGCCTACCGTGGTGCGGATGGAACACGCCGATCATGCCGCGACCCCGGTCGATCGCCGCGGGCATCGTGACCATTTCGTCAATGCCGGGGAGGTTTCCGCGGGCAAGCATCGTCATGGCGGTGGCAGTGGCAATACGTTGCGCGCGGCGGTGCTGGGTGCCAACGACGGGCTGGTTTCCAATGTCAGCCTGGTGATGGGCATGGCGGGTGCCGCCTCCGGGGATCGCGCGGTGTTGCTGGCTGGCCTCGCCGGGCTGGTGGCGGGCGCGTGTTCGATGGCGCTGGGCGAATGGCTGTCGGTGAACAGTTCGCGCGAGTTCTACCAGGCGCAGATCACCGAGCGTGCCGAGCGGCTGGCGGTGGCGCCCGAGGACGGGCTGGAGCACATCGCCGGGATCTATCGCGACAAGGGCCTGGCGCCGGATGCGGCCGAGCATCTGGCCGGGCACATCGCGGAAACACCGCGCAGTGCGCTTGACGCGCTGGTGCGCGAGGAGCTGGGCATCGATCCGGCGGAGCTTGGCGGCTCGGCCTGGACGGCGGCGATATCCTCGTTCTGCCTGTTCGCCTGCGGCGCATTGTTCCCGATGGCGCCGTACTTTTTCCTTGGCGGCCATGCCGCGCTGATCGCCAGCGGCATTTCCACGGCGAGCGGACTGGCCTTGATCGGCATCGGCACCGCGCTGTTCACCGGCCGCGGGTTGCTGTTCTCGATTGCCCGCCAGTTCGGCATCACCACAGCGGCGGCAACGGTTACCTACGGCGTCGGCCACCTGCTGGGCGTGGTGCTGACCTGATCGTTGCTCTCTCACTTCTCTTCACTCACCTCCAGTCACTCGCCTCGAAATGTCCGACGTGCTTGAACTCACCCGTGACCTGATTCGCCGCCGTTCGGTGACGCCGGAGGATGCCGGCTGCCTGCGGGTGATCGCCGAGCGGCTGGAACGCCTTGGCTTCCATGCCGAACACCTGCGCTACGGCGAGGTGGACAATCTCTGGATCACCCATGGTAATGCAGGGCCGACGCTGGCGTTTCTCGGCCACACCGACGTGGTACCGCCGGGGCCGGAGTCGGCATGGCAGAGTCCACCGTTCGATCCGGTTGTTCGAAATGGACGTCTTTACGGCCGTGGTGCCGCCGACATGAAAGGCGCGGTGGCGGCAATGGTGGTGGCGCTGGAGCATTTCGTCACGGTGCGTCCGGATCATCGCGGCCGGGTCGGCCTGCTGCTGACCAGCGACGAGGAGGGGCCGACCAATCTCGATGGCGTGCGTCGCGTGGTCACGCACTTCCGCGGGCATGGCGAGCGCATCGACTGGTGCGTGGTGGGCGAGCCCTCGGCGGAGGATCGGCTGGGTGACCGCATCCGCGTGGGTCGTCGCGGTTCGCTCTCCGGCAGCCTGCGGGTGCGTGGCGTGCAGGGCCACGTGGCCTATCCGGAAAAGGCGTTGAATCCGATCCACGCCTTCGCCCCGGCGCTGGCCGAACTGGCAGCCGAGCGCTGGGACGAGGGCAACGACGACTTCCCGCCCACTTCGTTCCAGGTCTCCAACATCGATGCCGGTACCGGTGCGACCAACGTGATTCCGGGCGAACTCGTCGCACTGTTCAACTTCCGCTACTGCACCGCCAGCAGCGCCGATGATCTGCGTGCACGCACCGAGGCGATCCTGCATCGGCACGGACTGGACTTCGAGCTGCAGTGGAATCTCTCCGGCGAAGCCTTCCTGACCCCGCCGGGCGGGCTGCTGCGTGAAACCGTGGTCGCGGTCTGCCGCGAGCTGTGCGGCATCGAGCCGGAACAGAGCACCGGCGGTGGCACCTCCGACGGCCGCTTCATCGCGCCGATGGGTGCCGAGGTGGTCGAGATCGGCCCGGTCAACGCCACCATCCACAAGGTCGACGAATGCATTGCCGTGGACGAGCTGGAACGGTTGCCGGCGATCTACCAGACGGTGTGCGAGCGCCTGCTGGGCTGAGCGGCTGGCAGACGGCGATGCGCCGCGAAGGCAGCCATGCTGTTGAATGTGTCGCGTAGGGCGGGCAATGCCCGCCATCGTGGTGCTACACGCCATCGCGGGCAATGCCCGCCCTACGCGCTGCAGTGGAATCTCTCCGGCGAAGCCTTCCTGACCCCGCCGGGCGGGCTGCTGCGTGAAACCGTGGTCGTGGTCTGCCGCGAGCTGTGCGGCATCGAGCCGGAACAGAGCACCGGCGGCGGTACTTCCGACGGCCGCTTCGTCGTGCCGATGGGTGCCGAGGTGGTCGAGATCGGCCCGGTCAACGCCACCATCCACAAGGTCGACGAATGCATTGCCGTGGACGAGCTGGAACGGTTGCCGGCGATCTACCAGACGGTATGCGAGCGCCTGCTGGGCTGAGCGGCTGGCAGACGGCGATGCGCCGCGAAGGCAACCATGCTGTTGAATGTGTCGCGTAGGGCGGGCAATGCCCGCCATCGTGGCGCCACACGCCATCGCGGGCAATGCCCGCCCTACGCGCGGCGCGTTTCGGGGGGCGGTTCGTGGCCCAGCAGCCGGTCGATGCCGGTGCGGTAGTGGCGGCCGCTGATCAGCTGGCGGTGGTGGTGCAGGGGGAGGCGGTAACGGCCCGAGCCGACCAGCCTGATCTCGTGGATGGCTGCCGCGCGCACCACCAGTGACCGGTGCGCGCGCAGGAACAGATCACGGGCGGAGATAGGCAGCAGGGCGACGCTGTATTCGCCGCCGCCTGAACCATGTTCGCCGACGAACCAGCCGGAATGGCGACAATCCGGCGGGTACGAACGGCACGCATGGCGTGACCAATGCCGCGCTGTCAGGCAAAGGGACTAGCGTTGCAGGCGCGGTTTGAGCGCGTGCAGGTCCAGCAGGGTGAATCGGCCACCCTCGCGCCAGCCGCCGGTATCGATGTAATGCACATTGCCGAGCTGGACTGGCCGGGGCAGGGTCATGTGGCCGTGTACCACCGCCCGCACGTTGCGGATGGGCTGGTCATACCGCATGTGGTAGCGGTCGATGGACCACAGGCAGGCATCTTCGTCTGCGGTGTCGAAGCCGGTGCCGTGGATGGCCTGCCAGTCGTCGTAGGGGAAGTCGGCGTGGACCAGGCCGACGATGCCTTCCGCGGTTTCCACCTCGATCGCCAACGGCAATGCCGCCAGGCTGGCCGCGATGCGTGTGCGGATGTCGTCGTCGCAATCGTCGAGCCAGGCGCCGCCATGGGCGACGTGGTCGATGTCCGGGAGCGGCTTGCCCGCGGCGCGTCGCCAGGTCATCAGGTCGTGGTTGCCGCAGATGGCGTGGAACCAAGGGCGCTCCAGCCATGCCAGTACGTCGGGGGATTGTGGGCCACGATCGACCAGATCACCGACGGAAAACAGCCGGTCCCGTCCGGGCGAAAAACCGGCGGTTTGCAACGCCGCTTCGAGCTTGCCGAAGCAGCCGTGGATATCACCCACGGCGAAATCCCGGCCATCCGCATTTAAGAGGAACCGCCGCACCCTGGGATGAGCGGAGTGCATTTCCGGCCCCGTGGGTGCTTTCGGTTTCATGCTTTGCATGACTTCATGATAGCTGTGGTCACGGGCTGGAACGCCGCTCAACGGAGAGTGTGCGCGGGAGTTTCACGAGCCCGTGTCGTCGCGCCGGCCCTCCAGCATGGCGCGTGCCTGTTGCAGCTCTTCCTGGTCGCCACCGGCGGCCTGCAAGGTGGTTTCGTCGATGCTGTCGAGCAGGCTGCGCGCCTCGTCATGCTGGCCTTGTTCGATCAGCGCCTCGGCCAGCGAGATGCGGAAGCTCTGCGCGGCCGGGTTGGTGGCGCCGAGCAGTTTGCTCAGGCCCTGGTCGGCATCGCGAATCAGGCCGATCGCGACCTGCTGGTCGCCGCAGTTGTATTCCTTCAGGCCGAGATTGCCGGTTTCGATCAGCGAAGCCGTCTTGTCTTTGCCGTAACGGGCATTCATGCGTTGTGCCACGTTGCGCTGGATCGGCAGTGCACCGGGACAGTCATCCATCAGGTCGTGGATGTTGGCTACGGTCGATCGCTTGGTCAGGGTGTTGTAATGGTCCGCACCGAAGATGCGCTCCGAGGTGTCCGCGGCGGTGACGGCCATTTTCAAGGCTTCGTCGTACTTGCCCTGGTTGCGCAGAGCCCGTGCCAGGTCCATCTGCACGTTGGCAATGTGGCCTTCGCCGACCTGTTTCGCGTCGAGCAGCGGGTCACCGAGCATTTCCCGCATCAGGGTGATGGCCTTGTCCGGCTCGCCGTTGCGCAGCAGTGATGCGGCCAGATTCGAACGGGTCTGCACGGCGCGTTGTGGATCCAGCGGATGCAGAAGGCGCTGCAACTGGTCGGCGCGCAGCCAGGCGGCGAGCGCCGGCTTGTCCTCATGTTTCATCATGTGGACAAGGCCACGCGCGGTGGCGGCGAGCAGAGCCAGCTCGTTGTCACCGGCCAGGCGGGTGCCGGCCCTGGCATCGGTCTCGTCCAGCAGTTTTCCGGCGGCCTCCTGGTCGCTGCTGCGGCTGGCATAGGCAAGCGTGTAGGCCAGGTTGTAGGCGGTGCGCAGGGTCAGTTCGTTGTCGGCACCGAAGGCACGGGTGAAGTCGCGCGTGGCCGCGCGGAGCTCGTCCACGGCGCGCTCGCCCTCGCCGAGGGTGCGCCATGACTGTCCCAGCGCGGCATGGATACTGCCGCTGATTTCCGGCTCGCCGGTGATGCGCTGGTCGACCTCCCGCGAAGCGACCTCCAGCATTTCCTTGATGGTCGGGTTGCGCTCGAAGGCGGCGCCGCCGGGGCTGACCGCGCCGATCAGGTCGTGGGTCAGGAATTCGACCACGGCGTTGGCACGTGCGGCCTGTTTCTCGGCGATGTTGCGCTGCTGCTCGGCCTGCTCCTGCTGCTGTTCGCTGCGCTGCCAGAAGAACAGGCTGCCGGCCAGGCCGATCGCCATCGCCACGAATGCGCCGATCGCCCAGGGACGCCGGGCGCGGCTGCGCTCCATGGCCTGGCGCAATGCCCGGGCGGCCTGTTCCTCCGCCTCGCGGCGGGCCCGTTCGGCGCGGCGCGCAGGCAGGTTGCGCAGGCGTTCGGCCAGCTCGGCCGCGCTGGCGATGCGCCGGGCCGGATCGGCGTCAGTGGCCTGGGCGATGTCCTCGCGCAGCAGCGGGTCGTCGATGTCGCGTTCCCAGCCCGGCGCCATCGGCTTGTGCAGGTCGCCGGCCAGCCACTGGTACAGCAGCATGCCCAGCGCGTAGATGTCGCTGCGCACGGTGGCCGGCTGTCCGGCGACCAGTTCCGGTGCCAGATACAGCGGCGTGCCGGAGCCGGAATCACTGCCGGACAGCGCCACGGTCATGCCCAGCGCGGTGATGCCGAACTCGGCCAGCCGCTCCGGTTGCAGCAACCGGCTGCTGCCGAAGTCGGTCAGCCGCATCTGCCAGCCGTCACCGCGGGCGGCGACCAGGATGTTGCCGGGCTTCAGGTCCTTGTGCAGCACGCCCACGGCGTGCGCGACGGCGACAGTCTCGACGATGGGGGCGAACAGCTCGATGCGCCGGGTGGCATCGAGCGAGGCCAGCCGTTGATCCTGCTCCGCCCACTCGATCAGGGTCTGGCCGCCGTAATCGCACTCCAGGAAGAATGGCTGCGCGGCGAAATTCCAGTCGAGCAGCCGGACGATGTCTTCGCGCTCGCCCAGCGCTTCACGCAATACCCGCAGCAGGGTGGCCTCGCGCTTGATCGAGGCCAGATGCTCGCCGTCCAGCGCGAACTTGAACACGCGGCTGTCATGACTGCGCGGATGCCGCGCCAGCCAGACCTCGCTGCCCAGGGTGCGGCCCAGTTGCCGGTCCAGCACGAACTGTTCGCGCCCCGGTACCGGCTTGCCGGCCTCCAGTTCCAGCGGACTGCTTGGCATGGTGCCCGTCACCATGCGTTCGACCGGACCATCGAAGCGATAGCCGACCTTCGGCACGGTGGCGATGCGGTTTTTCGCGCCGGCATCCAGCACCTTGCGCAGCTTGCCCACGGCGGTGGGCAGCACGTTGTCCACGGTGATCCGCCCGGCCCATACCGACTCGAACAACTCGTCCTTGGTCACCACCTCGCCGACATGGCGCAGCAGCAGCGACAGTACTTCCAGCGGCTTGTGCTCCAGCTCCACCGGCAGGCCGGCGATGCGCAGCTCGCGGCGGGACTCGTCGAACTCGACGTCGTCGAAACGCCATCGATAGAGGGTGCTGCCCTGCAGCGGAGTGGATGACGTTGGCATGGCGGAGTGCTGGCAGTCCGGTGATGTACCGCCAATGTGCCGTTGACGGCCCTGCCGGGCAAGAGCTTCAGGGTTTCTTGAGAATTTCTTGAGGACGTCACGGCGATGACCGGCGAGGCTGGCGCTGTCCGTCGGGCGGTCTGGCTACGGCGGAATACCGGGGGCGGCTTTTGTCAGCCCTGTCGACTCGAGGCGGAGGAAGTCATGAACTGGAAACAAGGTTTGTTGGTGACACTGCTCGCTGCGCTGCTGGCTGCGTGCGGCAGTGACGGGATGAAGGGGACGTTCGAGGGCGGCGTGATGGGCGAGCAGACGCTGGTCTTCAACGGTCGCGGCAAGGTGGTGCAGCAGGCCGGTGGCGTGGAGCAGACGCTGGCGTACGAAGTGGATGGCGACAAAGTCAGATTGACCAAGCCCGATCAGCCGAATGCCACGGTGGTGCTGACTCGCACCGATGCCGACACCCTGAGCGGCGGCCCGATGGGCATGCTGACCTACAAGCGCAAGCCGTGAGGAGGTGATCATGAAGAAGCGTGGATGGTTGACTCCCGTGGTGGCTGCGATGCTTCTGGCCGGATGCACCACGGAGCACGAGGTGAGTACGCGTGAGGAGCTGTACCGGTTGAATACCTCTCACGTGGATGATCGCCCCTTCCTGGTGGAGGGCAAGCCGTTTTCCGGCGTGGCGCTGGAGCGCGTGGGTGACCAGGTGGTGTATCGCGTGCGCATGCATGACGGGCGCAAGGATGGACTGGAGGAGAAGTTCCACGAGGACGGCAAGCGGCAGAGCCGGCGCACGCTGTCCTGGGATGACGATGCGAAGCGCGAGCTGGTCGTGGGCGATTCGGAAAGCTGGTGCCAGAGCGGCACGCGTAGATCGTTGGTCGAGCATGACGACAAGGGAGCGCGCCAGCTCGAGAAGGACTGGGATTGCGACTCCGGCAAGCTGGTGCAGGAGGTGCATTTCGACGACGAGGACCGCAAGGATGGCGAGGCCCGGCGCTGGACAGCGGACGGGCAGTTGATCGAGCAGGCCAGCTGGAAGGCCGGCAAGTTGCACGGGGAGCACAAAGTCTGGGCCGTTGACGGGACCCTGGTCGAGCACTCCCGCTATCAGGATGGCAAGCGGCAGGGCATGCAGGAAACCTGGTACGCCGACGGCAAGCCTGCCAGCCGCGGCGAGTTCGTCGACGACAGGCCGGCAGGTCGGCATGAGTCCTGGAACGAGGACGGACAGCCGGAAAGTGCCGGCAGCTATGACGCCAGCGGCAACAAGACCGGCGCATGGCAGGAGGGCAGCCTCACCCTCCATTACGGGCCGGGCGGTTTCGTGCCGCAGGCGTTGCTGGATGCCTATGCCAATGCCTTGCTGCGGGGTGATGCGCAGAAGGTGGAGTTCTATCTGGGCGAGGGCGGCATCAAGCTCACCGACGCCTTGCCCACCGACTATCGAGGCCGCTTGTCTGTCCGCCGTTACAACTTTCCGGTAAGCGATTGGAGTTATGCGGTGGTGGCGGCCCATGCCGGCCTGCTGCCGTTGCTGCTGGAAAAGGGGGGCGACATCAACCAGGCCGACAGCAACGGGATGACGCGCCTGCTGCATTGCGTGGAGCGCTTCAGCGCACGCCAGAACGGCGTGAATGATCGCTGTCTTCCGGCCGAGATACGCTCATTGCTGGACAAGGGCGCCAACGCCACGGTGACGAACCGGAAGGGGCGCAATGCACTGCATTACCTGATCGATGTGGCCTCCTATGCCGACTCAGGCCTCTGGGCGGAACAGGCCGCCGAGGCGCGCAAGGCGCGGGCAGACGAAGTGGCCGTGCTGGCCGGCGCCGGTGCCGACGTCAATGCCGCCGACGTGGATGGCTGGACGCCGCTGGTGCTGGCCTTGCGCTCGCGCCGGGTCGATCTGGTCAAGGCCTTGCTGGCGGCCGGTGCGAAGGCGGACGGCCCGGGCCCCCGCGACACCCGCGCGGTGCATTGGCTGGTGCTGGCTTCCGGGGGTGGTGAGTACTCGATCAATGGCCAGTTCGTGGCCGAGGTGTTGCCGCTGCTGGTGGCGGCAGGTGCCGATGCCAATGCGCCGATGCAGTGGGACGGCAGTCCGGTGACCTTGCGCGATCTGGCTGTGCGTCACGGCCTGATCGATCTGGTCCGGGTAATCGAGCAGAGCGGCAAGCAGCACTGAGGCGAGGCAGGAGTGGGTGGAGGCGGAGCCTCCGCTCACTCCCGGTTTTCAAGCCGCAGTTCGTGCCGTGTCGGGCCCGGCAGCAGTGGCGTGGGTCGGCCGGCGACCCAATCCGAGTGGCCGGCACCGAAGAAGGGTGACAGTGGGTGGCCGCTTTGGCCGCCGGGCATGTTGAGGATGCCGTCGGTTTCGTGGCCGGGCGCTACCGCCAGATGTTCGGAGGCGCCGAAGCCTGGAGCGGCGACGTGGGGCATGTTGTTGTCGCCGGGGATCGGCTGGTCGGGCATGTTGATGAACTGGGCCAGCCAGCCGGGCAGGGCGGCGGAAAGCGGGTGGCGGATGGCGGTGCGGTTGCGTTCGCCCCAACTGCGTGCGGCAAGGCCGCCGGGTTGCTCGCCGAGTTCGTCCGCCACCTGCTGGGCAGCGGTGGTGATCAGGGTGCGCCAGTCGGAATAGGCCGGGTCGAGCAGGTGTGCCGGTTGCTGCCGCAGCATTGTCCAGACGGCAGCTTCGGCGCTGTTTTCGCCGGGCCAGTCGAAGTCCGGATCATGTTGTTTCACGCGGGCCACGAAAGGCGCCAGCACGGCTGCGCTGACCCGGGTGCGGAATGCGCGTACCAGGCGGTAATCGACGCTGTCGACATCGGCGCGTCCACGCCAGTTGGCGGTGAGTTGGCGCAGCAGTTGCAACTGCGGGTCGGTGTTGTCGTCCAGGCTGTCCTGCAGCAGGCGCTGCCAGCGCGCGAGGAAGATCGCACGATGGTCCAGCTGGATGTCGAGCAGGTCGCCGGGGGTGAAGCTGGCCCGGCCGCGCAGGTCGTCGCGGATCTGCTGGGCGCGGGCGCCGAGGTCGTGGCCGCCGTTGCCGAGCAGGGCCAGGGCGTTGCCGCCGATGGTGCGATTGTTCGCGGTCCACAGCCGGCCGTCGGCGGGGTTTTCGAGGCGCGGGTATTGCGCGGGTGTGGCCCAGCCCTGCCAGCCGCTGCCGGGTTGCGACCAGTCCGATGGCAGCAACGGATCGATGTCCACGCGCAGCGGGATGCTGTTGCCGGCAAGCGTCCAGCCGATGTTGCCGGCGCGGTCGGCGACCAGCAGATTCTGCGGCGGCATGCCGAGGTGCGGCGCGAGCGCCAGCGCAGCGGCCACGTCGGGCGTGTGTTCCAGCTGCATCAGCTCGATGTTGTAGGCGCGCGGCCGGTCGGCGATCCAGGCCAGTGCCAGTGGCGTGCCGTCGCTGTCCTTGCCCATGATCGGGCCCCAGCGCGTGCTTTCGACGACGAGAATGGTGTCGGGCTGGCCCTTGACCTGGATGTGCTCCTCGTGGGTTTCGATCGTCGCCCAGCCGTCGGGCACTTTGTAGCGTGCCGGGTCGGCCGGGTCGCGCTGCACGCGGATCCAGTCCAGCCAGTCGCCGTAGCTGTTGGTGAAGCCCCAGGCGATCTGTCCGTTGCTGCCGACCACGATGGCGGGGGTGCCGGGCAGGCTGACGCCGTTGATGTCGCGCTGGCCGTCCGGTGCGGCAGGGTCGGGGTAGCGCAGGCGGGCGCGGAACCAGATGTTGGGCACGCGCAGGCCCAGATGCATGTCGTTGGCCAGCATGGCCGCACCGCTGCCGGTGAGCTTGCCGGCTACGGCGAAGTTGTTGCTGCCCGGCCGTGGGGCGTCGAGCGCCGGTGCCAGCGCGGCGGCCAGTGCCGGTGACGGTTGGGTCGGCTCGTGCCGGCGCAGGTCGAATACCGCAGCGCCGGGAATCACCGGTGGGCGCGACAGCCGGCCTTGCAGCGGGGCCTCCCAGTCGGGATCGGGAGCGAGCAGGAAATCGACCAGCGGCTCAGGCAAGGCCGCGCGCATCCGCGCCATGTCCAGTTCGCGCTTGTTGCGGCCGTCACTGTTGAGATCGAGGTACATCGCGGCGATCACCAGCATGCTGTCTTCCGGCCGCCATGCTTGCGGTTGTGTGCCCAGCAGCAGGTAGGCCCAGGGGCGTGTGCGCAGGTCGGCCAACCCGGCATTGACTCCGTCACTGTAACGGTCGAGCTGTTGCCGGCGTTCGGGCGGAAGTTGTGCCAGAGCGGCCTCGGCCACGGCGCGGAGGCGGTGGCGGCGGTGGTTGAGGTCGGTTTTCAGGGCTGCGGGCCCGACCAGGGCGGACAGTTCGCCGGCGCTCAGGCGGCGCATCAGGTCCATTTCGAGGAAGCGCTCCTGCGCGTGCACGTAGCCCAGCGCATAGCTGATGTCGGTGCGGTTGTCGCCCTCGATGGTGGCGGTGCCCAGTGCATCGCGCCCGATGCTGACCGGTGCGCCCAGACCCGTCGCCTGGCGGGTGCCGTCGAGCCGGGCGCGGCTGCCGGCAAGCAGCCACCAGCCGGCGATGAATGCGATGGCCAACAGTACGGCCAGAGCCGACAGCAGGAAGCGGGTCAGGCGCTGGCCGGGTTTCGTCGTCATGGTTTGGCGAGGACCGTGAAGATGCCCGCGTACGGCTTCACCATGAAGGCCGGTGCGCCGGCGTAGCCCTGGCCGTCGACGTAGAGCTGCGAGATGCTGCCGTCCAGATACAGTGCGTCACGGCAGCCCAGCTTGTCGCGGAACAGTCGCGCGAAGGTGTGGAAATTCACTGGCGCCTCGCTCACCGCGAACACCACCTCGGTCGGGGTTCGCGCGCACACGCCGCTGCGCCATTTCAGGCTGGACGAATCGTCGATGAACTGCTCGTTGAGCTTGCCGTCGATCAGCAGCATCGGGCCGGACTGGGTGGCCCATTGCGCGCGCCGGCCTTCGGCCTTGAACGCTTCGCTGGTGCGCACGGCGGCATGTCCGTCGGGATAGATCGCGAACACGCCATTCGGCAGCAGCGAGAAATTGCCGGAGTTAGGGTTGCCGTGGGCCATGTTCAGCGGCACCACGGTCCTGCCGTTTTCCACGTGCAGGCCCAGCGGCGCGAATTTGTGGTCATAGATGCCGGCGTTGGCGGCGAACAGCAGGCGCTGGCCGCGGGCGGCGGCCCACTGGCGCAGGGTTTCGATGTTGCCGAAGGGTTGGCCGGTCTGTGGGTCGCGCCAGTGCAGGTCCAGCGATTCGTGTTCCAGATCCAGATGCACGACGCGGTAGTTCTGGCCCTCGAAAGCCAGCTCGGTGCTGTCCAGCGCCTGCGCTGCCGGAGTGCAGCCGACCAGCCCGGCGAGCAGTGCCAGCGGCAGAGCGAGGCGGAGCGGGAAAGGGAGGCTCGACGGTGGCGATGCGGATGAATGCATCCCTCGATGGTCGCCGCCCTTCCGTGCCGGCGCAAGCCTGCGGGTGTTCCGGTGCGGATTCTGCGACGGCCGGCGGCTGTCGTTAGACTTGGTCTTTTTTCCGGGGTGATTCCCGTGCCTTACACACCGATAGTGGCAACCCTCGGCTACGTGCTGTCGCCCGACCGCAGCGAAGTGTTGATGATCCATCGCAACGCCCGCCCGGACGACCAGCACCTGGGCAAATACAACGGCCTCGGCGGCAAGATGGAGCCGGACGAGGACATCGCCACCTGCATGCGTCGCGAGATCATGGAGGAGGCCGGCATCGGCTGCGAATCGATGCAACTGCGCGGCACGCTGAACTGGCCGGGCTTCGGCAAGAACGGCGAGGACTGGCTCGGTTTCATTTTCGTGATCGACCGGTACAGCGGCACGCCGCTCACGAGCAATCCTGAAGGCACGCTGGAATGGGTGCCGCGCGAGCGGCTGATGGACCTGCCGATGTGGGAGGGCGACCGTCACTTCCTGCCGCTGGTGTTCGATGACGACCCGCGCCCGTTCCACGGCGTGATGCCATACAAGGGTGGTCGCCTGCAGTCGTGGTCGTTCAGCCGGCTGTGAACGGAAACATCATCCGCATCGTTGCTGCAGTGATCCGCGACGGCGCCGGCCGCAGCCTGCTGGTGCGCAAGCACGGTGCCACGGTGTTCCAGCAGCCCGGCGGCAAGCGTGATCCCGGCGATGCCGACGACCTGGCCACGCTGGCCCGCGAACTGCGCGAGGAACTGGGCTGCGAGCTGGTCGCCGGTTCGGCCTCGCTGCTGTGCCATTGCAGCGCACCGGCGGCGAACGAGCCGGGGCACACGGTCGAGGCGGTGGTGTACACGGTGCAGGTGTCCGGCACGATCACCGCACAGGCCGAGATCGCCGAACTGCGCTGGATCGATCCCGCCGCGCCCGATGTGCCGGTGGCCCGGCTGAGTCGCGAAAACATCCTGCCGAGGCTCTGAGAAGCGGGATTTCGCCAGTCCCTCTCCCGACGGGAGAGGGACTCTCGCTTCTCACTCCTCTGCACTCACTGCTTGCTTTCGAACACGCTGAACTTGCCGTGCGGCGCCAACTGCTCGTTGATCGCCTTCGGGTCGCCGACCACCACGATGCTCTGGTCTTTCGGGGCGAAATACTTGCGACCCATCTCCTGCACTTTTCCGGCGGTCACCTTGTTCGCTTCGGCGACGTAGCTGCCGAGGAAATCCGGTGGCAGGCCATTGGCCCAGAAACCGGCGAGGGTGCCGGCCAGCGGCGCCTGGCTCTCGTTGCTCAGCAGGTAGATGCCGGCCACCAGGCGTTTGGCGCCGGTGAGTTCCTCGTCGCTGGCCGGCTGGGTGGCCATGCTGTCGTACAGCTTGTCCAGCTCGTCCAGGGTGGCGCCGGTGACTTCGTTGCGCACGTCGACACTGGCCAATGCGCTGCCGCCGGCACGGCTTGCGCTGAAGCCCGACCACGGGCTGTAGGAGTAGCCCTTGTCCTCGCGGATGTCCTGGATGATGCGGCTGGAGAAACCGCCGCCGAGGATGGTGTTGGCAACGGTCAGCGGGATGAAGTCCGGGTCGCTGGCGGGGATCGCCGGGCGGCCGTAGCGGATGTTGCTCTGCACCGCGCCCTCGCGTGGCACCAACAGGCGCTGCGGTGCCGCCGTGCGCGGTGCCGGCGGGGTGTCGGCCAGAGCCTTGCCGCTGGCTTCCCAATTGCCGAATTGCTTTCCGGCCAGCTCGAGTGCGGTATCGGCATCGATCCGGCCGACGATCACCAGCAATGCGCGGTCCGGGCGGAAGCGCTGGTCGTGCAGTGCCTTCAGCGAGGCGCTCGAGGCGGCCTCCACGCTGGCCTCATCGAGTGAGCCGCGCGCGTACGGATGATCGCCGAATACGGCGTGGCCGAAAGCGTGTTGGGCCTGCCAGCCGGGGCTGGATTCCTGCACCTTCAGGCTCTGCATCGCATTGGCCTTGGCCAGCGCGACCTCGGCTTCGGGGAAGCTCGGATTCAGCGCGGTGTCGGCGACCAGCTCCAGCAGTTGCGATGCGTGCGAGGACAGCGCACTGGCGCGGATGCTGACCGAATCGTTGCCGCTGCGCGCGGCGTAGTCGCCACCGATCGCCTGCAGCGATTCGGCAATGTCGCGCGAGCTGCGGCTGCGGGTGCCTTCGTTGAGCAGGCCGGCCATCAGCTGTGACAGCGCGGGCGTGGCTGCATCATCGGCGGCGGTGCCACCGAGCACCGACAGCACCACGTTGACCTTGGGCAGGCCATGGCGCGGGACGACCCACACGGTGAGCCCGTTCGGCAGGGTGTGCCGGCTGATCTGCGGAACCGGCAGCGGCTTGTCCGGGCCGTAGGCGGGAAGATCCTTCGGCAACGACGTGGTGGCAGCCTGGGCGATGCCGGCCAGGGTCAGGCCCAGCGCGACGGCGAGTGTCTTCAATGCGATAGACGTTTTCATGATGGTCCTCACGGGGCAGGCGTGGTGGCAGCGGCGGCCGGGCGACGCACGATCGTGCTGCGGTTGGCGTCGGTGAGATAGGTGCGTGCGACCCGTTTGAGATCGTCGGCGGTGACGGCCTCGATCCAGCCGGGCATCTGGTTGGCGACGTTGGCATCGCCCCACAGCGTCTGCAGCTTGGCCAGCGTGTCGGCGCGGCCGAGGTAGGACTCCAGCCCGCCGTACCAGTCGGACAGCATCTTGGTCTTGAGCCGGGCCAGGGTGGCGTCGTCGACGCCGTCGCTGGCGACCTTGCCGATCTCCTCGTCGAGCGCGGCCAGCACCTGATCGGGGTTGGCATCGGGCTTGTACAGCGCGAACAACCCCAGCAGGGTCGGGCCGGCATAGTCGCTGCCGTCGCCAAGCGGGAAGTTCACGCCGCCGCTGATGTCGAGCAGCAGTTCACGGCCCTTGACCAGGCCCTGATAGAAGCGCGAGGCGTCGTCGCCGACCAGCAACTGCGACAGCACCATCATCGGGATCTGGTCCTTGCTGCCGCGCGCCGGCATCTTCCAGCCCACCGCCAGTGCCGGCACCTTGGCCAGCGCGTCGGTCTGCTCGGCATGGCGCGGCTTGGTGTTCAGCGGTTCGGACACGTCGGGACGCTGCGGCAGGGCGCGTGCGGGCAGCGGGCCGAAGTATTCCTGTGCCAGCGCGAAGGCCTGCTCCGGGGTGACGTCGCCAGCGATGCCGAGCACCGCGTTGGCCGGCTGGTAGAAGGTGTCGTGGAAGGCTTTCACGTCAGCGATGGTGGCGTGGTCCAGATCCTTGAACGAGCCATAGCCATCGTGGTTGTTGGCCCACTTGTCGAAGGCCAGCCGGTTCAGGTCGGTCCAGTAGAACAGGCCGTAGGGCTGGTTCTGCACGTTGACGCGGATCTCTTCCTTCACCACGCTCTGCTGGTTGGCGAGGTTCTCCTCACTGAAGTCCAGCGCCTTCATGCGATCGGCTTCCATCCACAGGATCGGCGCCAGCGCGGACGACGGCGCCGAGGCGATGTAGTTGGTGTAGTCGGCGCGGGTGGAGCCGTTGAAGATGCCGCCACCACCTTGGATCACCTGCGAGAACGCGCCCTTGGGAGCTTCCGGCGTACCCTCGAACATCAGGTGCTCGAACAGGTGGGCGAAGCCGGTGCGGTCCTGCGGCTCCAGCCTCATGCCGACGTGGTAGACCATGCTGATGCCGACGGTGGGTGAGCTGTGGTCTTCCGAAACCACCACGGTGAGGCCGTTGTCGAGCGTCTTGACCGAGATCGGCAGCTTCCAGGTTTCGGTGTCGGCCGCATGGGCCGAGAAAACCAGGCAGAGTCCGGCTGCCAGCGCGGACGTTCGCAGGATGCGCATGTTCGTCTCCTTGGTGGACGACAGGTGGAAACCTGATCCTGCGATCGGGCCGACAGGCCAACAAGTGACGGAAGTAGGGGAGGAAAATAGGCCGGAAGGCACGTTGCCGGATGCCGGCCCGGAGTGTTCTACGGCACGTCGCCAATCCACTGCAGCGTGGCGAAACGGGTTTGCACCAGCGCTTCGGCGCGGGCCAGTTCGTCGGGGCGCAGCTGGTCGTCGCTCAGTCCGTGCAGGCGGCGGAAGGTGTCGATCATGCGCTCCAGCACCACCTCGCGCGGCAGGCCGGTCTGGCTGCGCAGCGGGTCGACCCGCTTGGCTGCGCTGGTGGTGCCCTTGTCGGAAAGCTTCTCGCGGCCGATGCGCAGCACCTCCAGCATCTTCGTCGCGTCGATGTCATAGGCCATGGTCACGTGGTGCAGCACCGCGCCGTTGCGGCGGGTCTGCGCGGCGCCGCCGATCTTGCCGCCCTCCGAGGTGAGGTCGTTGAGCGGCTGGTACCAGGCGCGGATGCCGAGCGTACCCAGCGCATCGAGCACCCAGGCATCCATCAGCGCATAGGACTCCTGGAAGCTCAGGCCCTCGACCAGCGAGGCGGGCGCGTAGATCGAGTAGGTGAGGCTGTTGCCCGGCTCGATGAACATCGCGCCGCCGCCGGAGATCCGCCGCACCACTTCGATGCCGTGGCGCTGTGCGGCTTCGCTGTCCACCTCGTTGCGCAATGACTGGAAGCGCCCGATCACCACCGCCGGCGCCGACCACTCCCAGATGCGCAAAGTCGGCTTGCGCCGACCGGCGCCGACCTCGTCGGTCAGCACCTGGTCCAGTGCCATGTGCAGCAGCGGTGGCTGTGGCGTGGTGTGGATCAGTTGCCAGTCGTGGTCGGCCCAGTCGCTGCGTGTCATGCCGTCACCTCCCCGTCCAGCGCGCGCCGCACCGCCACTGCGATCGCCTGCGGCGAGATGCCGTACATCATCGTTTCCGGCCCCAGCGCAGCCTGCACGGCGTCGGCAAGCGTGGCCTCGTCTGCCTGCGCGGGCAGGCTTTCAAGGGTGCGGTTGATAGTGTCCAGCGCGCTGTCCGGCTCCAGAAAGAAATCGCCGCTGAGCCGCACATCGGCCAGACAGCCCTCGCGCACTTCCAGATCCATCACCACCAGCTTGCCGCCGGGCATCTTGTATTCACCGTGCATCTGCGGGACTCCCCCGGTGCGTGTGAAGTGCACCGACCCGGGTCATTCTGCTCCGTTGGCGGCAGGGCGAGAAGGTGAGTGGCGGGAGCCGTCCGCGCCACTCACTCTTGCGGTCTACTTCTTGCTCTCGCCGCGCATCTCCAGTTTCAGCGCGCGCGCGATCGCCTCCCATGGCACGTACTTGTAGTTCTGGTTTTGCGTGGGCAGCACGTTGCGGCCATCCTGGGCGACCATCGCGCCGTGCTCGAAGCCGGGGCCGAGGTTGCGGCTGCTGACGTCGAGGCCGTCGGTTTCGGAGATGCCGTCGATGCCGCGTGCACCATCGGCGACCACGGCGAACGAGCCGAGGTAGGCATGGTCGCCGTCGCGGCGGTAGACCGCATAGCTGTCGTTGCCCTGGCTGGAAACCACGATGTAGCCGCGTCCGTCGCCGAGATCGTAGATACCCATGCCTTCGAGGTCGGCCTTGATCGCGGGGTTGCGGTCAACATGGTCGATCGCGGTCATGGCATCGCCGCCATCAGGCTCGGCATCCAGCTTCCATACGGCGGCATCTTCCTCGCCGACAAACAGCACGCCGGCGGTGTCGTCGGCCACGCAGCCTTCGGCCTGGCTGTCCAGATGGAATTCGCGGACCTGCCTGATGTGCACGCGGCCCTGCCCGTTGTCGAGCAGTTCCCACTGGCGCATCAGGCCGTCACCGCTGTTGATGAACACGTAGGTCTTCGCGTCCTTCGGGCTGCGGTACATGCACAGGCCGTATGGGTCGTCCATGCCGGTGGCCTGCACGCCGTCAGCGACGTCGATCAGTTCACGGCGGTCCGGGTCAAGCCGGTAGATCGCGACGGCCTTGCGCGTGCGGTCGCTGGCGGTGACCAGGGTGACTTGTTCTCCGCCCAGTGGAAAACCATCGCGCAGGTCGGTGTTGTTCATCTTGCCGTCGGGGCGGAACTGCAGCAGCTTGCCCTGCATGTCGTACAGCGCCATGCCGCCCTTCTTGTCGGTGGCGACCACCAGGCTTTTTCCCGGGTCGGTAGGGTGCGCCCAGATGGCCGGATCGTCGGCCGCATCGCCAAAGCTGGTGACCGGCGTGGTTTCCACCAGGGCGGTGACCGTCGCCAGTGGCGGCGGCGCGGGAGCGTGCGGGTCCTGTGCAGTGCCGGGTGAGCGACCGAGTGCATCGGCAACGGCAGTCATCGCCACCATCTTGTGGTTGGCTCCGCCATCCTCGTCGCCGATCAGCAGCAGACCGTGTGAAAAACCGTCGCCGAGCGCGGCGCTGGTGGCGAACAGCGGGCCGGGTTCTTCCATGGGCTTGCCCTGCGAAGAGGGAGCAAGGCTGCCGAGGAAGGCGTCGTGGTCCGCCCGGTCGTAGACATTGATCCGGCCATCGGAACTGTTCGAGACCAGCAGCCACTGGCTGCCTTCGCCACCGTCATACAGGGCAACGCCTTCGGTCTCTTCGCCGAGATGACCCAGCCGCGGTGCATCGACCAGGCTTGCCGACAGGTCGGCTTCGGGGTTGGCGTCGAGATGCCAGACGCCGACATCCTGCTCGGTCACGTAGAGGTTGCCGTCGTTGTCGGCGACGCACTGCTTCAGTTTGGAGGGCAGGTTGACCCGGCGCACCTGGCGCGCGTCGAGCTTGCCGTCGGCGGTGGCGTGGATCATCTGCTGCTCCACTTCACCGCCATCACCCACGGCAATGGCATACAGCGCTCCGTCGAGCCTGCTGTGGAACAGGCATACGCCCTCGACCGCAAAGTCGAGCGTGATGTCGCGCGCCCCGGCTTCCACCGGCACGGCCCCGTCCATGGTGAACAGGCGCAGGTGGTTGCCGTTGGCGTCGACCGTGGCCAGCACGGTGGCGGGCTTGCCTGCCAGCGGGAAGCCGTAGGCAACGTCGATGCCGGCAGCCTCGCCAGCGGCCACGCTGGCCTGGCGCTTGCCATCGAGCCCGTATACCTCCAGCCCGCCCATGCCGGCGGTGAGCACCAGCCGTGCGGGCTGGCCGGGAGTGGTCACGAGCACGCCGGCGTTGGTCTCTCCGCTTTGCGTGGCCTGGGTCTGCATGCCTGCGTCCAGCGCAGGGATCGTGGTGGCAGCATCCTTTGCCTGCGTGGCGCCCGCGCAAAGCGCAAGCGCCATTGACGTCACCAGCGCGTAAAAATGACCTGTTTTCATCCCCGTGTTCTCCCCGTTGGCTGCGGTGCGGTGTCAACCATACGGGAGAAAAGTCCAATTTGCACGAAACATTCCAAACGTGTTGCATTTTGGAATGTTTGTTCGTACTCTCGACCTGCCAGCACTTCGCCACCGTGGCGCAGTCGGGGGTGGCACACATCTTCGGGGGTAGATGATCCATGCACACTTTTCGTCGAAATGCGCTGCATGCAGCGCTGATTCTGGCCGGTTGCGCACTTGTCTCACCCAGCCTGGCATTTGCCCAGGATGCCGGTCAGGTGGCCGCCGATGAACAGGCGCAGCAGGCCGCCGGCAATGGGCAGGAAGATGCCGTGGACCTGCAGGGACTGGTGGTGACCGGCGAGATCGGTTACCGCAGCCACATTGACGTGCCGGAGCCGGTACTGGTCTACGACCAGCAGTTCTTCGCCAAATTCGAGCCGGTGTCGGTGGGCGACCAGTTGCGCCGCGTGCCGGGTGTGGCGTTTGTCGGCGACGTCGGCGAATCGGTGGCGCCGCAGATGCGTGGCCTTGGTGCCGGCTATACCCAGATTCTGGTCAATGGTCGTCCGGTACCGGGTATCGGCAATGACCGCTCGGTGGCGGTGGACCGCATTCCTGCCGAGATCATCGACCGTATCGAGATCGTCCGATCGCCTTCCGCCGATGTCGACAGCCAGGGTGTTGGCGGCACCATCAACATCATTCTCAAGGACGGTGCCACGCTGCCGCCGGGCCTGATCCTGCGGGTCGGCGAGACCTGGGACAAGAAGACCGGCCGGTTCCGTCCGAACGCAGCGATTTCGTGGTCCGACCACAACGAGAGCGACACTCTGTTCTGGTCGCTGACCCTGGATGCGCAGAAGCGTTTCAACGAGAAGCATGCGGTCCAGGAAGTGGTTGATGGGGACACCGAGGGCTTCGCCGACGTGGTCGCGGCCGGGGGCAATGGCCGCAGCCTGCAGAGCTGGGACGACCGATCCCGTTCCCGGGCGGTGGAACGGGAAGAGCAGAGCGACGTGCGCGAGTCGAAGGATCTGTCCTTCAACGGCGACCTGACCTGGCGCATGTCCGATGTCTCCACCCTGCGACTGGATGCCTTCGCGATCAAGACCCGTCGCCACGAATACGAAAACACGCGCCTCTACGAGGGTGACGGCAGTGTCGGCGGCCTCGATCTGAGCGATCCCGAGCTGGAGTTCCAGTCGGTGCCGATCGACGAGGACAGCTACGGCCTGTCCGCGCTGTTCAATACCTCGTTCAACGACCAGACCGATTTCGAGGCCTATCTCGGGCACAACAGCACCAAGGGCAGCGAGATCAAGAATTACTTCGTGGACGACTGGAACACCAGGGACAAGATCGCCGCGACCTCGGCGGATGACAGGAACTGGCTGGCCGATGCGTCGATCACCCGGCGCATGCCCGGCTTGGCCAATTCGATGGGGATCGACGGCGCCACGCTGAAGTTCGGCGTGCAGCTCAAGGACAAGGATCGCGTCTTCACGAGCTCCGAGTTGTCGGATCTGAGTGAGGACGAGCAGTCCGGTATCGATGGGCGTTTCAACTACAGGGAAAAGCGTTTCGACACGTTCGCCAAAGTCGACTGGAACCTGAGCCCGATGGTTACCCTCACCACCGGCGTGCGCGGCGAGAAAACGCGGACCAAGCAGGATTACATCAACATCGAATCCACCGACGGGGTGGAGGACAGCCGCGAAGTCGGCCGTGCCGACAGCAGTGAATTCATGCTCAACCCGTCGGCCCACCTGCAGTGGAAGCTCGGCTCTGGCGATCAGTTGCGTTTCAGCGTGGCACGTACCGTGCGCCGGCCCAGCGTTGAGCAACTGGTGCCGTCGGTCACGCTCGAATCACCGGGCGACTGGGATGTGACGATCGGCAACCCGGATCTGAAAATGGAGCGCTCGCTGGGCTTCGATCTCGGCTACGAGCACAGCATCGGCAAGAGCGGCATCGTCGGCGTCAACCTGTTCCAGCGCAACATCTCCGACCTGATCGGCATGGTCCGGACCACGCGTCCGGTAACCGATGCGGGGCAGGATCCCGACAAATTCCCGGGCGGACTGTATACCTTCCAGAACATCGGCAGTGCCAAAGTGCGCGGCGTCGAGTTCGACCTGTCGATGCCGCTGACCGCACTGGGCATGCCCAATACCGGCATCTTCGGCAACTACACCCGCCTGTTCTCCAAGCGGATGAATCCGATCACTGATCGCAACACCACCATCGACGACCAGCCTTCCTTCGTCTACAACGTCGGCGTGACCCAGGATATTCCGTCCTGGAAGGCCAGTTTCGGCGCCAGTTACCAGAAGCAGGGCGCTTCTTGGCAGCACAACTCGCCTGGTGAGATCCAGAGCACGATCTACGGAGGCAATCTCGAGTTGTTCCTGGAAAAGCGTCTGGGCAAGTCGGTCGTGCTTCGCCTGACGGGGAACAATCTGCTCGATTCGTGCAGTACCCAACTGGAGCAGGATTTCGACGGTGACGATGCCGTCGAGATGATGGCCAATAACCGGGCGTACAACGTGGACTTCATGGAACTGGAGCGCGAATGCTCCTCGCCGCGCTGGTCGCTCACGTTGCGCGCCGTGTTCTAGCAATCGTCCCCGCGGTGACCGGCGGCGCCCCTCCGGGGGCTGCCGTCTTTTCATCGCATCCATCGCGATCGGGGTGACGGCTATGCCATGGCCCCGCTCCACGAGGAGTACGACCATGCACAAACAACACCGGGCCCTGTCCGCCTTGTTCACCGGCGCATTCGTGTTGGCCGTGGGCGGCTGCACGCAATCGCCACAGGATGTCCCCGATACGCCGGCGAGCGTCGGTACGGCAGCTGCAACCGCGGCGGATGACGGTGAGCTGAAGCTGGAGCGGGTGGTCATGCTGATGCGCCATGGCGTGCGTCCGCCGACCAAGGAGCAAGTCACCCCGCCGGGGACCAACGACAAACCCTGGCCGACGTGGTCGGTCGGTTTTGGTGAGCTGACTCCGCACGGGCATGATGCGATACGTCTGCTCGGTCACTGGGACCGTTCGAACTGGGTGGCTCGTGGATTGCTGCCGGCCGAGGGATGTCCGGTGAACGATGTCGAGGTGGCGGCCAGTGCCAAGTCGCGCACCCAGGCCACGGCCCGTGCGCTGCTCGAAGGGCTGGCACCGGATTGCTCCATCGACGTGACATTCCCGGCGAGCATGGACGATGACGTGGAATTCCATCCGCTGGAAAGCGGCGCCGTAGCCATTGATGCCGATGAGGCGGTACGCGCTGCCGAGGCGGTGATGCCGCCTGGCGGCATGGATGCCGAGGTGATGGCAGAGGCGTCGCGCTTTGCCTTGTTCAATCAGGCCATGGGCTGCGTGCCGACGGATGAGGGGGCTGCTTGCGACATCTCGCGCATGCCGACCGGCCTGGTGCGCAACGAAGGTGACCGACCCGACATCGGTGATCCGTTCGGCATTGCCTCCACGGCCAGCCAGACCTTTCTGCTCGAGTACCTCGAGGGCATGCCGATGGAGGATGTCGCCTGGGGCCGCCTGAGCCGCGACCAGATCGAGACACTGCTCGAGTTCCACCCCATCAAGTACCGCTACGAGAGCCGCGTTCCCTATGTGGCCGTGCGCGCGGCCTCGCCACTGGCCGCCCGCATGCTGAAAGCGGTGGAGCATGGCCCGAAGCTGACGGTGCTGGTCGGCCATGACACCAATATCGCCGACCTTGGCGGCATGCTCGACCTGCACTGGCAGGTGCCCGGTTATCCGCGCGACGATCCGCCGCCGGGCGGAGCGATCGGTTTCGAGGTGCTGGCTGATGCGTCGGGCGCGGAGTTCGTGCGTGCGTTCTACCGTTCGCAGACGATGGACCAGGTGCGCGAGCTGCAGCCGCTCGATGCCGGCAACGCCCCTCCCTATGAATATCTGTCCATTCCCGGCTGCGCGGAGAATTGTCCGCTGGCGGAGTTCAAGACTCTGGTGAAGGGGAAACTGATTCCGGGGGTGGGGAGCGAGGAGTAAGTAGGGCGAGGAGTGAGTGAAGAGAAGTGAGGAGTGAGAGAAAACCAAAAGCCCGGCCTCTGGAGGTCGGGCTTTTTGATGCATGCATGTTGATCGCATGCTTCATCGCAGAGAGAGAAGATGAGAGCGCACCTCTCACTCCTCCCTCACTTCTCTTCACTCACTCCTCGCCGCTCAGCACCGGCTCACCCGTTCGCATCGACTTGGCCGCGGCCTCGGCCAGCGCCAGTGCGGCCACGCCATCGGTGTAGCCCACGGCGGGGAAGCTGCCATCGAGGATGTCGGCGAAGTGGTCCATTTCGGCACGGTAGGCCTCGGCATAGCGGTCGAGGAAGAAATTCTGGAAGCGGTCGGCGGCGACGCCGGCCTCGCTCCAGATTTCCACCGTGCTCTCGGTGACATTGTCGGCGCGGACCATGCCCGCGGAGGCGAAGGCCTCGATGCGCTGGTCGTAGCCGAAGCCGCTGCGGCGGCTGTTGGAGATCACGCACAGTTTTCCACTGGCGGTTTTCAGCACGGTACGGGCGGTATCGACATCGCCCAGTTCGCCGATCGCGGGATCGACCAGGCAGCTGCCGGTGGCATAGACCTCGACCGGTTCCTCGCCGAGCAGCCAGCGCGCCATGTCGAAATCGTGGATGGCCATGTCCTTGAACAGGCCGCCGGAGACGGCGACATAGGCAGGCGGTGGTGGTGACGGGTCGTTGGAGGTGATCTGCAGGCTTTCGATGTGGCCGATGGCACCGCTGTCCAGTCGTGCCTTCAGGGCACGGAAGTTCGGGTCGAAGCGGCGGTTGAAGGCGAGCAGCAGGCGGGCCTTCGACAGTTGTGGCGCCGCGCCGCGGGCACGCTCCAGATCCTGGTCGATCGGCTTCTCGCAGAAGATCGCCTTGCCGGCTTCGGCGGCGCGCAGGCAATAGTCCAGATGGGTGCTGGTGGAGCTGGCGATGATCACGCCGGCGATCGACGGGTCGGCGAGTGCCGTGTCCAGCGTGATGGCCCGGCTGTGCCACTCGGTGGCCAGTGCCTGCGCCGAGGCGTCGATGGCATCGACCACGCCGGCCAGCTCCAGACGCGGGTTCAACGCAGCATTGCGGGCATGGATGCGGCCGATGCGACCGGCGCCGACGAGTACGACTTTATGCATGGTGAGGAGTCCGCGTCAGAGTTTGAATACCTTGCCGTGCCGCGCCGACCATGCGCAGGCCTCGGCCAGGGCCAGGGCTGCCACGCCATCGGCGTAGCCGGTGCGTGGCGACGCCTTGCCGTGCACCACATCGGCGAAGTGGTCGATCTGCGCGCGATAGGCTTCACGGTAGCGTTCGGGAAAAGCCGGCGGGATCGCCGCGCCGCAATCACCGGTGCTGGTCAGCATGTGCACGGTGTCGTTGGCCATGTTGCCGGCGCGGATCATGCCGTTGGCGCCGAAGGCTTCGATGCGCTGATCGTAGCCGTAGCCGCTGCGGCGGGTGTTGGAGATCACGCACAGTTTTCCGCTGGCGGTTTTCAGTACGCAGCGCGCGGTGTCGACATCGCCCAGCCGGCCGATCTCGGGATCGACCAGACAACTGGCGGTGGCGTAGACCTCGGCCGGTTCCTCGCCGAGCAGCCAGCGCGCCATGTCCAGATCGTGGATGGTGAAATCCTTGAACAGGCCACCACTGGTGGGGATGAAGCCAGGTGGTGGCGCGGCCGGGTCGTGGTTGACCAGATGCAGGGTTTCCAGCTTGCCGATCACTCCGGCATCGAGTTGCTGCCTGAGTCGCGCGAACTGCGGGTCAAAGCGCCGGTTGAAGCCGAGCAGGAAGCGTGCGTCGGCGAACTGCGGCTGTGCGGCGCGCACCTTGTCCAGGTCGAGGTCGATCGGCTTTTCGCAGAACACCGTCTTGCCGGCGGCGACGGCAGCGAGGGCGTGCTCGAGATGGCGGTCGGTACTGCTGCAGATCAGCACGCCACCGATCGCGGGATCGGCGAGAGCCTGTTCCATCGAGGCCATGTCGGCGTCGAAGGCCGCGGCAAAGCCGGCGGCGGCAGGGCGGGGGTCGACCACGTATCTGAGGCGCAGGCCAGGGTGGCGGGCGGCATTGGGGCCATGGACCTGGCCCATGCGCCCGGCACCGATCAGGGCTATGTCGATTCGGTCCAAGAGTACACTCCCCTGTCAGGCTGATCGGCAAGAAATGGAACTTATATTCCGTTTGTCAGTGTAATAGAATTTCTGGAAAGTTGCGCGATATTTCATTTCAGGCGTCCGCGGACGCAGCAGTCATGTAAGGAATCTCCCCCATGGTCCAGATGGACGTGCCCCCTGCCAGTGCCGACGAATTGCGTGCGGCCATCCTTGAACGCTACGAATCCCTGAGCAAGCGATTGCAGCAAATCGCCCGCTACGTGCTGGACGAGCCCAACGCGGTGGCGCTGGAAACACTGGCGGTGCTGGCCGAACGTTGCCATGTGCAGCCGTCGGCGATCGTTCGTTTTGCCAAGTCGTTTGGTTTCGACGGTGCCTCGCAGATGCAGCGGCTGTTCCGTGACGGTCTGCTGTCGGGCAATGCTTCGCTGGGCTATGGCGAGCGCGTGCGCCAGTTCAGCCAGTCGGTGGACGGCAAGTCGGTGGGCGACCCCAGCCAGGTGCTGGCCGAATTCGTTGAGGGCAATGTGCTGGCGATGCAGAACCTTGGCGATGCGGTGGGGCGCAAGCAGCTGGCTGCCGCCGTCAAGCTGATCCAGGAGGCCGACACGGTCTACGTCGCCGGTTTCCGGCGCTCGTTCCCGGTGGCGGCCTACCTCGCTTATTCGCTGCATCAGGTGGACAAGAAGACGGTGTTCATCGACAGCGTCGGTGGCATGACCCGCCAGCAGATCCACGCGATCACGCGCCGCGATCTGCTGATTTCGGTCAGCTACCACCCTTATGCGGAAGAGGCCGTGCACCTGATCGATGCGGCCAGTGCGAACCACTGCAAGGTACTGTCGATCAGTGACAGCCTGGTCAGTCCGGTGGCCAAGCCGGCCACCGTGGTGTTGCAGGTGCGCGAGGCGGAGATCCGCAAGTTCCGTTCGCTGTCGGCCTCGATGTGCCTGGCCCAGGCGCTGGTGATTTCGTATGCGTTCGCCAGCAGCACATCCATCCGCAACAGCTCCCGCCTCGGGGTGCGCAAGGTGGGCAAAAAATGAAACATATGTTGCTATAAATGTAAAAATGGAATATACATTACGCGTACTCGACGCGATGGGCGCCGGGCATCCGTGAGAGACGTGGAATATGCAAGGGGCGGAGCACGCGCTTGACCTGATTACCATCGGGCGATCCTGCATCGACCTGTATGGCGAGCAGACCGGAGGTCGGCTCGAAGACATGATGTCGTTCGCCAAGTACATCGGCGGCAGCCCCACCAATACCGCCATCGGCGCTGCCAGGCTGGGCCTGCGCAGCGGCCTGGCCACCCGTGTCGGCGCCGATCATTTCGGCCGCTTCATCCGCGAGCAATTGGCCCGGGAAGGCGTCGACACCACCGGAGTGATCACCGACCGCGAGCGGCTTACCGCACTGGTCTTCCTCGGCATCCGTGACCCGGACACCTTTCCGCTGATTTTCTATCGCGAGAACTGTGCCGACATGGCGCTGGGCGTCGCCGACCTCGACGTTGGTTTCATGCAGTCAGCCGGCGCGGTGCTGATCAACGGCACCCATCTGTCGCAGCCGAACGTGTTCGATGCTTCGGTGCACGCCTGCAAGCTGGCCCGTGCGGTGGGCGCGAAAGTGGTGTTCGACATCGATTACCGGCCGGTGCTGTGGGGGCTGACCGGCCGTGACATGGGCGAGAACCGCTTCGTCGCCGACGCCGGGGTTACTGCGCGATTGCAGCAGGTGTTGCCGCTGTGTGACCTGATCGTCGGTACCGAGGAGGAGATCCACATCCTTGGCGGTTCGACCGATACCGTGGCCGCGCTGCGCGCGATCCGCGAACACAGCGATGCACTGCTGGTATGCAAACGGGGGGCGCTCGGTTGCTCGGCGTTTCCCGGAGTGATTCCCGACAGTCTCGACCAGGGCGTGGTCGGTCGTGGTTTCCAGGTGGAGGTGTTCAATGTGCTCGGTGCCGGCGATGCCTTCATGGCCGGCTTCCTGCGTGGCTGGTTGCGCGACGAGCCATTGCAGACCTGCTGCGAATACGCCAACGCCTGTGGTGCCATCGTGGTCTCGCGCCATGGTTGCGCCCCGGCGATGCCGACCTGGGAGGAGTTGCAGGCTTTCCTCGACGGCAGCCAGCGGCCGTTCCGCCTGCGCGATGACGTGGCACTCGAACACCTGCACTGGGCTTCCACCCGGGGTCGGGTGCATGAGGACCTGACCGTGCTGGCGATGGATCATCGCAGTCAGTTCGAGGACATGTGCCGTGACAGTGGTGCCGATCCGGCACGCATCCCTGCCTTCAAGGCACTGGCGTTGCGCGCGGTGGACCGGCTGGCACGGGGGGATGACCGTTTCGGTGTGCTGCTCGACGGCCGTTACGGCATGCGTGGACTGGAAGCGGCGGCGGATTGTCCGTACTGGATCGGCCGCCCGATCGAGATGCCGGGGTCGCGGCCGCTGGCCTTCGAGAGCTCCGCCGACGTCGCCACCGAGCTGGCCGGCTGGCCGTACAACCATGTGGTGAAGTGCCTGGTGTTCTATCACCCGGACGATCCGCCGGCACTGTGTGAACAGCAGGAGCGGCAACTGCTGCGCCTGCAGGACGCCTGCCGCAAGACCCGCCACGAGTTGCTGGTCGAGGTGATTTCCTCGCGTCACGGCCCGGTTGGTGTGGATACGGCGGCGCGCGCGATCCAGCGACTCTATGATCGGGGCATGAAACCCGACTGGTGGAAGCTTGAGCCGGCTGCCGACCTCGCCACCTGGGCGAACATCGAGCGGACCATCCGCGCCAACGACGCGCACTGCCGCGGCGTGCTGCTGCTGGGGTTGCAGGCGCCCAGCGATGAACTGGTCGCCTCGTTCCGCATCGCTGCCGCCAGCCCGGTGGTCAAGGGTTTCGCGGTGGGGCGCACGATCTTCGCCGATACCGCCGCGCGCTGGCTGGCCGGCAGCCTTGGCGATGAGGAGGCCATGGCTGAACTGTGCAGGCGCTTCAGCGAACTGGTTGATGCGTGGCGCGTGGCGCGCGCTGCAGCAACCACCCCATCCGGCGAGGTGACCTGAGATGACGACGCTGCGCCTGACCGCCGCCCAGGCCACGGTGCGCTGGCTGGCTGCGCAATACGTGGAAATCGATGGCCGCGAGGTGCCGTACTTCGCCGGCGCCTGGGCGATCTTCGGCCACGGCAACGTGGCGGGCCTGGGCGAGGCGCTGCATGCCGCGCGTGAGGTGTTCCCGACCTGGCGCGCGCACAACGAGCAGGGCATGGCACATGCGGCCATCGCCTACGCCAGGCAGATGCGCCGTCGTCGCGCCATGGTGTGCACCACATCGATCGGTCCCGGCGCCACCAACATGGTCACCGCTGCCGCGCTGGCACACGTCAATCGCCTGCCGGTGCTGTTGTTGCCGGGCGATGTGTTTGCCGGTCGTCAGCCCGACCCGGTGCTGCAGCAGGTCGAGGGCTTCGCCGATGGCACGGTTTCGGCGAACGACTGCTTTCGCCCGGTATCGCGTTACTTCGACCGCATCACCCGTCCCGAACAGATCATGGATGCCTTGCCGAAGGCGCTGGCGACCCTGCTTGATCCAGCCAGCTGTGGCCCAGCCACACTCGGTTTCTGTCAGGACGTGCAGGCCGAGGCGTTCGACTATCCCGAGTCATTCTTTGCCCGGCGGTTGTGGCGCCAGCGGCGCCAGGCTGCCGATCGCGATGAGCTGCAGGCGCTGGTGACGGCGCTGAAGGCGGCAAAGCATCCGTTGCTGGTCGCCGGTGGCGGCGTGCTCTACAGCGAGGCCGAGGATGCATTGGTGGCGCTGGCCGAGGCCACCGGCCTGGCTGTCGCCGAGACCCAGGCCGGCAAGGGGGCGCTGGCCTGGAACCATCCCTGTGCGCTGGGTTCGATCGGTGTCACCGGATCCAGTGCGGCCAATGCCGCAGCGGCGCGCGCCGATCTTGTGGTCGGCATCGGCACGCGGCTGGCGGATTTCACTACCGGTTCGCGCAGCCTGTTCGCCCATGCGTTGAAGGCGCAGATCAACGTGCAGCCTTTCGACGCGCACAAGCACGATGCCCTGCCGGTGGTCGGCGATGCGCGCACGGTCTTGCAGGCTCTGGCGGTGGAGCTGGCCGGCTGGCATGCGCCAGCGATCGATCGCGCGGAAGTGGATGCATGGCATGCCGCAGTGGATGAAGTCACGGCGGCGCCGGCCAGCCAGGTATTGCCCAGCGATGCCCAGGTGATCGGTGCGGTACGCCGGGGATTCGACGATGACGCCATCGTGGTGTGCGCCGCCGGTGGCTTGCCGGGCGAACTGCACAAACTGTGGCGCACGCCGCGACCGGGTGGCTATCACCTCGAGTACGGCTATTCGTGCATGGGTTACGAGATCGCCGGCGCGCTGGGCGTGAAGATGGCCGAGCCGCAGCGCGAGGTGGTGGCGATGGTGGGTGACGGCAGCTACCTGATGCTGAACTCGGAACTGGCCACCTCGGTGATGCTGGGCCACAAGCTGGTGGTGGTGGTGCTGGACAACCGCGGCTTCGGCTGCATCAACCGGCTGCAGCACGCCACCGGCGGTGCCGGTTTCAACAACCTGCTGGCCGACGCCGCGCACCAGACTTTGCCGGCCATCGACTTTGCCGCGCACGCCGCCAGCCTGGGTGCGTTGTCCGAGCACGTGAAGACGATCGGCGAGCTGGAAGCGGCATTGCAGCGTGCCCGCGCCGCCGAACGAAGCTGCGTGGTGGTGATCGACACCGATCCATTGAAGAGCACCGAGGCCGGTGGCTGGTGGTGGGATGTGGCGGTGCCGGAGGTTTCCATGCGACCCGAAGTGGAGGCCGCGCGCCGTGCCTACGAGCAGGGCATCCGACAGAAGAAGGATTTGTCATGAGCATCCGTTTCGGCGTCAGCCCGATCGCCTGGGCCAACGACGACATGCCCGAGTTGGGCGGCGACACGCCGCTGGCAAGCATCCTGCGCGATATCCAGGAGCTTGGTTTCGAAGGCGTCGAGCTGGGTGGACGTTTCCCGCGCGACGTTGCCAGTCTGCGAGCGCTGCTGGCCGGCCATGGCCTTGACCTGATCGGTGGCTGGTACAGCGGCTCGTTGTTGCGGCAGTCGGCGCAGGACGAGATCGCCGCGCTGCAGCCGCATCTTGCCCTGCTCAAGGCGATGGGCAGCGAGGTTTTCGTGTTCGCCGAGACCAGCAACGCGATCCACGGCCAGCGCCAGCGCGCGATGCAGGACACGCCGCGGCTGGCCGCTGACGAGTGGGTGGAGTTCGGCCAGCGCCTTACCCATGTTGCCGACTACATCCAGGCACAAGGCCTGCGTTTTGCCTATCACCACCATCTGGGGACAGTGGTCGAGCGTGCCGACGACCTGCAGGCCTTCCTGCGGCATACCGGTGACTCGGTCGGGCTGACCCTGGACACCGGCCATGCGGCGCTGGGTGGCATCGACGCACTGCAGCTGATCACCAGTCATCCCGGCCGGATCGCCCATGTGCATTGCAAGGATGTGCGCGGCAAGGTGTTCGACGAGGTTCGCGCCAATCGTTCCAGCTTCCTCGACGGCGTGCTTGCCGGCATGTTCACCGTGCCGGGCGATGGCGGGCTCGACTATGCCGCGTTGATGCGTGCATTGGCCGCGATCGACTACAGCGGCTGGATCGTGATCGAGGCCGAGCAGGATCCAGCGCTGGCCGACCCTCGCAGCTATGCCGAGCTGGGCCTGGGCACGTTGCGCGAGCACGCAGCGACAGCGGGGTTGCACTGATGGCCGGCCTGCGCGTACGCCAGCATGCCGCCGCCGCCGATGGCACCGTACTCGAGGTGACGCCGGCCAGCGCCGGCTGGACGCATGTCGGTTTCCGTCTGGTGAAACTGGCCGCGGGCCAGCGTTTTGCCGGTGGCGAGGCCGGGCGCGAGGTTTGCCTGGTGATCGTTTCCGGGCTTGCCGACATCACGGCGGGAGCATGCCGTTTCGTGCGTGTCGGCGGCCGCAGCAGTCCGTTCGAGGATCGCGCACCTGGCGCGGTCTACGTGCCGGCTGGCCAGGCTTACGAGGTGCTCGCCAGCGGCCCGCTGGAGCTGGCGGTATGCACCGCGCCGGGTACGGGGCAGGGCGAGCCGCGGCTGATCGCCGAATCGATGATGAGCCGCGAAGTACGCGGCAGCGGCACCAATACCCGCCATGTGCGCAACATCCTGCCGCAGACCGAGCCGGCCGAGGGTCTGCTGGTGGTCGAGGTGATCACTCCCGGCGGGCACTGGTCGAGCTATCCGCCGCACAAGCACGACACCGCCGAGGACGGAGCGGAAACCGCGCTGGAGGAAACCTATTACCACCGCCTGAACCCGCCGCAGGGTTTCGCTTTCCAGCGCGTCTATACCGATGACCGCACGCTGGATGAGACCGTCTGCGTCGAGGACGGCGACGTGGTGATGGTGCCGCGTGGTTACCACCCGGTGGGTACGCCGCATGGCTACGACCTGTACTACCTCAACGTGATGGCGGGGCCGCGTCGCGAGTGGATCTTCCGCAACGATCCGGCACATGACTGGATTGCCCGGCGAAAGCCGGCACCCGGCTGACGGCGCGGGCGGTTTCCGGCCAGCGTTCCGCCCGGGCGGGCATCGCATTGCGGTGCGGTTCCGGTTCGTGGCGGGGAGGTCCCATCGAACATCTCATCCAGGGAGTGCGCCATGCGCAGCATCGAACATTTCATTGACGGCAAGACGGTTGTCGGCAGCTCCGGTCGCCACGGCGACGTCTTTGATCCCAACCGTGGCCAGGTACAGGCACGGGTGTCGCTGGCCAATGCGGCCGAACTGGATCGCGCGGTGCAGAGCGCCGCCGCGGCGCAGCCGGCCTGGGCCGCGGTCAATCCGCAGCGGCGTGCGCGGGTGATGTTCGAGTTCGTCCGCCTGCTCAACGCGCACAAGCAGGAACTGGCCGAACTGCTGGCCAGCGAGCATGGCAAGGTCGTCTCCGATGCGCACGGCGACGTACTGCGCGGGCTGGAGGTGATCGAGTTCGCCTGCGGCATCCCGCATCTGCAGAAGGGGGAATTCACCCAGGGTGCCGGCCCGCATATCGACGTCTATTCGGCGCACCAGCCGCTGGGCGTGGTGGCCGGGATCACTCCGTTCAACTTCCCGGCGATGATCCCGATGTGGATGTTCGGCCCGGCCATCGCCACCGGCAATGCCTTCATCCTCAAGCCGTCCGAGCGCGATCCGTCGGTGCCGGTACGACTGGCCGAGCTGATGATCGAGGCCGGCCTGCCGCCGGGCATCCTCAACGTGGTGCACGGCGACAAGGAAATCGTCGACGCGATCATCGCGCATCCGACCATCAAGGCGGTCAGCTTCGTCGGTTCCTCCGACGTGGCGCAGTCGGTGTATGCCGCCGGCGCGGCGCACGGCAAACGCGTGCAGTGCATGGGTGGTGCCAAGAACCACGGCATCGTGCTGCCGGATGCGGATCTCGATCACGTCGTCGCCGACCTGATGGGCGCGGCCTACGGGTCGGCCGGCGAGCGCTGCATGGCACTGCCGGTGGTGGTGCCGGTGGGCGAGGCCACTGCCGAGGCGCTGCGGGCGAAGCTGCTGCCGGCGATCGCGGCACTGCAGGTAGGTGTTTCCGCCGATCCGCAGGCGCACTACGGCCCGGTGGTGTCGGCCGCGCACAAGGCACGCATCGAGAATTACATCCAGCTTGGCGTGGACGAAGGAGCGGAGCTGGTGGTTGATGGCCGCGGCCTGAAGGTGCCCGGCCACGAGGAGGGCTTTTTCCTGGCGCCGACGTTGTTCGACCACGTGAAGCCCACCATGAAAACCTACCAGGACGAGATCTTCGGCCCGGTGCTGCAGATCGTGCGTGCCGACAGCTTCGAGGAAGCGCTGGCGCTGCCGTCGAAGCATCCCTACGGCAACGGCGTCAGCATCTTCACCCGCAACGGCGGCGCCGCCCGCGAGTTCGCCGACCGGGTCGAGGTGGGCATGGTCGGCATCAATGTGCCGATCCCGGTGCCGGTGGCATATCACAGCTTCGGCGGCTGGAAACGTTCCGGTTTCGCCGACCTCAACCAGTACGGCATGGATGGCGTGCGTTTCTATACCCGTACCAAAACCGTCACCCAGCGCTGGCCCCGCGGCGGGGCAGAGCAGAGTTTCGTGATGCCTACATCGTGAGGGGGAAGGGATTGGCATCGATATCTGCATGCGTGAATTTGGAACAATTCTTTCAATAAATAGATAAATGAAATAGTCTGTCTGTGACGAGCCGGCATGTCGGTGCCGGCGCAGCGAAGGGGAAGCGCATGTCGGGAGGATGGCTGGCTTTTTTCGCGACCGGTGCCGATCGACCGGTGATCGCCGATCAGGGCGAGGTCGACCGCTTGTACCGGCGCCATCGCCTGCGCGTGATGCTGGCGATCACCCTCGGCTACGGGCTGATCTATACCTGCCGGCTGGCACTCGGCGTGGTGAAGAAGCCGATCATCGATGCCGGCATCTTCAGTCCGGAGGAACTGGGGCTGATCGGCTCGGCGCTGTTCTACACCTACGCGATCGGCAAGCTGACCAACGGTTTTCTCGCCGATCACGCCAACATGAAGCGCTTCCTCGCCTTCGCCTTTCTTGCCACCGCCGTGTGCAACCTGGCGATGGGTTTCGTCACCACGGTGTGGCTGGCGGCGATCCTGTGGGGGATCAACGGCTGGTTCCAGAGTTTCGGCGCGCCGGGCGGAGTGGTGGCGATGACCGCCTGGTTTTCCAACCGCGAGCGTGGTCGCGCCTACGGCATCTGGAGCACCGCGCACTCGATCGGTGAGGGGCTGACCTTCCTCGCGGTAGGCGCCACGGTCGCCGTGTTTGGCTGGCGCTTCGGCTTCTGGGGGCCGGGCCTGATCGGCGTGGCCACCGCCATCGGCTGCTACCTGTTGCTGCAGGACCGTCCCCCCACGCTGGGCTTGCCCGCGGTCAACGACTGGAAGAACGACAACTTCGGGGAGGCCGCGAAGCAGAAGATCAGTTCGGTGCTCAGGCTGCAGCTGTCGATCCTGAAGATGCCTGCGATCTGGGTGTTGTGCCTGGCTTCGGCCACGACTTACGTGACCCGCTACGCGATCAACTCCTGGGGCGTGCTGTACCTGCAGGAGATGCACGGCTATTCGCTGACCATGGCCGGCACCCTGCTGATGATCAGCACGCTGGCTGGCATCGCCGGTGCGGTGGCTTTCGGCTTCATCTCCGACCAGTGGTTCGATGCCCGCCGACCGCCTGCGAACCTGCTGTTCGCGGTGCTGGAAATCATCGGCTTGTGCCTGTTCTTCTACGGCCCGGATGATTTCTACCTGATGGTTGTCGCGATGGTGCTGTTCGGCATGGGCCTGACTGGTCTGGTCACTTCGCTGGGCGGGCTGTTTGCCGTGGATATCGCACCCAAGCGCGTGGCCGGTGCGGCGATGGGGGTGATCGGCATCTGCAGTTATATCGGCGCGGGCTTCCAGGAACAGATTTCCGGCATGCTGATCCAGCACGGCATGCACGTGGTCGATGGCGTGCGCCACTACGATTTCGGCCCGGCGATCGCTTTCTGGATCGGCTCGTCGGTACTTTCCATGCTGCTGGCGCTCAGCCTGTGGCGTACCCGGCGCAGGGACTGATCCGATGTTGAATGCTTCCTCCGAACTCAAGGCGATGATCCGTGCCGCGCAGGTTGCCGGCGAGGGCCTGTTGCAGCGCTTCGGCCAGCTGTCCGAGCTGGGCGTGCGCACCAAGAGTGGCCCTGCCGACCTGGTCTCGATCGCCGATGAGGAGGCCGAGCGCACCACCCGTGAGATCCTCGGTGCCGCGCAGCCCTCGTTCGGTTTCATCGGCGAAGAGGGTGGCACCACCGGTGGCAGCGATGATGCGCAAAGCTGGATCGTCGATCCGCTGGATGGCACCACCAACTTCCTGTTCGGCACGCCGTTGTGGGGCATCAACGTGGCCCTGGCCCGCGAGGGCGAGGTGGTCGCCGGAGTCACCTGGTTGCCGGTACTGGATGAGATGTTCGTGGCGGAGAAGGGAGCGGGCACCTGGCTCAATGGCCGTCGCGTCCATGTCTCCACCCGCCACCGCCTGGTCGACAGCGTGCTGGGCTGTGGCATCCCCTTTGCCGGCAAGCCGGATCATCCGCTGTTCGCCCGCGAGATGGCCCTGCTCAGTGCCGAGGTCGCCGGTATCCGCCGCACCGGCGCGTGCTCGGTCGACATGGCCTACGTGGCGGCCGGGCGCTGGGATGCTTACTGGGAGCGCTCGCTCAATGCGTGGGACATGGCGCCGGGAGTGATCCTGGTGCGCGAAGCCGGCGGCGTGGCCAGCGCCGCCGATGGCGGCCCGCTGGATCTTCACGGCGGCAACGTGTGCGTGTCCAACGGACACATCCATGCCGCCTTGATGGCGCGGTTGAACCAGGCGCTGGAAACACCTTGAGCGCCACCGGGCTGCGGCCTGCGTTTGTTTCCTGAGCCACAGGGTGGATGCCGATGACAGGCCTAGCCGCCCGAAGTCCGGCGGAATGTCACCCCCACGAAGCCTGGCGTGCGCCGCTGCCAGCGTTCGACTTCCTCCATCGTGCCGTTTGATCGCGGGCCATCGTATTTTTCCCTGGTTTCGTTGAACCCACGCCCGAACAGATCGGTGGCTTCAGCCCGCACGCGCCAGTGCGGGCTGATCTCGCGTTCGACGAACACGGTCCAGCCCATGCCTTCCGACTCGCGCTTGATTTCGTCGTAGCGGTATTCGGTCTGGCGCTCGGCGATGTGTTCAAGCTCGATGCCCCAGTGGATGCGCAGTTCGGGGAGGTCCTGGGTGAGCTGGATGCTGCCTTCGACGGGCTTTTCTTCGGAGATGGGACGGAGGCGGCCGGTGGTGGGATCGGTGACGCGGCTGCGGCGCCATTGCATGGAGGAACCGAGGCGGCCGCCGGGGAAGCCGATGCCATCCAGCGGCAGCGAGAGGTCCAGGGCCAGGGTGTCGCGACGACCACTGCCGATGTTGCCGGGAGCGTCGTAGATGTCATCGTCGGTGATGACCAGTACGCGGTCGACCACGTCGCTGATGCGCTCATGGGTCCAGCCGATGGTGAAGGCGGCATCGTGGCCGAACTGGTGTTCCCAGGTCAGCGCGCTGCGCCAGCTGCGGTCGGGTTCGAGCTCGGCGTTGCCGGCGCTGATGCGGCCGGTATCCAGCGAGGCAGAGGCGACGAAATCCCCGAAATCGAGCTGGCCGACTTCGCGCGACAGCGCCAGTCGCAGCTGGTCGTTGGCATCGATGTCCCATTGCACGGAAAGGTGCGGTTTGGGGTAGGTGAAATGGCGCTGGCGTGGCGAGTCGCCGGTCTGGGCGATGGTGGATTGCTCCAGGCGCAGGCCGGCATCGAGCATCCAGCCGGGAGCGGGTTTCCAGTTGGTGCCGGCAGCCGCTTCACTGCGGCGTTCCTTGATCCGCACGTCGGAGCCGGGCAGGGCGATGTCGATGCCGTCCTGTTGCAGGCGGGTGGTGCCGTGCAAGGTGTTGCGCGCTGCCTCGAACGAACCGTTGAAGGTGAGCGTGCCGGACCTGGCGTGGGTGAGGTCGATGCGACCGATGCTTTCACCGGTGCGGGTGTGCTCGTCGAAGGTTTCGTCTTCGCCGTCTTCATGCGAGCGCTCGCGTTCGTCCAGCCATGCCTGGTGGTGCGTGGCCATCAGCTCCAGTCGCGTGCGTTCACCGAATTCGCGCACGTAGCGGGCGCCGGCTTCGGCTTCGTCGGTGTCTTCGTCTTCACGCACATGCTCGTAGTCGCTGCCGGCTGACGGTGTGCCGATGCGGGTGTCGGTATGCGCGCGTTCGCCGCGACCGGCGGCGGAGAGGCTCAACTGGCCGCCGGCCAGCGACTGGCGCCAGTTGGCGCTGGCCTCGACCTTGTGCTTGATGGCGTGGATGTCCAGCCGCTTGCGTTGTTGCAGCGTGTCGCCGGGCGATAGCGTGTCGATGTGGCCGTGGCCGGTATCGTCGTCCAGCTCCGGTTCGAACTTCAGCGCCAGCTCCAGTGCTTCACCGTCGCGGTGGCGGCCGTATTCCCACTGGCCTTGTGGCGCGACCCAGCCATCGGCGGCGAGCAGTCCGGCCTCGATGGCGGACTGGCTGTTGGCTTCGCGGCGTCGCACGATATTGGCGAGCAGGGCGTAGCCGGCCATGTCGATGCCGGGCACGCCGCCGCGGATCAGTTCGATGCGCTCCACCGCGCTGGCTGGAATGCGCTTGAGCAGGGTCTTCGTGTCTTCGCGCTTGCTGGTCGGGCGGGCGCCGTCGATCAGCACGTTGCCGCGGGCACCGGCATAGCCGCGCACGTCCTCGTCGGCATCCACGGCGACAAAGCCGGGCAGGCGCGAGAGCATGTCCCATGCATTGGCGGGAGAGCTGTCGGCGAAGTCGGCGGGCAGGTAGATGCTGAGATCGCCGTTGTGGGGATCCTGTTGCCTCGCCAGGGCGGTGCCGTGGAGAGACAGCAGGCCGGCAAGAATGGCCAGGATGACGCGGCTTGCACGCGGAGCGATGGGCATGGAGACTGGATCCCGCAGAAGTTTCCCGCAGTCTGTGCCGGCGTTGCTGACATCCACGGCACGTTCGGTGTCAGCTTGTTGTCAGTACGGCTGCCGCAGGATCGGTCCATGAAAAATTTCCGTCCGCTCCGTCGCTTCGTTCTCCCCCTGTCACTGCTCGTGGCCTTGATTGCCGTGTCGGTACTGGCTGTTGCACCGCCGGTACTCGCCGGCCATCACGACCACGACGATCACATCGAGGCACGCGCGCTGTTGCAGCGTGGCGAGATCCTGCCGCTGAGCCGGATCCTGCCGATCGCACTGGCACAGGTGCCGGGCGACGTGATCGAGGTTGAACTGGACCGCAGCAAGCATCACGGCTGGGAATATGAAGTGAAGGTGCTCGATGCCGGTGGCCGCGTGCGCGAGGTGAAGCTCAGTGCGCGTGACGGCACGGTGCGCAAGATCGAGGACGACTGATGCGTTGCCTGGTGGTCGAGGACAACCCGGCGATCCAGGCTGATCTGGTGCGTGCGCTCGAGGCAGCGGGTTTCACCGTGGATGCCTGCGGAGATGGCGAGGATGCATGGTTCCGTGGCGAGGTGGAGGATTACGATGCCGCAGTGCTTGATCTGGGCCTGCCGCAACTGGATGGCCTGACGGTATTGCGTCGCTGGCGTGCAGCCGGGCGTGCGTTCCCGGTGATCGTGGTGTCTGCGCGTGGCGACTGGACCGAGAAAGTCGAAGGCATCGAGGCCGGGGCCGATGACTACATGGCCAAGCCATTCGAGATGGGCGAGCTGATCGCCCGTGTGCGCGGGCTGATCCGCCGTGGCGCCGGCCGGTTGTCGCAGGTGGTGACAATCGGCCGTCTGCGGCTGGATACCGTGCGCATGAACGCGTCGTTCGATGGCGCGCCGGCCCGCCTGTCGCCGCTGGAGTTCCGCCTGCTCGACTATCTCTCGCATCAGGACGGAAGAGCGGTGTCGGCTGGCGAGCTGGCGGAACATCTCTATGGCGCCGCCGAGGATGGCGACACCAATGCGATCGAGGCGATCGTGGCGCGGCTGCGGCGCAAGTTCGGTGCCGGCATCATCCTGACCCGGCGCGGCTTCGGCTATCTGCTGGAAACCACCGCGTGATCACCCGTTCGCTGCACTGGCGGCTGCTGGCCGGCGCAGGGGCGGCGATCCTGCTGGCACTGGCGGTGGCCTGGGTATTCATGACAGTGCTGTTCGAGCATCACCTGGAGCGCCGCCTGCAGGCGGAGATGAGTCGTGATGGCGTGCGCCTGGTGGCGGGACTGTCGACGACGCGGAGCGGGGCATTGCGGGTCGAACGCCCACCCGCGGATTCGCGGCTGGAACGGCCGGCGGGCGGTTATTACTGGGAGATCTCCGGAGCGGGGGACAGCCTGCGTTCGCGCTCGCTGTGGGACGCCGACCTGCGTCGGCCGGTGGATGTTCCGTCTGACGACTGGCGCCTGCAGCGGGCTGTCGGGCCATATGGCCAGAGCGTGTCCATGCTCGAGCGCCGGATCGAACTGGCCGATGGCCGCCGGGTACTGGTGCAACTGGCGCAGGACGCCGCGCCACTGGCAGCGGCACGGGCCGAATTCGGGCGCGAGCTTGCGGTGTTTCTTGGCCTGTTGTGGTTGGTACTGTCGGCTGCCGCGTGGGTGCAGGTGCGGCTGGGTTTGCGTCCGCTGGTCCGGGTTCGCAGCGAGTTGGCGGTGCTGCGTGAAAGTGCCAGTGCACGCTTGCCCGATTCACGATTGCGCGAGGTGCAGCCCCTGATCGACTCGATCAACGCCCTGGCCGACGCGCGTGAGCGGGATCTGGCGCAGGCGCGCCACCGAGCGGCGGATCTGGCGCACAGCCTGAAGACACCGCTGGCGGCGATGGCCGCGCAGAGCCGTCGTGCCCGTGAAGCCGGCGCGGAGCAGGCCGCCGACGGGCTGGAGCAGGCGATCGCCGCTGTGCGTCGCGCCATCGATGCGGAGATGACCCGGGCGCGGGTGGCGGTGATCCGCCGTCAATCCGGCGGGCAGGCACTGCTTCGTGATGTGGTCGAGCGGTTGCTGACCGTGCTGGAGCAGACCGATCGTGGCGGTGAGCTGGCTTTCATGCTGGATATTCCCGCGCGGTTGCAACTGGCGGTGCAGGCCGATGACCTGTCCGAGATTCTTGGCGCGGTGCTGGAAAACGCGGTGCGCTACGCGCGGCGGCAGGTCCGGATTCGCGCCGCTGCCGGCCCGGAGTGGACCCGGGTGATGATCGAGGATGATGGCCCCGGCATTGCCGCCGAACATGCCCGCGATGCGCTGGCGCGTGGTGGGCGTCTTGACGAAAAGCATGCCGGCAGTGGTCTGGGGCTGGCGATTGCCCGTGAATTGGCCGAAGCCACGGGCGGAAGCCTGGCGATGTCGCGTTCCGCGCTGGGTGGTCTGCAGGTGGAGTTCTGCTGGATGGTGAGCAGCCTTCCGGAATGACGCCGGCCAGTCCGGTGTCCCGGGAGGGGCTGCCGGGTTTCAGCGCCCGCGACGGTCGTGGAAATGGCCAGTGCTGCCGCCTACTGAGATGCTGATGCCGCCGGTGGGGTGGTCGCAGCTGCCGAAGGCCTGGCTGAGGTTGACCGTGCCGCCCTGGTAGTTGCCGCTGACATGGCGGCCGCTCATCACGCCCATGCCGACGCTGCCGTGCACCTGCGGCTGGTTGTAGGTGGAGTCGTCGCAGTCGTCTTCGACCATTGTGGTGTTGGCCTGGCTGTCGCCGAGGCTGCCGCTGGTGTCGCCGTAGTAGGTGCCGGGAGGGTCGCGGTGCGTGGCCACCGTGGTTGTGGTGTCCACCTCTGGAGCGGTATCCGCAGGCGCGGCCGCGGTGCTGCTGGCGGCGGGCAGTTCGCCGGGCGGCAGTTTCAGGTTCAACGGTCGCGGAGTGTCCTGGGCGAAGGCTGGCGCAATCAGCAGGCTGACCAGCAGGACGGGGAGAAGACGGGGGATATTCATGCGGGCTCCGGGGTGGTCACGCATCCAACACGGCAGGTCGCGGTGGCGCGCACATCTTCCTTTGGAACGGCGCGATGGCGACAAGTTCCGGCCCGGCGACCGCGCCGTAGGGCGGGCACGGCCCGCGCCGCGGAATGGCGGTTGGCGGAAGAACCGCGGGCAATGCCCGCCCTACGCACGAAGCGTGGGCAGGAGGGGCCATGCCCTTTCTACGCGGTGGTCTCGATCCGTTCCACGCGGCGCAGGCCGCGCGGCAGCAGGCCGCCGCGGGTGGCGCGGTTGCCGCCGTATTCGACCAGATCGGCCCAGCGCAGGGTCAACTTGCGGGCGCCGGCGTACATGGTGACCTCGCCCTTGCCCTCGGCGACCACGGCGATGCCGGCGACGCGCTCGCCTTCGGCCAGCTGCTTCTTCGGAATGTCGATCAGCTTGTTGCCCTTGCCCTTGTCCAGCTCGGGCAGCTCGGCCACCGAGAACATCAGCAGATGGCCTTCGCTGGTGACCACCACGATGCGGTCGCGGGCCGGATCGGCACTGGGCTGTGGTGCCAGCACGCGGGCGCCGTCGGTGAGGCTGATGATCTGTTTGCCGGCCTTGTTGCGGCTGGTGATTGCCTCGAAGCGGGTGACGAAGCCGTAGCCGTAGTCGCTGGCCAGGATCAGCCGGGTGTCGTTGTCGCCGGCGATCATCGCGTCGAAACCGGCGCCGTTGGCGGGGCTGAAGCGGCCGGTCAGCGGTTCGCCATTGCCGCGTGCCGAGGGCAGGGTGTGTGCGTGCGTGGAGTAGACGCGGCCGTTGGAATCGATGAAGGCCACCTGCTGGGTGGTGCGTGCCCGCACGGCGGCGAGCAGGCCGTCGCCTTCGCGGTAGTTGAGGCCTTCGGCATCCACGTCGTGGCCTTTCGCTGCGCGCACCCAGCCTTTCTGCGACAGCACCACGGTGACCGGTTCGCTGGCCACCAGAGCGCTTTCGTCCAGTGCGTGCGCGACTTCGCGTTCGACCAGGGGAGAGCGGCGTGCGTCGCCGAATTTTTCGGCGTCGGCATTCAGTTCCTGCTTGATCAGGCCCTTCAGCTTGGCCGGCGATTTCAGCAGCACGTTGATGCGGGCGCGTTCTTCCTCGAGCTGGTCGCGCTCGGCGTTGATTTTCATTTCCTCGAGGCGGGCCAGTTGGCGCAGGCGGGTTTCGAGGATGTAGTCGGCCTGTTCCTCGCTGAGCCGGAAACGGGCCATCAGCACCGGGCGCGGCTCGTCCTCGCTGCGCACGATGCGGATCACCTCGTCCAGGTTGAGGTAGGCGATGTGCAGGCCTTCGAGCAGGTGCAGGCGGCGATCGACCTTGGCCAGGCGATGGTTGAGCCGGCGCGTGACGGTGCTGGTGCGGAAGCTCAGCCATTCGCCGAGGATGCGCCGGAGGTTCTTCACCTGCGGCCGGCCGTCCAGGCCGATCATGTTGAGGTTGACGCGGAAGCTCTTTTCCAGGTCGGTGGTGGCGAACAGGTGCTGCATGGCCTCGTCCGCATCGACGCGGTTCGAGCGCGGCACGATCACCAGCCGGATCGGGTTTTCGTGGTCGGACTCGTCGCGCAGGTCCTCGATCATCGGCAGTTTCTTGGCGCGCATCTGCGCGGCGATCTGCTCGAGGATCTTCGACGGGCTGACCTGATGCGGCAGCGCGGTGATCACGATGTTGCCTTCCTCGCGCCGGTAGACCGCGCGGGCACGCACCGAGCCGGAGCCGTTTTCGTACAGCGCCAGCAGATCGGCGCGCGGGGTGATGATTTCCGCCTCGGTGGGATAGTCCGGGCCCTTGATGTGCTCGCAGAGGTCGGCGACGGTGGCGTCCGGTTCGTCCAGCAGGCGGATGCAGGCGCTGGCCACTTCGCGCAGGTTGTGCGGCGGGATGTCGGTGGCCATGCCCACGGCAATGCCCATCGAGCCATTCAGCAGCACGTGCGGCACGCGTGCCGGCAGCCAGCCCGGCTCCTCCAGCGTGCCGTCGAAATTCGGTACCCAGTCCACCGTGCCGTGTGCCAGTTCGCCCAGCAGTGCCTCGGAAATCGGGCTGAGCTTGGATTCGGTGTAGCGCATCGCTGCGAAGCTTTTCGGATCGTCCGGCGAGCCGAAGTTGCCCTGGCCGTCGACCAGCGGATAGCGGTACGAGAACGGCTGCGCCATCAGCACCATCGCCTCGTAGCAGGAGGAGTCACCATGCGGATGGAACTTGCCGATCACGTCGCCGATGGTGCGTGCCGATTTCTTCGGCTTGGCGGTGGCGGCCAGGCCCAGCTCGCTCATCGCGTAGATGATCCGCCGCTGCACCGGTTTCAGTCCGTCGCCCACGAACGGCAGGGCGCGGTCGAGCACCACGTACATCGAGTAATCGAGATAGGCGCGTTCGGCGTATTCCTTGAGCGGGATCTGTTCGTGATTGGCTTGCAGGTTCATTCGGCGATGTCTGATGGGGTGGTGCAGTGATGCGGATAACCGGTCGATGGTGCCAGAAAGCGCCGGGTTCTTGTAGGAGCGCGGGCCGGGATCAGGTCGCGTCGCCGGTGATGCTGTGCTTGCGATGGCGCAGGTGCACGACCAGGTTGTAGACCGAGACGAAGGCGGGGAAGAAATTCGAGATGATGCCCACCGAATCGTTCTTGCCGATCACGAAATACGCCAGCAGCAGGGCGCTGCCGCATACCGACAGCCACCAGAAGGCCAGCGGCATCACCACCCGCTTGAGCTTGCGCGTGTAGTACAGCTGCACGAACCAGCGGCTGGTGAACATCACCGAGCCGAGCAGGCCGACGGCTTTCCATGGCGTGAGCTCGAACTGCCGCAGCGCGTCGAGGATGTAGGCAAGCTGGGAACCGAGGTGGTCCATGGGGTGCGCACCGGTATCTGGGAGGGCGCGAGTTTAGCAAGCAGCATCAGGCTGGCTGTGGCCATCGCTATGAACCGTTGACCCGCACCCCGGAATGACCCTAGAATTGCGCGCTTCCGGCGGGCGATTAGCTCAGCGGTAGAGCACTGCCTTCACACGGCAGGTGTCGCAAGTTCGATCCTTGCATCGCCCACCAACGGATCCGCGAAAAGGCCACCCTTCACGGGTGGCCTTTTCGTTTGCGCGTATTTGAACCCCGGCGTGCCAGCCGCGACACTGTCCGGCATGACCAAGCCAGCCATGTTCGTCCGCCTGTTGTTGGGCCTGCTTCTGTTGCTGCCGGTGACGCTGTTTGCCCGGCCGGCGTTGTGGGTCGTCAAGGACGCCGATACCACGATCTACCTGTTCGGCACCGTGCATCTGCTTCCGGGCGATGTCGGCTGGAACTTCCCCGAGCTGGACAAGGCGCTGGAGGACAGCCAGACGCTGTACCTCGAGTCCATCGACGACGACAAGGCCACCATGGCGGCACTGGTCATGCGCCACGGGCTGAATCCGGGGCATTCGCTGTCGGACCTGCTCAGCCCCTCGGAGGCCCATCGCCTGCGGCTGGCCGCCAACCGGACGGGAGTGCCCGGCGGCATGCAGGCGCTGAATGTGATGCGTCCGTGGCTGGCGGCGCTGACTCTCACCATGGCGCCGCTGCTGGAGGCCGGGTTCGATCCCGAGCAGGGAGTGGACAAGCAGCTGAAGGCGCGGATGCTGGGACAGGACAGGCAGGTGCTGGGGCTGGAGACGGCTGAACAGCAGGTGCGTTTTCTGGCCGACATGCCGCAGGCCATCCAGGTGGCCTTGCTGCGCGCGGTCCTGCGTGACGTGGGCAAGGGGCCGGCCCTGCTCACGCAACTGGTTGAGGCGTGGGAAAAAGGCGACATGGATGCCTTTACCCGGTTCAGCAGCGAGGATATGCGCCAGCGCGAGCCGGTGCTCTACCAGCGCCTGCTGGTCCAGCGCAACGAGGCATGGGCAAAGAAGATCATCACTTTGCTGGAGCAGCCCGGCACCACGTTCATTGCCGTGGGTGCCGCGCACCTTGCCGGGCCGGACAGTTTGCAGCAGCAACTGCGGAAAGCCGGCCTGCAGGTCGAGCGGCAGTAACGCGGGGGAGCCGACCGGGCTGCCGCAGTGGTCAGTCCGGGTCGTAGTCGAGATTGGAGGCGAGCCAGCGTTCGGCTTCCTGGCGGCTCCAGCCCTTGCGGATGGCGTAGTCCTCCACCTGTTCGCGGCTGAGTCGGCCAACCACGAAATACTGGCTGCCCGGGTGTGAGTAGTACCAGCCGGACACGGCGGCGGCCGGGTACATCGAGAAGCCCTCGGTCAGCTCGATGCCGGTGTTGTTGGTGGCATCGAGCAGGCGGAACAGGGTGGTCTTCTCGGTGTGGTCGGGGCAGGCCGGGTAGCCGGGAGCGGGGCGGATGCCGCGGTAGGCTTCGGCGATCAGCGCCTCGTTGTCGAAGGATTCCTCCGGCGCATAGCCCCAGAACTCCTTGCGCACGCGCTCATGCATGTGTTCGGCGAACGCCTCGGCGAGGCGGTCGGCCAGCGCCTTGAGGATGATCGACGAGTAGTCGTCGTAATCGGCGAGGAAGCGCTCCAGATGCTTCTCGATGCCGATGCCCGCGGTGACCGCGAAGCCGCCGATCCAGTCGCTTTTCCCGTATTCCTTCGGCGTGATGAAGTCGGCCAGGCACAGGTTCGGCCGCTCCACCGGCTTGTCCGCCTGCTGGCGCAGGCTGTGCAGGGTGGCCAGCACCTCGTCATGGCCCGAATCCCGGCTTTCATACACTTCCACGTCGTCGCCCACATTGGCGGCCGGCCAGAAGCCGATCACCGCCCGTGCGGTGAGCCACTTTTCGTCGATGATCCGCTCCAGCATCGCCTGGGCATCCCGATACAGCTCGCTGGCCTGGGGGCCGACGACTTCGTCGGTGAGGATGGCGGGGAAATGGCCGGCCAGTTCCCAGGCCTGGAAGAACGGCGTCCAGTCGATGTAGTCGCGCAGCACGGCGAGGTCGTAGTCGTCGAACACGGTGATGCCGGGTTTGTTCGGCTGCGGCGGTTCGTGGCTGGCCCAATCGCAGGTGAAGCGCCGGGAGCGGGCTTGCTCCAGCGACACCAGTTTCTTGCCGGGGCCGCGATTGCGGTGGCGTTCGCGCACGTCGGCGTAGTCGGCGCGTACTTTGGCGAGAAAATCATCGACCAGTTCCTTGCTGACCAGCGATTGCGCCACGCCGACCGCGCGCGATGCGTCTTTCACCCATACCGTGCCGGCCTTGTAGTGTGGCTCGATCTTCAGCGCGGTGTGCGCGCGCGAGGTGGTGGCGCCGCCGATCAGCAGCGGGATGTGGAAGTCCTGCCGCTGCATCTCGCGGGCGACCTGGCTCATCTCCTCCAGCGAGGGCGTGATCAGGCCGGACAGGCCGATCATGTCGGCTTTCTCGGCGATCGCGGTTTCGAGGATCTTCTGCGCCGGCACCATCACGCCCAGATCGACCACGTCGAAATTGTTGCAGCGGAGCACCACGCCGACGATGTT
>Ga0222419_100343_pt1 | contig 54294 bp, 50 predicted proteins | sample 1B20Ametagenome_FD_182474 | JGI IMG/M metagenome (GOLD analysis project Ga0222419, IMG submission 182474) | Enriched microbial communities from leaf-cutter ant dump, University of Wisconsin, Madison, United States - 1B20A (version 2) | ecosystem: Environmental > Terrestrial > Nest > Insects nest...
CACGGCCTGCGCGAGCCCGGCAGGGGTGTCGATGACGATGCCCGAGAGCCCGGGGGCGGCCCGGTTGATGGTCACGGTGGGGGCGATCTGCGCGACCGATCGCAGGATGTCGTCGTCGATCCTGGGCGAGGAGACGACGATGCCGTCGACGGTGCGGGCCATCTCGCGCAGCCACTGCTCCTCCATCGGCAGGGACTCCTCGGTGCTCACCAGCAGATGCAGGTAGCTCGCGGCGCGGATCTGCGCCTGTGCTCCGCGGGTCACGTCGAGGTTGAACGGGTTGGTGAGGTTCGGCAGGACCAGGGCGATGGTGCCGCGGGCGAGGCGGTTCTCGGCGGCGGGCAGGAGCGCCGAGGCGTACCCCATCTCCTGCGCCTTGCTCGTGATTCGCTCGTACATCTCGGGGCTCACCCGGTTCGGGTTCGACAGCGCGCGGGACACCGTCGACGGTGCGACGCCGCAGGCCTCGGCGATCTCGGTGAGCGTGACGCGTCGCTGCACGCGTCGTGCGGGAACGACCATGGGCACCCCTTCGCTGCGATGCGGGCGATGGTGCCCGCAGTACCGAGGATACCCTCGGATCGATGCCAGCTGTGGCACAGAATTTGCCAGATGTCGGGCTCGGATCACGAAGAACTCGGGTCCGCACAAGGCAATGCGGCACAAGGATGGCACGTTCGTGCATCGATGGATGCCGCCGCTCTAGCCTGTTGCTGACGGTACGACGACGTGGAAGGAGACGACGATGACTCGGAAGGTCGATCTGGTGGCCGACCTCGGCGAGGGCTTCGGTCCCTGGCGGATGGGCGATGACGCCGCACTCCTCGACATCCTCACCTCTGCCAACATCGCCTGCGGCTTCCACGCCGGGGACTCGCAGATCATGGACGAGACCGTGCGCGCCTGCGTCCAGCGTGGCGTCGGCATCGGCGCCCACCCGTCCTTCCCTGACCTGCAGGGCTTCGGCCGCCGCGACATGGGCCTGTCCGCTGACGAGGTGCGCACCGACGTGCTCTATCAGCTCGGCGCGCTGCAGGCGATCTCCGCCTTCCACGGCGCGAAGGTCGCGCACATCGCCCCGCACGGCCGGCTCGGCAACCTGGTCGCGGTGCGCGAGGACTACGCGGATGCCGTGGCCACCGCCGCCGTCCGCATCGATCCCGAGCTCATCGTCCTCGCGCAGGACGGCAAGCTCGCCGACGCGGCCCGTGCCGCCGGGCTCCGCGTCGGCATCGTCGGCATCGCCGACCGGGCGTACGAGGACGACGGCACGCTGGTGCGTCGCGGCGAGCCCGGCGCGGTGATCCACGACGGCGAGGAGATCACCCGCCGCACCGTGCGCATGGTCGTCGACGGCGTGATCGAGAGCCGCAACGGGGTGCTGATCCCCGTGGACTGCGACACCGTGCTCGTGCACGGCGACACGGCGGGCGCCGTGGCTCTGGCTCAGCAGATCCGCGACGGCCTCGAATCGGCCGGGATCGAGATCGCCCCCCTCGCCGGCTGGCTGGAGTAGGAGCGGTCATGTCCTCGGCATCCGTCGTCATCTCGTCCAGCGGCAACGCGGCCCTGCGCGTCGCCGCCGTCACGGGCGATCGCGAGACGGACTGGCGTCTGGTGCACCATCTGGCGCGGTTCCTCGACGCGGCGCGCGTCCCGGGCATCGAGTGCGTCATCCCCACCTACGACGCCGCTCTGATCGAGGTCGAGCCCACCGCCTCCCTCGAGCAGCTCGCCGGCTTCCTCTCACACGCGATCGGATCCCTCCCCGTCGAGCGTCCGCTCACCGACTTCCCGCGCACCTTCGACGTGCCGGTGCTCTACGACCTCGACGACGAGCTCGACCTGGCGTCGGTGGCGCGGGCGCAGGGGCTGACCGTCGCCGACGTCATCCGCCTGCACAGCGAGCCGACCTACGTCGTGCGCTGCCTCGGGGCCCCCGGAGGCTCTCCCATGCTCGACGGGCCCGCCTTCCCCGCTCCGGTGCCGCGCCTGGCGAGCCCCCGCGCACATGTGCCGCAGGGAGTCGTGTCGGTGGCCGGCCGCCAGGCGACCATCACCCCGGCGGCCGCCCCCGGAGGATGGGCGCTGCTCGGACGGACGCCGCTGAGCGTCCTCGACCTCGACACGGAGCCGTTCGTCCCGTATGCGCCCGGAGACCTGATCCGCTTCCGCCCGATCGAGCGCGACGAGTACGAATCGCTGCTCGGCACCCGGATGGCGGCGTCATGAGCGCCGGCGCCCTCACCATCGTCGAGGCCGGCTCGACCCAGGTCACCGACCTCGGACGCACGGCCGGACCCCGTTACGGCGTGCCGGCGAACGGCGCCCTCGACCAGCGGTCCGCCCGCATCGCGAACATCCTCGTCGGCAACCCGGCCGGAGCCGCCCTGTTGGAGATCACGGCTCTCGACCTCGAGTTCACCGCCGACGTCGACATCCTCATCGCCGTGTCGGGAGCCGACGCTCACCTGACGGTGGGCGGCGTCGAGCGGCCGAACAACCAGCCGGTGTCGGTGCTCGCGGGTGAGCCGGTCGCGGTGCGGCATCTGCAGCGCGGGCTGCGCGCCTATCTCGCGGTGCGCGGATCGTTCGACGTGCCGCTGCTGCTCGGCAGCTGCGCCCCCGACTCGGTGCTCGGGTTCGGCGGCCGGCTCGCCGCGGGAGACACGGTGCCCGTGCGTCGCGCGACCCCGCCGATCGTCAACGACCACTTCCGCGCCGAGCTGTACCGGCTCGCCGTGCCGGAGACCGCGATGGACTTCGTGGTCGACGTCACCGACGGCCCCGACATCGCCGACTTCGGCGACACCGCGGCGCGCCTGTTCGACGCGCCGTACCTCGTCACGCCGACCAGCAACCACATCGGGCTGCGCATGACCGGGCCGCTGCCGGAGCGCCTCGCGACCGGCGAGGTGCTCTCGCGCGGGGTGCCGGTCGGTGCGGTCGAGGTGCCGCCGGGGGATGAGCTGCTCGTGCTGCACCGAGGGCGGGGCGTCACCGCCGGCTATCCGGTGCTCGCCGTCGTCGCCTCGTACTCCCTCGACGTGCTCGCCCAGGTGCGGCCGGGCCAGCGGCTGCGCTTCCGCCGGGTGGCCGCCGAGGCCGCGGCATCCCGCGCCCGCATCGAACGGGCCGAGCTCGACTCCCTGCGCCACCGCGTCGACGCCGTATTCGCGGCCCTCGACGCGCTCTTCGTCTCGAACCACGGAAGGACCCTGCTATGACTTTCTCCGACTACCGGGTGGCCGTCGTCACCGGCGCCACCAGCGGCGTCGGCCGCGGCGCCGTCGACCTCTTCCTCGCGAAGGGGCTCACGGTGCACGCGATCGCCCGCGACGAGTCGCGGCTGGCCGCGCTCGCCGAGAAGGGCGTGATCACCCACGCGCTCGACGTCAGGGACACCGACGCCCTGACCCGCGCCCTCGAGGGCGTCGACGCGGACATCGTGCTCAACAGCGCGGGCGTCAGCCGGGCCGGCAACATCCTCGACTCCTCGGCGGAGGACCTCGACGACCTCATTGAGGTCAACCTCGGAGCGGTCATGCACGTGCTGCGCCTGCTCTACCCCGGCATGGTCGAGCGCGACCGCGGTCACGTGATCAACATCTCGTCGATCGCCGGGCACTACAACTTCTTCGGCCACACGGCCTATCACGCGACCAAGGCGGCCGTGCACCAGCTCTCGCGCCAGCTGCGCAACGACGCGCTCGGCAAGAGGGTGCGCGTCACCGAGCTCAGCCCCGGACGCATCGAGACCGAGATCTTCTCGCGCAACCTGGGCGGGACGCCGGAGACGGATGCCGCGGCCTGGGCCGAGTTCTACGAGGGCTTCGAGTCGCTCACCGTCGACGACCTGCTCGCCGCGATCGAGTACGCGGTGGACGCCCCGGTGCACGTCAACGTCGGGCTCATCGAGCTCATGCCCACCTTCCAGGTACCAGGGGGGCTCACCTTCGACCGCCGCCAGGAGAGCCGCACGCAGGACGCTCTCCTGCAGAACGCAGAGTAAGGACACGTCATGGTTCACGTCACCACGAAGATCGAACGGGCGGACGCCGCCGACATCGCGCGCGTCGGAGAGTTCACCTCCGCCACCATCCACGAGGCGCAGGGGCGCCGCGGCGCGCTGAACTCGAACATCAAGCCCATCGACCGAGACACCTCGTTCGTCGGCTCGGCGTTCACGGTCGTGTGCGCGCCGCGCGACAACCTCATGCTGCAGGTCGCGATCCACTACGCCCAGCCCGGCGACGTGCTCATCGTGTCGGCGGGGGAGTTCGCCGAGGCGGGCATGTTCGGCGACGTGCTCGGCAACGCGTGCAAGGCGAAGGGGATCGCGGCGCTGGTGACGGATGCCGGGGTCCGTGACACCCAGGAGCTCCGTGCCCTCGGCCTGCCGGTGTTCTCCGGCAGCGTGTCGATCAAGGGCACGGTGAAGGAGACCCTGGGGGCGCTGAACCAGCCGGTGGTGTTCGCCGGCGAGCTGATCCGTCCCGGCGACATCGTCAAGGGCGACGCCGACGGCGTCGTGGTGGTGCGGCGCGAAGAGGCGCGCGAGGCCGCCGAGCTGTCGGCCGCCCGCGACGCCCACGAAGCCGAGCTCATCGAGAAGTACTGGGCCGGCGGCACGACGATCGAGCTGTGCAACCTCACCGAGGTGCTGAAGGCCAAGGGGCTGACGACCGACATCGAGGACGAGTCGTGAGCGAGAGCCTCGCCTCGTCGTTCTCTCCCGCCGCGCGGCTCGGACGCATCAAGCCCTCGCCGAGCACGGCCGCCGCGGCGCGCGTGCGCGAGCTGAAGGCGCAGGGTCGGCGGATCCTCGACCTCACCGTCGGCGAGCCCGACTTCGACACCCCCGAGCACATCAAGCGGGCCGCGATCGCTGCGATCGAGGCGGGGGAGACGAAGTACACCCCCGTGAACGGCACCCCCCGCCTGCGCGAGGCGATCAGAGGCTCCCTGCGCCGCACGCACGGCATCGAGTACGCCGACGCCGAGCTCACGGTGGGCGGAGGCGGCAAGCAGGTGATCTTCCTCGCGCTGATGGCGACCGTCGACGAGGGGGACGAGGTGCTCATCCCCGCGCCGTACTGGGTGTCGTACCCCGACATGGTGCGCGCGAACGACGGCACCCCCGTGATCGTCCCGACGTCTGCGGACACCGGCTACAAGCTCACGGCCGCCGCGCTCGAGGCAGCGATCGGCGAGCGCACGACGTGGCTGATCCTGAACAGCCCGGGCAACCCCAGCGGCGCGATCCACAGCCGCGAGGAGCTCGCCGCGCTCGCCGAGGTGCTGCGCCGGCATCCGCATGTCTCCGTGCTCTCCGACGAGATCTACAGCGAGATCTCGTTCACGGGCGAGCCGGCGCCCAGCCTGGCCGCCGTCGCCCCTGACCTGCGGCACCGCGTGCTCGTGGTCTCGGGCGTCTCCAAGTCCTACGCGATGACGGGGTGGCGTCTCGGCTACGCGGCGGGCGACCCGGCGCTGATCGGGGCGATCAACACCCTGCAGTCGCAGACCTCGTCGTGCCCCTCGTCGATCAGCCAGGCGGCCGCGGCGGCCGCACTGGAGGGACCGCAGGACTTCATCGCCGAGACGGTGCCGGTGTACGCCGAACGGCGCGACGCCGCGGTGGCCGGCATCCGGGCGATCGACGGGCTGAGCCCGCTCGTCCCGGACGGCGCGTTCTACCTCTACGTCGACTGCTCGGGCCTGATCGGGAGGACGACCCCCGAGGGCGCGGTCCTCGCCGACGACCAGGACGTCACCCTGTACCTGCTCGATCAGGCCGGCGTCGCCGTGATCCAGGGATCCGCGTACGGGCAGTCGCCGTTCTTCCGGATCTCCTTCGCCACCGATCTCGGCACGATCACCGAGGCGGTCGCGGCGATCGGGAAGGCCGTGACCGCCCTGCGGTGACCGTCCCATCCCGCTCCACGGCTCGCGAGACTTCACAGATGTCATCTTTTCAGCCCGAAAACGTGACATTTGCGAAGTCTCGCGAGCGGGGCGGGGCGGGGCGGGGCGGGGCGGGGCGGGGCTACTCGGGACGGCGGAGCTCGGCCTCCAGGCGCTCCGCCTCGTCGCCGCCGATCGCCTCGCCGCGGGCGACGAGTCCGGCCTGATCCGACAGCGGGATCTGCTTGAGGAACAGGGAGAGCACGAGGGCCAGCGCGACGAACGGGATGAGGTACCAGAACACCGGGGCGAGGGCGTCGGCGTAGGCGGTGACGATGCCGTCGCGCACCTCGTCGGGCAGCGTGCTCAGCGTGGCGGGGTCGATCGTCGATGCGGCCTCGGATGCGGCATCCGGCGATGCCCCGGCCCCCGCGAAGACGCCGAGCAGGTTCTCGGTGAGCCGGGTGGTGAAGATCGTGCCGAACACGGCCGTGCCGAGCGACGCCCCGACCTCGCGGAAGTAGTTGTTCGTGCTGGTGGCCGTGCCGATCTCGTCGGCGGGCACCGCGTTCTGCACCACGAGCACCACGACCTGCATGATGAGGCCGAGACCGGCGCCGAAGACGAACAGGAACACGCAGATCAGCCAGATCGGGGTGGTCGCCGACAGCGTGGTGAACGCGATCATCGCGGCGCCGGTGATGATCGTGCCGAGGATCGGGTAGACCTTGTACCTGCCGGTCTTCGAGATCGCGATGCCCGAGAAGATCGAGGTGCCCATCAGGCCCACCATCATCGGGATCATCAGCAGGCCGGATGCCGCGGCCGAGGTGCCGGACGACATCTGCAGGAACGTCGGCACGAATCCGATCGCCGCGAACATGCCGATGCCCAGCACGAGGCCGATGGCGGTGGCGTTGATGAAGATCGGGTTGCGGAACAGGCTCAGCGGGATGATCGGGTCCTGCACCCGCGACTCCGTGATCACGAACGCGGTCGCGGCGGTGACGAGGCCGGCTCCCCACGCCCAGGTGGCGAGCGAGTCCCAGCCGAACTCGGCGTCGCCGCCGAAGTCGGTGAAGAAGATCAGGCAGGTCGTGGCGATCGAGAGGAAGACCACGCCGAGCACGTCGATCGGCTTCTCGGCCTTCTTGCTCGGCAGCTTCAGGGCGACGAGGGCGATGACGAACGCCGCGATGCCGACCGGGATGTTGATGTAGAACGCCCACTGCCAGGTCAGGTGGTCGACGAAGTAGCCGCCGAGCAGGGGGCCGGCGACGGCGCTCAGCCCGAACACGGCGCCCAGCGGGCCCATGTACTTGCCGCGCTCGTTGGCGGGAACGATGTCGGCGATGATCGCCTGCGAGAGGATCATCAGTCCGCCGCCGCCCAGGCCCTGCAGGGCGCGGAAGACGACGAACGTCCAGAAGTCGCCGGCGAAGGCGCAGCCGACGGACGCGAGCGTGAACAGCGCGATCGCGATGAGGAACAGGTTCCGCCGCCCGAGGACGTCGCCGAACTTGCCGTAGATCGGCATGACGATCGTGGTCGCGAGCAGATAGGCGGTGGTGATCCACACCTGGTGGTCCACGCCGCCGAGCTGGCCGACGATGGTCGGCATCGCGGTGGAGACGATGGTCTGGTCGAGGCTGGAGAGCAGCATGCCCGCGATGAGGGCGCTGAAGATGATCCAGATGCGGCGCTTGGTGAGCAGGAAGGGCGCATCCCGGGTGGCTGTGGCGGACATTCAGTCGGCTTTCTGTGACGGTGCGTAGACGGAGCGGGTGATCTCGAGGCGTCGGGTCACGAGATCGCGGAAGGACTCGGGGGAGTGGTGGTGCAGCAGCTGCTCCATCGACAGGCGCACGAGCGCGCCCACCGCGTGCACGAGGACCTCGGCGCGCAGCGCCGCATCGGGTGCGTCGCCGATCCGCTGCGCGACGAGGCCCATGTCGCGTCGCTCGTTGCGGCCGATCTGCTCGAACAGCGTCTTGAGCAGACGGGGCTCCTGGTCGATCACGGCGAAGGTCGCCGCGGCGTCGTCGAGCGGATCGAAGAGCTCGAAACGACGGATGCTGAGCTCCACGAAGTCGTCGAGGAGCTGGCCGCGGGCGGCGAGGAACTCCTGCTCGAGTGCTTCCTGGCGCGCGTCGACGGCGGTGAAGCCGAAGACCGCGTTCTCCTTGCTCTCGAAGTAGTTGAAGAACGTGCGCCGGGAGACGCCCACCTCGGCGCAGAGCTCTTCGACGGTGAAACCGGCGAACCCGCGCTGGGCCGTGAGCCGGCGCGCTGCGTCGGCGAGTGCGCGGGCGGTCTCCCGCTTGCGCTGCTCTCTCAGGGATTCTGCACTGTTCTCCATAGAGTGCAATTATGCACTATGTGGAAAAGAGTGCACTGAGAGTCAGAGGGCGGCGATGGCCGTGATCTCCACTTTCATGGCGGGGCGTGCGAGCGCGGCCACCGCCACCGCGGCGCGCACGGGGTACGGCTGCGGGACGTGCCGCTCGTAGGCGGCGTTGAACGCGGCGCGATCCTCGATGTCGGTGAGGTAGATGGTCAGGTGGGCGATCTTCGCCATCGACGAACCGACCGCCTCGAGCGCGACGGCGGTGTTGCGCAGCACGAGATCGCACTGCGCCTCGATGTCGGCCGGGAGTTCGCCATCGTCGTCGAGCGGGATCTGGGTCGTGAACACCAGAGTTCCCACGACCGTGCATTCGGCGGAGAGACCCGCCGAATGCACGGGGTGATGGATCACGTCCGTCACGATGCCACGCGATTGCGCAGGGCGTGCTCGAGGTCGGTGTCGTCGTCCATCTGCTTGACGATGCGCCCGGCCTCATCGACATCTCGGTAGCCCGCGTGCGCGCGGCTCTGCGCCGTGTCCTCCGCGAGCGCGTCGTTCGAGCGCACGTAGAGTGCGAACCACAGCTCGGGGTCGGCGGCGAGTCCGACGCGCTGCGCGTGGTCGATCGCGGCGCGCACGCGCTCGGCGCGCGGAGCGGATGCCGCGGCCTCGGTGCCGAGCCGGACGATCGCGCCGCCGTCTCCGGGCGTCAGCTCGATCGACTCGAGCCCGGGCGTGAGCGCGATGGCCTCGAGCCACTCCGGTCGCCGCACTCCGGTGACCGACACCGTGGCCCCGGCGGGGAGTTCCAGCAGGAGGTCGCGCAGGGCGGGTGCGAGATAGATGCTCAGCACGTCATCGGCGATCAGCTGCACGCCGGCCGAGGTCTCCCGCACCTCTGCGCGCGGCGAGGCGGTCGGCCGGATCAGATCGGCGTCATCATGCACGGCGCGGAGCAGTCCGAGGCCCAGCACCTCGGCGGCGACCGCCACGTCCCGGGCGCCGGGCACGAGCCCCGGATGCGCGCCGGCGGCGACGAACAGGCGCTCCACGATCAGGCGGCACTCCCGCAGCGACATCGCAGAGAGATCGGTGGGAGGGGTGAGTTTCGAGTCGCTCAATTGTCTGCCTTCGGGTCGGTGGGGAAGGAGTAGTCCGCGCCGATCCCGGCGGCGATGTCGGCGGGGGTCGGCGCGCCATGGAACATCACGCCGACGACGCCGGTGGGGCCGTCTTCCTTGGTCTTGTCCAGGCCGTACACGGCGCTGTTGAAGAACCGGATGATCCGCGACGGATTGAACTCCGGGTCGCGCTGGTCGGCGTGGATGGTGTGGAACGAGCGATCGCGCAGCCGGACGATCCGCTCGACGAAGCCGCGCTGTTCCGGCTCGGCACGCAGGAGCGCGCCGACGGTCGAGTCGTCGGCCCGACCGGCCAGGGCGGCACGCAGGTCTGCGACGGCGCGCGGGATGTCGAGCGTCATGTCCTCGAAGCGCTCCGGCAGCTCGCCCAGGGGCCCGCGCCGCGGCTCCTCGGCGTTCGCCGACTTGTACCAGGCCATCTCGGCCGGGGTCGGTGCCGGGGTGAGGGGAGCGGGCGCCCAGGCGTACGCGTCGTCGAGCAGACGGCGGAGCTCATCGATGCGCATCGTCGGAGCAACGGATGCCGCGGGCTCGGCCGCGAGCGCATCGCCGGTCTGGTCGGGCGAGACCGAGTCGATGACGATGCCGGCGAGGATCTCGCAGGCCTCGACGCCGACGTTCGCCTCGGCGAACCGCAGCAGCACGTCGACCTCGGCGCTTGCCGGCAGGGCGGAGAGCTCGTCGGAGAGCAGCTCGAGGTCGGCCGCGACGACAGGGCCGGAGGACTGGAAGCTGTACCGCATCCGATCCTGACGGCGTGAGCGGGCTGCGCGTCGCAGCCGGTCTCCGATCTGCTCGCCGACCTCGGAGAGGAGAAGTGCGCGACCGGCCGCCAGCGCCTCCTCGCGCACCGTGATCCAGTGGTCCATCCAGTCGGGGTGGTTCTTGGCGAACATCACCAGGCCGAGGCCGGAGGCGTTGCCGAGCCCCAGGAACCGGCGGTAGTCGTCGCTGAGAGCGACGGCGGAAGGGCTCGTGAGCTTCGCGATGTGCTCGACGAGGTCGAGGCTGAACTCGCGCATGAGGTACGAGGTGAGCATCTGCGCGTGATACGGAGCGCCGAGCGGGTGGTCGTCTTCGTAGGCCGCGAAGGTCCGGGTGCCGAACGTGCCGTTCCCGTCGAGGCCGGTGTTGCGCATGAGGTAGCAGACCGAGCCGAGCACCTCGGGATCGGGCTGAAGGCCCTCGGCGAGTCGTCCGACCGTGTAGTCGAAGGCGCGCATGCTGCGGTTCGCGCGGCACCACACGAGGGTGCCGTCGCTGGCCCGGCCGCCGTAGAGCTTCGGCAGCTCCCTCTTGGTCGTCTCGATGCGCTCGTCGTCGGCTGATCCCTCCAGCAGCGCCCCCATCATGTCCCAGTGCCTGCCGATGATGCGATCGGTGCGCTCGACCGTGCGGTCGGCGGCCGCGGAGAAGATCACGAACTCGAAGGACCACCGCTCGTCGACGGCGATGTGGTACCTCGCGGTGCCGTTGCCCTCGCCGTCGATTGCGAACTCGGGGCGGGTGATCGTCCAGCGCTCGGCAGTCATCTTGGCGATGAGCGAACGACTCGTGCTGAACCGCGTGGGCTGCATGGCTCCCATTCGAACCGGGGACATCACGATGTCGGGCGCGCGTAGCTTCACGGGGCCACCTCCTCACGTCTGCTATGTGCAGACAACGTTTGCGAGTAACAGACGACAAGGTAAGGGTCTCGAGGCGGTCTGCGCAAGTGCTTCCTTGATATTCCGGGCTGTAACAAGGAATTAACACGAAGATGTGGCCGATCTGACGTTTGCCTATTGCGCATGCTGTTTGCCGGACGTATGGTCGTTCACCAAATGATGTCAACGACTGATGTACACGAAGAGGCTGAGCGCAGCGGATCCCGCACCCTCAGCTCCGCCACCCGCGCGTTCGCCCTGATCGATGCGATCGCAGCTTCGGGGCGCGCCGTCCGTCCGCCGGCCCTGGCGGCCGAGCTCGGCTGGTCCCGAGCGACCCTGCACCAGCACCTGGTGACCGCGGTAGGCGCCGGCTGGCTCGAGCAGACCGAGTCCGGCGCCTACCGCCTCACCATGCGCGTGGCCAGCATCGGGCGCGCCGCGATGGATCAGGCGGGCCTCGGTCGCCGCGTGCTCCCGATGATGCGCGAGCTCAGCGACGAACTCCGCGAGGCGACCTTCCTCGCGGTGCTGTCGGGTGACAGCGCCGACATCACGGAGCGCGTCGAACCCCGGCGTCTGATCCGTGCCGACTTCAACGGCGAGTCGCGGTGGCCGCTCAACATCAGCGCCTCGGGCAAGGTCTTCTGCGCCTTCATGGACGCCGCAGCCTTCGCGGATCTCGAGGCGCGCGGCATCCCGCTTCCCTCGTCTTCGGAGATCGCGCGAGTCCGCGTGAACGGCTACGCGGTGTCCACGACATCCGATGATGACGACGAGACGATCGCGATCGCCGTCGCCATCACCGACGATCGCGGCGAATGCCTGGCGGCTCTCGGCGTGCTCGCGCCTGCTGAGCGCGTGGACGCGGAGAACGTCGCCGCCGCCCTGCGCGCGACGGCTGAGCGCATCCACCGCACCCTGCACGGAGCACGCCCATGAGCGCCTTCACCTCGATCGACGGACTGCAGAGCGGCAGCTATGGGCGCGAGCAGCTCCAGGCGCTCGTCGACGGACGGCTCGCGGCGGTGACGGTCACGCTCGGCTTCTGGGACACCACTATCGAGGGGCTCGAATCCATCGCCCGCTACCGCGACCTGGCCAGGGACAACGCCGACCTCGTCGAGATCGCCACCACGGTCGCCGATATCGAGCGCATCGCGGCCTCGGGGCGCACAGCCCTGATCCTCGGCTTCCAGAACACCTCGGCGCTGGGCGGCAGCATCCGCTTCGTCGAGCTGCTCGCCTCGCTCGGGGTGCGCAACATGCAGCTCACCTACAACATCCAGAACGATGTCGGATCGAGCTGCTATGAGCCGCACGACGGCGGTCTCACGCGCTTCGGCCGAGAGGTCATCGGCGAGATGAACCGCTATCGGATGCTGGTCGACCTCTCGCACGTGGGTCCCCAGACGTGTCTGGACGCGGTGGACGCCTCGGCCGACCCGGTCGCGGTCACCCACGCGAACCTGCGCGATCTCGTGCCGCACGCACGCAGCATCACGACGGAACTCGCCCGCAAGGTCGCCGAGCGCGGCGGTGTCGTCGGCTGCGTGCTCTACCCGAATCTGGCAGGCGACTACGCTGCGACGCTCTCATCGTGGTGCGACCTCGTGCTCCGCACCGCAGACATCGTCGGCATCGAGCACGTCGGGATCGGCTCGGATCTCGGCGGTACGACCGACGTGGCCAGCCTGACCTGGATGCGTGAGGGACGGTGGACCCGCATGCCGAACTTCGGCGCAGCCACCGCCGCCGCCCCCGGAGACGACGACCCCGAATGGTTCCCGTCGATGGCGGCCTTCCCCCGCATCGCGCAGGAGCTCTCCTCTCGTGGACTGTCGGATGACGAGGTCCACTCCATCACCGGCGGCAACTGGATGTCGCTCTATCGGAAGGTGATGCCATGACATCTCCGACTCGCACCACGCCGATCCGCACGGCCGACGGAGTGCTCCGCCGCGTCGTGCCGGCCCGGCATCCGTGGCGCACCGTGTTCAGCATCGTCATCGTGCTCTTCGCCCTGCTCGCGGTCGGCGTGCTGATCACGAACCCGAACTTCGAATGGTCCGTCGTCGCGAAGTACGTGCTGGCGCCGCAGATCGTGTCCGGCGTCGGACTGGCGATCATGCTCACGGTCGTGGCGATGGTGCTCGGCACCGCGCTCGGAACCGTCGTCGCGATCATGCGGATCTCGGCCAACCCCGTGATCGCCGCCGCCGCATGGGTGTACGTGTGGTTCTTCCGCGGCACTCCGCTGCTCGTGCAGCTGGTGTTCTGGTACAACCTGGCGATCCTGTTCCCGAAGTTCTCACTCGGCTCGCTCACTCTCGACGCGAACGAGCTGATCACCCCGATCGTCGCCAGCATTCTCGGGCTCACCCTGAACCAGGGCGCGTACATGGCCGAGATCGTCCGCGCCGGCATCGTGTCGGTCGACCCGGGCCAGGTCGAGGCGGCCAAGGCGCTCGGCATGCGGGGGAGCAAGGTGATGCGACGCATCGTGCTGCCGCAGGCTCTGCGAGTGATCATCCCGCCGGCCGGCAACGAGACGATCACCATGCTCAAGAGCACGTCTCTGGTCAGCGTCGTCGCCGTCGCCGATCTGATGTACCAGGTCAACGTCATCTCGGCGCAGACCTTCCAGACGATCCCGATCCTGATCGTGGCGACCCTCTGGTACCTCGCGATCACCTCGGTGATGTCGGTCGGCCAGGCCTGGCTCGAGCGCCACTTCAGCGCTCGCCCGACCGCGCGGAACAGCGGTCTGCGCCGCATGGTGCGCGGCACCGCGACGCCGCGCGACGCCGAGGCGCCCGCCGCGGCGACCGCCGCAGTCGAGATCGTGACCGAAGAAGCACGTGAAGGAGGAGACGGACGATGAGCGTCATCACTGCCAGCGCCGAGGTCGAATTGCGGGGCGTGCACAAGAGCTTCGGGCACACCGCCGTGCTCTCGGGCATCGACCTCACGATCAAGCCGCAGGAGGTGGTCTGCGTGATCGGCCCCTCCGGCTCCGGCAAGTCGACCATGCTGCGGTGCATCAACCACCTCGAGCAGATCGATGCCGGCGAGATCCGCATCGACGGCGAGCTGATCGGCTACCGTGCGGTCGGCGACCGGCTGCAGGGTCTCAGCGAGTCTGACATCGCCGCGCAGCGCGTCGCGATCGGCATGGTCTTCCAGCGCTTCAACCTGTTCGCGCACAAGACGGCTCTCGGCAACGTCATGGAGGCGCCGGTGCAGGTGCTCGGGCGGGACAGGGCGCAGGTGCGCGCCGAGGCGATCGAGCTGCTCGAGCGCGTCGGGCTCTCCGGCCGCATCGACCACTACCCGCATCAGCTCTCCGGCGGGCAGCAGCAGCGCGTCGCGATCGCCCGGGCTCTCGCGATGAAGCCCCGCGTGATGCTCTTCGACGAGCCGACCTCGGCGCTCGACCCCGAGCTCGTCGGCGAGGTGCTCGAGGTCATGAAGGAACTGGCCGCCAGCGGAATGACGATGATCGTGGTCACCCACGAGATCGCGTTCGCCAAGGAGGTCGCCGACATCGTCGTCTTCATGGACGGCGGGGTCATCGTCGAGCAGGGACCCCCTGAGGCCGTGCTCGTCCATCCGCAGCATGAGCGCACCCGAGCGTTCCTGCGGCGCGTGCTCTGAAGCACGCACTGCGCCGGGGCGACCCGAGGTCCCGGCGCAGCAGTTCCACCCGTCAGAAGTCGTACCCACGCAGCAAAGGACACAGATCATGAGGACCAACTCCTCGCGCGTCATGACGCGCAGCTCCCGCTTCGCCGCAGCGGCTATCGCCGGCGCCGCGAGCATCGCCCTGCTCGCCGGCTGCGCCGGCAGCGCAGAACCCGAGACGACCGCCGACGCGGGCGCTGTCGATGAGGACATCCGCGCGCTCCTGCCGCAGGACGTGCTCGACGAAGGCAGCATCTCGATCGCGGTCGACTCGAACTACCCGCCCCTGGATTCCGAGGTCGACGGCGAGTTCGTGGGGGTCGAGCCGGAGCTGTGGGCGGCGGCGGGTGAGCTGATGGGCGTCGAGATCAAGGCCACGAGCGTTCAGTTCGACTCGATCATCGCGGGCCTGCAGTCGCAGCGCTACGACGCGAGCTTCGCCGGCTTCTGGATCACGGACGAGCGCGTGAAGGAGGTCGACATGGTCAGCTTCTTCCGCAGCGGCACCCAGTACCTCGTGGCGGGCGATTCCGACGTCGAGATCAACTCGCTCGAAGACCTGTGCGGGCTCACCGTGGCCCTGCAGTCGGGCTCGTACGAGATGACATACGCCGAGGAGGCGCACGCGGACTGCGTGGCCGCCGGCAAGGAGGACGTCACGATCCAGGGGTACAAGACCCAGGACCAGGCGAACCTCGCCGTGCAGTCGGGTCGAGCCGACGGCACAGCCATGGGTGCTGAAGTCGCAGGCCACATCGCGCAGATCTCGAACGGCCAGCTCAAGACTGCGGGCGAGGTCTTCCACGAGACGCAGGGCGGCATCGCGCTGCCGCAGGGCAGCGAGCTCTCGGCCGCGTTCCAGGCGGCGTTCACCGAGCTGATCGCCAACGGCCGTTATGCCGAGATCTTCGAGGAGTGGGGCATCTCCTCCGCCGAGATCGACGCCTCGGAGATCTTCACCGCCGGAGGCTGATCCGCGCCCGTTCGCCGAAGACCCGCCGCATCCGGACCGGATGCGGCGGGTCTTTGCGTGGCCTGTGCTTGTCCCGTCCGTCGGCTCAGAATCCGTCTGCATGCTCAGATCGGGGATCTGAGCATGCAGACGGAAATCGAGCATGCAGACGGGACCGAGGGCGGGGACGGATGCCGGAGAGAACGGACCCGGATGCAGACGGGACGGCTCAGGCCGCGGCGCGCAGCCCCTCGACCAGGGGAGTCGTGGGGCGGCCGATGAGGCGCGCGAGCGTGCCGTCGGTGTCGGCGAGGGCGCCGTCGCGGATGCCGGCGTCCAGCGAGGCCACGAACCCGGCGGTGCCCTCGTCGAGGCCGTGTGCGCGCAGAGCGGCGACCTGCTCGTCGAAGGTCACGGGCGCGTAGGTCACCTCGCGGCCGAGGATGTCGGAGAACGCCGCGGCGAGGTCCGTGTACGTCCATGCGACGTCGCCGCCGAGCTCGTACACCTCGCCGATGTGCCCGTCCTCGAGGAGCACGACGGCTGCGGCATCCGCGAAGTCCTTGCGGCTGGCCGAGGCGACCCGGCCATCGCCGACGCCGGCCGACAGCACGCCGGTCTCGGCGGCGGTGGCGAGGTCGCGCACGTAGTTCTCGGTGTACCAGTTGTTGCGCAGGATCACGGCGGGCAGGCCGGACGCCGCGATGGCCTCCTCGGTGGCCTTGTGCTCGGGGGCGAGCACGAGGTCGCTCGTCGTCGCCTTCGGGGCGCTCGTGTATACGAGCTTCCGCACCCCGGCGGCCGCTGCGGCGTCGATGACCGCCTTGTGCTGCGCGAAGCGCTTGCCCACCTCCGAGCTCGACACCAGGACGACGGAGTCGACGCCGTCGAAGGCGGCGGCGATGGTCTCGGGCTCGTCGTAGTCGAGGCGCACGGCGCGCACGCCGAGATCGGCGGCCTTGGACACGTCGCGCGCTCCGGCGACGATCTGCTCGGCGGATGTGCCGCGCTCGAGCAGGCTCTCGACGATGAGGCGGCCGAGCTGGCCGGTGGCTCCGGTGACGAGGATGGTCATGGGGTGTCCTTTCGTTGGTGACATCACCGACAACCCCGCCGGCCGTGCAGAACATTCCGATCCGGGGGTACCCACTTTGAAGTAAGGTACCTACATGACGGTGAGTTATACGGAGATTAAGGCGTCCAAGCCGATGGTCTTCGACCCGGGATGCTCGTCGCGCGTCATCCTCGACCACATCATGAGCAAGTGGGGAGTGCTCGTGCTCTCCGCGCTGTCCGAGGGGACCCGGCGCTGGGGCGAGCTGCGCCGCGAGGTCGAGGGCATCAGCGAGAAGATGCTCGCGACGACCCTGCGGACCCTCGTCGACGACGGCATCGTGCATCGCGAATCGTTCCCCACGGTCCCGCCGCACGTCGAGTACAGCCTGACGCCGCTGGGTCGCGACCTGATGGAGCGGATGCTCCCGCTCGTCGCCTGGGTCGCAGATCACTCGGATCGGATGCTGGGGCGCGAGTAGTCCACTGATTCAGTTGCGAGTGCCCGCTGTCGCATTCGGAATCCATTGTTCGCATAGACCATTGACCCGAAAACAGTAGCTGCTCTACTATCTGAGCATGTCAACGACGCCAATCCATCTCGAGCACCCTGACGGCAAGGGGCTGGCGGCAGGCACACTGGGGCTCTGGGGATCGACCGTCATCGGACTGGCCTCGACCGCCCCCGTGTACTCGCTGGTCGCGTCCCTCGGCTGGGTCGTCATCGCGGTCGGCGCGCAGGCGCCCATCGCGTTCGTCCTCGCGTTCGTGCCGATGCTGCTGATCGCGTTCGCGTACCGCGAGCTGAACAACGCCGTGCCCGACTGCGGCACCACCTTCACCTGGGGCACCAAGGCCTTCGGCCCGTGGGTCGGCTGGATGGGCGGCTGGGGGGTCGCCGTCGCCGGCATGGTCGTGCTCGCCAACCTCGCGCAGATCGCGTCGGTGTACTTCTGGTCGCTGATCGGCTTCGACCTCGAGAACAACGACTGGCGCATCATCCTCGTCGCGGTGTTCTTCATCGCCGCGATGACCTGGGTCAGCTGGCGCGGCGTCGAGATCGGCGAGCGCATCCAGAACATCCTGCTCGGCATCCAGTACCTCGCCCTCGTCGTGTTCATCGTGGCCGTCTTCTGGCAGATCGTCAGCGGAAACGCCCCCGACGCGATCGACTTCTCGTGGGAGTGGCTGAACCCGTTCGGCTTCACGGACTGGTCGGGGTTCACCGAGGCGATCCTGCTCGCCCTGTTCATCTACTGGGGCTGGGACACCTGCCTCGCCCTCAACGAGGAGACGAAGGACCCCAAGCGCATCCCCGGGCGCGCGGCGGTGCTGACCTGCGTCATCCTGCTGTTCACCTACGTCTCGGTCACGATCGCCGCGATGATGTACGCCGGACTCGGCGAGACCGGGACTGGCCTGGGCAACGAGGAGCACGCCGACGACTTCTTCCTCGCTATCAAGGACGGGCTCCTCGGTCCGTTCGGCTGGGTGCTCGTCGTCGCCGTGATCATCTCGGCGGTGTCGTCGACGCAGACCACGATCCTGCCCACGGCCCGCGGCACTCTCGCGATGGGCGTGTACCGGGCGCTGCCGGCGAAGTTCAAGGACGTGCACCCGCTCTACAAGACGCCCTCGTTCTCGACGATCGTGATGGGCGTCGTCGCGGTCGCGTACTACGTGGGCATGACGCTGGTCAGCGACAACATCCTGCAGGACTCGATCCTCTCGCTCGGCCTCGCGATCGCGTTCTACTACGCCATCACCGGCTTCGCGTGCGTCTGGTACTTCCGCAAGGACCTCACGCGATCGGCCCGCGACCTGTTCTTCAAGGGCATCTTCCCGCTGCTGGGCGGACTGCTGCTCACCGCGGCGTTCGTGCAGTCCGCGATCGACATGTGGGACGTCGACTACGGCTACACCGTGCTGTTCGGCATCGGCGGCACCTTCGTCGTCGGCGTCGGCTCGCTCGCGATCGGACTGGTGCTGATGTTCCTCTGGTTCCTGTTCCCGCGCTCGAAGCGGTTCTTCCGCGGAGAGAGCCTCAACATGGACACCGAGGTGATGGTGCCCGACGAGCCCGGCGACTTCATCCGGTCGATCGACGGGGGCATCTGATGGCGATCGCCACCGCCGATCTGTACGACGAGCTCGAAGAGGGCATCCAGTCGCTGCCGCTGCAACTGCGCTCCTTCGGGCGGCGCCGCGCCTTCGACGGGAAGATCCGCACGGTGCGCTGCCACGAGGACAACGCGCTGCTGAAGTCGGTGCTGTCGACGCCCGGAGAGGGAGCCGTGCTGGTCGTCGACGGCGGAGGCTCGCTGAACCGCGCGCTAATGGGCGACATGATCGCAGCGCTCGCCGTGGAGAACGGCTGGGTCGGCGTGGTCATTAACGGGGCGATCCGCGACAGCGTCGCGATCGACGGGCTCGATCTGGGCGTGAAGGCGCTCGGCACCAACCCGCGCAAGAGCACCAAGCTCTCCACGGGAGAGGCCGACGTCACGCTGTCGTTCGGCGGTGTCGACTTCGCGGTGGGAGCGCACCTGTACAGCGACGAGGACGGCATCCTGGTCGAGCGGCTGTCCTAATCTGGATCCGTGCGCATCCGGCTCGACATCGCTTACGACGGCACCCATTTCCGCGGATGGGCCAAGCAGCCGGGGCTGCGCACGGTGCAGGGCACGCTCGAAGAGGCGCTCGCCCGCATCGTCGGGTCAGAGGTGCAGTTCGTGGTCGCGGGACGGACGGATGCCGGAGTCCATGCGTCCGGCCAGGTCGCCCACGTCGACCTCAGCGACGAGCAGTGGGAGCGGGGTCGTGCGCGGCACGGGCGCGCCGCGCACGACCCCGCGGGGTCGCTCGCCGGGCGGATGCGCGGGGTGCTCGGCGCCTATCCGGATGCGACGGTGACGCGCTCCCTCGTGGCGCCCGAGGGGTTCGACGCCCGCTTCTCGGCGGTGTGGCGCCGCTACCGCTACCGGCTCTCCGACGAGGTGTCGGGATACGACCCGCTGCGGCGCGCGAACACGACCGCTCATCGCGGTCCGCTCGACGTGGAGGCGATGGATGCCGCCGCGCAGACCCTCATCGGGCTGCACGACTTCGCGGCGTACTGCAAGCCGCGGGAAGAGGCGACGACCATCCGCACGCTGCTCGAGTACCGCTGGTCGCGCGACGCCGACGGAGTGCTCGTCGCCGAGCTCAAGGCCGACGCCTTCTGCCACAGCATGGTGCGGGCGCTCGTCGGCGCGTGCGCCGCGGTGGGGGAGGGCCGCCTCGACGTCGGCGACGTGGCGAAGCTGCGCGACGCCCTGGTGCGCACGAGCGAGTTCAAGGTGCTCGCGGCGCGCGGGCTGACGCTCACCGAGGTCGGATACCCCGCCGACGAGCTGCTGTCGGCGCGTGCCGAGCAGACGCGGTCCCGGCGGTCGATCGACTGAGGGCTGTGGGGCGAGCGCGGCGGTAGGGCGTGGGACATGGGCGCGGTGAGAACGCTCGGTGTGGGCGAGCAGGTTTGTGTGATTCATCGCCGTCGCACAGCGTCCGCGAGTAGCGTGAGAGTGTCATGAAGGTCATCTCGTACAACCTGCAGAAGCACCGCGCGGCGGGTGAGCTCGTGGAGCTCGCGAGCGTGCACGATCCCGACATCCTGTGTCTGCAGGAGTGCGACGTGCAGGACCTCCCCGAGCAGGTCGGCGACCTCGTCCTCGCCGACGCCACGCAGGGGAACCGCCTGGGCCTGGCGCTGTTCTACCGCGCCAGCACGTTCCGGATGCTGGCGGTCAAGACGATCGAGCTGAAGAAGTCGCTGCACGACCGCATCGCCAAGCCGGCGCACGAGCGGGTGCTCGGCGTGCGGCTGCACGACATCGATGAGGCGCGCGAGCTGATCGTGGCGTCGTTCCACGCGGCGCCCCTCACCGCCTTGAACTCGCTGCGCCGGCACCAGATCCGCGCCGCGCTCACCCAGCTGTCGACGCTCGGCCCCGGTCTGCCGCAGCTGATGGTGGGCGACTACAACTATCCGGTGTTCAAGGAGAACCTGGGCAACGCCGTGCGGGATCACGGGTACGCGCTCACGCTCAGCGATGACCACACGTACACGCGCTACCGGGTGTTCCGCGGGCATTACGACTTCGCGACCTCGACCGGATTCGAGATCGAGCGCGTGACCACTCTCCCTCAGGGTATGAGCGACCACCGGCCGATCCTGGTGACGGCGCGATTCGACTGACGGTCTCGGATGGCGGCTCGGGTTGGTCGCGTCGTCGCCCGTCGCGTCGCTGACGTGTTCCGTAGACGCGTGCCGTCGTTCAGTCGACGCGTTCCGCCGTCGAGGTGTGCGTTGTTGCCGGGCTTTCGCGCCGGGGCGGCAATAGTGCGCAGGTCGAGAGTGCGGGGTGCGGGTTTCGGCGGGGCCCGCCGGCGTAACACGGCCTATGTGAACCGCACCTGCCCTTCCCAGCCGTGACGCCGCAGCGCAGCTCCCACGATCAGCACCGCCTCGTACGAGCCTCGGATATGGCTCGAGGTCACTCGCACGACATCCCATCCGGCTGCCTTGTACGCCTCGTACTTGGCGATGTCGCGTCTCCATTGCGCTCGCGAGGTCCGGTGATGATCGCCCTCGACTTCGACGATCACACGGTGGTCCGGGTACACGAACTCCGAGATCCCGATCCGGCGTCCGCGCTCATCGTTGATCTGGACATCGAGATGCGCGTCGGGCAGCCCGGCCGACGCAGCATCGATCCGGTATTCGGTCTCCAGGGGCGATGAGCTTCCGACGCGGATGTGCTCCAGGGCGGCCAGCAGTTTTGGACGGCCGGGGCGAGGTCCGGCATCCGCTGCGGCCCGCAGCTGGGCGATCGTGGCGAGGACCCGTTCCGGCTGCTGGCGGCCGCGCTCATCTCGCGGAATCTGCACCAGCGCGTCGCCGATGATGATGAGTTCACGAACCTCGAGCGTCGATGCGAGCATCGCCCAGGCCGATGCGGGACTCGCCAGCGGCATCCCTTTGAACGTCCGCACGCCCGCGAGGTGCGCCGCGATCTGACGCCCTTCGATTCCTCGCCGTTTCGGTGCGCGACGCGGGGCGAAGCATCCGATCTGCAGGAGCTCTCCCGGATCGATAGGAGCTCCATAGGCGTAAAGCGCAGTACGTCCCGCGAAGAAGGTGCCGTCTTCCATCACGGTCGCGAAGAGCCTCATGGTCTCAAGATGCGATTTCCTGCGGGCGCGTTCCTCTGCGAACGTATCCTGCTTGTCTTCCTCGGAGGCCGCATCGGTGCGTTTCACCACCCGCCTCGTGCCGCGGAACGGAGAGGTGAGATCCTTCGCTCGCAGCCGCCGCGCGGTCACGCCTTCGGCACGGGCGCTTTGCGTCGAGAACGCGTCGCCGAGGCTCTTAGGAAGCGGTCGTGGTCGGGTCATGTCGGTACTCTGCACCGCCCCGAAGATGAGCTCCGGGAATTGTGGAGAACTCGCCTGGCCAGACGTCGGTGCAGAGAGACAATCGCGAACCGATCGCGGATGGAGCGGATGCCGAAGGCCGCCACCGTGACTCGTCGGCGCAAGGGCCCGCACCGGCATGCGTGTTGTGGTCGCCTTTCTGGGGTGGGGCGGCTATAACGCGCAACTCGAGTGGCGGCAGGGAGGGGCCTGTCGGTCGGCATGTGCGTTGTGGTCGCCTTTCTGGCGCGGGGCGGCTATAACGCGCAACTCCATGCCGGTGAGCGGTGCCGGCTGGCGCGGGGCGCGGCGCCGGCGCAGGGACCCGATTGGCGTCAACACGCCCGGATGACGTAAGCTGTCTCTTTGGTACTCGACTGCCGAGTGCCGCGAACGTGAGCCCTCCACTGGCGTGTTCCCCGAAGTCCTCTCCGCAGGCCACAGGGAACCACCCCGGAGTGGGATTCACGAACCTCTCCGTTCGAACAAGAAAGCAGCACTATCGTGACGCGCACTTTCACTCCCAAGGCTGGCGAAGTCCAGCGCGACTGGGTCGTCATCGACGCCACCGACGTCGTTCTCGGCCGCCTGGCCTCGCACGCTGCAGCGCTCCTGCGCGGCAAGCACAAGCCGACCTTCTCCAACCACATCGACTCGGGTGACTTCGTCATCATCGTGAACGCCGACAAGGTCGCGCTCACGGGTCAGAAGCTCCAGAAGAAGATCGCCTACCGTCACTCGGGCTACCCGGGCGGCCTCAAGGCGACCACCTACTCCGAGCTTCTCGAGAAGAACCCGGTCCGCGCTGTGGAGAAGGCCATCCGCGGCATGCTCCCGAAGAACAGCCTCGGCCGCCAGCAGCTGGCGAAGCTGAAGGTGTACACGGGTGGCGAGCACCCGCACGCCGCTCAGCAGCCCACGCCGTACACCCTCGACCAGGTCGCGCAGTAAGCGCCGTAAAGACTTAAGGACATACTCGTGGCTGACATCCAGGACACCACCGAAAACCTCCAGAACTACTCGACCTCGACCCCCGAGGCCGCTGAGACCGAGACGGCGGCTCCGCGCCCCGTCCTGAGCGTCCCCGGCGCGGCTGTGGGCCGTCGCAAGCAGGCCATCGCCCGCGTGCGTCTCGTCCCCGGCTCGGGCACCATCACGGTCAACGGCCGTACGCTCGAGGACTACTTCCCGAACAAGCTGCACCAGCAGCTGATCAACGACCCGTTCACCGCGCTGAACCTCGTCGGCGCCTACGACGTCATCGCCCGCATCTCGGGTGGCGGCGACTCCGGCCAGGCCGGCGCGCTGCGTCTCGGCATCGCCCGTGCGCTGAACGAGATCGACGCGGAGAACAACCGTCCGACCCTGAAGAAGGCCGGCTTCCTGTCGCGCGACGCTCGCGTCAAGGAGCGCAAGAAGGCCGGTCTCAAGAAGGCCCGTAAGGCGCCTCAGTACTCCAAGCGCTAAGGTCCACCCGACCGATGCCGATCTTTGGCACGGACGGTGTGCGAGGACTTGCCAACGGCATCCTCACCGCCGATCTGGCGCTCACCCTGGCCCAGGCGACTGCTGTCGTCCTGGGCCAGGGCCGTACTGCGGAGGCTCGCAAGGCCGCGGGCAAGCGACTCACCGCAGTGGTGGCACGGGACCCCCGAGTCTCGGGTCACTTCCTGACGGCGGCTGTGGCCGCCGGTCTCGCCTCGTCCGGTGTGGACGTGCTCGAGGCCGGAGTCATCCCGACGCCCGCCCTCGCCTTCCTCGTCGCCGACCGTGACGCCGACTTCGGCGTGATGATCTCTGCGTCCCACAACCCGGCGGCCGACAACGGCATCAAGATCTTCGCCCGCGGCGGAGTGAAGCTGCCCGACATCGTCGAGCAGCGCATCGAGGCCGCGATGGCGGGGGAGAAGCTGCGTCCGACCGGCGCGGACGTCGGCCGCGTCATCCGCTTCTCCGACGCCGAGGACCGCTACGTCGTGCACCTGCTCGGCTCGCTGCCGCATCGCCTCGACGGCATCCACGTGGTGCTGGACTGCGCGCACGGCGCGGCCTCGGGGGTCTCTCCGGAGACGTTCCGGGATGCCGGCGCCGAGGTGACCGTGATCGGCGCCGACCCCGACGGCTGGAACATCAACGACGGAGTCGGCTCGACCCACCTCGACAAGCTCGCCGAGGCCGTGGTGCGCCTGGGCGCCGATGTGGGCATCGCCCACGACGGCGACGCCGACCGCTGCCTCGCGGTGGATGCCGAGGGCAAGGTCATCGACGGCGATCAGATCATGGCGATCCTCGCGGTGTCGATGAAGGAGCGCGGGCACCTGACCGACGACACGCTCGTCGCGACGGTCATGAGCAACCTCGGCCTCCACGTCGCGATGCGCGAGCACGGCATCACGGTCCGCCAGACGGCCGTCGGCGACCGCTACGTGCTCGAGGACATGAACGAGGGCGGCTACGCCCTCGGCGGCGAGCAGTCGGGCCACGTGATCATGAGCGAGTACGCGACCACGGGCGACGGCCTGCTGACCGGCCTGCATCTGGTGAGCGAGATGGCGCGGCAGAAGAAGTCCGCCGCCGAGCTCGCCAGCATCATGACCGTGTACCCGCAGGTGCTCATCAACGTGCGCGGCGTCGACAAGGACGCCGTGGACGCCGACGAGGGCGTGCAGGCGGCCGTGCGCGAGGTCGAGGCCGAGCTGGGCGACACCGGGCGTGTGCTGTTGCGCAAGTCCGGCACGGAGCCGCTGGTGCGGGTCATGGTCGAGGCGGCGGATGCCGAGTCGGTGCAGAAGTACGCCGAGCGTCTCGCGGACGTCGTGCGGGAGCGCCTGGCTCTCTGAGAGACGTTCCAAGCGGGCGGATGCTGTGGCGAACAGCATCCGCCCGCTTTCCGTATGCGGCGGCCGTGTGAGCCGGCCGCCGGGGCAGGCGCGGTGCATGCACAGAGGCGCCCCTGATCCCGGAGGATCAGGGGCGCCTCTGCGTGGAGCGTGGGCTCAGGCCGCGTCCTGCTTGCGGTTGCGACGCACCGTCGCGGCGACGGCGAGACCGCCGCCTGCGAGGACGAGTGCGCCTCCGCCGATCCAGATCGGCAGCAGGGCCGCGCTGTCGAGGCCGGTGGCGGCGAGGCCGTCGTCATCGGTGCCCGACGAGGTCGAGGTGGTGACGCTGGCCGAGATGCCGACGGGGTTCGACGCCGAGGTGGCGAGGACCGTGTAGCGGCCGCTGGCGTTCGACGGGAGCGTGATCTTCACCGCTCCGAATCCGCCGTTGCTGCCGGCGGTGACGGTGCCGAGAGCGTGGGTCTCGACGGCGAACTTCACGAAGCCGAGTGTGGCTCCGCTGGCGTTCTCGCCGGTCAGGGAGATGGTGACGGTCTCGCCCGGTTCGAAGACGTCGGCCGGGGCGCCGAACGTGAACGACCCGCCGGGTCCGACGGTCGTCGCGCTGACGGTGCCGGAGGGCGGAGGCGTGTACGCGTTCGCGACGGTCGGCGTCATGAACAGGGCACCGGCGACGAGTGCGGTCGCGGCGGATGCCTTGATGAGTGTGCGCTTCATAGCAGGGCCTTTCTGGGGGAAGGTTGTGCTGCAAGCCGACGAGCTGGGGAGGACGCCGAGGTCAGACAGACGAGGAAGGCGTCGCGATATTCATCACCAGAGGCCCCCCTCCTAATTAATCATTATCTCGGAATATCACACGAAGATGCAATCTGAGACGAGTCGATCACGTTAATTGTGGGTGTCGAGCGGATAACGATCTGCGGGGTCCGGGTCGTCTGCACGCTCACGGTGAGGGTCGTCTGCTGCCCCGGGGCGAGCTCGGTCGTCCACACGAGCACGTCGTGGCCGGCATCCGTTCCGCTGCCGAATCCCGGTGTTTCCGCGTCTCCGGCGGCCTCCGACGAGAGCAGGGTCGATCCCTGGGGCAGGTAGACGTAGGTCACCGTCTTGGCCGATCCGGGCGGTACGCCGTGGCTTCCGCCGCCGGTGATGTAGGTCGGCAGGTCCGCGGCATCCGATGGCGCATCATTGCGAATCGTGACGTCGAGTTGCGCCTGATCGCCGCCGCACCAGGCCACCTGGCTGTCGAGCACCTGGTAGTAGTCCATCTTCGAGGCGGTCGCGTCGTTCACGTAGACGCCGAAGGCGGTGGTCGTGGCATCGCTGTGGGGGAGGGCGCCCTGCAGGGTGGTGCCGTCGAGGATCGCCTGCTCGCCGGCGTCGCGGTTCCAGACCATCAGGCGGTGCTCGGAGCCGGCGCGTGCCATCGCCTCGAGCAGGTCGGCGGGCGAGCCGGAGCCGGTGGTGAGCGCGGTGAACACCGCTCCGGCGGCGGCGGCGAAGAAGGAGTCCTGATCGCGGGGCTCCTGGTAGCGCTGGTAGACGCCGTTGAGCAGGAGATCGATCGCGTCGTCGCTGGTCAGCACGTCTCCCGTGGGCAGCGTCACCGGCCCTGTGGCCTCGAGCAGGTAGGACAGCGAGACGGGGTCGAGGGAGATCACTCCGCTGACGTCGACGCCGGTCTCGCGCAGCCACATCTCGTGGGCGATGGGTCCGCCGCGGGTGAAGTCGGGGATCTGCGCGACGTTCTGCACGAAGCTCGCGGGCTGCGTGCCGAACAGGCGCAGCTCGTCGTCGCTGAGGGCGACGACCGGCTCGTCATAGGTGGGGAAGTCTGATGACGACGCCTGTGCGGTGATCGACAGCGCGCCGTTCTCGCTGTGCAGCTGCAGCATCGCGCCGACGTTGCCCCCGAGGGAGCGCCACTCGGCGTTGTTCTGGAACACGATCAGGTAGTCGCGGGGGCCGTCGGCCCCCAGCATCGCGGGCATCAGAGCGGATGCTCGGCGCAGAGCGTCGACGGCCGAGTAGGTCTCGGAGACGAGGTCCGACACCTGGCCGACGGCGTCGCGCACCGGGCCGAGCAGCCGGGACCGGTCGATCGAGGAGATCGCGTCGTCCGCCGTCTCGAGCGCCTCGGCGCTGGAGGCCGCAGCGGGAGCGATCTCCGCGATCGGCGCCGGGTCGATCGCCCCGTTCTGCGGACGGATGCTGTCGAGCGAGAACGTGGTCGCGACGGTCGCGAGTGGATCGAGCGCGTGCGAGGCGATGTCGTCGAGAGCGGATGACACGGTCGACACCGCCGCGAGCTGCGGGCCCGCCCAGGGGAGCCGCTCGGCCAGCGCCCAGACGGGGTCGCTCGTGAGGTCCCGCGCCGCAGAGGTGTCTGCGGCGATCTTCGCGATGAGCGCCGGCGCCTGAGCCGGATCGGCGAGCACGCTCGTGGCGTCGTCGGCCGAGGTGCGAGCGCTCTCGAGGTGCTGGTACGCGAGGAACGCGCGGACGCCGACCCATGCGGTGCCGGCGACGGCGAGCAGCAGGACGCCGGCGAGGATCCAGGCCGAGATGCGCCCTGCGCGGCGGCGGCGCAGGGCGGCGGGGCTGTCTGAGGTCACAGAGCCACGATAGCCGGGGCTACGGGCGCCCCATGCCGTAGTACGCCCAGCCGTCTGCGCGCCAGGCGGCCGCGTCGAGGCAGTTGCGTCCGTCGACGATCACCTTGCCTGCGACGAGGGTCGCCGCGTGCTCGGGGCTCAAGTGGCGGCGGTATTCGTCCCACTCGGTCACGACGAGCACGGCGTCGGCACCTCGCAGGGCATCGTCGCGGTATTCGCTGTAGGCGAGCTGCGGATGCTGGCGGCGGGCGTTCTCGATGGCCTGAGGGTCGGTCACGGTCACGTCGGCGCCGAGTCCGCGCAGGCGCACGGCGACGTCGAGCGCGGGGGAGTCGCGGATGTCGTCGCTGTGCGGCTTGAACGCCGCACCGAGCACGGCGACCTTCTTGCCGACGACGTTCCCGTCGAGGGCGTCGACGACGAGGTGCACGGCGCGGTCGCGTCGGCGGAGGTTGATCGCGTCGACCTCGCGCAGGAAGCTGACCGACTCGCCGCGGCCGAGCTCTTCGGCACGGGCGGCGAAGGCGCGGATGTCCTTCGGCAGGCAGCCGCCGCCGAAGCCGATCCCCGCACCGAGGAAGCGACGGCCGATGCGGGCGTCGTGACCGATCGCGTCGGCGAGCTGGGTGACGTCGGCCCCCGTCGCCTCTGCGATCTCGGCCATGGCGTTTATGAACGAGATCTTCGTCGCGAGGAACGCGTTGGCCGAGACCTTGACGAGCTCAGCGGTTGCGAGATCGGTGACGATGAACGGCGTGCCCTTGGCGACGGCGGGGTGGTACACCTCGCGCAGGATGTCGGCTGCCCGCTCGCCCTCAGACTGGGTCTCTGAGCTTGTCGAAGGGCCCCCATCCTGGGCCCCTGAGCCACTGTCCTGGGCCCCTGAGCCGCCGTCCTGGGTCCCTGAGCTCGTCGAAGGGCCCGCGTGCACATCCGACAGCCCACCCAGGATCTGGGTCCCTGAGCTTGTCGAAGGGCCGGGCACCCCGACGACCAGCCGGTCGGGATCGATCGTGTCCTCGACGGCCCAGCCTTCGCGGAGGAACTCCGGATTCCAGACGAGGGTCGCCCCGGTCGGGGCTACGCGCTCAGCCAGCACTGCAGCAGTTCCGACCGGCACCGTCGACTTGCCCGCGACGATGTCGCCCGGATTCAGATAGGGGATCAGTGCGTCGATCGCGGCGTTGACGTACGTGAGATCGGCGGCGTAGCCGTCTTTCTGCTGAGGCGTTCCCACCCCGATGAAGTGCACTCGGGCGCCCTTCGCCTCGGCCATGTCGGTCGTGAAGCGCAGGTTGCCCGCAGCGACGCCCTGGGTCAGGAGCTCGGGCAGGCCGGGCTCGAAGAACGGCGCGTCGCCGGCCGAGAGGGCTGCGATCTTGCGTTCGTCGACGTCGATCCCGACGACTTCATGGCCGATGGACGCCATGGCCGCCGCGTGGACGGCGCCGAGGTAACCGCAACCGATGACTGAGAGTTTCATTGGGCTCCTAGCGTCCGCAAGTGTGAGGTCTCCGGGGATATATCATGCATAGCAGAAACGTGAGTCGGAGAGGTTTCATGGCGGCGCTCGCGCTCCTCCTTGAGCATGCGGTATTGAGTAATGGCCTACGTGGGAACGAGATGAAAGACGTGGGAAAGAGATCAGCGAAGTGACCGAGACAGATCTGCACCGCTTGTTCAACAGGGTGTTCGACGCAGGCTTGTCCACCAATAGTGGCATCTATGCGGGGATCGACCCGAGGCTGACGATGAAGCTCAACGAACGTGGCGAATATGAGTATGTAGGCCTCGACGATGCTTACGATGGCCCGGCCGACAAGCTGCTCGAAGTCTCCGCATTCGGTGGAGCCTCGCCCGATGAGGATGAAATAGCACGGCAACTTTATGGTTCGCAAGACCAAGTGAAGTACGACGCCATAGCTGGATTCCATGTCGGAGCGTTCGCGGGCTGGGATTCCGATGCAGCTGCACGGGGGAACGGAAGTTCTGGTGGATTGGCTACATGGGTGCTTTGCCAGCTGATGAGCGTGGGCAAGATCGATGGCGTCGTTCATTTGAAGCCAGGTGGGCCCGAAGGGCAGCTTTTTACATATCAAATTTCTCGCTCAGTCGACGAGGTTAGGGCGGGAGCAAAGACGCGCTACTACCCTGGCGAGCTAAGTTCCGCTCTGCGCGAGATCCGAGAGGTTCCCGGCCGCTACGCGGTAGTCGGGATCCCTAGCTTTATATACGAGCTGAGACTTCTGCAACGCTCTGATCCACTGTTTCAGGAGCGGATTGCGTACACGATTGGGCTCATTTGCGGACATCAGAAGACCGCGAATTATGCGACGTATCTGGCGTGGCGTGGTGGCGTCGAACCAGGGACTTTACACTCGATCGACTTTCGAAAGAAGGTGCCGGGGGAACCTGCCAATCGGTACTCGACTGAGCTGTCGGGGGTGATTGATGGGGTTGTCCAGACTAAAGTTGTCCCGCAAACAGACCTGTTCGGCACCGATTGGGGGCTTGGCTTCTTCAAGAGCAACTTTTCCGATTTCACCCAGGACGCCCTTAATGAGACAGCAGACCTTGTACTGGGGGATGCCTGGCTGCCGCGGTATTCGCAGGATGGGCGCGGCACGAATGTGGTTCTCGTGCGGGACCTCCGCTTACTTGAGGTTCTCAAAGCCGGGTTTGCGAAGGGTCAGGTCTACCTAGAGGAGGTGCCATTGAGTGATATCGTCGGATCGCAGTCGTCACTCGTTAGGCAGAGCATTCTCGAAGTCCCCTACCGCTTCCGGTATCTGGCTCGACGGTGCGAGGCAACACCACCGGTACGGCGGAACGATATACAGCCAAACCTGGGATTCGATCGTCGGATGACGCAACGAGTGCGCGTTAGTACCTCTAGACAGAGCCATAACGCGTATATCGATGCAACGACACTGCATGATCTGGCCGCATTCGATCGAACCATGGAACCGTTGGCGAGGCGTTACCGGAGGACGCAGACAATCACCAAGGTGCAACGACTGCTCTCGAAGGGGCCGAGGGCAGTGCTGCGCGCTGTAGCCAAGCGTATACGCCGTAGATAGTCGTCATTGTGCTGTTCGTTTGAGGACTCTCACTACTGTGCGCAGCACGCCGCGGAGTCCAACTCGTCCGCTTCGAGTAACGGCGATTACGGCGAGATATGTGACAGTACCGGCGGTGACGCCGATGATCGATGCCAGCATTGCAGGAAGTACGGTGAGGCTCGTGGCGAGCACCCATGCGATCAAAGCGCCAAGCGTTGCAGCGATGATGAGAAGAATGCCATTCCACCAGTAGCGCCACGAATCTTGTCCTGTGGTTTTGGCAAGCCAGACGAGATTGATCGGCCAGCTGACGATCAACCCGATGGAGACTGACCAGGCGATTGCCTCGATGCTGATAAACGATGCGCCGAGTATCAGCAGGCAGGACAGAGTCTTAGTCACGAGGTTGTAGTAGAAGAGCTGGCGACCTTGATTCGCTACGATAAATCCCCAGTAGCTCACTCGTGAGAACGTCCATGCGGCTCCTCCTACTGCGAGGATCTGGAAGATCGGGATAGAGCTTCCCCAGTCGGGGCCGAGTGCAAATGGGATAAACCAATTGGCGACGGCTGCGGTCATCGCATAGAGCCAGATAACGGGAAGACCGAGCGTGAACTGCAGTCGGATGAGCACCGAGTCTACTGAGCGCCCCTCCGCACGGGCGTGATTGACCGTAGGGATAACAACTTGCGTGAGTGGGCCGATGATCGAGTTGAGGGGAGACGTGAGCAGCTGAAAGGCCCTGGTGTATCCGCCGAGGCTTGCCGCATCCCATCGGGCACCGATTGTGACGGTATCGATGTTCTGCGACACGTATGTGAGGAACTGCGCAATTCCGAAGGCGAAGCTATCGCCGATCATTGCGTGATTCCCGCTGTCCCGACGCGGGCGGCTGGGTAACCAGCCTGACGCGATCCACCTTAGTGCGAGACCCACAAGAGCAACCGCCAGCACCTGCGCGATAAGCGCCCAGTAGTCCCACCCCATCAGCGCTCCAAAAATTGCAAGCCCGAGCCCGCAGAGCTGCGCACTGAGGTCAGCCGTCACCAGCCGGGTCATGCGCATCGCGCGTGCGAGTTGCACCTGCAGTTGAGCGGATGCGGCGTTCAACATCACGCTCGCAGCTAACGTCGGCATTACCGCGGCGAGCCGGTCCTCGTTGTACAGCAGCACTATTAGTGGCGTCAAGGCAATCAGTAGCACCGCGGCGACGGAGCCGAGGCCAAGACTGAGCCAGAAGAGGTTAGACGCCTGTTGCTGGCTCAGGACACGACGTTGAAGCCCGACAACACTCGTCCCGAAGTCCCTGATCAGTTCTCCGAGAGAAACGAAGGCCGTCACCATCGCGATCAGCCCGAAGTCCTCAGGAGCAAGGAGACGGGAGAGAACGAACAACGAAGCCAGTTGAATGAGCAATTTTCCGGCCTGGCCGGCGAGCGCGATGCTGCCGCCTCGCGCGCCGCGAGTGAGCGCATCAGTCATTTGGCGCATCCGAGAGGTTCACTGCGCCGGGCCGCGAAGGATGAAGAAGTGATGACATGCTTACGCCGCTGCGACGTCGGGACGCACGACACTCTCAGCGGGGCATACTTTTGGTCACGACGGTCTACCTTTTGGTCACGACGGTCTACGCGTTGAACCGGAGCATCTGCTTCGGGTCGCGCATCTGACATTCCGAGTCTTACGCAATAATGCCGTTGGGTCTCGTCCGGTTGACTCGACGCTCTGTCAACTTGGGTTCGATCGCTGTCGTTAGGTCGATCGGGTTGATTCCCAAACCGCATAGACCCAGAAGGCTTTTGGCGTACGCGGCTCACGGGTAGGTCGTTCATCACAAAAGTGGACAGCACGTCGTGGACGATGGCGAAGACGGCCCCATATAACGCGTCATTGATGATCATATGCGCCTCCTCGAATATCTGCTCTTCCAGCCGATCCAGAAATTGAGGCTGCTGATCGGCAGGCATTGCGATAAACGCAATCACACGATAAGAAGCGTCAACCAGTGCAGAGCCAGGATTCATAGTGGCGATGCCGGAGGATCCCAGCACCGCGACCGGCTCCTGCGACCCGCGAGTGACGTCATGAAATTCCCGATCGATTTCAAGTGAGTGGGTTAGCGGATAGTGGCATGACCCGGGAGCGCTCACGACATGACGAACGCTGAGCGCCTCGAGGAGAGGCCGGTCATCTCTAGTGCCCTTGGATTTTTTGCCTACATTATCGTCCTTGCGTAGTCGATATGTAGGGGAAGAACTGTCACCAGTGGCGACGAGGAGACTCTGCACGCTCGGCTTGAGCCCGGGCGACGAAGCCCTGCAGGTATTCCAGTGAGCGGCTTCGTTCCATTGACAGGCGTACATTCACTGCCTTCCAATCGATGGCTTTGCAGACGAGCTCGGAAGATACCTTTGCCCCTGCCGGGACGAGTCGTTCGCGGAGCCCGACGGAATCAAGCAGGCTCTCGAATCGAGAAGCGCCTCTTCCCCCGTTCATGATGGCGACGAAGGGCACGTTGTGCAGAATCGCGAAAACGGTGCCGTGGAACGAATCAGTCACGATGAAGCGGGCTCCGGAGATCGCGTCCAACCATCCTTCGATACTGCGCTTCTGATAACGGTCAGGCTGAGAGCGATATTCACGATACGTGCGGGGGTGGGGAGGAAGAAGCGAGAGGGCGTCCTCCCCAAGGGCCTTCGAGAGGCTGGAGACTGTTCTTCTCATAGTTGTGTCGTTATCAAGTACATAGTCGACGAGTCGGCCTCGCGGCATCCTATCACTTGCCGTTGACGCTAGATCTCGGTATATCGCAGGGTCCAGAAGCATGGTGGGGTCCAAATGATGGACTGCTGATACGCCCCAGGAATTAGCGGCGATTTTAACGGCCGAGTCCTCGCGAACTGAGACGGTATCCAGTCGGCGCGCCAAGCGCGCGGAATCAACCATCAGATCATCCTCGTAGTCATCGATATTGTCGTGCCCGAATGAGGCTGCGTAGGAGGCACGGGGACGTAGGTCGTCGTCGGGAAGGAAATCAAGCAGGTATGAACGCACGTCGCCGTAGCTTCGACGCCAGACCTGGTCACTGCCCACCAGAAACGCATCGATTCCAGCGAGTACCGTCGGGTCGGGGTGATGGGGGGAACGAAACAGCTGAACTGTATCGATGTGCTGAGCAACAAAGCGCCGCAGTTCCCCGTCTGTTCCTCGACGGACAGCGTCTCGGAACCAAGTTGCCCGGTTGTATCCGAGTGCCATTGCTCCCTCCTTAACCCGTGTCTTGATTCCGGCAAGTGGATCAAGCCGATCGTGGGATTCAGAGGCGTCGGCTACTGGTGTCGCCCCAAGATCCGACAGCACACGTTGCAGGGCGAAAGTTTGAAGAATTCCGCCGTAGTTGCCGTTCTTGAGGGGAAGCGTTCGGACGAGAACTGTGGTATCTGACATCGTACTTACGCAACCCAAACTTGATATCGAACGGATCCGAAGATGTGGCCGACCACATATCCGGCTCGGTAGGCGGATCGTTGACGCGCTGGTCCGAAAATGATCCCGATGGAATGGTGCACCATCCCCAGTATCGCTTTCAGTCCCTGCGCCAGCGATCGACGTGCGCCTTGCTTCCGGTGCCTACGCATGAGCTGCGCATCGCCAATGCCATATCTGAAGGTCTGGACGAACTGCGTTCCGATACCAGGACGTAGCCGATACTGAATCGTCGCGTCCGGCGCCAGCGCGATCGTGGCTCCGCTGTACTGCGCCCGCCAGCAGAGGTCGAGATCCTCACCGCAACGGAGGCTTTCATCGAATCCTCCGATCCGAGCGAACACATCGCCACGCACTCCCATGGCAGACGAACTCCCGAAAGGCAAATGACCGAACCGTGAGGGCAATTCCTGATCCACAACCCATCCCCGTGCACTGCTCTCAGTGTTGATTGCGTCGTATTTGTGTACCCCTATGGCGATGTCTGACTCATCAAGAGCGTCGCAGAGTTCCTGCACCCAGGGCAGATCTACGACATCGTCGGCATCGCAGAACAGCAACTTATCGGCGTTGGCGGCGTTGACACCGGAGTTTCGCGCGAATGACGGTCCGCGCTTCGCTGTGGCGTCGACGACCGAGGCACGATCGCGCAGGCGTCCCCTGTCGAGCACGTGATTCGCATCGATGAGAGCGTCAGGTGAGTTCGCCGCGATCGAGATCAGGACATTTGTGGGCGTGTCGGTGTAGGCGTCGATTGAGGTGATGACCGCGGTGAGCTGGTTGGTGAGCCACTGGCGATGCCCACCGCCGTAAGGAATAATCACGGAGACGGGCACTCGTCCCTCGGCCTTCGGGACTGGAGGACCGTCGGGGTCGACGTTCGCTGGGGACATCATGACGCTCCCTGTGAGCGGGTCCGAGAGACCCGGACCAGACCTCGTAGCTGCACGTAGCGCGATCGCATCCATGGGTACGCAAAGCCAAGTACTTTGACCGCGAGCGCCTTGGCGGCCAGCTTCGGGTCGACGCTGGCCGTCGCGAGAGCGTGGCGGAAGGAGATTTCCCTCCGTACCTCGTCCATTCGCCGTCGGCCCTCCTGCGAAGATGAGAGGCGCAGAGCAGTACCCACGATCGACAGCATCGTGTCAAGAGCGAACCTTGTGGCAAGCTTCCGGCGTCGAGACGAATGCGGCAGGGATTGCGCGATCTCTAGCACGATATCTCGTGAGTACTCCAGGTTCTCCAGTGGAGGGTTCCTCGAGTTCGTGATCGATCCTTCACGGACGACATGGAAGTAAAGGACGTCCGGAATGAAGACGACTCGTTCGCACCGGGGTAGGACTGAAGCGATCCCGCAGAGGTCCTCCTGAGTGCGGATCTCAGGGAACGGATCGATGCCGAGCAACGATCGTCGAATCAGCTTGTTCCACAGGTATCCACGGATACTGCCGTCGAGCAGGTTGTCGAAGGCTTCCGCTCCCGTTGCGACGGTGGTGCGGCCGATCCCGTCGGCCATAGAAAGATCGAGGCCGTTCGACAAACGCCACCGTGCTCGACAGATGACCATGTCGGCATCGTGGAGCGCGGCGGCCTTCAGGAGAATGCGGGTGAAGTCGTCGTTCCATTGATCGTCCCAGTCGACGAACCATACATAGTCCGAAGTCGCCGCGCGCAACCCAAGGTTTCGCGCACCGCCCGGACCCAGATTCGTCTCACTACGGATGACGGTCACATTCTGCTGTTCGAGACCGAAGCGCTCAACGAGCTCAAAGGTGTTGTCAGTCGAAGAGTCGTCGATCAAGATGATTTGAATGTGACTTTCGTCGAATTTCCGAAGCTGTTGGAACGTCCGTTCGACCAAATTTCCGGCATTGTAGAAGGGGAGAATCATTGACACCGAACTCATTTCGCTCCTCCTCTCACGGCGCGCCTACCAGACGTGCGCCGTCGTGACGGTGCGGTGTTCTTTCGCTCGTCTCCCTCACCGAGGGCCGGAGGCGCGACGGTGTTAAGGATCAACACGGCGAGTATCACGAAACAGTGCCCATCTATAGTCGCTGGATTCCACATCACCTCGGTGATTCCGCTCACGAGTAGGTAGCTGATCATCGTCGTTGCGGCGAGGGCGACGTTTGGGTTCGATGTGAGTGTTCTCAGAAGTCGCCACAGTACGATGAGGTACACGGCGCAACCCACAACCCCAGCAGAGAAGTAGATGAGTATCAGCTGGTTGTGGGGGAAATTCGAGGGAGGGAGCAGACCTGATTGCTGCCACGCTGACCAACGGCTGATTCCCGCCCCGAGCCATTCGTTGCCTTGAGTGGTGGCGAGCGTGCGGCGCCAGATGCCACCTCTGTTCGAGTAATCGGCAGGGGAGGCATTGGAAACGATGAGCACGCTCGCGAGTGCGCCTGACGCAACAAGCCAGAATGCGAGGTGGGTGCGGGCGCTTCGGGCTGGACGACTCAGCGCGAAGCCGAGCACTAGAGCGATGCCCAGGGAGATTGCCGCTGTGCGCGACGTAGCGGCGAGCAGGACTGTGGCCCCGAGCAGGATGACGAACGGACGCTGACGACTTGTTCCCCGTACCGTCACGAACAGGATTGCTATGGTGGCAACCTGCGCTAAGTAGTTCTCAGAAGAGAACGGACCGGTGAAGATCGAGTCGAACAATCCGCACTTGAACTGGTCGCATGCCCGCCAGGGATCTCCGAGGAAAGCGGCTAGTGAGGATACGCCGAGTATCAGTCCGCCGATGGCTGCCAGCGAGGGGGCAGAGATCCGCGACACCGATACGAGTATGCCGATTGTGACCCAGAAAACGATGGGCGCAGCTCGAGCGAGAAGCTCGACTAGAGGGAGCGACGGATTGGCGATCGCATTGGTCGCGAAGGTCGTCGCCGCGAGAACCGCTGGAAGAAGCATTGCGGGATTGAGGTTCTTCCGCCAGTACTCGCGGTGCGTGAGAAGAAGATGAATTCCGAGGACGCTACTAATGCCGAGCAACGCCAGTTGCACGGCCGGGCCGGTACTTAGGAGCTCCGTCTCGTATACGACGAGTGTCAAGGCAGTCAATCCTATGAGCGTTGTCGCGCCGCGTTCCGACTGCTTGTCTCGGATCAGAGTGGTCAGGCTCGCGATGACGGCGACAGCGGCAAAGAGGATGATGGCGATCGAGGCGAACGTCTGCATCAGCGAGTGCCGCCTAGGGCCTGGAGCCATGCGGTCGCGATGGCGTCACGGCCGAATATTTCCCGTCGCCGTCCGGCCGCCTTGCGAAACGCCTCCGGGGGGATGCTCGTTGACTGGAGCCGTGCGATGGCTTCCGCCAGGTCCGTCGGGGAGTTTTCGATCTCCTCGCCGGGGATAAGCTCCGGGATGAGTTCTTCGGTGATCGAGTTGCGCACCGCGATCACGGGGACGTTGCGCGCCGCCGCCTCGAAGTAGACATAGCCGAAAGTCTCTCCGAGGGCGCAATGCAGCAGACAGTGTGCTTCTTGAAGTAGCTCCATCGACGCCGAGTGGGGTAGCTGCCCCAGGAATTCGATACGATCTGCCAATCCGAGTTCCACCGTGAGATCCTGCAGGTGCTTTCGAGCGGGGCCGTCACCGGCGATCTTCACGCTGATCTCGGATGAACGGATCGACGCCAGTGCGCGGATCGCCAGTTCCTGGTTCTTGGTGTTCGTCAGGGAGCCCAACATGACGATGCGGAAGGGTTCGGCAGCTGATGGCGATCGCTTTGATGCCGCACGAGTGACTTCGGTGACCACATTCGGGATTGTTGTGACATTCCGATGCCCTCGGGCGACGAGATCTCGCGCTAGGGGGGTGCTGACGGCAATGATCTGATCCGCGCGGACATACAACAAGCGAGCGACTGGTGCGAGGAGCCGGAGGGCACGGTTTGTCTGCATCTTCTCGCGATTGAGTGAGTGCTCCCAGACGATCAACCGTTGTCGTCGCTTCCGGGTGGTCGCGAGATAGGGGATCGCTGCCCATAGGCCGACGAGTACCACCACGCCGTCGGAGTGCCCGATACGTCGACGAGCACGTGCGGGGCGGATAACGTTGATCCTCTTCAGGCCTCGTAACGGCGTCCCGCAGAGAACGACATCCGGGACGATAGCAGAGTCATTTGCATCACCGCCGAGTGCAATTATGCGACTTGTGATTCCGGCCTCGGTGAGCAGCTCCCGCAGCTCGATCATCGCGCTCTCGATTCCGAGGCGCGGTGCAACGTGGGAGAGCACGAACGTAACGGGCATCCGTGGCGTGATCGGGATCAATGGATGACCCTCATCGCGCGTTCGATGCCGCGTCGACTGACGATACCGGCTGCGCCGATAACCAGCGGCCCTGCTGACGGCATTGTCTTTGCTCTCGCGATCGCTCGCGCACATGCTCGAACTCCGTCCCACGACCGGGACTGCAAAGCATAGCGAAGCGTCTGTGCGGAAACGAAGTCCACGAACACCTTGGAATCTCTGTCCTCCAGAAGACGAGCTGCCCAATCGAGCGATGCCTGCCAGTCGGAGCCCGCCGAGATGGAGCCCTCGCTTCCCACCACGATGTGCGTTAGGACTTCTGGACAGTGATACATAGCGAATGCGGGGTGATCCGAGAGACGGATAACCCAATCCCAGTCTTGATGGCGGGTGAGGCTCTCATCCCATGGCACCTCTCTAGCGAGCGCTGTGTCGACCATCAGTGTTGACGTGAAAAGAGATGCTCGCCCGGCTCCTGGGCGCCGCTTACGGAACAGGTACTCAGCGGGAGCCACACTTTCAGGGAGGAGACGGTGAGGTACCGACGGAGCGACCATCACGAGATCTGTGGCTCGGACCTGCGCTACACGGCAGGCAAGCACCGTAGATCCTGTTCGCTCTGCGGCTTCAATCTGCGTTTCGAGCTTGCGTGGCAGCCAATAGTCATCGTCGTCGAGGAACGAAACCCACTGCGACCTCGCTGCGTGCACTCCGAGGTTTCGTGCTCGTGCGGCTTTGACGCCGCCCCCGGTATAGATCACATCGACGTCGTAGGGAAGATTCTGTACCGCATTCGCTCGAGGGTCGCTGGGATCAAGATCGGCGACGATAACGATCCGCACGTTCTCATCGCCCTGCTGGCGGACGGAATCGACTGCGCGTCCCAACTCTGGTCGGCCTATGGTGGGAATCACTACCGTGAGGCTTTGGCTGATGCTTGTCATGAGTTATTGGATCCGTGTCTCTGCGTGCTGGTGCATCGTCCGATTCGTCGTCGATCTCATGGAGGGCGCAGGGTCTCTCCATGCTGTGTGTTAGTGAGCGGTGTCACCCGGCGTCAAAACGGCTTTGAAGGTCTTGAACAGGATCGCTATGTCACCGATGAACGACCAGTTCTCCACGTAGTACAGGTCTAGTCTCACAGTCTCTTCCCATGACATCGTCGACCGCCCACTGACCTGCCAGAGCCCCGTGATACCGGGCCGGGCCAACAGACGCCGCCGCGCGGCATCCGTGTAGAGCGCCACCTCGGCGGCGATCTGCGGGCGCGGACCGACCAGGCTCATCGAGCCCCCGAGGACGTTGAAGAACTGGGGCAGCTCGTCGAGCGAGTACTTGCGGATGAATCTGCCCACCGGCGTTATACGCGGATCGTCTTTCACCTTGAACAGCGGCTGGGTGGCCGTTCCCTGCGCCTCGAGCAGGGCGGCGAGCTCGAGATCGGCGCCGGTGCGCATCGACCGGAACTTCAGCATGCGGAATGGCTTTCCGCGCAGGCCGATGCGCTCCTGCTTGTAGAGCAGCGGTCCGGGGCTCGTGAGCTTCACGGCCAAAGCCACTCCGAGCAGGAAGGGCGAGGACACCACGATCAGCGCGAGCGCACCTGCGATGTCAGTCGCACGCTTCGCGAAGCGCTGGCCTGAGCTGAACCGCGGCGTCTCGACGTGGATCAGCGGCAGACCCGACACCGGCCGGGTATGGATGCGGGGACCCGCGATGTCGGTGATGTTCGGAGCCAGCACCAGATGCTGCCGGCCCGCCTCGAGCGCCCACGAGATGCGCTTCACACCACCGGGCGGCAGGTCTCCGCTGCTCGCGACGATCACGGTGTCAGCGCCGGTGACCTCGAGGGCCCGCTCGATCGTGGTGACCGAGCCCATCACAGGGATATCAGTGCCCGCCACGGTGTCTGCGATGCGGCCGGTCGGGGTGCAGGCGCCGATCACGTGGTAGCCGGCATCCGTCGCCCTGTGCAGTTCGCTTGCGATGTTGGCGACGGCCGTCTCGGAACCGACCAGCAGCGCGCGAGCCGAGTAGGTGCCGGCACGCCGATGCGAGATCAGCCATTGCCGCCAGATCCACCGCACAAGGATGAGCATGATGATGCCGACAGGGAGGGCGATCAGCAGGTAACCGCGCGCGACCTCGGCCTTGGTCAGGAACGAGACGATCGCGACGACGCCGAACAGGGTCGTGCTCGCGCGTGCGACCCGCACATACTCCGTCGTGCCCGTGCCGATCACGCGATAGCTGCGCGAATCGATCAGTCCCAGCGCCCAGGTCCACGAGGCGATGAGCCCTGCGGAGAACAGCCAGTAGGAGATGTCAGGGATGCCGAGCGCCATTTCTGGGGCGACGGCAGCATTCCTGAAGCCCAGCCAGGCGATCTGCGTGCCGTACACGACCCAGACCAGCACAAGAAGATCCGTGATGAGGAGATTGCGTGCGTAGCGCGCACGCCAACCGATCCCGGGTGCGCGCCTCCCAACGCCCAACCCGGTGCCACTCTCTTCTTGCGTCGTCATCGTCGCGTCGATCTCATGCGTCGACGTCAAGGTACCCCTCGTAATATTCTGGTATCTCCCCAGGTGGAAGGTTATCAGAGCGGGGCGGGTCGGAACCGCCGATTCCCGCCTGTTACGTGGGGAAATTCACCCACCCGTTACATGGTGGAAACGACCCATTCGTCACCCGACCAGAGCACGGCGTCGTCACCCGAGATCGCGAGCGCGGTCGGGTTCTCCGGGGACAGGCCCGCGACGCATCCGGCATCCGTCGCCACCCCCTCGGGCGAGTACCGGGTGAGCGCCACCCCATCGCAGCCGTCGGCCCCGTGCGCGATCACCAGGCCCTCGTCGTCGGCGGCGATCGCGGCCACGTTCGTCAACGGCAGGGCCGTCCACACGTCGCCCTCGAGCTCGTAGGCGACCGCGTCGCACACCAGCGCGGCGCCGCGGAGGCTGCGAGCGTCGTCGCAGGGCGCGTCGAGCGCACCCTCGGGCCGGCGGATGCTGCCGGCATCCGCCGGGTCCACGAACGAGGCTCCGGCGAGCACGTCAGGGTAGGGCGCCCAGAACCGGCCCTGCGTGAAGGTGCGCAGCAGCTGCACCTCGCACTCATCGCCCATCGTCGCGATGATCTCGGCCTCCGAACCAGCGAACGCATCGACCGCGACGAGGCCGCCGATGCCGAGATACGCCGGTGCCACGTCGGTCCACGTCTCGCCGTCGTCGGTCGAGCGCTCGAGAGTCGGCGCGACCGTGCCACAGCTGCCGGCCGTCCCGCGCCAGATCACGCCGTCTCCGACCGCGACGAAGCGCTCGAGCGACCGGTCGTAGGAGACCGGGGGAGCGGTCGTCGGAGTCGGCGTCCCGGTCGGCTCCGGTCCGAACGTCGGCACCGGCGCGACCGTCTCGGCGGGAGGCTCCTGACGCACGTGCGCCAGGGCGAGCGCGCTCAGCACGACCGCGGCGACGGCGACGACAGCGAGAGCTCCGCCGAGGACCCAGCCCCGCACGGCGCCGCGCAACTCCGCCCCGCGCGCCACGACTCAGCTGGACTTGAGCAGGTCGTCGAAGGCGTCGGCCTCGTCGCTGTCGCTGGGCATGTCGGGCTTCGAGGTGACACGACGACGGGGCGTCTTGCCCGCGCCGGCGGCGGCCGGCGTCTTGTAGCCGTAACCGCCGTACCCGTAGCCGTACCCGTAGGAATACGCGTCCGCGCCCTTGGTCGGCACCAGCGTCAGCACCACGCCGGCGACCTTCGCGCCGACCGTTTCGAGGGCGTCGAGCGCGCCCTCGAGCTGATGCGTCGTCGTCTTGCCGACGGCTACCGCCATGATCGCGCCCGAGGTCACACGGGACAGCACCGCGGCATCCGTCACCGGCAGCAGCGGCGGCGCATCGCACAGCACGACGTCGAACTCCTGGCTCAGCGCGTCGAGGAGCTTCTGCATGCGGGCCGAGCCCAGCAGCTCGCTCGGGTTCGGCGGGATCTTGCCGGCGGGAAGCACGTACAGCGAGCGGTTGCCCCAGGGGAGCAGCACGTCGGAGACCTTGGCGCGGCCGATCAGCACATCGGTGAGCCCGGTGCCGCCCTCGATGCCGAGGTAGTCGGCGACCTTCGGCTTGCGCAGATCGGTGTCGACCAGAGCCACCCGCTTGCCGCTGTCGGCGAGCGCGATCGCGAGGTTCAGCGCGGTCGTCGACTTGCCCTCGGTGGGGATGCTCGAGGTGATGACGAAGGTGTGCCCGCCGTCCATCTCGAGGAACTGCAGGTTCGTGCGCAGCGACCGGAACGCCTCGGACCGCGGGTTCAGCGGGTCGGCCTGGATGATGAGCGGCCGCTCCTTCGCCTTCGGGTCGAACGGGATCGCGCCGATCAGCGGGCGGTCGGTGAGCTCCTCGACGTCGCGCGGCGAACGCACGCGGTTGTCGAGCACCGAACGGAGCACCGCGATGCCGATGCCCACCGCGAGACCGACGAGGACGCCGAGGGCGAGGTTCAGCGGCACGTTCGGGCTCACCGGCGAGAACGCCGCGACGGCATCCCGCACCCGGGTCAGCTTGATCGGGCTCTGGTCCTGACCCGCGGGCGTGTCGATGCGCTCGACCGCGGCGGCGAGGCTCGCGCCCAGCGAGTTCGCGATGTCGGCGGCCATCACCGGGTCGGGATCCTGCACGGTGATCTGGATCAGCGTGCTGTTCAGCGGGCTCGACGACTTGACGCTGCCGGCGAGCTCGTCTGCGCTCACGTTGAGGCCGAGCTCGGTGATCACGGGGTTCATCACGACCGGCTCGCGCACCAGGCTCACATAGGTGGTGATGCGCGACTGCGCGAACGTCGAGCCCTGCTGCAGCTCCGAGACGGTGTTGCCCGCCTGCGACTGCACGAACACCACGCTCTGCGACTCGTACATCGGGGTGCGGGTGAGGGAATAGCCGGCGGCCGCCGCAAGACCCAGCAGAGTCGTGATCACGATCACGAGCCAGCTCTTGCGGAGGATGCGGATGTAGTCGCTGAGTTCCATGGCGCCTCTCGTCGGGTCCCCGTTCGCGGTTCATTGTCCCATAGCGCATGCTGGTATTCCGCCACCCGCTACGGTGGAGGAGATGTCCTCGACCGCGCCCGTCCGACGCTCCCGCCGCCATCGGCCGTGGTGGCGCGGCGGATCGTCGGTGCGCCGGTGGAACGCCGAGGTGCTCGGCTGGGCCGCGCTCGGCCTGGGCGCGGGGATGCTGGGCGGCGCCCTGCTCGGCGGCATCGCCGGCACCGTGACGATGTGGGTCGCTCTGACGGTACCCGTGGTGCTCGCCTTCCGGCGCGGCGTGCCGCGCGGCCTGCTCGCCTTCCGAGCGGGCGACCTGCTCTACGGGATCGTCATCGGAGGACTTCTGCGCATCGTGCAGGGATGGCTCAGCGGGGGAGCGTTCCCGTCGTACGCCTCTCTCGACGGGCGCCTGCCGCCGCTCTGGTGGGCGACCGACCTCATCGCCGGCGGCCTGATCGCCCCGGTCGTCGAGGAGTTCTTCTTCCGCGGGCTGCTGCTGATCGTGGTGTTCACGCTCGTGCGCCGGTTCGCAGGACGCTCCGCCGCCGGTCGTGACACGGCGGGCATCGGGCTCGGCGGCTTCACCGCGATCGTGGTCTCGGCCGGGCTGTTCGTCGTCACCCACCAGCTCGTGTCGCCGCTCGCCCTCGGCGACGCCGTCGCCCTGTCCCTTCTCGGCGTCGCGACCGGGTTCCTCGTCGTGATCACCGGCCGGATCTGGCCGGCCGTGCTCGTGCACGTCGTCTTCAACCTCACCGGCGTCGGCCTGACCGTGATCGGCACGCTGCTGGGATAGGCCGGGCCGGGTCAGCTGCGGACGCCGATCTCCCGTCCGGATCGCAGACGGTTCAGGTTCCAGCGCAGTGTCTCGGGTACGGCGGGCGAGCCGGCATGCGGAAACGGGACGCTGTCGAGCGCCGCATCGAAACGATCGAACACGTCGTCGAGAGCCGCCTCCAGTCGTGATGCGCGCGCGACTCCCCACGACTCCGCTTCGCGAAGGAGACGGCCGCGAGTGAGGTTCCTATGGTCGAAGACGCCGTCGAAGGCCAGAGCCATGTCCCAGTTGACGCGGCCTTCCTGGAAGAGGTTCGGCACCGCGTCGTAGAGATCCGCAACGCGATCGTCGTTCTCCTGGTGGAGGATGGAGACGTTCTTCGCATGCCCGTCGTTGTCGCCGATCAGTACGCGGAATGCGAGTTGTCTCAGCCACGTTCCGACGGGGTCGCCGTCCAGCGCGGCGAGCACCTCGGTGATCGCATAGGCAGAGGCTCTCCGTCGATCACGCGGTCGCCGGGGATCCTGGAACTTCGCGTCGTCTGAGGTCCAGTCCAGTCCCATCGCCTGCGCGCTGTCTTCCTGATGGATCACCTCGACCGTGTCGGCGTTCAGCCTCCGATCGTAGCGCTCGATTGCCAGGTACGGGATTCCCGCGGACTTCAGGATCTCGCTGTGGAACGATGCGAGGCCGACAGCCCGGGCGAGTTCGTGTCCGTAGAACTCGTCGTGGAGTCGGGGGGTCGCGTTCTCGCGAGCGGGTTTGAGGATGTGGGTCGAATGCGCGCTGCCGTGCGGCTGATACCAGTGCCCGTCGCCCAGCTTGGCGACCAGGATCTTCGGCTGGAAGCCGGGGATCATCGATCGGCTGTCCTCGCGAGCGCCCAGGTTGTGGCGATCCGTCGCCTCGTCGAATGCGCGGCGCAGCATGGTCGGAGTCATGCGCTGGTAGCTTGCGGCTGCAGTGTCCTCGTGGAACCGGAGCGCACCGGCCAGCGATCCTCCGTATTCCCGGAGGAAGCCGAAGAGATCGTCGGCGGCGATGTCGCGCTGGGTTGCCATGGCCGTGCGCTGATTGCCCTCAGGAAGATATCCGCCGAGAAAGCGGGAGACCCGTGCACGGTCAGGGGCTATGCCGGGAATCGCGGCGAAGCTCTCCGTGAGCCGCACATCACCGGTGTCGGCATCCTCGGCCCATCGCAGATCTACCGCCTGGCGGTTGTTCTTGACGGGGGTGACGACGCCGATCGGCCGTGCGCCGAGCGTGACCATCAGCTCCTCAGCCACGGTCTGCATCTCCGCTCGGCGCCGTGGCAGACGGCTCGGGCGCCTCGAAGGAGAGCGTGACGCGGATGCCGAGCCGTCGGAGCACCTGGAACAGGCGGGTCAGCTGGATGACCGGCCGACCGGACTCGAGCTTCGCGAGATAACTCCGAGCGAAACCCAGGTCATCGGAGAGGTCCCCCTGGCGGATGTCACGCGCTTCGCGGACCTGGGCGATGATCGGTCCGAGATCGGAAGCTCGGCGTACCTCCGCGTCGATGCGTCTGGTGGCCATGATCTCTCCTTATGTGTCTTGATTTCAAGACATCTCACTATGTCTCGATTTTAAGACATTAGGTGATGTCTTGAAATCGGGACATCACTCGATGTCTCGATTTTCGCACATCGGATGCCGCGCCGCCGGCATCCGAAACGATCACGGCCTCAGCGGAGCGTCGCGCGCAGCGCGCGGGCGATCTCCTCGATCGCGAGGACGAGCTGCGCGGCCGATGCATCGTACGCCCGGCGCCCCGCCCGATAGGGGTCGATGACGTCGTCGTCGCCGGCGGAGACCGCAGCGGAGAGGGGCCGCCGGGAATCCAGGAGTCGCGTCAGGGCTCCGACGCGGGCGAGCGGGTCGTCTCCCACGGCATCCGCCGTCTCCCGGATCAGGCCGTCCGAGAGGCCGGCGGAGAGCCGGGCGAACTCCCTGGCGGTGAACGAACGCCGCATGAGCCCGGGCGCTCGCGCGGTGCACGCCTCGACATGGCTGCGGGACATGCCCAGCAGGAGCTGCACGTCGGCCAGGTCGGCGTCGTCCAGCCAGCGCGCGCGATGCGCCCTGGCCTCCGCCTTCGGCGCGCCGCTGCGGATGGACAGGACTCGCGCGCGACGCGGCATCGGCCGGCCGACGAGCGCGCGGGTGCCGGCGCTGCGGACCCGGATGCCGAGGTCGCCCGCCGCGTTGCGCAGCATCGCCTCGGCCATCGGAGACCTGCACACGTTTCCCGTGCACACCATCAGCACGGTCGGCCGGGGACTCCCGTCGCCCCTGGGCGTCCGGCCGCGAAGAGTCGGAGAGAACGGATCTGTGTCGGTCATGTCGCTCGATCGGATCGGATGCTGCTCGGCGAGAGATCAGGATGAAAACAGCGGGGATCGCCTGGGAGGGAACCAGGCGACCCCCGCTGCGGTCTTCGGGAGCGGTCAGCTCCGTGCGGCGAGCGCGCGGCGGCGCGTCAGGAGGAACACCGCGCCTCCGGCCAGCAGCACGGCGCCGACGCCGGTCAGGCCGGCGGCCCAGGTGCCGCCCGTCGTCGCCAGCTCGCCGGCCTCGGGCTCGATGACCGAGAGGCCGAGGACGACGCTGCGCACCTGGCCCGACTCGCTCAGGCCGTTGACCTGGAGCGTGTCGGCGCCGAGCACGGCATCCGCGGGGACGGCGAACGATGCCGAGAACGTGCCGTCCTCGCCGACCGTGGCCTGTCCGAGCAGAAGACTCGAGTCCAGCAGCCAGACGTCGACGACGCTGCCCGGGAGATAGCCCTCGCCGCTCACCCGCAGCGATCCGCCCTGCACGGCCTCGAGCACGCCGTCACGCAGCGCCAGCTGCGCCCCGTCGGCGTCGAGGCTGCTCGCACGGACCTCGAACCCGTCGCCGGTGACCACGGCATCCGCACCCTGCGTCGAGGCGGTGACAGGCGTCGTGGCGGCGGCGAGCGTCGCCGCAGCCGAACCGCGCGACTGGATCGGGAGCACGGGCGTGCCGTCCTCGTCGAGGAAGGACACGGGTGCGAGCACGGGCGTCGCCGTGATCTCGGCGACGTCTCCGCCGCCCGCTGCGTTCACGGCCCGCAGGACCAGGTCGTAAGCCGTGCCGTTGCGCAGGCCGGTGACGGTGAGCGGGCTGGATGCCGACGACGCCGGCGTCCACGTCTCACCGCCGTCGAGGGAGTACTCGTAGCCGGTCACCTCGGAGCCGCCGTCGTCGTCCGACGGCGTGAACAGGACGGTCAGCGCGCCGTTGGACGCGAGCACCCGTCCGATCGCCGGAGAACCGGGGATCGTGTAGGCGGTCACCGCATCGGCGGCCTCGCTCGCAGGACCGGTGCCGTTCGCGTTGATCGCCGACACCCGGAACTGCGCAGGAACACCGACCGGCAGCCCCGTGACCCGGTACGACGTATCGGTCGAACCGGTGTCCGCGACAGCATCCGTCCAGGTGTCGCCGCCGTCGAGGGACTGCTCGACCCGGTATCCGGTGACATCGGCCCCGCCGATCCACGCCGGAGCCTCCCAGGAGACGAGCGCCGACTCCGCACTGGCGACGGCCTCGACCGACGTCGGAGCGCCGGGCGCGCCGGCAGTGACTTCCAGCGACACCGTGAGCGTCTGCCGAGCCGTCAGCACGGCGGGCCTGGCCACGGTCGAGCGCTCATCCGTCGAGGAGACCTCGAAGACGAACTCCTCCTCGTCGTCGAACTGCGAGGCGTCGGCGGCGTCTGCATCCGGCACGTAGACGTAGCGTCCGGACTGCTCGTCGATGTGCAGCGTGCCGTACCGGCCGGCCAGCGCGTGCGTGTACGAGAGGCCGCCGATCGTCGCGGCCTCGGCGTGATCGCCGATGACGCGGTGCGAGATCTCGTCCGAATCGGGGTCGGTCACCACGAGCACGCCCGTCGTGTTCGCGTAGTCGTCGGGCCCCTCGGAGTTCACCAGCGAGATCGGATCGACCGCCGCGAGCGTCGGCGCGTCGTCGACCGGCGTGATGTCGATGTCGACCTCGCCCGACGCGGTCTCGGAACCGCCCTGATCGGCGACCGTGATCTTCACCGTGCGGGTGCTCGCAGGATCGTCGGAGGTGCTCGCGTACCGCAGCTTGTGGCCGATCGCGGTGACGACCTCGTCGGTCACCTTGCTGCCGTAGACGCGCACGTTGTCGATGAGCAGGCGCGCTCCGGCGGCCTGGCCGCAGCTGAAGTCGTGGGTGCCGCCGACGAACACGAAGCGGTACGTGCCGTTCGCCGGGATCGTCGTCTCCTTGGTCTGGAACGCCGCGGCGGCGTAGTTGTCGCCGGTGGCGTCGAGCACCGTGGTCTGCTCACCCGTGACGGTGTTCAGGATGTAGCCGAACACGTGGAAGTTGTCGCCGCCGTAATAGGCGCGCCAGTCGAAGTAGATCTTGTCGTTCGCCGCGGCCGTGAACGGGTCGCTGTACACGGCCGGGCCGTGCACCACGTCGCAGCTGCCGCTCGTCGTCATCATCGAGCTCAGCTCGAGGCTGTGGCCGCCGTCGCTCGCATCGGCGCTGTTGAGATTCACGCTGTAGATCGCGCCGGCATAGGGGGCGTCGTCGTCGTTCACCGGGATGTACGCCGCAGGGTAGCCCTGGTTCAGGCCCGCGTACGTGCTGCGGTCGATGCTCGTGAAGCCGGCGATCTCGGTGACGCCCAGATCGACACGGTCGGCCAGAGCCGTCCAGCCCTCGATCTCCTCGGAGCCTTCGAAGCTCGGGTTGGCGAACGGGCTGGTGAAGGTCACGCGCAGACTGCCGTCGGCGCCGTTCCTCGTCGGGTCCACGGCGCCGATGACCTCGGCGGCGGAACCGGTGCCGATGTAGACGGCGTCGCCGACGATCGACACCACGCCGGCCGTCGTGTCAGCGGTCTGCGCGGTCAGCACCGACAGGACATCCTCGCCGGTGGCGTCGTCGACGGCGAAGTCGATGTAGCCGCCGCCGTAGGCGCTGCCGCCCGAGACGGAGATGTCCTCGCCGATCAGGACGGGATCGCCCTGCTCGGTGTAGGCGATGGCGGTGGCGGGTGTGCTGACCTCGACCCCGGCGGCGGCGGATGCCGCAGCGGGGAACGCCATCAGCGTCATGGCGGTCAGGCCGCCGAAGAGGGTCGCACTGCGCGACCCGGGCCGGAGCCGCGGCACGCGAAACGCGCGCGCAGGCACGGTCGTAGAGGGCATGATCGTCTCTCTCTGAACCCGAATGGGGATGGGGAAGGAAGACGGGTTCACGGCGATGTTGTCACGGCCGTCGCGAGCGTGTTCCGGCCGAGGGGGTGCTTTCTCCTGGCTTTCCCGTATATCGGCGTCGCGGCGGCGCACTAGCATCGTCTGGGTGACCGAATCCCCCATCAGGGTCGCCGTCGTCGAGGACCAGGCCCTGTTCCGATCTCTGGTCGTCTCGCTGATCGACGCAGCCCCCGACCTCACCGTCGTCGCCGAGTGCCAGACGGTGCGCGACGCGCGCGCCGAGCTGAGCGGGGGAGGGGCCGACGTCGTCGTGATGGACATCGGGCTCCCCGACGGCAACGGCTTCGGCCTGGCCAGGTCGCTGCGCGCACGGCATCCCGAACTGGGCGTCGTCCTGCTCTCCGCGCACAACGTGATGGACCTGCTCCTCGCCCTCGAGCCGAAGGAGCGGATCGGCTGGAGCTATCTGTCCAAGACCTCGGCGGCGTCCGCACCGGCGCTGCTGGACGCGCTGCGCGTCACCGCGCGCGGCGGCAGCATGCTCGACCCCGAGCTGCTGCGCATGCTGGCGCCGCGCGCGCACTCCCCGCTGGCGAAGCTCACCAGGAGGCAGTTCGATGCGCTGCGGCATCTGGCCGCGGGCCGTTCCAACGCGGCCATCGCACGCGAGATGGAGATCACGCCGCACTCCGTGGAGAACCTCCTGAACACCGTGTACGCGGTTCTCGGGGTCCGCAGCGAGGTGGAGCTCAACAGCCGGGTGTCGGCCGCGCTCATGATGATCCGGCACGGGGCGCCGGCGGCGGACGCCGGATGAGCCCGCACCCGGCGAGCCCGGCGCGGGACGCCGCCGACGACCGGCGCCGGCTGCTGATCACCGCGGGACTCGTGCTCGCCGTCTTCAGCATCGGGGCCGCGACCCAGACCGCCTTCGTGTACGAGATCCCCGTTCCCCGGGAGACGCAGGAGGTCTCGCCGGTCGGATTCGTCCTGCGCGCGATCGTCAACCTCACGGCGTGCGCCGGGGCGCTCGGGCTCGCCGCGTGGCTGCGGCTGCCGGCGCTCTCGACGCTGCAGCAGGTGATCGCCAGCGTGGGCATCGCCGTCGTCGTCGCCATGGGACGCCTGTCCGTGCAGATCATGACGGGCATCTACGTCCATCCCACTCTGAGCGTCGCCCTCGTGGAGCTCATCTCCGGAGCGGTGGTCGTGCTGGTCGCGCTGGGTTTCGGGATGATGCACGTGCGCGCCCAGGCGCGGTTGCGGACGCAGGAGCGCTCGCTCGCCGAGCAGCGTCTGCGGGCGTCGGAGGCCGTCGCCGCGCTCGCCGAAGAGGAGCTCGAAGTCCGTCGTGCGGTCGCCGAGGGCCTGCACGGCGGACTGCAGTCGCGACTGGTGATGCTGCGCGTGCAGCTCGACCACGTCATCGCGAACTGGATCGTCGCGCAACACGGTTCAGGGGAGCTGGACGTGCTCCAGCAGGTGCGTCGCGAGCTCGACGCCCTCCGCGAGGACGAGGTCCGCAAGCTCAGCCACCTCCTCTACCCGGACGGCGTCGACATCAGCCTCTCCCACGCCCTCACGCAGCTGGTGCGCCGGATCCCCGCGCAGATCGGGGTGGACGCACGCATCGACGAGGTCTCCGAACAGGAGGGGCAGGTCGACCCCGAGCACGGCGCGAGGCTCGTCGCCTGGCGCGTTGCCGCGCTGCGCGCCGCCGAGGAGGGCATCAGCAACGCGCTCAGGCATGGCGGCGCCGCCCGCCTCCGGGTGACGTTGGAGGGCTCGGCCGACGGCGTCGAGCTGATCGTGGACGACGACGGGGACGGGATGCCGGAGCCGTCGCCGCGGATGCGGGGCCTCGCCCGTTCGGCCGACCGGCTGTCGCGGCTCGGCGGGACGCAGCGGATCTCCGCGTCGCCCCTCGGCGGAGTCAGGCTGGCCGTGACGCTGCCGAGCGTGCCCGCCGGCGTGCCGGTCTCCGATACGACTGCTCAGGACGGACGCGGGGCCCGCGCGGCCTCCTAGCCGCGGGCGGGGCTGGGCCGCGGGCGGGGCTGGGCCGCGGGCTGGGCGCCGCCTCCGAGGACGGCCGGTCAGCCCAGCGCGGCGCGCACGACGCGGGCGACCTCGTCGACGGCGGGCGCCAGCTGCTCGGCGGATTCCTCATACACCTCGCGCGCGCGACGGTAAGGGTCGACCACATCGTCGTCGTCGGCGACCGCGGGGGCGGCGAGTCCGCGCTGCCCCGACACCAGCGAGACGACGGCGGAGAGGCGCGCCCGCGGCGCGGAGCCCGCAGCATCCGCCGTCCGTCTGATCTCGTCGTCGTCCAGCGACGACGACAGGCGCGCGAACTCGCGCACCGTGAACGTGTGGCGCAGATGCCGAGGACTCAGCTCGACCGCTGCGGTGCGATGCTCGCGCGACATCGCCAGCACGAGGTCGGCGTCGTCGGCCAGCGGCTCCTGCAGCCAGCGGGCGCGATGCGCGGCGACCTCCTCGGCGGAGGCGCCGTGCTGCACGGCGATCTCCTGGGCGGTGCGATCCATGCCGTGATCGACGAGGGCGCGGGTGCCCGCGCTGTGCACCCGCACGCCGGCGCCCTGCAGCCGCGCGCGCAGCAGCACCTCGGCCATCGGCGACCGGCAGATGTTGCCCGTGCACACCGTCAGGATCGTCACGGGGGAGTCGGCGACGCCCGGTGCCGACTCCGGATCGGCGACGTGCTCTGCCGTGGTGATGTGCTCTGCCGTGGTGACGCCGCCCCTCGAGACGCTCGGGGCCGGTGCGACGATGTCGAAATCGATCAGCGGCGCAGAAGCGGGCTCCGGCCTCCGACTCGCGAGGCGGGCACGGCGCTCACGTCGGCTCATCGGGGGCGTCGTGGCGGAATCGGTCATGGACACCACACTAGGGGGCGGACTCCGCAGAAGTTATCCACAGATATGGGAAGACAATTACCAATGTCTGAGGCACCTGAGACCATGGACCATGGCAGTTTTCACCGATGTAGCGGCTCTGATCCCCACGCTGTGCGGGGTCGGCGCCGACGTCGATGATGCCGAGACGGCGCGGGCCCAGCTGATGCTCATGACCGATGCCGACGTCGTGAAGGTCCTGGCCGAGACGGCGTCGCTCGCGCAGCAGGTCGAGCAGATCCAGGTGGCCGCGGCGGGCGTGATCGCGGTGCGTTCGAAGCGCGAGAACGGCCACTCCGGGCTGTCGGCGTCGCGGGGGCACAAGTCGGCGGCGTCGCTGATCCAGGATGCGACGGGCTCGACCAAGAGCGAGGCCGACCGCAAAGCTCGTGTGGGGGAGGCGCTGTACGACGAGGGCGACGGAGCCGGTGCGGAGCCGACATCGGGGGAGTCCCGACCCGAGCCTGCCGCAGAGGCGGATGCGGGGCCGTGGCATGCGCCGCTGTGGAAGGCGATGCGACAGGGCAGGCTGACGTCGGCGCAGTTCGACGCCATCCGGCGAGGGCTGGGCGACCCGCCAGAGGTCCCCGCGGGCATGACGGATGCAGACGCGCGAGCCCGCGCGCATGAGTCCGCTCGCGCGGCGTGGGCGCAGGCGGCGGAACTGCTCGTCGACGAAGCATCGCTGCGCACGGTGGAGGAGCTCTGGCAGCAGGCGCGGACGATTCGCGATCTGCTCGATCCGGAGGGCGCGGAGCAGCGGTTCCTGCGGAGGTTCGAGAACAGGTCGTTCCGCACCTACCGCGGGCAGGACGGGCAGAAGCGCGCGAGCATGGTGCTCGACGACGAGGGCGACGTCTTCCTCGAGACGGTCCTCGGCTCGGCGCTTCGACCCCGACGCGGCGGGCCGAGGTTCGTCGACCCGGACGAGAAGGCGCAGGCCGCGTCGCTGGCGGACGATCCGCGCACGAACGACCAGCTCGCGTACGACCTGATCATGGACGTGATCCGGGCCGGTGCGCTCGCCGACGCCGAGAGCGTCTTCGGCACGCGTCAGGCCGGGGTGCGGCTCGTGCGCGTCGTCGACGACCAGGGTTCCGGCGCGCCGGTCGCGTACAGCGAGGACCATCTGGTGGCCGTGCCCGGTGCGGTCGCCGATCGGCGGATGTGCGAGAGCGGGTTCGTCGCCGTCACCGTCGATTCCTGCGGCAATCCGCTCGACGTGGGGCGCGAACAGCGTCTGTTCACCCCGACGCAGCGCATCGCGCTCGCCGTTCGCGACGGCGGATGCCGGTGGCGAGGATGCGATCGGCCCGCGTCATACTGCGAGGCGCATCACATCGACCCCTACTCGGAGGGCGGGCGCACCGATATCGACGCGGGCATCCTGCTCTGCCGGTACCACCACATGACTCTGCATCACGGCGGCTGGCGCATCACCCGGAACGGCAAAGACGACTTCATGCTGCACGACAGCTCGGGGGAGGCGTCCGCGATGCGAACCCGGGGCGTGCTCAGCTACGCGTGGAGCGGGATGGATCCGCCTCCGAGACGCTTCCGCCCCGCGGCCTGAGCGCTTCGGGGTGGGCGGGGCGCGGGTCCGGGTGCTGCGCGTGAGCCGAGGCGGGTGGGAAGCGGTTCCGGGTGCTGCGCGTGAGCCGAGGCGGGTGGGGCTGAGATGGTGCTCGCCGCGGCGTCCCGGTGATCGGCGGTCGGCGGATGGCGGATGCTGTCCGTCGCGCATCGTCGTGCGGGATGGCGGGATGGCGGGATGGCTGTGCTGCTGGAGGCTGGAGGGCTGTGTCGCTGGATGATCGGACAGCAGGACAGCGGGACAGCG
>Ga0222419_100345_pt1 | contig 54185 bp, 43 predicted proteins | sample 1B20Ametagenome_FD_182474 | JGI IMG/M metagenome (GOLD analysis project Ga0222419, IMG submission 182474) | Enriched microbial communities from leaf-cutter ant dump, University of Wisconsin, Madison, United States - 1B20A (version 2) | ecosystem: Environmental > Terrestrial > Nest > Insects nest...
CTACCGCGCGTTCTTCCGCACCGCCCCGAGGATGCCCGTGCATCCTCGCGACGCCGAGACCCACTCCGCCGCCCGCCGAGGCACGATCGTGGTGCGCGACGCCGAGGTCTGCACCTACGAGTGGGGCGCGGGCGACCGCACGGTGCTGCTGCTGCACGGCTGGCAGGGTCGCGCCTCGCAGTTCGCCCCCCTCGTGCGCGAGCTCGTCTCCGAGGGGTTCCGCGTCGTCTCCTTCGACGCGCCCGCGCACGGCTCCTCGGGGGGCCGCCGCACCGACATCAGGGACTGGGTCGAGGCGGCCGGGCGGCTGCAGAGCCTCGCCGGGCCGTTCTCCGCCCTGATCGGCCACTCCTTCGGCGCACTGGCGGCGCTCACGATCGCGAGATCGAACGTGCCCGCCGACACCGTGGTCGCCATCTCCGGCGCCGCGAGCCCCGCCGCGTTCGTCGCCGAGTTCACCCGGGAGATCGGCCTGGGCGACGCGACGGTCGCCCGGCTCGAGCAGCGCTTCCGCGCCCGCCTCGGAGTCGACGAGCGGGAGCTCGTCGCGCGGTACGACGCGGCACGGCATCCGCTCCCGGAGGGCACCGAGCTGCTCGTCGTACACGACCGGGCCGACCGGAGGATGCCGGACGCCGACGCGCTGCGCCTGCACGCGGCGCACGCCGGACGCTCACGGCTGGTGCGGACCGAGGGCTTCGGCCATACGCGGATCCTGCAGGCGGATGCTGTGCTCGACGCCGTCATCGAGCAGCTGCACGGGGCAGGTCGGCGGATCTCCGACGGTCAGAGCGGAAGGGCGCAGTAGAGCCTCCGCACGGCAGGCTCGGGCGGAGGCGGGAGCGGACCCGCAGTCGCGCAGCCGTCGTCCGGGTCAGCCGCCGAGCGCGCCCACGTCGGTGACGCCGACGTCGGTGCGGTGGAAGTTCTGGAAGGAGCGCGACGCCGTGGGGCCCCGCTGGCCCTGGTAGCGGTTGCCGTACGGGCCCGATCCGTAGGGGTTCTCGGCCGGCGAGGTCAGGCGGAAGAAGCACAGCTGCCCGATCTTCATGCCCGGCCACAGCTTGATCGGCAGGGTCGCGACGTTCGCGAGCTCGAGGGTGACGTGCCCCGTGAAACCGGGGTCGATGAACCCCGCCGTGGAGTGCGTGATGAGGCCGAGGCGCCCGAGCGAGGACTTGCCCTCGAGACGTGCGGCGATGTCATCCGACAGCGTCACCTGCTCGAAGGTCGCACCGAGGGCGAACTCGCCGGGGTGCAGGATGAAGGGCTCGTCCGGGGCGACCTCGATCAGCCTGGTCAGCTCGGGCTGGTCCACCGACGGATCGATGAACGGGTACTTGTGGTTGTCGAACAGCCGGAAGTACCGGTCGAGGCGCACGTCGATGCTCGACGGCTGGATCATCTCCGGCGCGTGGGGAGCGAGGCCGATCCGGCCGGATGCGAGTTCTGCCCTGATGTCGCGGTCGCTGAGAAGCACGGCACCAGCCTACGGCCAGATCGACCCGATGCCGTTGCCGATGGCGTTCGCGCCCAGCACGAGGAACAGCACGGCCATGATCGTGTGGTTCTCGCGCGCCAGCCAGCCCTGCAGACCCTCGAGCAGGGGCGTCAGACGGGCGGATGCCGTGACGTACGCGAGCAGCGGGACGATCACGCTGGACGCCGCGATGAGCGTGAACACGGCGATCACGAGGACGACGGCATCCGTCTCCAGGCCCGCGGCGCCGACCTCGACGCTCGCGCCGGCGAGGAAGACGACGTGCTTCGGGTTCACGGCGGCGAGCAGGAAGCCGAGCCGCAACGCCTGCGGGAAGCCGTACGACGACACCTTCGACATCCATCCGGGCAGCTCCGGATCGTCGTCGCCGCGCGGGCGCTTGCGCCACTGCAGGACCGCGAGGAGCATCAGGAGGCCGCCGAGCGCGATCTCCACGAGCCCCGCCCACACGCCTTTGCCGGACGACCCGGCAGGCAGGTAGGCGACGAGCGCGACGATGACGCCGAAGGCGATGAGGAGGCCGGCGATCCAGCCGATCAGGAACCCGGCGCCGCCGGCGCGCGGACGCGGCCCCAGCAGCGTGAGCACGACCACGATGATCGGGAACGGGCTGATCGCGATGCCCACGGCGAAGGGGAGGATGTCTCCGATGACGGCGCCCACGCGGTGTCCTCTCTGCCGGTTCGCACTCCGCCATCCGCCGACCCGCGCTTTGGCCTTCGGGAGAACTGTCGGTAGGCTTGCGATCACCCGGTCGTCAGATCGGTCCGGGGCTGTAGTTCAATGGTAGAACTTCTGCTTCCCAAGCAGACAGCGCGGGTTCGATTCCCGTCAGCCCCTCCACGAGACTCTCCGCCTCTCACTCCCCGCGGAGAGGCACCACCAGCAGCTCCTGGATGCGGTTCTCCAGGATCGCCGCCATGTCGATCGAGCCGGGGGCGATCAGCCACTGCATCTGCAGGCCGTCCATGAGCGCGGTCAGCTCGGCAGCCGCCTGCTCCTCATCGACATCGGGCACGAGGTAGCCGGCGGCGCGGGCGTCGCGCAGGGCCCGCGCGGTCTCCGAGCGGATCCTCTCGTAGCGGGCCGTGAAGTACGCGTGGGCGGGGTGGTCGGGCGAGGCGGCCTCCGCGGACAGCACCGCGAACCCGCCGATCAGCCCCGGCACTTCGGCGTTGTGCCGGGCCAGGGCGACCATGCCGCGCAGCACGCCGATGCCGTCGCCGCGCCCAGAGCCGTTGCGCCGGAACCGTTCGCGGTCCTCACGGTCGCGCGCCTCGAGCACGGCCTCCATCAGCGACTCCTTCGTCGGGAAGTGATGCGAGAGCCCGGCGCGGGATATCTCGCAGCGCTGAGCGAGCTCCAGCATCGTCGCCCCGTTGAAGCCGACCCGCCCGAACAGGTCCACGGCGGCCTCGATGATCTGCTCGCGACGTGCCCGGCCGGTCGCGTATCCCTGCGTGTTCGTGGTCATGTTCCGTTCCCGAGATCAGATCCTATTTCACGAAAACCTACACTAGTGCCGGTTTTGCTGGTAGCGTTCCCTCCAAGATCGGCGCGGCATCCTGCTCCTGCCGCCGCGACCCGTCTCGAGATCCGTGATCCACCACACGACCGAAGGACCGACGATGTCGTCACCCGCTCCTGCAGAACAAGTGCCCCCGCTCACCGAGACCACCTTCGTCGCCACCGCATCCGGCTCCGACGATCCGCCCGCTCCCCTCAAGGGCGTGCGCCGCCTGCTCGGCTGGATCATCCCCGCCAACTTCGCGATCTTCGTGATCTGGGGAGCGGTCCCCGGCATCCTGCTCCCCGCCCAGGTGATCGCGATGTTCCCCGACGAGGACACGCAGGTGGCCAATCTCGCGATCATCACGACGATCGGCGCGCTCTTCGCGATGATCGCGCAGCCGGCCGCCGGACAGATCTCCGACCGCACCCGGTCGAAGTTCGGCCGGCGCGCCCCCTGGATCATCGGCGGAGCCGTCCTCGGCGGGATCGCCCTCGTCGCCCTCGGCCTGATGAACAGCCTGGTCGGCCTGATCGTGGCCTGGGTCCTCGTACAGATCGCCTACAACTTCGCCCAGGGCCCGCTCTCGGCCATCCTCCCCGACCGGGTGCCCGTCGCCCGCCGCGGCAGCTTCGCCGCCTTGTCCGGCATCGGGCTCATGGCCGGCGCCCTCGGCGGCCAGATCCTCGGCTCGCAGTTCGCCGGCAGCATCACCCTCGGCTACATCGTCTTCGCCGCGTTCGCGGTCGTCGTGCTGATCGGCTTCGTCGCGGCCAACCCCGACCACCCCAGCACGAACTTCGCGCACGAGCCCTTCGACTTCGTGGAGTTCCTGAAGACGTTCTGGGTCAACCCGATCAAGCACCCCGACTTCTTCTGGGCGTTCATGGGCCGGCTGCTGCTCTTCTCGGGCTACTTCGCGGTGACCGGCTATCAGCTGTTCATCCTCATCCACTACCTGAAGGTCGAGGACCCGTACGCGGTCATCCCGATGCTCGGCATCGTCGGCCTCGTCGGCACCATCATCGCCACGGCGGTCTCCGGCCCGCTCTCCGACAAGGTCGGACGCCGCAAGCCGTTCGTGTTCGGCTCGTCGCTGGTGATGGGCCTGGCGCTGATCCTGCCGTGGGTCTGGCCCACGTTCGAGTCCTGGCTGATCATGACCGCGATCCTCGGCTTCGGCTTCGGCATGTTCCAGGCCGTCGACACCGCGCTGATGAGCCAGGTGCTGCCCTCGGCGAAGTCGTTCGCAAAGGACCTCGGCGTCGTCAACATCGCCGCGACCCTGCCGCAGACGCTCGCCCCCGGCATCGCCGGAGCCATCGTGCTGGCCTTCGGCTACGCCGGACTGTTCCCGGTCGGCATCATCCTCGCGATCCTCGGCGCGGTCTGCGTCTGGTTCATCAAGTCGGTCAAGTGACGGCCGCGAAGACGATCGAGGAATGACGATGACCTTCCCCTATCAGGATGCCGCGCTCCCCGTCGAGCAGCGGGTCGACGACCTGCTCAGCCGGATGGATCTCGCCGACAAGGCCGGCGTGATGTTCCACACGATGGTCGCGATCGGCGACCCCTCAGAGGGCAATCCCACCTTCGGCATCCCCTCGGTGCAGTCGATGATCCGCAAGCGCCGCATGAACCACTTCAACCTGCTGGGCTCCGCTCCCGGCGGCGGAGAGTTCGCCGCGTGGAGCAACCAGCTGCAGCGCATCGCCCGCGAGCAAGGTCTCGGCATCCCGATCACCTTCTCGACCGACCCCCGGCACGCGTACAGCGACAACCCCTTCACCTCGATCTTCGCCGGGCCGTTCTCGCAGTGGCCCGAGACGCTGGGGTTCGCGGCTCTCGCCTCGCCCGAACGGCTGCAGCGCTTCGGCGACGTCGCCCGTCAGGAGTACCTCGCCGTCGGCATCCGCGTCGCCCTGCACCCGCAGATCGACCTCGCCACCGAGCCGCGCTGGTCGCGCATCAGCGGCACCTTCGGCGAGAGCGCCGACCTCACCAGCGCCCTCGTGGTCGGCTACATCCGCGGCTTCAAGGGCGATGAGATCGGCCCGGAGTCGGTGTCGACCATGGTCAAGCACTTCCCCGGCGGCGGTCCCCAGAAGGACGGCGACGACCCGCACTTCGCCTGGGGCCGCGAGCAGGTGTATCCCGGCGGCGCCCAGGAGTACCACCTGCAGCCGTTCATCGCCGCGATCGAAGCCGGGGCCACGCAGATGATGCCGTACTACGGCATGCCCGTCGGCACCGAGTGGGAGGAGGTCGGCTTCGGCCTCAACAAGGACGTGCTGACCACGCTGCTGCGCGACCGCCTCGGCTTCGAGGGGATCGTCTGCACCGACTGGGGACTGCTGACCGACGTCGAGCTGATGGGGATGCAGATGCCCGCGCGCGCCTGGGGCGCCGAGCAGCTGACCCGTCCCCAGCGCATCGTGAAGGCACTGGAGGCCGGCGTCGACCAGTTCGGCGGCGAGCTGTGCACGGAGGAGCTGATCGGCGTCGTCGAGCGCGGCGAGATCTCCGAGGCGCGCATCGACGCCTCGGTACGGCGCCTGCTGCGCGAGAAGTTCCAGCTCGGACTGTTCGACGACCCCTTCGTCGACGAAGAGCACGCCGAGGCCGTGGTCGGCCGCACCGACTTCGTCGAGGAGGGCCTGGCCGCGCAGAGCGACTCTCTGACGCTGCTCACGAACGTCGACGGCGTCCTTCCCCTGACGAAGGGCATCAGGGTCTACGCCGAGGGCGTCTCGCCGGATGCCCTCGCGGGCTTCGCCACCGCCGTCGACAGCCCCGCAGAGGCCGACGTCGCCGTCCTCCGAATCAAGGCCCCCTTCGAGGACCTCGGCCGCGGCGTGATGGCGGGGATGTTCCACGAGGGCTCGCTGGAGTTCCCCACGGAGGAGAAGGAGCGCATCGGCGCGATCGCCGCCGCCGTGCCCACCGTGATCGACATCTACCTCGACCGACCCGCGGTGCTCGGCGGTCTGGAGGAGTCGGCTCGCGCCGTCATCGCGAACTACGGGGCGTCGGACGAGGCGGTACTGCGAGTGCTGTTCGGCGACCGCGGCCCTCAGGGCGCGCTGCCCTTCGACCTGCCGCGGTCGGATGCCGCGGTGATCGCCAGCCGCTCCGACGTCGCCTTCGACACCGAGGACCCGGTCTTCCGGTTCGGCCACGGTCTGCGCTACTGAGGGGCGGATGCCGAAGGCGGGGCCCGGGGCGTGAGATCGCTCCGGGCCCCTTCGCCGCACTCCCCTCCCCGTCACGCCTCCGCGGCGATGCCCGCGAGGAGAGCGAGCTTCTCGGCATCCGCGCTCCCCGGTGCGACGTGGTAGATCACCAGGACCATCCCGTCCGTTCCGGATACCGCGAGCTTGTCGCGGTCGACGCTCACCTCGCCCACCTGGGGATGACGGAACGTCATGGACGCACCCTGCGGGGGACGGATCTCATGGCGCGACCAGAGCCGCTGGAAGACGGGGCTGGCCAGCGACAGCTCGCCGACGAGCTCGATGAACCGCGGGTCGTCGGTGTCGGTCCCCACGGACTGCCGGAATCCCGCGACGAGCGCGCCCGCGGCCGCCTCGCTCCAGTCGGGGAACAGGTCGCGCTCGGCCGGGTCGAGGAAGAAGTCCCGCAGCCGGTTCCCGCCGACGCTCAGCCGGGGCGACAGCGCTCGTGCCAGCGCGTTGGAGGCGACGACGTCGAGGTACCGGTTCTCGACGAATGCGGGGAACGGCAGTCGGTCCACGAGACGGGCGGTGTGCGGGGGCACCGCGTCGGAGCCCCGGCGGCGCCGCGGCCTGCGCGGCCTCGGACCGGCCAGGGCCATCAGGTAGGCGGTCGTGTCGGAGTCCAGCTGCAGCACCCGCGCGACCGATTCGAGCACCTGCGACGACGGGTTCCGGTCCCGCCCCTGCTCCAGCCTGAGGTAGTAGTCCGCGCTGATCCCGGAGAGCATCGCGACCTCCTCCCGCCGGAGCCCGGCGACGCGCCGCACCCCCAGGACCGGTATCCCCGCCTGCTCGGGGGTGACGAGCTCGCGGCGGGCGCGCAGGAACTCGCCCAGCTCGTTGTCGGTGTCTGCCACCGCACCAGGCTACGTCGAGGCCGCGGCGCGATCCTGGTCCCCGCACTCCCAGGATCGCCGCGGCGCTGGCTGCAGCGGATCCGCGGCGGCACGCTGATCCCATGAACGAAACGAACGCGCCCATCCTCGTCACCGGCGGGTCCGGCTTCATCGCCGGGCACATCATCGCCCTCCTCCTCGAGCAGGGGCGCCGCGTGCGGACCACGGCACGCAGCGCGTCGCGCGAGGACGCGATCCGCGCCGGCCTCGCACGGATCGGCGCGCCCGACCCCGGCGAGCGCCTCGAGGTCGTGGCCGCCGATCTCGACGCTGACGACGGCTGGGAGGCCGGCCTGTCGGGGATCCGCGATGTGATGCACGTCGCCTCCCCGGTGATGCCGGGGCACGTCGCGGACGAGGACGACGTGATCCGCCCCGCCCGTGAGGGAACCCTCCGGGTTCTGCGCGCGGCCCGGGATGCCGGAGCGCGACGGGTCGTCCTGACATCGGCGTTCCACGCCGTCGGCTTCGGCTGGGGACGCACCGACCGCACCTTCACCGAGGCCGACTGGTCGAGGCTCGACGGGCCCGGCATCGACGCCTACGGCAGGGCGAAGACCCTCGCGGAGCGGGCGGCCTGGGAGTTCGTCCGCTCGGAGGGCGACGGCATGGAGCTGGTCGCGATGCTGCCGGTCGCCGTGCTCGGGCCGGTGACCTCCGCGCGCGTCTCGGGCGGGAACGCCCTCGTGCGACGGATCCTCACGGGTGAGATGGCGCGCTTCCCCGACATGTGGCTGCCCATCGTCGACGTGCGGGACGTGGCGGCGGCGCACGTCCTCGCGCTGTCGGCCCCGGATGCCGCCGGCGAGCGGTTCATCGTCGCAGGACAGGGCGGGATGACGCTGAGCGAGATCGCCGCGACTCTCCGCTCCCGCCTCGGCCCGGATGCCGGCAGGGTCGGCTCCGGCCGGGTGCCGACCCCGGCCGTGCGCCTGGCCGCGTTCTTCAACGCGAAGCTCCGGGAAGCCGCAGCAGAGCTCGGGCACGTGAAGAAGATCGACGGCTCCAAGGCCCGCGAGGTTCTCGGCTGGTCTGCCCGCCCCACGGAGCAGACGGTGCTCGACACCGCCCGCAGCCTGCTGCAGATCGACTCGGAGGCCGCTCCCCGAGGGTGAGTCCGTCGCCCTCGCACTTGCGCCCACCCGGACCCACAGGTTAGCCTCACCTTAGTTACAGGTGGCAACTTAGGAGTTCGGATGCCGAGGACCGGTGGCCGCCCCCGGCGGATCGACACCCAGGCGATCACCCTCGCCGGGCGCGAGATCGGCCTTCGCGAGCTGAGCATGAACGCCGTCGCGAGCGTGCTCGGCGTCTCCGCCACCGCCCTGTACCGTCACGTCGGCGGCCGATGGGACCTGGAGCAGCTGGTGGGCGAGAGCATCCTCGCCGAGCTCGACCTCCCCGACGATCCCGCGCACGGCACGGTGGAGCACCTGCTGTCCGTCGGCCTGCGGCTGCGGGCGTTCATGCTCCGCCATCCGGGTCTCGCCGTGTACGTGCAGACGCTGTTCCCCCGCGGCGAGAACGGCCGGCGGCTGCTCGCCACGGAGGTCGAGGCGCTCTCCCGGCGCGGGTACGCGGCCGACGCCGCCCTCGTGCTGGCCTCCGCCGTGGCATCCGTCGCGATCGGCTACGCCGCGGCCGAGGACGTCCAGCGCGATCGCGCCGACGGACGGGCCGAGCGCGAGCGCGACGCCCTCATGGCGATCCTCGACGACACGAGGCTCGGCGCGGCGCAGAGCGCGCTGCCCGAGATCGACGCCGACGAGTACGTGCGGCTGTGGCTCGGCGCCGTGGTGCGCGCCTTCGTCGACGCGGCGCCGCCGGGCAGCTCGACCACGGAGATCATGGCGGCGCTCGACGCCGCGGGAAGGGGACGCTGATGGCGAAGCGCGGCTTCAACGGGGCGATCATGCGCGGCTACGGCGCACGGGATCACGAGGTGACGGTGACGGGCACGGAACTGCTCTCGCCCGGATTCCTGCGGGTGCGGATGCACTCCCCGACGCTGCTCGGCGACGGCGTCGTCGCGCCGACCGCCTTCCTGCGCTTCTGGTTCCCCGACCCGGACCGGCCGGACTACGAGCACCAGCGCGGGTACACCCTGTCCGAGGCCGACGAGTCCACCGGGCACTTCGCCGTCGACTTCGTGCTGCACGAGCCGGCCGGACCCGCCTCGGCGTGGGCGCAGCGCGCGGAGCCGGGCACGACCGTCTCCGCCACGCCTCTCGGCTCCACCCGCTTCGACCTGCCCGACGAGCTCCCCGCCGGATACCTGCTGATCGGCGACTCGGCATCGATACCCGCGATCAACGCGATCCTCGGCGTCGTCCCCGCGGAGGTGCCCATCGAGGTCTATCTCGAGGAGCACCAGGACACCGACCGCCTGATCCCCCTCGCCGACCACCCGCGTGCCCGCATCCACTGGATCCCCCGCCGCGGCGAGGCCTCGCTGGCCGCCGCGATCGAGGCGCGCGACTGGTCGGACTGGTACGCCTGGACGGCGCCCGAGTCCGGCTCCCTCAAGCACCTGCGCGCACGCCTGCGCGACGAGTTCGGCTTCCCGCGCGGCGAGATCCACGCCCAGGCGTACTGGTACTACGGGCGCGCATTCGGCAGCAACCGCTCCAAGGCGGCGCCGGAGCCCGAGCACGACGAGGTGGCCGGCCCGCCGGCATCCGTCGAGCCCGCCGTCTCCGAGGCGTCCCCGACGGCGCAGCCCTCGGCGACGCCCGCGCCCGCGGCCCGCGGCGCCTGGCGGTCGCGGGCCGGCGGCCGGCTGCTCGCACCGCAGCGCCCGACGCTGATCGCCGCGGGCATCGCCCAGGCCGTCGTGACGCTGCTGCAGCTCGCCCCCTACGTGCTGCTGATCGAGCTCGCCCGCCTGCTGCTCTCCGGCGCCCCGGCCTCGGCCCTGTGGACGCTCGGCATCTGGGCCGTCATCCTGATGGGCGCAGGCGTCCTCCTGTCCTCTGCGCTGATGCTGTGGCAGCACGCCGTCGACGCCCGATTCGCACGGGATCTGCGCCGGCGACTGCTCGGCAAGCTCGCCCGCCTGCCGTTGGGCTGGTTCGACGCGAAGGGCTCTGGCCAGGTGAAGCAGATCGTGCAGGACGACACCCTGTCGCTGCACTACCTCGTCACGCACGCCGTTCCCGACGCCGTCGCCGCGGTCGTCGCCTCGGTCTCCGTGCTCGTGTACCTGTTCGTCGTCGACTGGCGCATCGCCCTGCTGCTCCTGCTGCCCGTTCTCGCGTACATCGTCGGCATGGCGATCATGCTCTTCCAGTCCGGATCGAAGACGGCGCAGGCGATGCGCTGGGCGGAGCGGATGAACGACGAGGCAGGCGCGTACCTCGACGGCCAGCCCGTGATCCGCGTCTTCGGCGGCGCCGCGGCATCCACGTTCCGCGCCCGGCTCGGCGAGTACATCCGCTTCCTCCGCGACTGGCAGGCGCCCCTCACCGGGCAGAAGGCGTTCATCGATCTCGTCACCCGCCCGGTCACCTTCCTGCTGCTGATCTGCGGACTGGGGACCCTGCTGATCGCGACCGGGGCGATGGATCCGGTGGCGCTGCTGCCGTTCCTGCTGCTGGGCACCACCTTCGGCGCGCGGCTGCTGGGGATCGGCTACGGCCTGTCCGGGCTTCGCACGGGGCTGCTCGCGGCCCGGCGGGTCCAGGTGACCCTCGACGAGGACGAGCTCTCCATCGCGACGGATGCCGCCGGGTCGCCCGCTCCGGCGCGAGGACTCGTCGAGTTCGACGCCGTCGGCTTCTCCTACCGCCCGGGCGTCCCCGTGCTGGAGGACATCGACCTGACGCTGGAACCGGGTTCGGTCACGGCCCTCGTCGGCCCCTCGGGCTCGGGGAAGTCGACGCTCGCGGCGCTCGTCGCCCGCTTCCACGACGTCGACTCCGGCGGCATCCGCATCGACGGCCGCGATCTGCGCGAGCTGTCCCCTGACGAGCTCTACTCGCGCGTCGGATTCGTGTTCCAGCAGACCCAGCTCGTGCAGGGCACGGTGCGCGAGAACATCGCGCTCTCCCGACCGGATGCCGACGATGCGGCCGTCGAGGCCGCGGCGCGGGCCGCGCACGTGCACGAGCGGATCCTGCGGCTGCCCCAGGGGTACGACACCGTGCTCGGGCACGACGCCGCGCTGTCGGGCGGCGAGCGGCAGCGTCTGACGATCGCGCGTGCGATCCTCGCCGACACGCCCGTGCTCGTCCTCGACGAGGCCACCGCCTTCGCCGACCCCGAGTCCGAGTACCTCGTGCAGCGCGCCCTGAACCGGCTGACGCGCGGACGCACGGTGCTCGTCATCGCGCACCGGCTGCACACCATCGCCGGGGTCGACCGGATCGTGGTCCTCGATCGCGGACGCATCGCCGAGACCGGCACGCACGCCGAGCTGCTCGCCCGCGACGGCCGCTACCGGCGGCTGTGGGAGGCCGGCGGCGCGGCTCCCGACGAGCCCGACGAGCCCGGGCGCGCCGACGCGGTCGACCCGGACACCCGCGAGAGGGAGGACGCCCGATGATCCGCGCACTGCTCACCCTGCTGCCCGCCGGCAGCGGCCGCCGGGTCGCCGCCCATCTGATCCTGACCATCGCGGGGGTCGTGCTGCGCGCGGCCGGAGCCGTGCTGCTCGTGCCGCTCGTCGGCGCGCTCTTCAGCCCCGACCCGGTCACGGCGTGGCCGTGGCTCGGCGCCCTCGCCGTCGCCACCGTCGCCGGCTGGGCGGTGGACTGGTGGGCGGTCCAGGTCGGGTTCCGCCTCGGATTCGGGATCCTCGACAGCGGGCAGCGCACGGTCGCCGACCGCATCGCCGAGATCCGTCTCGGCTGGTTCAGCGGGGACAGCACCGCGACCGCCCGGCAGGCCGTGGCCGCCACCGGCCCCGACCTCGTCGGCCTCATCGTCTATCTGATCACGCCGCTGATCGGAGCGATCCTGCTCCCCCTCGTGATCGCCGCGGCCCTCGTGCCGTTCTCCTGGCAGCTGGGGGCGGCCGCGCTGATCGGCGTCGTCGTGCTGCTGCTCGCGTTCTGGGCCTCGGGGCGACTGAGCCGCGATGCCGATCGCGCCGCCGCCGACGCCAACACCCGGCTCACCGAACGCGTGCTGGAGTTCGCCCGCACCCAGCAGGCGCTGCGCGCCGCCCGTCGTGTGGAACCGGCCCGCAGCCTCGCGGGCGCCGCTCTCGACGCGCAGCACGGCGCCGTGGTGCGGACGCTTCTCATGCAGATCCCCGGGCAGCTGCTGTTCGGGCTCGCCAGCCAGATCGCCCTGCTCGTGCTGGCCGGCACCATCGTGGTGCTCACCGTGCAGGGGGTGCTGTCCGCACCGGAGGCGATCGCCCTCATCGTCGTCGTGGTGCGCTATCTCGAGCCGTTCACCGTGCTCGCCGAGCTCTCTCCCGGCATCGAGACCACCACCGGCTCGCTGCGGCGCATCCGCGAGGTGCTCGACGCGCCGCAGGACCCGTCGGGCGACGCCGTCCGGTCCACCACCGGCGCCCCTCGCATCGAGCTGCGCGACGTGCGCTTCGGGTACGGCGCCGACGGTCCGAGCGTGCTCGACGGGTTCGGGCTCGTGCTGGAACCCGGCACCAGCACCGCGATCGTCGGCCCGTCGGGATCGGGCAAGAGCACCGTGCTCGCCCTCATCGCCGGCCTGCAGCATCCCGACTCCGGCAGCGTCCTCGTCGACGGCGTCGAGCTGGGCACGCTCGACCCCGCGGCCCGCCGCGACCTGGTGAGCATGGTGTTCCAGCATCCGTACCTCTTCGACGGCAGCGTCGCCGACAACGTCAGGGTCGGCGACGCGGACCCGACGGCCGAGCGGCTCGACGCCGTCGCCCGTCTCGCCCGCATCGACTCGCTCGCAGCTCACCTGCCGGACGGTCTGGACAGCCGCGTCGGCGAGGCCGGCGGCAGCCTGTCGGGCGGCGAGCGTCAGCGCGTCTCGATCGCACGCGCCCTGCTCAAGCCCGCGCCGGTGCTGCTCGTCGACGAGGCCACCAGCGCCCTGGACACCGAGAACGAGGCGGCGGTCGCCGCCGCCCTCACGGACGATCCGATCCGGCGCACCCGGGTCATCGTGGCGCATCGGCTGAGCAGCATCCGCGCCGTGGACCGCATCGTCTTCCTGGAGGACGGGCGCGTCGTCGAGGACGGCACGATCCCCGACCTGCTCGCCGCCGACGGACGGTTCGCGCAGTTCTGGAGGCAGCAGGACTCGGCGAGCCGGTGGCGGCTCACGGATGCCGACACCGCGGCCGCGGAGTAGGCGTCCGGTCCGCGACATCTCTCGTCTCCTGCGCCGCAGGCGCGGCCCCTAGCGTGGAGAGGGCGACCCACAGAAGGACGAGGCGATGGCCATTCCCTGCTCCCCCGCGCGCGTCGAGCGCGTGTCCCGACTCACGCCGCACATGATCCGGATCTCCTTCGAGACCGTCGGCGGCTGGCACTGGCAAGAGGACGGGATCGGCGACGAGCGCGTCGACATCGCCATCCCGCGTCCGGGGCGGACCGTCGCCGAGATCGACACCTTCAACCTGCCCGAGTACGGACCGGGCTGGACCGGCGAGGAGCCGCCGTGGCGCCACTACACGGTCCGCGCCGTGCACGACGGCGGCCGTCGCTTCGACATCGACTTCGTGGTGCACGGCGAGGGCGTCGCCTCGACGTGGGCCGAGCGCGCCGAGCCCGGACACGAGATCGGCGTCTTCCACGGCGGGGGCTCGTACTACCGGCCGCCGCAGGACGCCGCCTTCCAGCTCCTCGTCGCCGACGCCACCGGGCTGCCGGGACTGGGCCGGATCGTCGAGGGCCTCGACGCCGGCGTGCGCGCCCTGGCGATCGTCGAGGTGTCCGACCCCGCAGACGTGCAGTCCTTCGGCACGGCCGCCGACGTGGAGTTCCGGTGGCTGACCGGGAGCGGGAACGGGCACGGCGCCAGCGCCCTCCCCGCCGCCGTCTCCCTGGTCGACGCCCCCGACGCGCCGTGGTATGCCTGGGTGGCGTGCGAGGCCTCGGCCAGCCGCGCGATCCGCAGGGATCTGCGCCAGCGCCTGGGCTCGCCGCGCGACCGCCACCATGTGATCGGCTACTGGACCGAGAACCTCGCAGGAGACCGCCCCGCCGACGTGGGCTGACCGTCGGCGCGCGGGGCCCCGCCCGTTCGAGGGCCGGGGTCTCCGCATGCGCGCCCGCTACCCGCGCCCCGCGGGCCCAGTCCCGGCGCTCCCGGGCGGTACAGGCTGGCCGCCCGAGAGCATCCGCCGCAGACGCTCCAGGCGCGCAGCGGCCTGCACCCGGAAGCGGTACTCGGGGTCGCGCGGATCGCCGTCGAGCAGGGTCCAGATGCGGTCGAGGCGCTGCTGCACGGTGTTCGCGTGCACACGCAGCGCGATCGCGGTCGCCTGCCTGCTCTCGCCGCTGTCGAAGTACGCGCACAGCGTGTCCACGAGGGCGGTGCCCCGGCGGGCGTCCCAGTCGCGCACCGGGCCGAGAACCCCGTCGACGAAGCGCGCGGCGGCCTCCGGCTCTCCGGAGGTCAGCACGTGGTACGGGGCGAAGTCGTCGGAGCGCACCGATGCGCCGCGGATGCCGAGCGGCCGGAGGAACCGCAGATCGCGCGAGAGGCGCTCGACGGACGCCCGCAGCCCCGGCACGTCCGCCACTGGCGGCCCCACCACCGCCGTCGCGTCCACCCCCGGCAGCTCCGCGAGCAGGCGCCGCACGCGCTCGGTGGCGGCCTCGGCGTCGGCGAGACGCCAGGCGACGACCAGGTGATCGTCGCGGAGCGCGACGAGTCCGTCGTCGGCGACGGCGTCCGCCGCGATCGTCAGGGCGTCCTGACGTCCACCGGCGTCGATCGCGGCGGCGGCGCGCAGCGGCCCGTCGATCTCCGCGGCCAGCGCCGACGCCTCCACGGCGCCGTCGAGCACCTCCCCCAGCAGCCGCGCCCGTCGCTCCGCCCGGATCGCCGACACGGCATCGCGCTTGAACGACACGAGAGCCGCGACGTGCGCGGCCCGCTCCAGGGTGGGACGCGCGATGTCCTCGGCCTGGTCGCCGCCGCCGTCCTCCTCGGCGACCATCGCCCCGAGCACGCGGTCGACGCCGAGGATCGCCACCACCAGCCAGCTCCGCCCGCCGTCGCGCACCGTCTCGGCATGACCGCTGGCGCGGCTCTCGCGGACCGCGTCGGCGAGCATCCGGCGAGGAGGAAGACCGCGGGCCGACCCGGTCGCGGCGTCGAGCGCCCGCCCCGACTCGTCGACGGCGCGCACCCGGCGCCCCAGCCGGTCGGACAGCGTCGCGACGAGGTCGATCAGGCTGGCCCCCGACACGACCGCGGTCGTGAGCTCCTCGTGGATGCCGCTGACGACCTGGGTGGTCGCGAGGTGCCGCTCGAGCTCGCGGTAGGCCTCCTCGGCGTGCGCGCGGGCGGCGGCGCTCTCGGCGAGCACGCGCGCGCTGTGCAGCACGGCCGCCGCGTGGTCGGCGAAGGCCGACAGCAGCAGCACCTGGTCGGGGGTGAAGTCGTGCGCGAACCGGTTGCACGCGAAGAGGGCGCCGAGCACCTCGTCGCCCACGGCCAGCGGCACGCCGAGGAACGACACCAGCCCCTCGCGCTCGACGGCGACGTCGATGCCGGCGTCGTGCGGCGCATCCGCCATGCTCGCGTACTGGCGCACCCAGGCGGGCTCGCGCGTTCTCGCCACGAGGCTGGCGAGACCGAACCCCGCCGGCACCAGCAGGTCGCGGAACTCGGGGGTGACCGTGCCCGCCGAGTAGCGCACCCTCAGGTCGCCGCGAGCGTTGTCGACCTCGGAGAGATAGGTGACGTCGGTGCCCATGAGCTCGTGCGCGCGTTCGACCAGGCGGCGCAGCACATCGGTCACGTCCTGCAGTCGCACCAGCTCGCGGGCCGTGGAGAAGAGCGCCTCCAGCTCGGCCGCGCGCCGGCGCAGCCGCGCCGTGAGCTGCTGAGAGGCGCGCACCGACGCGAGCAGCTCGTCGATCTCGGCCGCCGCCACGTCGGCCTCGGCCAGCAGGCGCGTGAGCGCGGTCATCCGCTCCCCCGGCTCGGCCCTCGTGGCGGCGACGACCTCGCGCACCAGGACCGACGGCGTCGCCTGCTCCTCAGCCACGGCGCCTCCTCGGACCTCGACCACCGGCTCGCCCATCGACCACCCGGACTGCCAGCAGTCTACGAGGAGTGCCGAGAGGGGAACCGCGGCGCGCGCCGACCGGAGAACGCGGCCAGTCCCTCACGGGCGTCCGCGCTCGCGAACGCCCGCTGACCCAGCACGGCCTCCCGCCGGAACGCCTCGTCCTCCGGCAGGTCGGCCAGCGCGCGCACGGCCCCCTTCACCGTGGCGAGCGCCGTGGCGCTCTTCGTCAGCAGCTGCTCCGCGATCGCGAGCGCCTCGTCGAGCACCCTCTCCGCGGGCGCGATGCGGTTCACGAGCCCGTAGCGCAGCGCAGTCTCGGCGTCGATGCGCGATCCGCACAGCATCAGCTCCATCGCGAACGCGTAGGGGATCTGCCGGATCAGCCGCACCAGGGTGCCGCCGGCGGGCACGACCCCGACGCCGGTCTCGGGCAGGGCGAACTCCGCCCCGGCGGACGCGATGCGCACGTCCGTGGAGAGCATGATCTCGAAGCCGCCGCCCAGGCACAGCCCGTTGACCGCCGCGATCACGGGCTTGTCGAGCGTGGAGTGCTTCTGGTGCGCGGCATCCCACTCGCTGATGTCGAAACGCTCCTCGGCGAGCGCGGGGATCGACTCGCCGAGGTCGGCGCCGACGCAGAACGCGCGATCTCCCGCGCCGGTGAGCACGGCCACGCCGACACGAGGGTCGTCGCGCACCTCGGCGAACGCCGCGCCGAGCTCGTCGTACATCGCGAGCGTGAGCGCGTTGAGCTTCTCCGGGCGGTCGATCGTGATGACGCCGACGCCGCCGGAGCGGTCGAGGCGGACGCCCATCAGACCGCCCCGCCCGCCCGCAGCGCCTCGACCTCGTCGGCCGAGTACCCCAGGAGGCCGCTCAGGATCTCCTCGGTGTGCTCCCCCGTGCCGGGAGCGAGGCCGGCCGTGCGCGGGGGCGTGCGCTCGAGCTTCACGGGTGAGCCGAACGTGCGCAGCGTCCCGTGCCCCGGGTACTCGCTGTCGACGATCATGCCGCGCGCGGCGATCTGCGGATCCTCGACGACCTCGCCGATGTCCTTCACCGCGCTGAGCGGCACCAGGTCTCCCGCGAGCTCCTCGAGCTCGGCCTTCGTGCGGTGCGCGAACCAGCGGACGACCATCGGATGCACCTTCTCGCGGTACACCTCGGCGTCGAAGCGCGCGGCCATCTCGTGCAGCTCGGGGTGGTCGTCCCAGTCGCCGGGGGCGCCGAAGATCCCGCACGACAGCCGCCAGAACTTGTCGGTGTAGCCGCCGAAGAACACGAAGCCGTCGGCGCAGGGGAACAGCGAGTACGGGCGCACGAACGGATGCTCGTTGCCGAGCGGCCGCGGGATCTCGCCCTCGACCGTGTACGACACCACGGCGTTCTCGGTGAGGGTGAGCACGGAGTCCTGCTGGGAGATGTCGACGAGCTGTCCCTCGCCGGTCTGCTCGGCGTGACGCAGTGCGGCCAGCACGCCGATCACGCCGTACAGGCTGGCGGCGAGGTCGCCGATGATCGTGCCGACGCGGGTGGGGGCCCCGCCGGCCTCGCCGTTCATCGACCACAGTCCGCCGGTGGCCTGGGCGCTGTTGTCGTAGGCGGGGCGCAGCCGGTAGGGGCCGGTCTGCCCGTAGCCGCTGAGCGCCGCGTAGACGAGTCGCGGGTTCACCTGGCGCAGCCGCTCGTAGCCGTGCCCGAGACGCTCCATCGTGCCCGGGCGGAAGTTCTCGACCAGCACGTCGGCCTGCCGCACCAGCCGGTCGAGAACCTCTGCGGCATCCGGGCTCTTGAGGTTGAGGGTGACGCCGAGCTTGTTCCGGTTGAACTGCGCGAAGAAGCCGCTCAGCGGCTCCTCGCCCTCGCGCGCGAGAAGCGGCGGGAAGGTGCGGGTGTAGTCGGGGTCCTCGGGGTTCTCGACCTTGATGACGGTGGCCCCGAGGTCGGCCAGGACCATCGAGCAGTAGGGGCCCGCCACCACGCGGGTGATGTCGAGGACGACGACCCCGGCGAGCGAGCGCGGTCCGGCGTCCGTCGCTCCCAGCCGGTCGAGCAGGGCGCGCGTGGTCTCGTCGATCATGCCAGGGCCTCCTTCAGGGCGGCACGGTCCGCGGCCGCGCGACGGCGGCCGATCCGGGTGAGCAGCGCCGCGGACACCAGCGTGATCAGGCCCGCCCCGACGATGTACAGCGAGATCGCCCAGGACCCGCCGGTCAGCGACAGCAGCTCAAGGTAGATCATCGGCACGAAGGCGGAGCCGACGATGGTGCCGATGCCGAGCGCCAGCGACATGCCCGTGTAGCGGATGCGCACGTCGAACGCCTGCGCGTAGAGCACGCCCAGCGTGCCGTAGGTCGCGCAGAAGCCGACGGTCGTGGCGATGTACGCGACGTACGCCGCGACCAGGCCGCCGGTGTCGATGAGCCAGAACGCGGGGAAGGCGAGCACGATCGACAGGATCGTGCCGGTGACGAACACCCGGGCGACGCCGAAGCGGTCGGCGAGCAGGCCGGCCAGGGGCAGCCCGCCCAGGGCGAGCACCGAGCAGACCGTCGCGATCGTGAGCATCTCGGACTGCGCGTGGCCGACGAACTCGGTGCCGTAGGTGAGGCTGAACGTGAACAGCATGTAGAAGACGGCCCCGATCACCGCGAAGCTCAGCGCGGCCAGCACGACCTGCGCCGGGTGGCTGCGCAGGGTGTCCCACAGCGGCACGCGGGCGGTGGCTCCGGCGCGGCGGATGCGCTCGAACTCGGGGGTCTCGGTGATCCGCAGCCGGATGAACAGCCCGACCAGCACCAGCACGGCGCTGATGAGGAACGGCACGCGCCAGCCCCACACCGCGAAGGCGTCGCCGGGGAGGGCCACCAGCGGCAGGAACACGAGCGTCGACAGCGTGAGCCCGAGGGCGAGGCCCACCTGCGGGAAGCTGCCGAGGAACGCCCGCCGGCGGGGCTCGGCGTGCTCGACGACGAGCAGGACCGCACCGCCCCACTCGCCGCCGAGGGCGAAGCCCTGCACGAGACGCAGCGCCATCAGCAGGATCGGAGCGGCCACCCCGATCGCGGCGTACGTCGGCAGGAGGCCGATGAGGAAGGTGGCCGCGCCCATGAGCACCAGCGAGACGACGAGCATCCGCTTGCGTCCGATCCGATCGCCGAAGTGCCCGAACACGATCGAGCCGAGGGGACGGCCGAAGTAGCCGACGGCGATGCCGCCGAAGGCGAGGATCGTGCCGACCAGCGGATCGTAGGCGGGGAAGAACAGCCCGTTGAGGATCAGCGCCGCCGCCGTCGAGTAGGCGAAGAAGTCGAACCACTCGACGGTGGTGCCGACGACGCTGGACGCGACGATCGTGCGGATCTGCGAGCGCGGCGCCGCGGTCCCGGAATCGGATGCTCCGGTCGAGCCGCGGGCGGCGGTGGATGCCGAGGTCATGAGTGCGTGTCCCTTCCACCGGCGTCACCGCTGACGCCGGCCCGTCCAGCGTGACAGCGCGCTCCACCGGATGCCATGTCTCCGGCAGCCATATCGGATGCCGGAGCATGGTCTGGTCGGACATGCTCCGCCGCGGTGACACGACGGGGCCGGGGCGCACAGCCCGCATGTGCGCAGGGCCCATCCGCACCGTCCGACGGTGTGCCTCGCGCATATGAGGTCGGGCGCCCTCTCTTCCTAACCTGGATGAGGCCGGCGACGACGACCGGCATGCCCCGCCGACACACAGGAGTGCCATGGACATCGACATCGCCGACGACATCGATCGCCCCGGACTGGACCCGCGCGCGCAGCGCCGTCGAGCCGTGATCGGGAGCTCGGTCGGGACCATCATCGAGTGGTACGACTTCACCCTGTACGGTCTGGCGTCCGCCCTCGTGTTCGCGCCGCTCTTCTTCCCGGGCGGGGGCGAGTTCGCCGGTCTCCTCGGCGCGTTCGCGACCTTCGCCGTCGGCTTCGGCGCCCGCCCCGTCGGCGGCCTCGTCTTCGCGCACTTCGGCGACCGCATCGGCCGCAAGGGCACCCTGCTCGCGACGCTGCTGATGATGGGAACGGCCACGACGCTGATCGGACTGCTGCCGACGGCGCAGGCGATCGGCGTCTGGGCGCCGATCCTGCTCATCGTCCTCCGCCTCGTCCAGGGCGCGGGGGCCGGAGCCGAGTTCGCGGGCGCCATGACCATGGCGAGCGAATCCTCGGACACCCGCAACCGCGCCTTCGTCGCCGGCTTCCCCGGCGCGTCGGTGTACCTCGGCATGGCTCTCGCGACGGCGACGTTCGCGCTGATCAGCCTCCTGCCCTCCGAGCAGTTCCAGGCGTGGGGGTGGCGCATCCCGTTCATCGCGAGCATCGTCATCGTGGCGTTCGCCCTGTACTTCCGCCTCCGGGTCAAGGAGACCGCGGCGTTCGAGGCGGCGGAGCGCGAGGGCGAGGTCTCGCGGGCGCCGCTCGCGCTGGCCGTGCGGTCGCACTGGCGCACGCTGCTCGCGGGCATGGCGCTGTTCGTGTTCGCGCTGCCGTGGGTGTACATCGTGCAGACGTTCTCGATCTCGTACACCACCGGCACGCTCGCCGTGAACCCCACCCACGCCCTCATCGGCCTCATCGTCGCCGAGCTGCTGACCATCCCCGCCACCCTCGGCTTCGGCAGGCTCGCCGACCGCGTCGGACGCAAGCCCGTGCTGCTCGGCGCGGCGGTCTTCGCGATCGCGTTCGCCTTCCCGCTCTTCATGCTCTTCCAGACGGAGAACTCGATCCTGGTCACCGTCGGGCTGATCCTCGGGCTGGCGATCATCCAGGGAGCGACCATCGGGGTCAGCGCGGCCATGCTCGCCGAGCTCTTCCCCACCCGGATGCGCTGGAGCGGAATCGCCATCTCGCGGGAGATCCCCGCGGCGCTCGTGGGCGGCACGGCCCCGCTCGTCGCGACCGCTCTCGTGGGTCTCACCGGCGGCGCTCCGTGGCTCGTGGCGGCCTACCTGGTCGGCCTCAGCGTGATCGGCCTGATCGGGATCGCGGCGCTGCCGGAGACCCTCACCCGCACGGACGCCTCCGCGCCGGCTCCGGCCGCCGCCGCACCCGCCTCGGCGGGCTGATCCCACCCGGACGAGGGATATCCCGAGCTCGCCCGGTCAGCCCCGCTCGAGGCGCCGCCAGGCGAGCTCGGCGAGCACGGATGCCTGCAGCGGCAGCACCGCGTCGTCGAAGACCGCGTGCTCGGAGTGCAGCGGCATCGGCCCGCTCTCGGGCGCCGCGCCGACGAAGACCAGCGTGCCCGGCACCTCCTGCAGCACGTAGGAGAAGTCCTCCGAGGCCATCGACGGCGCCTCGAGCCGCGTCACCCGTTCCGCCCCGACGAGCTCGTCGAGCACGGCGAGCACCTCGCGCGTCTCTGCCGGGTCGTTGTAGGTGACGGGGTACGAGGCGATGAACTCGGCGTCGAGCCGGCATCCGCTCGCCTCGGCGATCCCCGCCAGCAGCGCGGGGAGCTGCTCGCGCACGGTCTCGAGCGTCGACATCGACAGCGTGCGGATGTTCGCCTCCATGCGCACGGTCGCCGAGAGCACGTTGCCCGCCTCGGAGTCCCCGCTGATGCGCGTGATCGAGATCACTGCCTGATCGGTGGCCGGCAGCCGGCGCGCCGCGAACGCCTGCACGGCGAGGATGAGCTGGGCGGCGACCGGGACGGGGTCGATCGCGTGCTGCGGGAAGGCGGCGTGGCCGCCGGTGCCGTGCAGAGTGAGCCGCAGGGCGCTCGCGCTCGCCATCATCGCCCCCTCGCGGGTGACCAGCCGCCCGCGCGGCGTCGCGCTGTCGACGTGGATGGCGTAGGCCGCGACGGGCCTGTCGCCGGCGGCGTCGAGCACGCCCTCCTCGATCATGAGGCGGCCGCCGGCCTGCCCCTCCTCGCCCGGCTGGAACATGAAGACGACGGCTCCCGGCAGCTCCTCGCGCCGGTCCGCCAGCAGCCGCACGGCGCCGAGGACGCCGGCCATGTGCAGATCGTGCCCGCAGGCGTGCATCGCCCGCGAGGTCGAGGCGAACGGCAGCCCGGTCGCCTCGACGATCGGGAGCCCGTCCATGTCGCCGCGCACCAGAACGACGGGTCCCGGCCGGGCCCCGCGGAGCACCGCGGTGATCGAGGAGAGCGAGCTGCCGGTCGATATCTCCAGCGGAAGGCCTTCCAGCTCGCGCAGCAGGATCGCCTGCGTCCGCGGAAGATCCAGGCCGGTCTCCACGGCGCGATGCAGCTCTCGCCGCACCGCGATCAGGTCGTCGCGCAGATCCTGGGCGGCCTGCTCGAATCGGGTCGTCATGCGAACTGCATCCTCTCTCCGAGAACGGGGACCGCGTCGAGCAGGTCCCTCGTGTAGGGGTCGGCGGGCCGCGCCAGCAGGGCCTCGGTGGGCCCCGACTCGACCAGCCGTCCGTGGCGCATCACGCACACCTCGTCGCTGATGTACCTCACCACCGCGAGGTTGTGCGAGATGAAGAGCATCGACAGACCCAGCTCCCGCTGCACCTCGCGCAGCAGGTTGAGGATCGCGCCCTGCACCGAGACGTCGAGCGCGCTGGTCACCTCGTCGGCGATGAGCACCGACGGCTCCCCGGCGAGCGCCCGCGCGATCGTGATCCGCTGCCTCTGCCCTCCGGAGAAGGCGGCGGGGCGCTCCCCGGCGCGCTCCGGGTCGAGGTGCACGAGGGCGAGGAGCTCGCGCACCCGCGCCACGCGCTCGGCCCCGGTCCATCGGCGCCCCGTCGCGCGCAGCGCCTCGGCGATCGAGTCCCCGACCGGCATCAGCGGGTCGAGCGCCGAGTACGGGTCCTGGAAGACCAGCTGCATCCGTCGTCGCGCCTGCCTGGCGGCCCTGCCCGGTCCTGTGGCCTCGGCCCCGTCGATGCGGATCGAGCCGGACTCCGGCCGCACCAGCCCCACGGCGGCCGCCGCGATCGTGCTCTTGCCCGACCCCGACTCGCCGACCAGGCCCACCGTGCGGCCCTTCGGCACCTGCAGGCTCACGGACTCCACCACGCGCGTGCGGCCGTAGGCGACGGTCAGGTCCTCGATCTCCAGCGCGTTCACGCGGGCACCTCCTCCTCGAGCGCCTCGGGAGCCAGCTCCGGCGGGATCACCGGCAGCGGCAGAGTGCGGTCGCTGTTCATGTCGGGCAGGCAGGCGATCAGCGCCTTCGTGTAGGGATGCGAGGCGTCCTCGCGGATGCGGTCGGCGGACAGGCTCTCGACCATCCGCCCGTCCTTCATCACGATCACGCGGTCGCAGAAGGCCGACACCAGCGCGATGTCGTGGGAGATGAAGACGATCGCGGCCCCGGTCTCCTCCTGGGCCCGGCGCAGCACGCCCATCACCTGCCGCTGCACGGTGACGTCGAGGGCGGTGGTGGGCTCGTCGGCGATGATGAGCCGCGGACGCCCGGTGAGCGCCATGCCGATCATCGCCCGCTGGCGCATGCCCCCGGAGAACTCGTGCGGGTACTGCCTCAACCGCGTCGCCGCGTTCGGGATGCCGACGGAGGCGAGGGCGTCCGCGGCCCTGGCGCGCGCCTCGGCAGGACGCATCCCCATGTGCACCTCGGGCACCTCGGTGAGCTGCCTCCCGATCGTGAGCGCGGGGTTGAGCGAGGTGAGCGGATCCTGGAAGATCATGCCCAGCTCGACGCCCAGCCGCGCACGGTCGGCGGCGGTCGGCGGCCGGCTCATGTCGAGGTCGCCGAAGCGGTGCGTCGCGACCGTGACGCGCGCGTCCGCACCGAGCAGCCCCGCCAGGGCCATCGCCGTGAGCGACTTGCCCGACCCGGACTCGCCGACGATGCCGACGACCTCTCCGCGGCCGATGCGCAGGTCCACCCCACGGACACGCTCGACGACGCCGCCCTCCGGCGTGGCGAATGCGATGCGCAGCCCCGTGATCTCGGCGACGACGTCCTCCGCCGGCACGGTCGGCGCGACGACCGGGCGCCGGCCGGAGGTCAGCGTCAGGCCGCCCGCGGCCCGCGCGGCCGTGGCGCGCCAGCCCTGACCGCGCACCCCGGCGACGGCCTCGCTGAGCAGCGTGAACACGAGCCCGGCCAGCACGATCGCGATGCCGGGGCCGATCGCGGCGAGCGGGTTGACGTAGATGCGCAGGATGCCCTCCTGCAGCATCCGTCCCCAGTCGTACTCGGGCGCCTGCACTCCGAGGCCGAGGAACGACAGCCCCGCGAAGGACAGCAGGGTGACGCTGGCCGTGGCCGCCGCGTTGACGAAGAACGGGTTGGCGATGTTCGGCAGCACGTGGCGGAGGAGCACGCCGACCGGCCCCACCCCGACGACGCGTGCGGCGCGGACGTAGTCGCGCCCGGACACCGATGAGGCGAGGTTGTAGACCAGACGCGCGAACGAGGGGATGCCGGCGAAGCCGATGGCCAGCATCGCCCCGGTGGCGGTGGCCCCCCAGATGACCGTGAAGAACAGCACCATCAGCAGCCAGGGGAAGGCGAGCAGGATGTCGAGGAGCCCGGTGAACCAGCGGCGCGGATGCGTGGGGAGGATGCTCGCGATCAGTCCGAACGCGATCCCCCCTGCCACGGCGATCGCGGTCGCGCCGAGCGTGAGCAGGAGCGTGAGCCGAGCGGCCGCCAGCACCCGGGCGAGGATGTCGCGCCCCAGCTCGTCGGTGCCGAAGGGATGGGCGAGGCTGGCGCCGAGCAGTCGCGAGGAGACGTCGGTGGTGTCGGCCGCCGAGCCCCACAGCGCGGGGCCGGCGACGGCGAGGAACACCAGCACCGCGCTGCCGGAGACGGCCGAGATCGCGGTGGGGTTCAGGAGCTTCGAGCGCACGGACATGTGTCAGCCCTCCGTGATCGACGAGCGCGGATCGATGGTGGCCAGGACCACGTCGACGACGAGGTTGACTCCGAGCACGATGAGCGCGTAGACGATGACGACGCCCTGAACCATGGGGTAGTCCTTCGCGCCCACCGAGGAGACCATGATCGTGCCGAGTCCGGGGATGGCGAACACCGTCTCGATCAGCACTGTCGCCGCGGTCAGGCCCGCCAGGATCAGACCGCCGACCGTGAGCGAGGCGGTCACGATGTTCGGCAGCGCGTGACGCAGGTGGATCAGCCGCCGCGGCAGCCGCTTGGCCCGAGCGGTGGTCATGTAGGTCGTGTCGAGCACCGCGAGCATCTCGACCTGCACGATCCGCACGAGATAGGCCATGGGCCCGATCGCCAGCGCGATGACGGGCAGCACGGCATCCGCCGGCTTCCCCCATCCCGCCGCAGGCAGCCAGCCCAGCTGCACGGCGAACAGCGAGATCAGGCCGACGGCCACCAGGAAGCTGGGGACCGCGATGAGGATGCCGAGCACGGCGGAGAGTGCGACGGACAGCCCGCGCCGGCGCCCGCCGCGGGCGAGCACGGCGGCCCCGATCCCCGCGGGCAGGGCTCCGACAACGGCGATGACGAAGGCGAGCACCGCCAGCAGGAGCGTGGTCGGGAACCGCTGCGCGATGACGTCGGCGACCGGCCGCTGGAGCCGCACCGATGTGCCCAGATCGCCCGTGAACAGCCCGCCGACGAAGCGGAGGAACTGCTCCCACATCGGACGGTCGAGTCCGAGCTGCGCGCGCGTGGCCTCGACCAGCTGCGGGGTCGCGCTCTGTCCGAGGGCCGCACGCACCGGGTCGCCGGGGACGAGGTACATCAGCAGGAAGGAGGCCACGACGACCACGGCGAGCGAGATCACCAGCCGCCCGAGGCGGCGGAGCAGGAACGCCGTGCGCGGCGAGAGTCCCCGGCGCAGACGGCGCTCCTCCGCCCGCGCCGCCAGGGTGGCGGTGCTGGTGTCGACCACCTCGGCGGTCGCGAGAGGAGGAGTCGTCGTCATGTCAGCCGAGCATCCGGATCGAGGTGGGCTGGATGTAGTTCGGCTGGTCGAAGACCGCTCCCGACTGGTAGGTCGGCAGGATGTTGTCGATCACCGGGAAGACGTCGAAGCGGTCGATGAGCTCGGCCTCGGCATCCTGCCAGATGCCGCAGGTGTCCTCCGGGGTCGCGCTCGACGCCTCGTCGACCAGGGCCGAGTACTCCGAGTTGTCCACCCACATGAAGTTCAGCCCGCCCTCGGTCGGCATCGCGCCGTCGAAGAAGGTCGACAGCACCAGGGGCCCGCCGGGGGCGACCTGGATCCAGCCGGTGTCCCAGTCGAACGTCGACCAGAGCTGCTCCGACCACGCGGCCGCGTCGTTCGCGGCGAGCACGGTCGTCACGCCCAGACCGTCCCACGCCTCCTTGACGAGCTCCGCGGCGGGGGCGTGGGTGGAGGTGGGCGCGTTGTAGATGAACTTGATCGTCAGCGGCTGGCCGTCCTTGTAGCGGAGGCCGTCGTCGGCCACGACCCAGCCGGCCTCGTCGAGCAGCTCGGCCGCGCGATCGAGGTCGGTCTCGGGGAGCGTCCACTTCGGGCCGTCGGCGACGCACAGCAGCGGCGTCTTCGTGATGAGCGAGACCGGCTCGATGCCCTCGCCGTCGGCGATGACCGTGCCGACCTCGTCGCGATCGATCGCGATCGACAGCGCCTCGCGCACGAGCGGATCGGCGAACGGACGCCCCTCCTTCTCGTTGAAGAGCATCATGCCGACCGGGTTGCGCACGCCGACGTGGGTGAGACCCGCGCCGTCGAGACGGGCACGGTCGGCCCCGGAGATGGACGCGGCGTTGATCTCCCCCGAGATCAGCAGGTTCGCCGCGGTGCTCTCGTCGGTGACGACCCGGGCCTCGATCGTGTCGGGGAGGCCGACGGTGTCGCTGGTGACGTCGTCCGGTCCCCACGTGTAGCCGTCGCGCTTGGTGAACGTGTAGGTGTCGCCGGGCTTGAGGTCGGTGAGGGCGAACAGCCCGGTGCCGTCGGTGGCGTCGGACAGCGCGGTCGGATCGGCGAGACCGGCGTCGCACACCATCAGGATGGTGCCGACGTTCACGGCCAGGAACGGCGAGTTCACCGCGCTCGTGACGGTGATCGTGTCCCCGTCGGCCACCGCCGACACGTTCTCGTCGATCACCGAGCCGTACGAGAAGGTCGCGTTGGCCGGATCGGCGTTGTAGTTCAGGTTGTCGGCCACGGTCTGCGCGGTGAACTCGGAGCCGTCGGAGCAGGTGATGCCCTTCTTCAGCGTGAACACGACCTCGGTGCCGGTCTCCTCCCAGCTCTCGGCGAGCCACGGCTCGAAGTCGCCGTCGGGGGTGACCGCGATGAGGGACTCGTAGGCGAGGCTGACGACGCCCCAGGTGTCGGGCGAGATCGCCTTCATGGGGTTGAGGTCTCCCGGATCGTCGTTCACGGCGGCGACGAAGACGCCCCCGGACACGAAGTCGCCCTCGCCGGGCGCGGACTGGTCGGACGAGCCCGCGCACGACGTCATCATCATCGCGAGGGCGGAGACGACGGCGATCACGGGTACTGCGGTACTGCGTTTCATGACGTTCTCCTGGATCGGGTGGAGCGGGAAGGCGGATCAGTGGACGGGCGCGTCGGCGGTGAGCCGCGCGAGCGGGCCCGCGGCCTTGACCGTCACGTTGACGGTCGGCTGGGCGGTGTAGGGGACGTGGGTCTCGAGGACCTCGACCACCGACACCTGGAGCGGGTCCGCGCCGGCCTGGATCGCCTTGGCGATCGCGGCCTCGGACGCCTGCTCGATGGCCGACTCGCGGTCGCCCATCGGAGCCATCTGGTCGGCGCGTCCTCCCGCGAGCGAGATGGCCGCGCCGACGGCGTTGGCCACCCCGCCGTGGTCGGGGCGCAGGATGCTGCCCGCGCTGGCGAGCCGGTCGGGGACCAGGAACCCGCCGCCGCCGACGACGACGAGGGGGATGTCCATGCGTCCGAGCGACAGGCGCTCGACGGCCTCCTCGAGCCGGTCGGCGACCACGGCGAGCGCCCGCTCGAGGGCCGAGGCGGTCGCGGCGTCCTGCGCGGGGAGGACCCTGCCCGCCACGGAGGCGCCGGAGTGCGCCGCGGCATCCGTCAGCGTGGGCGTGGAGCCGCCGAAGAGCAGGCCCTCCCGGTCGATGCGGTAGCCGACCGACTCCGGGCCCACGCGCCCCGAGGCGACGTCGACGATGGTGCCGCCGCCGATGCCGACGCTGAGCACGTCCGGCATCCGGAAGTTCGTGCGCACGCCGCCGATCTCGCGCGGCAGCGTCGACTCGCGGGGGAAGCCGCCCACCACGACGCCCAGGTCGGAGGTGGTGCCGCCCACGTCGATCACGATCGCGTCGTCGTGCCCCGAGAGGTAGGCGGCGCCGCGGATCGAGTTGGCCGGCCCCGAGCCGATCGTCAGCACCGGGTACTGCGCGGCGTAGTCGAGGGACATCAGCGTGCCGTCGTTCTGCGCGAAGAAGGTGGTGGCCTCCAGCCCCTCCTCGGCGACGACCGTGACCAGCGCGGCGGTGACCGAGCGCGCGACGCTGTACAGCGCGGCGTTGAGCAGGGTGGCGTTCTCGCGCTCGAGCAGACCGGTCGGACCGATGTCCTGGCTGAGGAACACGCGGGCGTCGGGGCCGAGGTGCCCGCGCAGCAGCTCGGCCACCTCGAGCTCCTGGTCGGGGGACGAGGGGCTGAAGATGCCGGCGACCGCGATGGCGTCGAAGCCGTCGAGCCCGTCGATGAAGCGCAGGATGCCGTCGCGGTCGAGCGGCGAGATGGGCGTGCCGTCGACCATGTGACCCCCGCCGAGCATCGCGGAGCCCGCGAGCACCATGCTCTTCAGGTCCTCCGGCCATCCGGTCAGCGGCGGGTACTCGGTCGCCGCCGGGGCTCCGAGCCGGATCATCGCGACCCGGTCGAGCCGGCGGCGCTGCACGATCGCGTTGGTCGCGTGGGTGGTGCCCAGCATCACCCGCGAGACGCGGGAGCGGTCGTCGCCGATGGCGGCGAGGACCTCGCGGATGCCGGCGCGGATGCCGCCGGTGATGTCATCCGTCGTGGCGCGCTTGGTCCAGGCGAGCACGCGCCCCTCGCCGTCGAGGACCACGGCGTCGGTGTTGGTCCCGCCGACGTCGACGCCGATGGACAGATCGCGCGCGGTCATCGTGCAGCTCCTTCGAACGGGACGTAGGGCAGGTCGTAGCCGAAGGCCGCAGGGCCTGCGAGCTCCAGGCCCCTGGGCGTGCGCCAGATCGGGTCGCACGCCCAGGCGAGCACCGCCACGCGCTGCCCGAAGCGGAGCATCTCGGTGGTGATGGCGTGGCCGGTCTCGGCGTCGATGATGGTGATGAGATCGGGCACGCTGACCAGGACCTCGCCGTCTTCGAGCACCATGAGGTTCTCGTTCTGCAGCTCGAGCCGCTGCAGGCGTCCGCGGTCGGACCCGGTGCCGGTGATCGTGACCGAGCCGCGCACGAACCCGCCCACGGTGCGGCGGTCGAGGTCGGTGATCTTGCCCGACATCAGCACCCGCGCGTCGAGCTCCGCCGCCACCGCGGCCACCGGGTCGGAGGAGGACATCAGCGCGTGCCCGACGCGGACGGCCGCCGAGACCGTGCCCTCGATGACGGCGCCGCGCACGGTGTCGGCGGTCATCGGGTAGTGGGCGCCGATGCAGATCGAGCCGCTCGCGACCGTGAGGGCGCGCGCATGCCGCTCGAGCCAGTGCAGGTCGATGGTCTTCATGACCGAGATGTTCCCCACCACGTCGCTCTGCACCGCCCATTCGCACGGCACTCCGGCGACGTTCATCGAGACCATCGCGGCGTCGGGGAACGCACGGCCCATGCCGTCGGCGTCGAGGACCTTGAGCCCGAGCCGGGCCGCCCAGCCGATCGGCTGCACGCCGTTGCTGCCGCCGATCTCCGCGGCCATCAGCGTGGTGACCGGCCGGCCGAGCAGGCGCTCGGCCTCGGCGAGCAGTGCGTGGATCTGCCCCGTGGCCGAGAGCATCTCGATGCCGACGGTCGGTGCGCCGATGCCTGACATGAGGATCACGACGTCCTCGGGGCCGAGGTCGGACACGGTGACGAGCGGCACGGGTCCGTGCTCGCGCAGCGCGTTCTCGACCATGATCTGGGCGGTGTGCACGGCGCCGCCGCCGCCGGTGCCGAAGATCGCGGTGCCGACGCCGAGGGCGGCGATGTCGCTCGCGGTGATCTCGGTGATCGGCGCCGCGATGCGTGCAGCGGATGAAGTCTGGGCCATGTCCTCACCGTACGGAGACATCAACTCGCGAACAATGTTCCCGTGATCCAGTGTTTCGGTGCAGACTGTGCTCGTGACACAGTATCTGCTGCGCGATCTCGTCGAGGACGCCGACCGGCTGGGGTTGCAGGTGGCTGCCGGCCCCGTCGACGACAGAGCGGTCTCCCGCGTCGACCTCGCGGCCGTCGACCGGCTCGACGGCCTGGCGCCGGGCACCCTCGCGATCGTGCCCGGTGACGAGCAGCCGCCGCCCTTCCGCATCGACGTGGCGCTGCGTCAGGCGAGCGCGAGACGGCTGGCCGGTCTCGTCTTCACCGCACCGCTCACGCTCGCCGAGACCGCCAGGGTGCTGGCCGAGCGCGGGGGCGTGCCGGTGTTCTCCGCGGTCGGCACGGGCGCGGCCGATCTGGCCAAGACGATCGATCGCGCGATCTCCGGCGGCGCCTCCGAGGCGATGATGCGCGGCGCGCACGCCGTCGCCCTCACCACGGCGGCCGCCGCGGAGCCGGAGAGCACGCCGGAGGACCTGCTCTCCGTCGCGGGCGCCGCGCTGGGCGCGGACCTGTCGATCGTGCCCGATCCCGGCGTCTCGTGGAGCGACCCGGATGCCGTGTTCATCGGCGAGGTCGCGATCGGCCGCCTGGTCGCGGCGCGCACCGACGGAGCCACCGACGTGGCGCTCCCGGTGATCGCCTCGCTGCTCTCCCGCCTGGCCCAGCGACGCAGCCGGGACCGGTACGCGCCGGTCCAGTCGCGCGCTGATCTGCTGGTCGAGCTGGTGCTGGCCGACTCCGCGCGCGCCGAGGGCTTCATCGCGCAGGCGGCCCGGCTCGGCCTGCCGCTGCCCCAGTCGCACGTCGTCGCCTGGCTGTCCCCCACGCGCCGGAGCGACCCCGATGCGCTGGCGCCGCGCAGCGTGCAGCCGGCGCTGGAGCTGTTCGCCCTGCAGCTCGTGGAGGCGCGGGAGGAGATGTGGCACGTGGCGTTCCTGCAGGACGACCTGATGCTCGTGTGCACGGAGGAGCACGGCGCCGGAGACCACCAGCGGCGCGTCCGCGAGGCCGCGGCGCTGATCCAGCAGCGGGCGCAGGAGCTGGCCGGAGCCGACTGGGCGTACACGCTGGGGCTGGGCACTCCGCAGGTGGGGGCGCTGGGACTGCGCCAGTCGGCCGCCGAGGCGCGCATCGCCGCCGAGTCCGCCATCGCCGCGGGACGCCTCGGCGGCGTGGAGCTCACCGACGTCACGGGTCTGCGCCGGGTGCTGCTGGACCTCTACGCCTCGCCGATCAGCCGCGAGCTGCTGGACGACATCCTCCGCCCGCTCGACCGGCTCGGCCCGGAGCGCGCTCAGCAGTCGGTGCGGACGCTGCTGTCCTACCTCGCTCACGAGGGCTCGCTCGTGAGCGCGGGCAGGGAGCTCATGCTCCACCCCAACGGTGTCGGCTATCGGATGCGGAGGATCCGCGAGCTGCTGGGCATCGACCTCGACGACCGCGACTCGCGGTTCGCGGTCGAGCTCGCCTGCCGGGTGCGCCTGCTCGGCGCCGGCTGATCGCGGCATCCGCCCGCCCCTGACCCTGACCCTGACCCTGCGAGGTCGAGAGCACATCCCGATCGGCCTTCTCAGGTATCCTCTCGACCCCGCGCAGGGTGACGCCGATCGACCTCGGCGCGCAGCGCCGTGCCGTGCTCGTCGAGCGCCGGAGCGCGGGCCAGGCGGACGGTGCCGTTGCCGCTCAGGGCGGACCGCGCGACCGACACGCCGTCGTCGTGCTCGATGATCCCGAGCGCCTCCGACTGCGCACCCCGCGCGGCCTCCTCGGGGCTGCGCACGCGCGCGACGAGCACGCGGGCCGCCCGCAGGCGCTCGACGACGTCATCCAGGGCCAGCTCCCGCACGCGGGCGGCCAGCACGCGCTCGAGCCGATCGCGGCCCTCGACCCGGGCCGCGTTGCCGGACCAGCGGTCTCCGCCCAGCTCCGCGCCGAGGTCGAGCGCGGCGACGAGCCGCGCGAACATCGCGTCGTTGGTCGCTCCGAGCACGACACGGCCGTCGGATGCCGCGAACGCGCGGTACGGCACGATCGACGGATGCGAGCTGCCCCAGGGCTTCGAGGGCGGGCCTCCGGCGGAGGTCGCGGTGATCACCGTGCCGAGCGAGCTCAGCGCGGTCGCGAAGAGCGAGAATTCGAGCCTGCGGCCGACGCCGGTGCGCTCGCGCTCGAGCAGGGCGGCGAGCACGCCGTTGATCATCGACATGCCCGTCGCGATGTCGACCATCGCGACCCCTGAGCGCACCGGGTCCGCGCCCTCGTAGCCGGTGACGTGCATGAGCCCGGACTCCGCCTCGACCGTGACCGCGGTGCCGGGCTCGGTCGCGAGCGGCCCCAGCCGCGAGAAGCCGCTGATGGAGGCGTAGACGAGCCGCGGGAACCGCTCGCGCAGAGCCTCCGCGCCGATCCCCAGCCGGTCGGCGACCCCTGGCCGGAAGCTCTCGACCACCACGTCGGCGGTCCCGATCAGCCGGTGCGCGGTGTCGAGGTCGCCCCGGTCGGCCAGGTCGAGGGCGATGCTGCGCTTGCCGCGGTTGATCGCCTGGAAGTACGCGCTGGCGCCGTGCACGAACGGCGGCCCCCAGTGCCTGGTCTCGTCGCCGACGCCCGGCTGCTCGACCTTGATCACGTCGGCGCCGAGCTCGGCCAGGGTCATCGTGGCATAGGGCCCGGCGAGCAGCCGCGTGAAGTCGATCACGCGCACCCCGCTCAGCGGCCGGAACCCGCCGTCGTCCGCCATACGCCCTCCTCGGTGCGTCTCCCGCGCTCAGCGCGCGAAGACCCGCTCTCCGCGGATCCAGGTCTCGGTCACGCGGACCGACGAGATCTCCTCCTCCGGCACCGTGAAGACGTCGCGGTCGAGCACGGCGAAGCTGCCGTCGTGCCCCGGCGCGAGCACGCCCACCCGGGCGAGCGGCGACAGGGCCGCGGCCCGCGAGGTGTAGAGCAGCAGCGCCTGGGCGACCGTGATCGCCGCCTCCGGCCCGAACTCGACGCCGTTGTAGGCGCGCCGGCGCACGGCCGCCTCGACCGACAGCATCACGTCGTCCGCGCCGCTCCACGCCGTGGCCGGCCGGTCCGACGACAGCGCGAGGGGCTCCAGCCCCGCGTACAGTCTGGCGATCGGATACGCGTCGGGCACCTGCTCCGCCCGCAGGGCCTTCTCGTAGCCGTCGTACTCGGCGAAGAAGAACACGGTGTGCGTGGCGATGCCGAACGTCATCCGCGCCCCGCGCAACCGGTCGAGGTACGCGTCCGAGACGATCGTCGCGTGCTCTATCCGCACCGACGGAATGCCGTCGAGCCACGGTTCCGCGTCCTCGAACAGCTCCGCGACGCGCTCCAGGGCGCGATCGCCCATCGCGTGCACCGCGAGCTGCACGCGGTTGCGGCGGGCCCAGTCCGCGGCAGCGAGCACGTCGGCGTCGTCGACCAGGCGGAGCCCGTGGTCGCACGACCCGGGGTACGGCTCAGCGACCCAGGCCGTGCGGTTCGAATAGGCCCCGTCGAGCACGACCTTCACCCCGGCGACACGGATCCGTCCCTCGCGATCGCCGGGATCCAGGTCGGCGAGCGGGGCCGCGGGGTCCCAGCCGGGATAGAGCGCGACCCTGGTGCGCAGCCCGCGGTCGGCGGCCGCCCGGAACGTCGCGAGCGGCTCGTCGATGCGTGAGGACAGCAGATCGCACACGGCGACGATGCCCCGCGAGGCCCACTCCTCGCCCAGCGCGACGATCGCGGCGATCTGCTCGTCGCGGGTGGGCTGCGGGATGAGGGCGGCGACGGCGTTCACGGCGGCGATCTCAGTGAGCACGCCGTTCGGACGTCCGTCAGCGTCCCGTTCGAACCGCGCACCCTCGGGGTCGGGGGTGTCGGCCGTGACGCCGGCGAGCTCGAGCGCGCGGGTGTTGCACACCGCCGAGTGCGCGTCGCAGCGCCACACCAGCACCGGCCGCTCGGACGACACCCGGTCGAGGTCCGCCGCCGTGGGCCCGGCGCCTCCGGGGAACCTCGTGTCGTCGTAGCCGCGTCCGAGCACCCAGCCGTCGGGCGAGGCGAGCGTCGCCGCGTGCGCACGCAGCACGCCCACGAGGTCGTCGCGCGCGAGGACGGCGGGCGGGAAGCACTCCACAGCCGCGGCGGTGCCCGCGAGGAGCGCCGGATGCGTGTGGCTGTCGATGAGCCCGGGCAGCACGGTGCGCCCGCCGAGGTCGACGGCATCCGGGTCGGTCACGTCGGCGGCGTCGCCGACCCAGTCCACGACTCCGTCCACGATGCGGAACGCCGACGCGAACGCCGTCTCGGACCCGCCGGTGAACACGCGGGCGTTGGTGACGGTGAGATGTCCCACGTCACAGCGCCCTGTGCGTGAAGCGCCCGCCGAGCAGGGTCGCGGCGACGGGCATGGCGCGCAGCTCATCGCGGTCGCTCGCGTAGGGGTCGCGCTCGACGAGCACGAGGTCGGCGGGCTGCCCGACGGCGAGCGAGGTGCGAACGGATGCCGCCAGGGCGACGTCGAGCGGCAGCCGCTGCTCGGGGTGCCACACGTCGCGGTCGCCGCGGCTGCGCGACGTGGCGGCGCTGAGCGAGATCCACGGGTCGAGCGGGGCGACAGGCGCGTCCGATCCCAGGCGCAGTTCGGCTCCCGAGCGGTGCAGCGATCCGAAGGCGAACGCGCGTCCGGTGCGCCCTGCCCAGTGGTGGTCGGCGACGTCGCGGTCGTCCATCGCGTGCTCGGGCTGCACGCTGGCGATCAGGCCGAGCCCGGCGAAGCGGGCGAAGTCGTCGTCGCGCACCAGCTGCGCGTGCTCGATCACGCCCTTCATGCCGAGGGCCTCGAAGGTGTCGAGCACCTCGGTGTTCGCCCGGTCTCCGATCGCGTGCACGGCGGCCTCGATGCCCGCGTCGCGGGCCCGCCCGAGCAGGCGGCGCAGCTCGGGGATCGGCACGCTCTCCATCCCGCAGGCGTGCGGGTGCGCGGGGTCCATGCCGGGGTACGGGTCCCAGCACCAGGCCGTGCGGGTGTTCAGCGAGCCGTCGACGACGACCTTGAGGCGGCCGAACGTGACCAGCCCCGCCTCGTCGACGACGTCGCCCGTGCGGCGCCCTGCGGCGATGGCCTGCTCGAGGAGGCCGGGCCACACGGCGATGTCGGTGCGCAGCGAGGTGATCCCGGCATCCGTGCGTGCCGTCCACTCGGCGACGTTGTCGGTGTTCTCGTACTCCACGATGCCGACCACGCCCCGGGCGGCCGCCGCGTCGGCGGCCTCGGCGTAGGCGTCGGGCGGAAGGTGCGAGGCCTCGTCGAAGGAGTGCAGCAGCCCGATCCAGGGGCCCTCTCGCAGCAGCCCGGTGGCGTCGAGCTCGACGCCCAGGCGGCGGGCTGCGGCGCGGTTCATCCATCCGCAGTGCAGATCGCCGCTGACCAGCACGACCGGGACGTCGGACACCGTCGCCTCCAGCGCGGCCAGCGACGCCGGCACCGGCCACAGCCCGTCGCGGAAGCCGTAGCCCATCAGCATCCCGTCGGTGAGCGGCGCGCCCTCCTCGCGGGCCCTGCGCACGATCTCGAGCACGTCCTCGGCGCTGCGCGTCTCGGTGAGGTCGATCCTGCGGCGGCGGATGACGTGCTGCGTGAAGTGCACGTGGGCGTCCCAGAGCCCCGGTCCGATCCACCGGCCGCCCGCGTCGACGACCTCGCCGGCCGGTGCGACCGCGCCCGCGGGTCCCAGCTCGGCGATGACGCCGTCGCGCACGACCACGTCGATCGGCTCGCCGCCGTCGTAGCGGCGGGCGCCGCGCAGGGTGAGGGTCTCGGTCATGGGTGTGCTCCTCTCGGCGCCGAGCGGCGCGGCGGTCAGACGGCGGGGACGGGCGAGGTCGCGAACCCGAACAGATCCTTCGGGTCCTCGGGGGCGGCGACGAGGTCGATCTCGCGTCCGAGACCCGTGCCGTCGATGTCGGCGCGCAGGTGGCGCAGGGCGGAGAAGTCCTCGATCGCGAAGCCGACCGAGTCGAAGATCGTCACCTGCTCGGGCGAGGTGCGCCCGTCGGCGGAGCCGGTGAGCACGCGCCAGAACTCGGTCACGGGGAAGTCCGGGGCCGCGTTCTGGATCTCGCCCTCGATGCGCGTCTGCGGGGTGTACTCCACGAACACCGGACCTCTCTCGAGGATGCGCGGGTCGAGCTCGGTCTTGCCGGGGCAGTCGCCGCCGATCGTGTTGATGTGCATGCCCGGGGCCACGTCGGCATCCGTCAGCACCTGCGCGATCGCCTTGTCGGCCGTGCAGGTGGTCACGATGTCGGCGCCGGCGGCGGCCTCGGATGCCGAGGAGCAGACCGTGACCTCGAACCCGCGCGGAGCCAGGTTGCGCACGAGCTTGGCGGTCGCCGCAGCATCCACGTCGAACACCCGCAGCCGCGAGACGCCGAGCACGCCGCGGAAGGCGAGCGCCTGGAACTCGGCCTGGCTGCCCGCGCCGATCATCGCCATGACCGACGAGTCGGGGCGGGCCAGCCGCCGGGCGACCATCGCCGAGGTGGCCGCGGTGCGCAGGGCCGTGAGCAGGGTCATCTCGGCGAGGAACACCGGGTAGCCGTTGTGCACGTCGGCGAGCATGCCGAAGGCGGTGACCGTCTGGAAGCCGCGGGCCGGGTTGAACGGGTGCCCGTTGACGTACTTGAACGCGTACACGTCGGGGTCGCTGACCGGCATGAGCTCGATCACGCCGAAGGGCGTGTGGTTGGCGATGCGATGGCTCTTGTCGAAGGACTCCCAGCGACGGAAGTCGGCCTCGATCGTGTCGGCCATCTCGGTCATGATCGTCTCGGCCCCGCGTCGCGAGACCCACTCCACCATGTCGGCCACTCCCACGAATGCGGTCACGCCGTGATCTCCTGTCCGTTGACGGCCGCGATGCGCGCGGCGAGCGCGGGGTTCTCGTAGGGGCCGGGCCGGCGCAGGGCCTCGATCACCCTGGCGATCACCTCGGCCGGCTTGTCCTGGCTCATCTTCTCCTTCGCCTCGAAGCGGTCGACGCGGAGCCGGAAGCCCACCGTGCCGTGCACGATGCGCTCGGCGTAGGCGGAGTTCTCCAGGGTGCTCCTCATCAGATGCGGCTCCGGCAGCGGCCTCTCGAACCATTCGACGAGCCGGTCCAGCACCGCCAGGTTCTCCTCGTCGGAGAGGATCTCGGGGGTGCCGTGCAGGTGGGCGACGGCGAAGTCCCAGGTCGGCACGGCCGGGGAGACGCCGTACCAGCCCGGCGAGATGTAGCCCTGCGGTCCGTAGACGATCACCATGGTCTCCTGCTCGCCCAGCCGGTGGAGGCGCTCGTCGGGGCGGCCGACGTGGCTCAGCAGGACGATGCCCTCGGCATCCTCGTCGAGCAGCACCGGGTAGTGCGAGGCGACGAGGCCCGCCCCTGGCACGTGGCTGACGATCGTGGCCCACGGGTTCTCGCGCACGAGCGTGCGGATGGCCTCGACGTCGTCGAGGGCGTAGTCCGGGTTGTGCCTCATGGCGGCTCCTGATCCTGGGTGCGTGCGCGAGGGGCGGTCAGGCCCACTCGATGTCGGCGGTGGCGAGCACCGCGTCGTCGGCGTCCACCGCCGTGACCACGGTGCGATCGCCGGCGGTGCGCCCGGCGATCCGCAGCGGCCGGTCGACGAGGACGGGCGCGATCGCTCGGACGTCGAGGCGGGCGGGCGCCCTCTCCGGCACGTGCCGGCCGGCCGCGTCCATGAGCAGGATGCGGGTGAGCGGCCCGTGCACGAGGAGGTCGGGCAGTCCCTCGACCTCGCGCGCCCAGGCCCGGTCGTAGTGGATCAGGTGCGTGTTGAAGGTCAGCGCCGAGAAGCGGAACAGCTGGCGTGCGTCGAGCACGAGCTCGTCGACCCAGTCGGCCTCGGCCACGACCGACGGGTCCGTGCGGGGCGGCCGCGCCGCAGCATCCGGATCCGCCGCCTCCAGGAACACGTCGTGCCACACGCTGCGCACCGCGACCTCTCCGTCGACCGCGTACTCGCGATCGATGTCGACGAACACGAGCCGGCCGCGCGATCCGGACTTCTCGGCCACCGAGCCGAGCGATGTGGTCTGGGTGACCTCGTCGCCGAGCCGCAGCGGGCGGCGGAACTCGGTGGTCTCCCCCGCGTACATGCGCCGCGGCAGATCGATCTCGGGGACGACGCCGTCGCGGGCCGGGGTGCCGTCGGGGCGCAGGTCGGCCAGCGCGGCGTCGAAGGGGAAGAAGACGCCCTCCCAGGCGGCGGGCAGGGCGTCGCCCTCGGCGAGCCGCGGCGACCCCGCGGCGAACGTGCCCCGGTACGCCTCGACGGTCGGCACGGCGAGCCGCTCGGCGCGCACGACGCTCACGGCAGCGCCCCCGCCGCCCGCAGCTCCGCGATGCGCGCGGCGTCGTAGCCCGCGTGCTCGGCGAGCACCCGGTCGGCGTGCTCGGCGAAGCGGTTCGCGGTGCGCGCCGGGTCCGCCGGCGTCGCCGAGAGCTTGATGGGCTGGCCGAACATGCGCAGCACCCCGAGGTCGCCGTAGTCGGCCTCGACGATCATGTCGCGCTCCGCGGTGCCCGGGTCGTCGACCACCTCGCCGATCGTCTTGACCGCGGTGAGCGGCACGACGTCGCCGGCGAGGTCTTCGAGCTCCTGCTTGGTGCGGCCGGCGAGCCAGCCCGCGACGATCGGCTTGACCCGGCGTTCGTAGACCTCGGCGTCGAACCTCTTGCGCATGGTGTCGATCTCGGGGTCGTCCTTGTGCTCCGGGGTGCCGAACAGGTCGCAGCTCGCGTTCCACAGCCTGTCGGTGTACGCGCCGAAGAACACCTGGCCGTCGGCGCAGTCGAACAGCTCGTACGGGCGCACCCAGGCGTGGGCGTTGCCCTGCGGAGAGGCGACGGCGCCGGTGACCGTGTAGTCGACCACCGCGGTCTCGGTGAGCGCGATGATGCTGTCGACCTGCGCGACGTCGACGACCTGCCCCTCGCCGGTCGCCTCGGCGTGCCGCAGCGCGGCGAGGGTGCCGATGACGGCGAACAGGGTGGCCGAGAGGTCGCCGATCGTGACGCCCACCCGCACGGGCGGATGCTCGGCGTAGCCGTTCATCGACCAGATGCCGCCGGCGGCCTGAGCGGTGTTGTCGAAGGCGGGCCTCCGGCTGCGCGAGCCGGTGCGCCCGTAGCCCGAGATGGCGGTGTAGACGAGGCGCGGGTTGATCTCGCGCAGCACCTCGTAGCCGACCCCGAGCTTCTCCATGGTGCCCGGACGGAAGTTCTCGACGAGCACGTCGGCGCCGCGCACGAGGTCCTTCAGCACCTCCTTGCCCTCGGGCGTCGCGAGGTCGATCCCCACGCCGAGCTTGCCGCGGTTGTACTGGGCGTAGTACGCGCTGAACTCCTCGTCGCCGTCGGTGAGGTAGGGCGGGAAGCCGCGGGAGACGTCGGGGTCGCGCGGGTTCTCGACCTTGATCACCGTGGCGCCGAGGTCGGCGAGCATCTGTGCGGCGTACGGGCCCGCGAGCACGCGGGAGAGGTCGATCACGGTCACCCCGGCGAGCGCGCCGGGGGCGGGGAGCGTGGTGTCGATCATGCGGGCGTGACCTCCTGTTCGGTGTCGGACGTGTCGAGTCCGGCGGCGGCGAGCGCACGGGCCACGTTCGAGGCGGGGCGCACTCCGCGGATGCGCGAGAGCCAGAGCGTGGTCGCGGCCAGCGCCTCGAGATCGAGTCCGGTCTCGATGCCGAGGCCGTGCAGCATCCACACGAGGTCCTCTGTCGCGAGGTTACCGGTCGCGCCCTTCGCGTACGGGCAGCGGCCCAGGCCGCCGACCGAGGAGTCGAACTCGGCGACGCCCAGCCGCAGGGCGGCGTGCACGTTGGCGAGGGACTGGCCGTAGGTGTCGTGCAGGTGCAGGGCGATCGCGTCCACGGGGATGCCGGCGGCCACGGTCGCGGCGATGACGGCCGCGGTGTGCCCCGGCGTGGCCACGCCGATCGTGTCGCCGATCGCGATCGTGCGCGCGCCCGCCTCGTACAGCGACACGGCGGCGGCGACGACCGCCGCCGTGTCGACCGCACCCTCCCACGGATCGCCGAAGGCCATCGACACGTATCCCCGCACGGGGACCCCCTGCCCGGTCGCGGCGGCGATCACGTCGACGGCGCGTTCGATCGCACCGGACCTCGTCGTGTTGAGGTTGGCCTGCGCGAACGCCTCGGTGGCGCTGACCACCACCGACACCTCGCGGATGCCCGCGTCCATGGCCCGCTGCAGGCCGCGGAGGTTCGGAACGAGGCCGACGGCCCTCGCGCCCTCCGGCGCCTCGAGATCGGCGACGACCTGCTCGGCGTCGGCGAGCTGCGGGATCCAGGTGGGCGGGACGAAGCTGGTGACCTCGAGCGCCCGACTGCCCGCGGCGTAGAGCCGGCGGCACAGCTGGGCCTTCACCGGGGCGGGGATGATGTCGGTCTCGGCCTGCAGGCCGTCGCGGGGTCCGACCTCGAACACCGTGACGCGCGCGGGCAGTCCCTCCTCGGGGACCGTCCGTGGCGCGGGGAGCGTCGTCATGCGCTCACGCCTCCTCCGCGCAGCTCGGCCAGCACGTCGCGGGCGTGCTCCACGCGGATGCGCCGATCGGCGACGATGCGCGCTGCGACCGCCGCGACCTCGTGCACCTCGGCGCCGGCGCTCGCGGCGATCGTGCGCGCGTGCAGCGTCATGTGCCCGCGCTGGATGCCCTCCGCCGCCAGCGCGCGGCACGCGGCGAGGTTCTGTGCGAGGCCCACGGCCGCGATGACGCTCGCGAGCTCGCGGGCGGTCTGCACTCCGAGCAGCGTCACCGCGGCCTGCGCGGCGGGATGGGCGCGGGTGGCGCCGCCGACGAGTCCGACCGCGAGTGGCACCTCCAGGGTTCCGACGAGATTGCCGTCGGCATCCTTCTCGAACTGCGACAGCGCCGCGTACCGGCCCGACCGGGCGGCGTGCGAATGGCATCCCGACTCCACCGCCCTGGTGTCGTTGCCCGTGGCGAGGACGACCGCGGTGATGCCGTTCATGATGCCCTTGTTGTGCGTCGCCGCACGGTACGGGTCGGCCTCGGCGAATGCGCTCGCGGCGACGATGTCGTCGACCACCTGCTCGCCGCCGAGCAGCTCGGCGTCGAACACGGCGCGGGCGCGGGTGAGACGCAGCTCGGCCTTGTTGGTGAGGATCCGCAGCAGCGTACGCGCGCCCGCGAGCTCCGCGATGCGCGGGGCGATCGCCTCGGCCATCGTGTTGACGGCGTTGGCGCCCATCGCATCGCGCACGTCCACGTGCAGGTGCAGGATCACCTGCGCGCCGGCGCGGGTGGGCAGCACGCGCACCGAGACGTCGAAGGCTCCCCCGCCGAGAGACACGAGCATGGGGTCCTGCTCGTTGGCGAGTGCGAGCAGCTCGTCCTTCGCCTCCAGCAGCGCGAAGCGCGTGCCGTGCGGGTCGACGGCGTCGAGCACCTGGATCTGCGCGATCATGACGTCGCCCGTGTACGACGTCGTGAAGCCGCCGAGGCCCCGGGCCATGCGCGCGGCGTTCGAGGCGGCGGCGACGACGCTCGGCTCCTCCGTCGCCATCGGGATCAGGCGGTCGCGGCCGTCGATCGTGAAGTTCGTCGCCACGCCCACCGGAACGCCGATCATGCCGACGACGTTCTCGATCATGTGGTCGGCCGCGGCGAGCGAGAGCCCGTCGTCGGGCTGCAGCGCCCGCAGGGCGTCCGGGTCGAGTCCTGCCCCCTCGGCGACGAGCGCGAGCCTCTCGCCCGGCGTGTGGTCCCGGAGTCCGGAGATTCGGCTGTTGATCGACATCGGCCACCTTTCTGGGAGTCAGCGGCCGGATCCTCGGCGCTGCGGTCAAGGACGACACTAGGAGCGGCGCCCAGAGGCGGCGATGGGCGGAGAACCCATCACCACGGCCCCTCTGTATGCGGTCGGCACATCACTCGGCCCGGGCGGGGAACCTAGACTCGCAGCACGACCGGGCGGCGTACGGACGTCCGGCGCGAGGAGGCCCCATGCCCTACACCGATTCCGCCGATGTGCGCCTGTACTACGAGGTGTTCGGGGACGCCGGCGCCCCGGTGCTCGTGCTGGTCTCCGGCGGGGGCGCCCAGCTGCTGAGCTGGGACGAGGGCCTCATCCGCCTGCTGACCGGAGGCGGCCTGCGCGTGGTGCGGTTCGACAACCGCGACACCGGCTACTCGCAGCGCTTCGGCGGCGAGGACGACGTGGACGGCGGGTACGAGCTCGCCGACATGGCCGAGGACGTGCTGAGCGTGCTCGACGACCTCGGCGTCGACTCCGCGCACGTCGCCGGGCACTCGATGGGCGGGATGATGGCGCAGATGCTCGCGATCCAGCATCCCGAGCGCATCCGCAGCCTGGGGCTGCTGTCGACCATCCCCGGCCAGTCCCGGCGGTACGTGCTGCACGGCGAGAGGCCGGAGCTCGCCGAGAAGCCGGTGCGCATCACGCGCGAGCAGGCCGTCGCCTTCGCGGCCGCGGCCGTGCAGGCGGACGCGGCGGGCCGCTACGACCCGCAGGTCGAATGGCATCGCCGCGCCGCGGGCGAGGCCTACGACCGCGGGTACTCGCCCGAGGGGTACGCGCGGCAGTGGGCGGCGCTGCGGCGCGCGCCCGAGCGCCTCGAGGCGCTGAGATCCGTGACGGCGCCCGCGCTCGTCTTCCACGGACGCGACGACCAGGTGCTGCACTGGGCGTCAGCCGTCGACATCGCCGAGGCGATCCCCGGCGCGGAGCTGCAGGTGCACCCCGGCATGGGGCACCTGATCCCGCACGAGCTGTGGCCCGACCTGGCCGCCGCCCTCCTGCGCACGGCGGAGCGCGCAGAGGAGCAGCGCCGGACCGCATGAGTTGAGAGGGGCGCGCGGATGCTCGACACTGAAGTCGTGCGCCTGCCGGCGCCGTCATCCCCCGAAGGATCGAAGATGCCCGAGCACCACGACGCCGTCCTGTCGCTCCTGGACGCGGCCTACGATCCCGAGCTCGTCGGCCCGACCGGCGTCAGCGAGGCGCTCGCCCGTCTCGGCGCGAGCGGAGCGGATGCCGCGGCGATCGCCGACGCCGTGGCCCGCTCGCAGCGCGAGCTGTCGCGTCTGCGCAGGCGCGAGCACGAGCTGACCGCCCTGTTCTCCAGCGCGCGGGAGCTCGCCGAGCTGCGGGACAGCGACGCCGTGCTCGCGCGGCTCGTGCAGCGTGCGCGGGAGATGATGGGGGTCGACCTCGCGTACCTCTCGGAGTTCGATCCGGACACCTCGGAGCTGCGGGTGCGCGAGACCAGCGGGGCTGTCAGCGCCTCCTTCCAGCGGCTGCGCGTGCCTCCGGGGCGCGGCCTCGCCAGCGTCGTGGTCGAGTCGCGCACCGCGCAGTGGGTCGCCGACTACACCGCCTACGCGGCCGAGCGCCACGATGCGGGGATCGACGACGCCGTCTCGGCGGAGGGCCTCGTCTCGCTCCTCGGGGTGCCGATGGTCAGCTACGACGACGTGCTGGGCGTGCTGTTCGTCGGCAACCGCGAGGAGAAGAGCTTCTCGCCCGACGAGGTGGCGCTGCTGTCGGCCCTCGCCGACCACGCCTCGGTGATCCTGCAGACGACCCAGACCCTGCGCGAGCTGCAGCTGTCGGAGGACGCCAGCCGCCGCACCCTCGAGAGCCTCACCGCGCATCTCGTCGAGCGCGACCGGGCCAACACCGTGCACCAGGAGCTGGTCCAGGCCGTGCTCGCCGGCGGCGGCTTCGGCCCCGTCGCAGAGACCCTCGCCTCGGCTCTCGGCAGGGCCGTGGCGATCGTCGACGCGCAGGAGAACGTGATCGCCGCCGCCGGGCTGCCGCTGGCGCCGGGGATGCTGGCGCTCGACGGCCCCGTGCGCGAGGCCCTCGCCGAGAGCCGGCGCCACGGGCACTGCGTGCCGGTCGCGGGCAACGAGGTGCGCGCGGTCGCCGCGCTCACCGCGGGCAGCAGGCACTTCGGCGCGCTGCTGCTCGGCGCCGGGGACTTCGAGCTCGGCGCGGTCGACCTGCGCACCATCGAGCGCGCGGCCCAGGTCGGCGCCCTCCTCGAACTGCAGCAGGAGGCGGCATCCGGAGCCGATCACCGTGTGCGCAGCGAGCTGATCGCCGATCTGCTCGACGACGTGCCCGAGCGTCGTTCGGACGTCGAGCGGCGCGCCCGGCGCCTCGGCGTCGACCTCGACGCGCTCGACTCCCTGCTGCTGCTGTCGGTGCCCGGCGACGAGCAGTCCGCGGCCGCGCGCGCCCTGGTGAGGCTGCTCGACGAGCGCGCGCTCATCGGCGAGTACCGCGGCTTCGTGGTCGCGGCGTACTCCGGCCGGCGTGGCCCCCTCGACGCCGAGGCGCTGCGGACGCAGGTCGCCGCCGCGCTCGAGGAGCCGGTCACCGCGGTGATCCCGCCGCCGGCGAAGGACCCGCTTCCCGCGTCGTTCCTGGCGGCCCGCCGCACGGCGCGCCTGCTGGCCGCGCTCGAGGTGTCCGACCTCACCGCGCGGGTCGAGGACTTCCTGCCCTACTCCGCGGTGCTCGACACCGACGCCCAGGGGCTGTCGTCGTTCCTGCGCGCCACGATCGGCGCGGTGCGCCAGTACGACGCCGAGCGCAACGCCGATCTGCTCGGCACGCTGCGGGCGTTCGTCCGCAACAACGCCAGCCCCACCCGCACGGCCCGTGCGCTGAACTTCCACACGAACACGATCCTGCAGCGTCTCGACCGGCTCGACCACGTCCTGGGCGCGGGATGGCGCGAAGAGGAGCGCATGTTCCGGATCGGCATCGCCGTGCGGCTGGACGAGCTGCGCGACCGCCTGCGGAGGCCGCAGGACTGAGCGTCCAGAGCCTAGCGCTCGGCCTCGGCGTCGGTCGCCGCGTGTGACCGTCGCCGTCACCGGGTGACGCGCACGCGCGGATCGACGACGCCGTAGAAGAGGTCGACGACGAGGTTCATGAGCACGACGAGGAACGCGGCGAAGAGCGTGAGGCCGACGATGAGCTGCAGGTCCAAGCCCGAGACGGCCTCGATCAGCAGGGTGCCGAGGCCGGGGATCGAGAACACGCGTTCGACGATCACCGTGCCTCCCAGCAGCACGCCCAGATCGAGACCGAACACCGTGATGACGGGCAGCAGCGCCGTGCGCAGCCCGTGACGCACGACCACGCGGGACTCACGCAGACCCTTCGCCCGTGCGGTGCGGATGTAGTCCTGCCCCATCGCCTCGAGCAGCTCGCCGCGTGTGAGACGGGCATAGACAGCCGCCGACACGAAGGCGAGGGTCGTCCACGGCAGCAGCAGGTGCGAGAACCACGCCCCCGGGCTGTCCTCGAAGGGCACGTAGCCGCTGACCGGGAGCCATCGCAGCACGAAGCCGAAGATCAGCACGGCCACGACGCCGGCCAGGTAGACCGGTGTCGAGACCCCGGCGATAGCGACGGTCATGATCGCACGGTCGATGGGCGCGCCGCGGCGCAGGGCGGAGACGACGCCGGCCAGGACCCCGACGACGAGCCACAGCATCGCCGCGCCGACCGCGATGGAGGCGGTCAGAGGGAAACGCTCGGCGATGAGCTGGGTCACGCCTTCGTTGCGCTGGAACGAGTATCCGAAGCACGGCGCCGCGCACTCCAGCTCGCCGAACGATCGGCCGGCCACGATGCCGGTGAGGAAGCCGCCGAGCTGTCGCCACCAGGGCAGGTCGGTGCCCATGAAGGCGGATGCCCGGGCGAGCGCCTCGGGGGTGCACGGGCGCCCGCAGCTGAGCTGCGCGGGGTCGGAGGGCATGAGGTAGAACACCGCGTACGTGATGACCGCGATGACGAGCAGCACGACGACCACGCCGACGACGCGGCCGCCGATGTACCGGAGCAGGGTCATCGCTTCACCGTCCGGGGATCGAGGGCGTCGCGAAGTCCGTCGCCGAACAGGTTGAACGCCAGGGTGATGAGGAACAGCGCTGCACCGGGGAAGACCAGATACATGGGGCTGGTGCGGATCCATGCGATCGCGTCGCCGAGTGTGCGCCCCCACGAGGGAGTGGGCGGCGGCACGCCGACGCCCAGGAACGACAGGGCGGCTTCGGTGGCGATCATGCTCGGGATGACGATCGTGGTGACGACGACGATCGTGGCGAGCGCGTTGGGCAGGATCTGCCGGAACATGACGTGCCCTCCTCGGGCGCCCATGGCGGTGGAGGCGACGACGAAGGGGCGCTCCCGCAGCGACATCACCTGGCCGCGCACGAGGCGGGAGATGCCGGGCCAGCCGAACACCCCGATGACGAGGACCATGAACGGCGGGCGCGGCAGCGAGGTGGGGATGATCGCCATCAGCGCGATGAGGAACACCAGCACGGGGAAGCCGAACATGACGTCGACGACGCGGCTGCCCAGCCGATCGACCCAGCCGCCGAAGAAGCCGGTCACGAGACCGACGACGGTGCCGATGATCGTGGCGACGATCGTCGCGCTGAGACCGACGAACAGCGAGGTGCGCGCACCGTGCACGACGATCGCGAACAGGTCGCGCCCGGTGAGCGGCTCGACGCCGAACCAGTGCTCGGCGCTGATGCCACCGCCGAAGCCGATCGGCACGCCCTTGGCGTTCAAGAGCTCCTGGTGGTACGTGTACGGGTCCTGCCCGGTCAGAGCGGTGATCTGGTCAGCGAAGACGGCGGCGGCGAGGAAGACCAGGATGACGACCGCGGCTCCCGTGGCGACCGGATCGCGCAGCAGCTGCCGCACGACGCGCCGGGCGCCGCCGGTGCGGGCGACGGGCGGCGGCGGCACCTCGGTGAGCGCGCTCGAGGAGCTCATCAGGCGGCCTCCTCGGCGAGGGCGCGCCACGCCTCACGGCGCTGCCGCTGCTCGCCGGGGTCGGCGACGGGCGCTGCGGCCAGCAGGAGCCGCGTGTAGGGCTCGCCGGGCGCGCCGAGCACCTGGGATGCCGACCCCTGCTCGACGATGCGGCCGGCGCGCATCACGGCGACCTCCTCGGCGAGCTCGCGCACGATGGCGAGGTCGTGGCTGATGAACAGGCAGGCGAAGCCGAGATCGCGCTGCAGCTGTGACAGGAGCTCGAGCACGCGGGCCTGCACGGACACGTCGAGCGCACTGGTCGGCTCGTCGGCGATGAGCAGCTCGGGGTCGAGGGCGATCGCGCGGGCGATCGCGGCACGCTGACGCTGGCCCCCGGACAGCTCGTGCGGGAAGCGATCGACGAACGAGCCTGGCAGCTGCACCGCGTCGAGCAGCGCGAGCGCGCGCGAACGCCGCTCCTCCCGGCCGAAGCGGGTGTGCAGGCGCAGGGGCTCCGCGATCGCCTCGCCGATGGTGAGGCGCGGGTTGATGGAGGATGCCGGGTCCTGGAAGACGTAGCCGATCGTGCGACGCAGTCTGCGCAGCTCGCCTCGCGACGCACGTGTGAGGTCGACGCCGGCTACGGTGACGGTGCCCTCGCGCACCGGGATGAGCCCGGCGAGGGCACGACCGAGGGTGGACTTGCCGGACCCCGATTCCCCGACGAGCCCGAAGGTGCTGCCGCGGGCGATGCGGAACGTCGCCTGCGTGACCGCGGGGGCCCGTCCCCTCGACCAGGAGGTGCCGTAGACGATCGTCGCGCCGTCCACCTCCGCGGCGGCGGTCGGGGCGCTCGACGCGACCCCGGCGGCGACGGCGGCGGTGAGCATGATGCGGTCGAGCCGCGGCACGGCGTCGAGCAGTTCACGCGTGTAGGCCGCCCGCGGGGCGGCGAACAGCCGGGCCGCGGGCGCCGCCTCGACGATCTCGCCGTGCCGCAGCACGACGACGTCGTCGGCGAGGTCGGCGACGACGCCCATGTCGTGCGTGATGAGCAGGATCGCGGTGCCCCGCTCGTCGCGCAGGCGCCGCAGCAGGTCCAGGATGCCGGCCTGCACCGTGACGTCGAGCGCGGTCGTCGGCTCGTCGGCGATGAGCGCGACGGGGTCGCACGAGATCGCCATCGCGATCATCGAGCGCTGCAGCTGACCGCCGGAGAGCTGATGCGGGAAGGATCGGGCGATGCGGTCCGGCTCGCCGAGACCGACCGAGCCGAGCAGCTCGATCACGCGTTCCTGCACCCGTCGGCGCGGCGTCCGCACGTCGTGCGCGCGGATGGCCTCCGCGATCTGCCATCCGATCGTGTATGCGGGGGTGAAGGCCGTCATCGGCTCCTGGAAGATCGTGCCGATGCGCCCGCCGCGCACGGCGCGCAGCCGGGCGTCCGACGCGCCGAACAGCTCCTCGCCGTCCAGGCGGACGCTGCCGCCCGCCGTCGCCGTGTCGGGGAGCAGCCCGAGCACGCTCATGGCGCTCGCGCTCTTGCCCGAGCCGGACTCGCCCACGAGTGCGAGCACGCGTCCACGCCGCAGCGCGAAGCCGACGCCGTTCACGGCCGGCCGGTCCTGGCCCGCGAACGCGATGGTGAGCGCGTCGACGGCCAGGACTACATCTGCGGACTCCTCGGTCATTCGCCCAGCCGGATGGTCAGGTAGTTCTGGAACGAAGGGTACGAGGGCACCTGCGCGGTGACCTCGCTGCCGGCGAGGAACGTGCTGCGCGTGTAGAACAGGGGCACGGTCGCGGCGTCCTGGAGCACGGTGCGGTCCACCTGACCCCACAGGTCGGCGGCCGCGTCCACGTCGGCCGCGATCGCCTGCCGCATCAGGTCGTCGAGCGCGGGGTTGCTGTAGCGCGAGAAGTTGCTGCCGCCGTCGATCATCGACGAGTCGTAGCGCAGCTGCAGGCTCGAGGCACTGGCGTAGTCGGGGGTGAACCAGCTCAGCAGCATGTCGTAGTCGGGGTTGCCGCCCATCACGTCGCCGTACATCGTGGCGAAGTCGAGGGGGTGGATGTTGACCGTGATGCCGGCGCGGGCGAGGCTCTGCTGGATGGCCTGCGCCTGCGCCTGGTCCGAGCCGCTGTTCGACGCCCACAGCTCGAGCGTGACCCCGTCGGCGACGCCCGCCTCCGCGAGCAGCGCCTGGGCCTTGCCGACGTCCTCGGGGTAGAGGTCGAAGTCCTCGTGACCCGGCAGCCCGGGATCGATGAGCGTCGTGGCCGGGGTCGCCGCGTCCTCGCCGCCCGCCGCCAGCACGAGGGATCCGCGGTCGATCGCGTACTCGATCGCCTGCCGCACGCGCACGTCGGCCAGCGCCGGGCGCTCGACGTTCAGGGCCAGGTAGTTGAGCAGACCGCCGTCGCTGCGCACGAGCCGCTCGCCCGCCGACGGATCGGCGTCGACGAGGGCGAGCTCGGCAGCACTCAGAGGATCGGAGTTGATCGAGGTGCGGGCGTCGCCGATGTCGGCGATGAGCGACTGCGTGGTCGTGGTGAGGTTCTGGTTCTGACGGAAGACGACCCGGTCGGCGTCGATCGTGCGCACCTCGTCGGTCTCGGCGCTCCACTCGGGATTGCGCACCAGCACCGTCTCTCCGCCGTCCTTGTTCGACTCGACCGCGTAGGGGCCGCTGGCGACGGGGTCTGCGCCGTAGGTGGCGGGATCGTCCTTGTCAGCGGGCACGGGCACGAACGGGTTCATCGCGGCGATCCACGGCCACTCTCCGTAGGGCGCCGTCAGATGGAAGACGATCGTCCTGTCATCCGGGGTCTCGATGCCCGAGAGCTCGGCGCCGTCGTACGGACCGGTGTAGTCGGCGTCCCCCTCGATCAAGCCGACATGGTAGGTGAGGCCGCCCGCGAGCTCGGGCGCATAGGTGCGCTCGACGCCGTACTTGATGTCGGCTGCGGTGATGGGCGTGCCGTCCTCGAAGAGCACGTCGTCCTTCAGCGTGTACGTCCAGGTGAGGCCGTCGTCGCTGACCGTGCCCGTGTCGGTGGCGAGGTCCGGGACCACCTCGGGAGTGCCCCCTGCCCCCACCTTCCAGGTGGTGAGCCGCCGGCCGACGAGGCCGAGCCAGGTGGTGGGCAGGTCCACGGAGGTGGCGGGGTCGAACTGGATCTGCGTGGCGGAGGACAGCACGTAGAGGGTGCTCTCCTCGGCGCCGTCCGACGAGCCGGAGCAGCCGGAGACGAGCAGGGTCGCCGCGGTCAGCGTCGCGACGGCGCCGGCCAGGCGGTGGATCCGATGGTGCATCATTGCAGTCTCTCCTCGGTTCGGGCGACGCATCGCGGGACGAGCGACGTGGAGCGTTCCGACGAGGCTAGCCGCGGCGCCGCCACCGCAATATGTGGAGCGAGGCCATATCCGCTGCGACAACCATGTGATCCGTGCCATATGCCGACGAGCGGGGCCGCGCAAGGCTGGAAGCCGAGGAAAGGAGCCGTCATGCCGCACACGCGCACCGACGACGTCGAGATCTACTACGAGGTCACTGGCGACCCGGCAGACCCGGTGCTCGTGCTGATCGCGGGCACCGGTGCGCAGCTCGTGTTCTGGCACCCCTCCCTCGTCGACCGGCTGGTTGCGGAGGGCTTCCGGGTCGTGCGGCTCGACAACCGCGACACCGGACTCTCTCAGCGCTTCGGCGGGCCGGAGGACATCGATGGCGGGTACCAGCTGCTCGACCTGGGCGAGGACGTGCTGCGGGTGCTCGACGACCTCGGAGTGGCGTCGGCCCACCTCGTCGGCCACTCGATGGGCGGCATGATCGCCCAGATGATCGTGATCCATCATCCCGAACGCGTCCGCAGCCTCACCCTCGTGTCCACCATCCCCGGGCAGAGCAGACGATACGTCCTGCACGGCGAGGCGGAGATCGAAGTGCCGCAGCGGTACACGGCGGACGAGGTCGTCGGGTTCGAACGCGAGGGAGTGGCGGCCGATTCGCCCGGATGGTACGAGCACGACGCCGACTGGTACGCGGAGCAGGCGCGGGTCGGCTACGAACGCGGCTACTCCCCCGATGGTCTGGTGCGGCAGTGGTCCATGCTCGTGCGTGCACCGGAACGACTGGAGGCCCTGCGCGAGGTGCGTGTTCCCACGCTGCTCTTCCACGGCCGCCACGATCCGGTCCTGCACTGGCACGCGGCGCTGGACATCGCCGAGGCCATCTCCGACGCCGAGCTGCAGGTGCATCCAGGCATGGGGCATCTGGTCCCACGAGCGCTCTGGCCGGAGCTCGTCGCCGGCATCGTGCGCACCGCACGCCGCTCCGTCTGAGCCGGCTCGGCGCTCCTAGCGCTCGGCCTCGGCGTCGAAGATCTCCACCCCGGTCTGCGCGAACGGATGCGGGCCCCGGGGACCGAAGACCAGCACGAGCTCGGCGACGGCATCCGATTCGTTGCGCACGCCGTGCCGCATGCCCTCCGGGGCGTAGAAGGCGTCGCCCGCGCGCAGCAGCCGGCGGTCCTCGCCGGAGGTGATCACCACCTCGCCCCGGGTGACGACGTACAGCTCGTCGGAGCTGTTCGGCGAGCAGCTGTCCGGATCGTCGTCGAGGTGATGGTGCTGTCCCTCCTCGGCGCCGGGCTCGAGGTGGTAGAGCATGACCGAGACGGGCAGCGAGGTCGTCTGCCGGAAGTACCACTCGATCCCGATGCGCCCCTCCCCGTGATAGAGCTCCCAGTCGTGGCTGTCGTCGCCTCGCTTCTGCACGCGCATCGCGCTCGTCCTCTCTCTCCGGCCGGTCGGGCCGCTCTCCTCAGGTCCGGTACAGCACCGGCATCGACTCGAGCAGCTTCCGCGTGTACGGGTGCTCGGGGGCGTTCATCACCTGCTCGCCGGTGCCCTCCTCGACGACCCTGCCCCGGTGCATCACCGCGACGCGGTGCGCGATGTGGTGCACGACCGAGAGGTTGTGCGTGATGAAGAGGTAGGTCGTGCCGGTCTCGCGCTGCAGCTGCACGAGCAGGTTCAGCACCTGCGCCTGCACCGAGACGTCGAGCGCCGAGGTCGGCTCGTCGAGCACGACGAACTCGGGCCCGGCGGCCATGGCTCGGGCGATCGCGATGCGCTGCCGTTGCCCTCCGGAGAACTCGTGGGGATACCGTCGCGCGGCGTCCATCGGCAGCCCGACGCGGTCGAGCCAGTCGGCGATGCGGCGATTCCGCTCCTTCGGCCCGACGCCGGCCGCGACCAGCGGCTCTGCGATCGACCGGGCCACGGTGAAGCGGGGGTCGAGGGAGTCGTTCGGGTCCTGGAAGACCATCTGCACGCGGCGACGGTGACGGCGCAGCGCGCCGCCGCGCAGGCCGGTGACGTCGGCGCCGTCGAACTCGATCGAACCCTGCGTCGGCCGGCGCATGAGCAGGATGGCGCGGGCGAGGGTGCTCTTGCCCGACCCGGACTCGCCGACCAGCCCCAGGGTCTCCCCCCGCCGCACTGCGAGGCTCACATCGTCCAGCGCGGTCATGGCTCCGGCGCCGTGGCCGAACCTCTGGGTGACGTCGCGCACCCTCAGCACATCGTCGGTCACGATGCCTCCTCGAGGACGGGCGGGACCTCCGCGAAGTCGTTGACCGCCGGGATGACGGCGAGCGGCGAGCGCACCGGCACCGAAGGACGCGGGATGCTCTCGAGCAGCGCCCGCGTGTACGGATGCCGCGGATCCTCGAGCACGCGCCTCGCCGCGCCGGTCTCGACGATCCGGCCCCGGTACATCACGGCGACGCGCTCGCAGAGCTGGCCGATGACGCCCAGGTCGTGGCTGATGAACAGCACGCCCATGCCGGTCTCGTCTCGGAGGCTCTTGATGAGCTCGAGGATCTGCGCCTGCACCGTCACGTCGAGAGCCGTGGTCGGCTCGTCGGCGACGAGCAGCGACGGACCGGCGGCGACGGCGATGGCGATCACCACGCGCTGTCGCTGGCCGCCCGAGAGCTGATGCGGGTAGTAGTCGAGCCGCTGCGCGGCGTCGGGCATCTGCACGAGCTCGAGGATCTCGAGCGCCCTGGCCCGTGCCTGCCTGCGGTCCGCCTTGCCGTGGATGCGCAGCACCTCGGCGATCTGGGCCCCGATGCGCATGCACGGGTTCAGCGCCGACATCGGCTCCTGGAACACCATGGACGCCTTCACCCCGCGCACCCGGCACCAGTCGCGCTCGCTCGCGCCCTGCATCTCGGCGCCGGCGATCTCCATGCTGGCCGCCGTCACCCTGGCCGAGTCCGGCAGCAGCCCCATCATCGCCAGGGCGATGCTGGACTTGCCGCTGCCGGACTCTCCGATCACCCCGACGATCTCGCCTCTGCGCACGCGCAGCGAGACGCCGGAGACCGACGGCGGCGCGCCGCCGTAGGCGATGCTGAGGTCGTCGACGCGAAGCGCGTCGGTGGCGTCGGTCATGCGCGACTCGGCTTTCTTCGAGGGGGGATGGCGGGGAGCCCGAGCGCCACCGGCTGCGAGCTGATGCCCGTAGCGGAGACGCCCGGGCGAGGGCTCACTGCGAGAGCCAGGCGTGATCGAGAGCCGAGCGGGAGTAGAACGCGTCGTTCTCGTAGTCGTGCAGCCTGTTCGCGTCCCAGACCTCGAAGTACACCGGCACCGCGGCCGGGACGAACTCGAGCACCTGCTCGGCCGTCTCGGTGGCGAGCTGGTCGACGAGGTCGGCGTACTGCT
>Ga0222419_100346_pt1 | contig 54173 bp, 40 predicted proteins | sample 1B20Ametagenome_FD_182474 | JGI IMG/M metagenome (GOLD analysis project Ga0222419, IMG submission 182474) | Enriched microbial communities from leaf-cutter ant dump, University of Wisconsin, Madison, United States - 1B20A (version 2) | ecosystem: Environmental > Terrestrial > Nest > Insects nest...
AAGGTCGCGCAGAAGGTGGAGCAGGGCGGCATCGACGCCTGGTTCGCGCTGGATCCGGCCGAGCTGCTGGGCGATCAGGCGGCCGACTACGAGAAAGTCACCGACGTGCTCGACGTGTGGTTCGACTCCGGTGTCAGCCACTTCGCGGTGATCGGCCAGCGCCCCGAGCTGCAGCAGGGCGACGCCTCCAACTACAAGGTGATGTACCTGGAAGGCTCCGACCAGCATCGCGGCTGGTTCCAGTCCTCGCTGCTGACTTCGGTGGCGATCCACGGCCGCGCCCCGTACGACGACGTGCTGACCCACGGCTTCACCGTGGACGAGAACGGCCGCAAGATGTCCAAGTCGCTGGGCAATGGCATCGAGCCGCAGGACATCATGAAGCGCCTGGGTGCCGACATCCTGCGCCTGTGGATCTGCTCCACCGACTACCGCAACGAGATGTCGCTGTCTGAGGAGATTCTCAAGCGCGTCTCCGACACCTACCGCCGCATCCGCAACACCGCACGCTTCCTGCTCGGCAACCTGGATGGCTTCGATCCTTCGAAGCACCTGCTGCCGGTGGCCGACACCTTGCTGCTCGACCAGTGGGCAGTGCAGCAGGCGTACGACGTGCAGCAGGCGGTGACGGCGGCGTACGAGCGCTACGACTTCCCCGAGGTGATCCAGCGCGTGCAGAACTTCTGCACCAACGAGCTGGGCGCGCTGTACTTGGACATCACCAAGGACCGCCTCTACACCATGCCGACCGACAGCCTCGGCCGGCGCAGCGCGCAAAGCGCGATGTACCGGATCGCCGAGGCGCTGGTGCGCTGGCTGGCACCGGTGCTCAGCTTCACCGCCGAGGAGATCTGGCAGTCGCTGCCGGGCGAACACTGCGACAGCGTGCTGTTCGAGACCTGGTACGAGGGTCTGGAATCCACCCAGGGCTCACCCGAACAGCGCCGCTGGTGGGCCGACCTGCTGGCGATCCGCGACAGCGCCTCGCGCGTGCTCGAGGGCATGCGCAAGGGCGGCCAGATCGGCGCCGCGCTGGAGGCCAAGCTGGTGGTGCACGCCGACGACGCGCTGCGCACCCGCTACGCGGAAAGCGCCGACGAACTGCGCTTCTTCTTCATCACCTCCGACTTCACCCTGGCGCCGCTGGCTCCACGCGCCGACGGTGCCGCTGCGGTGGAACTGGACGGCGCCGAAGCCTGGGTTGTTGCCAGCGTCAGCGACGCCGCCAAGTGCGTGCGCTGCTGGCACCGCCGCGACGACGTCGGCAGCCACGCCGACCATCCCGAGCTGTGCGGTCGCTGCGTCGACAACGTGGCAGGCGAGGGTGAAGCACGCCGCTGGTTCTGATGCATCCAGACTGTCCGGGTGGCGGGCCATGCCCGCCCTACGACATTCGACGCGTAGGGCGGGCATGGCCCGCGCGCGGAATGGCAAGGCGGGTATGGCCCGTCCGTGCCAAGCACGATCACTTCATCGACGAATACGCGCATGACCAGAAAACCCAACGCACTCCCCTGGCTGTGGCTCTCGGCCCTCGTCATCGCGCTCGACCAGCTCAGCAAGTGGTGGGCGCTGCATGCGCTGCAGCCGGCCGGCGTGCCGCATCCGGTGATTCCCGGCTTCCTCAACTGGACGCTGGCCTTCAATCGCGGTGCTGCCTTCAGCTTCCTCGCCGGCAGCGGTGGCTGGCAGCGCTGGTTCTTCGTGCTGCTGGCGGTGGTGATCTGCGCCGTACTGATGGCCTGGCTCAAGCGCACGCCTCGCCATAACTGGCGCAACGGTTTGCCGCTGGCGCTGATCATCGGTGGCGCGCTGGGCAACCTGATCGACCGCCTGCGCGCCTCCCAGGTCACCGACTTCATCCACGTGTATTTCCGCCAATGGGACTACCCGGTGTTCAACCTCGCCGACTGCGGTATCACCGTGGGCGCGGTGATGCTGATCGTCTTCGGCCTGTTCACCGGCAAGGGTCAGGATGGCGTGCGATAATCCGCAGTCTGTGCCGTAAACACCCGTAGGGCGGGCATTGCCCGCCATGGCGTGCGGTACGCGGGTGGCGGGCAGTGCCCGCCCTACGTGATCCCACATCGAGGCCATCCTTGGACATCCTGCTCGCCAATCCCCGTGGTTTCTGTGCCGGCGTCGATCGCGCCATCGCCATCGTCGAGCGCGCGCTCGAGTCCTACGGCGCGCCGATCTACGTGCGCCACGAGGTGGTGCACAACCGCTATGTGGTGGACAAGCTGCGTGCCGATGGCGCGATTTTCGTCGAAGAGCTGCATGAGGTGCCCGACGGCGCCACCGTGATCTTCAGTGCCCACGGTGTGTCGCAGGCGGTGCGTGAAGAGGCGGAGCAGCGCGGGCTGAAGGTGTTTGACGCAACCTGTCCACTGGTCACCAAGGTGCACATGGAGGTGGCGCGGCTGGGTCGGGTCGGTCGCAGCGTGGTGCTGATCGGCCACGCCGGCCATCCGGAGGTCGAGGGCACCATGGGCCAGTGGAACCCGGCCAACGCCGGCGAGATCCTGCTGGTCGAGTCAGTCGAGAACGTGGACAGCCTGACGCCGCGATTCCCGCACCAGCTCTCTTACGTCACGCAGACCACGCTGTCGGTGGATGACACCAAGGCGATCATCGCGGCGCTGCGGGAGAAATTCCCCGACATCGAGGGGCCGCGCAAGGACGACATCTGCTACGCCACCCAGAATCGTCAGGATGCCGTGCGCCGGCTGGCTGACGCGGTCGACCTGATGCTGGTGGTGGGCTCGGTCAACAGCTCCAACTCCAACCGCCTGCGCGAACTGGCCGAGAAACAGGGCGTGCGCGCCTTCCTGATCGACGGCGCCGAGCACATCGAGCGCAGCTGGCTGGACGGCGTGAACCGGATCGGCCTGACCGCCGGCGCTTCGGCCCCCGAGAAGCTGGTGCGTGACGTGATCGCCCGCCTGCAATCCTGGGGCGCCGGCAGCGTGCGCGAACTTGATGGTGATCCGGAAACCATCACTTTTGCCCTGCCGAAGGAGTTGCGCATGGTCGGTGCCGGCAGTTCCAGTCTGTGAGGCCGGCCGGCGCGCTGCTTGCGCAGTCCGCCCCGCGCACCGTAGAATCTGCGGCTCTTTGCCGGAGTAGCTCAGTTGGTAGAGCACGTCATTCGTAATGATGGGGTCGTAGGTTCGATTCCTATCTCCGGCACCAGATGAAAAGACCCGCCTGATGGCGGGTCTTTTTTTATCTGTTCCACACACCGTGGCTCGCAAGAACCATTCGCCAATCGACACCACGACGCGTAGGGCGGGCATCGCCCGCGTCACGTGCGGCGCATGCCAACGCGGGCAGTGCCCGCCCTACGTGGAGAGCTGCGGGAAGAGTGGGAAGTCGTTCGGTATCACGCGCGAAGCTCAATGTGATCCCGTTCACCGTTCACGACGCCGAATGGGCCGCTTGTCGGGCAATCTCTACCGTTTGTCGGGCAGTTCCTGTTCTCTTCGTGGCCAGCCGCTAGAGTAGGCGCCGGGGCATCAGGGAGAATTCCATGCAAGTCTTGTCGCGTCAGCGAGGCGTCTCGTTGATCGAGGTGCTGGTCGCCATCGTGGTGTTCAGTATTGGCGTGCTTGGCCTGGCGTTGATGCAGGTAAAGGGCGCGCAGTTCACCAAGGAAGCCGGTTCTCGCAGCAACGTGATCATCCAGGTGCGCAGCCTGATCGATGCCATGCGGGCCAATCCGATTGCGGCGAAGGGGCCGGTCAGGGCCGCCGATGCGTCGGCGCCAACCGCCAGCGAATGCCCTTATTGCTTCGATGGCACGCAGACTCTGGCCGCCTGCACGGCGACCTGCTCGCCCGAGACTGCGGCCAACAGCGATCTTTACCACTGGGTCGAGCGCATCAAGCGGGCGGCCCCCAGTGCCGTTGGTTCCGATCCACGGGCCAGCGTGGTCTGGAATCCGGACATCGGCATGTACGTGATCACCGCGACCTGGTCCGGCGGCGCGATGGACGGTGGCGTGGCCACTGCCGACGACAATGTCTCCTACACACTGAACTACCTGCCATGAACGCGAATCCACGAAATGACGCGGGGCGACGGCAGGCGGGTGTCTCGCTGATCGAACTGATGGTGGCGCTGTTGCTTGGTGCCATCGTCGTCGGTGGGCTGATCGAGGTCCTGACGGCCAACCGCAAGGCCTACCAATTGCAGGAAAGCAACAATTTCCAGCAGCAGAACCTGCGCTTCGCCAGCGACCGCATCGGCTGGTCGCTGCGCATGGCCGACTTCTGGGGCGGCGTGGATGCGGCGGACATCGGCGGGCTGGGCGATGGTGCCGGAGCCAGTGGCTGCAATGACGTATGGATCCGATCCGGCAAGCCGGGTACCAACGGTGCCGGCGGCATATTCGGCTACGACGGCCGTGCTTCTTTCCCTCTGGCTGGCTGCGCGACGGTTCCCGCTTCCGACTACGTGGCGGGCAGTGATGTGCTGGTGCTGCGCTATGCCGACACGGATGCCTGCGATGTGGACGAGAGTGCAGGGGCCATCCCGAACACGCTGAGCACTTGTCAGCCATCCAGCTACTATCTGGTGGCCAGGGCCGGGCAGCAGGCCCGGCTTTTCGCCCCGGGTGTCAGTATCTCCTCTGTTGCCGGCAGCACCCGCCGCTATGTCTATCCCTACCGCACCGAGGTTTATTACCTGCAGCCGTGCACCGATCGTGGTACGGGAGGCGGTGCAGGGTGCAATGCCGCCAGCGACGACGGTGATCCGCAGCCGACGCTGATGCGCATGCGCCTGGATACGACCGGCAATCTGGTGCGTGAACCGTTGATAGGCGGTATCGAGCAACTCCAGTTCGAGTACGGCGTGTCCACCGATGGCAACAACGTCACCGAGTTCAAGATCGCCAGCGATGTCACCGCTGCCGAGTGGCCGACGGTGCGTGCGGTAAGGGTGACGCTGCTGGCGCGCAGCCGGGATCGTGATATCGCGGTCTCCCATGCCGATACCTTCCGCATCAGCAGCAAGTGCAGCTACCAGATCGGCAACGATGGCGGGATGACGCTGAGTGACACCGGCAACGACTGCACCGGCTTCAATCTCAGCGGCCTGAACCGCCCCGATCAGTTCCCGCGACAGGTGCTCCAGCAGGTCGTCCAGGTGCGCAACAGGATCAGGGGATGATGTCCATGCACTGCCGTATCGTTTCTTCCCGTTCCGCCACGACTCCTGCACGGAGAGCCCAGCACGGCGTCGCCCTGTTCGTCGGCATGGTCTTTCTTGTGATCCTCTCGCTGGTCGCGGTAGTGGCCATGCGTGGCACGTTGCTGGAAATGCAGATGGTCAACAATGTGGCGGCCCACGAGCGCGCTTTCGAAGTATCCGAATCAATGCGCGCCGTGCCGTTGGCATTGTTCGACGACCACACGTTCAATCGTGGCTGGCCTGCGCAGGAAATGGGTGGGAGCGTGCCCGATACCGCTTTCGGCACGTTTCCACAGTGTGGCTCCAAGCCTGTTGGCAGCAACGGCGTCAGCTGCGACGTGCTGAATGCCATGAGTATCCGTCAGCCACCGACCGGTTCGTTGCTGAACCTGTACGAAGTGCGGTTCGCTGATGATGGGAGCGAGAAGGCCTACGACCCCAGCACATGGATGGCCAAGGATCCTGACGTGACCATTGCGGTCTGCGATGAATCCGGTGAGTGCTCGAATGGCGGCAACGCCAGGATCTGGATCCGTCCGGATGGCACCGCGCTTTCCTCCGGTTCGGGTGCGGCACAGGCAGCCGGTTATCGGGGCGAGGGCAATGCCGCGGCCAGCGGGGGCGGCTCCATGTATTTCGAAGTGCTCAGCGAAGGCCGGGCCGGTTCGGGGAGGGTGGTGACCCTCTCCCAGTATCGACAGCGCATCAGCAACTGATGCTGCTGCGCAAATCCGCGAGGGATGGTTTTGCCATGAATACCGATCACGGTCGTCGCCAGACGAAACTCCTGTCGTCATGCAGGAGCCTGTTCGCCGGGTTGCTGCTGACCTGTGTCGCCGCACCGATGGCGATGGCGCAGCCGGGGCCGCAGTTGCCTTCGGCGCCCACGATTTTTGCCATGCCTGCCGCGATCACGGCGCCGGTCGAGTCGATCGGTAACGTGATCGCGAAGAACCGCATGGGGGAACCGGCGGCGGCGGGTGACTACACCTCCTACCCGGTGATCAACGCCAGTTCGGCACCGCCGCTGGTGATGATGGTGATGTCGCGTGATGAGCAGCTGTTCATCAAGGCCTACCCCGACTACACCGACTTGGACGGCGATGGTCTGGTTGATACCACGTACAACGATCACTTCGACTACTCGGGCTATTTCGATTCGGGGCTTTGCTACACGTATGCCTCCTCGCAGTTCAAGGCGTCCGGCGTGGCGACGGGCGCCAGTGCTGCCAATGGTGAAAAGAACCATCAGTGCTCAGGCGCATGGAGTGGCAACTTCCTGAACTGGGTGGCGATGAGCCGGCTGGACGTGGTGCGTCTCGTGCTCTCCGGTGGCTATCGCAGCACCGATACGTCGACCAGGACCGTGCTGGAACGCGCGAACATTCCCAATGACCTGCATGCCTGGGCCAAGGTCTATACCGGCAGCGACGTCAATCGCTATACGCCGTTCAGTCAGGACAGCAAGAAGCCCGGCATCTCGTTCTGCAACGCCACCATGGCGTCAGGCAATGCCGTGCCGCAGATGCGTGTGGCGCGAGGCAACTGGTCCGAGTGGGCCTCCACGGCACTGAGGCAGTGTGACTGGAAGGAAACTCTCGGTTCGGCGACCGCCGACAACAGTTACAACGACGATCCGTCGAAGAACAACGAAGGACTTGGCGACAAGGAGTTCACCGTCCGGGTGGAGGTCTGCGACCGCGACTCCAAGTTCAATGAAAGCTTCTGCCAGCGCTACAGCTACAACGGCAGCGAGAGCTACAAGCCGGTCGGCCTGCTGCAACGCTATGGCGAGAACGGGCAGATGCGTTTCGGTCTGCTTACCGGCAGTTTTTCCGCTCCGCGCAGTGGCGGCGTATTGCGCCGGAACATCGGGCGCATCGCCGGCAATGGAGACAACCCGGTGCCGACGGCCTGCGCGCCGGGTGACGAGGTGAAGCTGAGCGACGGCACCTTCTGCAACCAGGGGGATGGTGCCGAGGGCATCATCAACACGCTCAACCGGTTGAAGCTGACGCAGTGGAATTACTCGAGCAACTGGAACGACTGCTCGACCTACAGCATCCTCAACCGAGGCTCGGGTTCGGGGAGTTCGGGTAATCGCCTGAACAATCCGGGTGCGTCCGGCAGCGGTTCCTATGCATGCAGCGCATGGGGCAACCCGTTGTCGGAGATGTACGCCGAGGCACTGCGCTACATCGCCGCGGATGGCAATCCCACTGCAGCCTTCAAGAAGACTGGTGATGTGGCCGGTATGCCGGTTGCAGATTGGAAGGATCCATACGGCGCCAACGCCAATCCGTATTGCTCCGCATGCAGCGTGATCATTCTTTCCACCGGCCTCAATTCGTTCGACAGTGACGAGATTCCGAACTGGAGCAAGGCAGGCATCGGTATGAATGCCGCCGCGGCCACCAAGGAGATCGGCGACAAGGAGCACATCAACGGCAACAGCTATCTGATCGGCCGTGTTCTGACCAACCAGTCCGATCTCAATGTCGGCAAGGCGGTCAACACCTACGAGGATCTGTGTGAGGCCCGGGGTGTCGCGGACCTGAGCCTGGCCCGTGGCCTTTGCCCGGACATTCCCAGCATGGAGGGCAGCTACCTGATTTCCGGTCTGGCCTATCAGGCATGGACCAAGGACATGCGCCCGGACCTGCGAGCACCGAACGGGGATCCGCGTCCGGCCGGCTACAAGAACAGCGTGCAGACCTATGCGATCGCGCTGGCCGAGAACCTTCCGAAATTCCAGATTCCGCTGGGCAATGCGGGCTCCATCACGTTGTCACCGCTGTGCCAGGCCAACAACACTGGTACAGCAGGCCTCAACAGCAACGGTTGGCGCAGCTGTTATCTCGGCGCGGTGGGCGTGGGAACCAAGACCTCGAGCAGGAATTCCAGCTACATCTACGGTCGCCCGTTGCAGGCTGATGGCAAGGCGGGCAGTTTCTCGCTGGTGTGGGAGGATTCGTTGTGGGGCAATGACCACGACAATGACGTGGTCTCGATGCTGACGTATTGCGTGGGTTCGACCTGCAATACTGTGAGCAGGCTGCCTGGTGCTGGTCAGAATGACTACGATATCTGCTGGCGCTCGGATTCCAGCGTGTGCAGCAACAAGCAGCCGTCCGTGGCCGATGACGAGGTCCTGATTCGCATCGAGAACCTCTCGGCGTATGCGGGCAACGCGATGGCTTCCGGCTACACCATCACTGGCTCCAACAATGACGGTGTCAAGAAGTTGTTGCTGCGCCCGGGCAACGTGAATGGCAGTCTGTTGACCTCCACCGAGACCATCCCGAATGGCTGGACCAAGCCGCAGGTGGTCAAGTACACCGTGGGTACCAGCAGCGCGAAGCAACTGGAAAACCCGTTGTTCTACGCGGCCAAGTACGGTGGCTTCACCAAGACGATCGACAGCAACGGCAACCCGATCGAGCAGCCGTGCGACAGCACGACCACGCCGGCATGCGCGGTGTCCAACTGGGATCAGGTCAACAACGAGACTGGCGATCCCGGTTCCGACGGTCTGCCGGACACCTTCTTCCCGGTGCGCAACCCGGCCCAGTTGGGCGAGCGCCTGGCGGCCGTGTTCAACGGAATCCTGACCCGCTCCGGTTCGGGTACCTCGGCGGCGGTGGTGTCCAGCAGTGCGGCCGGCGAAGGTCTGACCTATCAGGCGCTGTACCAGGCCAGGACCCAGAACACCACGGGCAGCCAGGTGGCGGACTGGACTGGTGCGCTCAACGCATTGTGGACCGATGCCGAGGGTCGCCTGCGCGAGGGCGGCTATGCGCCGGGAGGCATACCGACGCTGGGTGACTACGCGGACAATCCGATCGTGATGTTCTGCACCACGACGGAGGGCGACTCCCGCTTCCAGACCTATACCCAGGTGGAGGATGTCCCCGAGCGCCCGATCGAGCCGGCGGCCTGCACCGGGCAGAGTCTGGATCAACTGAGAACGGTCTGGTCGGCGCAGACCCTGCTGTCACAGGGGACGTACCAGACCGTGGATCAGCGCAGCTATGGCACTCCGGCCACGGCAGCCAACGGCCGTCATATCTTCACCTGGGTGGATGCCGATCATGATGGCGAAGTCGATGACGGTGAACAGCGTGACTTCGCATGGGGTGACAGCGGCCTTTTCGGAGCCGGCACCTGTGGCGGCGGCTCCACGGCCACCGGCAACTTCCGGTTCCTGAATACCTGTGATGCGGCGGGTGCCCGGGCACTGGTCGACTGGGTGCGCGGCACGGATTACACCGGAGACGACGGTCAGCTGTCGCCGGCGTGGCGGTCACGTACGGTGGATGACAAGGTCTATCGCCTGGGCGATATCGTCAACTCGACGCCTCTGGCCGTCGGTACGCCGGCGGAAGCCTTCGACCTGCTTTACAACGACAGCAGCTACGGCACCTTCCGCCGGGTTTACCAGCAACGCCGGCAGATGGTCTACGTGGGTGCCAACGACGGCATGCTGCATGCCTTCAATGGCGGCTTCTACGATGCGGCGAACAAGCAGCTGAACCTGCAGCCCTCCGTGTGCTCGGATTCCGGTTGTTCGCTGGATGGCAACTTTACCCAGCATCCATTGGGTGCCGAGGTCTGGTCATATGTACCGGGCAACCTGCTGCCGCACCTGCGCTGGCTGGCCGATCCGGATTATGTCCACATGTTCTACGTGGACGGCTCGCCGATCTCGCAGGATGTGCGCATCTTTGCGGACGCGTCGGAAGAGTGCTCGGCCAGTGGCACGACGCAGTGCCATCCCGACGGGTGGGGCACGATTCTGATCGTGCCGTTCCGTTTCGGTGGCGGGCCGATCACCCTGGATACGGAGATGGGCACTACCGTGACCCAGCAGAGTTCGTTCCCGGCGTACGTGGTTCTGGACGTCACCAATCCCGAGGCTGAACCGGTCGTTCTGGCGGAGCTGACCAATACCGACGGCAGCAACTGCAACAACCAGGTGGTTTCGTGCGCCGACCTGACCAAGGTGCTCAGCACGTACACCTCCTCGTTGCCGGCGGTGGCGATGTTCAGGCCCAGTGGCCAGCAGAATCCCGAGCCCAGCAAGTTCGTGTTGTTCACCGGTTCGGGCAGTACCGACAATGGCGGCATCGGTACGGTTGAAGGCGGGGAAGCGATATCCACCCAAGGCGCACGCATCCGTGCCTACGACCTCAGCGATACCGCGAGCAAGGCGATAACGCCGATGACCTGGAGTGGCGGCAAGCCCTTCATCGACCTGAGCAGCCTCGGCTCCGTCGGAGTGGCGGCAGGCAGCTTTACCGGTGATCTGATCGCCTCGGATTTCGACCTCGATGGCGTGGCCGAGTCGCTCTATTTCGGTACGACCATGGGTTCGGCTCCACCGTTTGGTGGCGCGCTGTGGGCCATCGATTTCAACTTCGAGGGTGAAGTCGATTCGGAAGTCTGGTTGGCCAGGCAGGTGCTGTCCGGTATGGGCAAGCCGGTAACGATCCGTCCGACGCTTGGCCTGAACAACAACCAGGATCGCATGGTGTTCTTCGGAACAGGACGGGTCTATACCAAGAACGATCTCAGCGACAAGAGCCGGCAGGTAATCGGTGGCGTCATCGATGATGGCGTGACAACGGTTGCCTATGACTCTTTGCTGGATGTCACCGAGGTTGATGTCGATACCGAGGGTGGAGTCAGTGGTGGGCAGTCCGGGGCGGCCGAGAGCATTTCCGAACTGGCCGAGGTGGCGGAGTCTGCCTCGGGATGGAAGTTCGAGCTGGAAGTGGCGCAGGGAGAGGATGGCTCGTCGCAGCCGGCGGAGCGCGTCATTGCCACTCAGGTACTGGCTGGCGGCGCCCTGGTCACCACTTCGTATACCCCGGGCACGGACCAGTGCACCGATCAGGGTGAGGGGCGCATGTATGCCATGAACTACCGTACCGGTACCGGCGATCCCAGCCTGGCCGACCTGCTTGGCACGAGAGGGGGCGACTCGAACGTGCTCAACAAGTTCGTGGAATTGGGCAAGGGCCTGCCATCGCAGCCGAGCCTGCACAAGGGTGGCACCGGTGCCGATGGCAGCAAGAAGCTGCGTGCCTGCGTGCAGACATCCAGCGGTGCCATCATCTGTCAGGATCTGCTGCCGCTGCAGGGCATCAACAGCGGCGAAATTTCCTGGCGCGAGCCTCTCACCAAGTAAGGAACGACATATGCACCGTCAGGCTGGTTTTACCCTGTTGGAGCTGATGATCGTGGTGATCATCATCGCGATCCTGTCTGCTGTTGCCGTGCCTTCGTACCGCAATTACGCGGTCAAAACCCATCGCACCGACGCGCAGCGCGTGCTGATGGACCTGGCCGGCAGGCAGGAGCGCTATTTCTATTCGCACAACACCTATACCGATACGCTGGCCGACCTGTCCGGCACAACCACGATGGCAGGCCAGTACTACGCCATCTCGATTCCCTCGGCCTCGTCGACCGACTACACGGTGACCGCCACCGCCATCGGTACGCAGCAGAAGGATGATGCGTTGTGTCAGTCGTTGTCGCTTGATCGCTCCGGAGGCAGGACATCCACCGGCTCTTCCGACAATGATCCGAAGTGCTGGGGGAACTAGCATGCGGAGCCTGAGTGGTCGATGGGTCGGGTTGCGGCAGGTTGGCAGGGGACTGCTGGCGGTGTCATGCCTGTTTGTTGCATCGGCATGCGTGGCACAGCAGGTCTACAAGTGGACGGATGCCACGGGAACCATCCACTACAGCGAGCAACCACCGCCGGGTGACGTGAAGAGCGAACGCATGACGTTGGCGGGGGCCACTGCGGGAACACCCACCATCGCCGAAGCCACGGCAGCTGCCGACGAAGTCGCCGATTCCAAGGCGCTGGAGAAAGCCAGTGATGCCCAGGAGGAGCGCATGTGCTCCATCGCCAGGCAGAATCTGGCGCTGCTGGATTCCGACGCGAGAATCGCCAGCGGCAGTGATGTCACCACGGCCACCCAGGTGATTGGCGAAGAGCGGGAGAAAGCGCGTGATGAAGCCAGAAGCCAGATCGAACGGTATTGCCATGAACAATGATCCCGGTACCAGGTGCTTCCGGGCCGGGAGGCCGGCAGGCTTCACTCTGGTCGAGTTGATGGTGACCATCGTGGTATTGGCGGTGTTGGCCGCGATCGCATTGCCCAATTTCCGCAGCCTGATCCAGCGCAACGCCGTTTCCACGCAGGTGAACGGCCTGTTGGCTGCCCTGCAGTACGCGCGCAGCGAAGCCATTACCACGCGTTCTTTCGTGTCGTTGTGTGCGAGAAAGCCCACCGCGAACGGGGCGGACAACGAGTGTGTTCCCGGCAATCGCACGCTGGATGGCGGTTGGCTGGTTTACACCACGACGGCGGCGGACCGCGGCAAGGTTTTTGATGCCAGCAATGCGGGTCAGCGTCTGCTGCAGACCAGTGGCATGCCGGACAATGTCTCGATGCGTGCCGGGTCGCCCAGGATTCCGACCTTCGATGCGCGGGGAGAATTGAATGGCGATTGGTCCGTGCGGATCTGTGCCAAATCACCATCCGATGACGAGGTGGGAGAAAACACCAAGTCGGTACCCGGACGGATGGTCACCATATCGGCCAGTGGTCGCGCGTTCTCTTCCGTGTTGCCTCCGGACGATCCCTGCGAAGAGCCGATGATGGGCATTTGATCCACGCAGCATGAGCGCGCATGGGCATTCCCATGTGTGTGGTGAGCATTGCCCGCTGATCTCCCTGAAAAACCGGTGATGTGCAGCTGACTTGCGCGATGCGAGAAGTGCCGGGCGTCGTGCGGCGCGTGTGTGGCGGGTACTGCCCGTCTACGGCGCCAGTCTTTCGCGCAGGCCGCCATGGCGTTCCACCGGCCGTGCCAGTGCGGCGCGCAGCACGTCGTCGGTGGTCCAGATTTCGGCGTGTTCCCTGGCGCGCGAGATGGCGGTGTAGACCAGTTCGCGGGTGAGGATCGGGTTGTCCGGGTCGGGTGGCAGGATGACCGCGACGTCGCGGTATTCGGAGCCCTGGCTGCGGTGGATGGTGATGGCCCAGGCGCTTTGGTGGGCGGGCAGGGCGCGGGGGGAGAAGCTGCGCAGGCTGGCGTGGCCTTCGCGGTCGCTGACCTCGAACCATACGCGCAGGCCTTCGCTGTCCTGCAGGGCGATGCCGACGTCGCCGTTGAACAGGCCGCGGGCGTAGTCGTTGCGGCTGATGATCACCGGGCGGCCGTGGTACCAGCTCGTGGTGTGGTCGAGGCCGAAGCGGGTGGTGAGCCGGCGCAGCATCAGTTCGTTGAGGCCTTGTGCGCCGAACGGGCCTTCGCGCAGCGCACACAGCAGCTGCATGCGGCGCAGTTCCTGCAGTGCGGTACCCGGTTCCATCGATGACGACAGCATGGCCTGCAGCGTTTCAGCGTGGCGGTCGATCCACCGGTCGACGCAGGCGCGCAGTGCGTGCGGGTTGGGGCAGTGGTGCAACTGCAGTTCGCCGTCGGCACGTTGCTTCAGCAGGGCCTCCAGCCAGTCCGGATCGGGCGTGTCGCGCAGGGCGGCGATGCCGCGTTGCAGGCCGCTGCCGGCACGCCAGCTGTGGGTCAGCGCCAGCACGTGGCCGGACAATGGTGATGGCGCCGTGTTGATGGCGGGGGCTTGCTGCAGCAGTGGCGTGAGCAGGGCGGTCAGGCCCGGCGGAAGATGGTTCTGGGCGGTGGTGGCGACGATGTCGGCGAGCACCGAACCGGCCTCCACCGAGGCGAGCTGGCCGGGATCGCCGAGCAGGATCAGCACGGCTTCCGGACGCATCGCTTCCAGCAGCTGGCGCATCATCGCCAGGTCCACCATCGAGGCCTCGTCGACCACCACGATGTCCTCGGCCAGCGGGTTGTGTTGTCCGCGGGCAAAGCTGTTGTCGCGTGGCTGATAGCCGAGCAGGCGATGCAGGGTGCGTGCATCGGCATGCGGGATCATCGGCAGCAGGTGGTGCAGGTCGGCGCCCGTGCCTTGCGCCTGCAAATCCCCCTTGCCCTTGGCAATCGCCTGTGCCAGCCGCTGTGCAGCCTTGCCGGTGGGCGCGGCCAGCGCGATCGACGGGTGTGCCGGCAGGCCGCAGGCGCGGGCATGGCGCAACAGCATCAGCAGCATGCGCACCACGGTGGTGGTCTTGCCGGTGCCGGGGCCGCCGGTGAGCACGAAGAAGCGCGAGCCGGGCACGGCGGCGACGGCGGCGCGCTGCCAGTTGGTGAGGTCGGCAGGCATGCCGGCGAAAAGCTGGTCGAGATCGGCGGCCAGTGCGTCACTGTCCACCGGCAGACTGCGCTGGCGGCAGCGCTCCAGCAGGGCGTCGGCCAGCCGGTTTTCGTGTTGCCAGTTGCGCCACAGGTAGAAGCGGTTGCGTGTGTCGAGCACGAACGGAGTGAAATGCTCGCCATCACCCACCCAGTCGTGCTGGCGCAGGGCCGCAGTATCGAAGGTTGGCTGGCCCTGCTCGTCGCGGGACTCGTCGAGCAGGGCGCAGGCGTGGCCCTGGCCTTCGGCACGGCTGGCGGCGCCGGCTGCGGCGGCGAGCAGGGCCGAGCCGGTGCGCTGGTGCACCCAGTGCGCCAGGCGCTGGTCGATGGCGCGTTCGTCGTTGTCGGAGTGGATGGCCGTGGGGGTGGTGTCGGATGTCATGCGGCGTGCTCCAGATGGCCGGCGAAGGCCTGATCCAGTGCCTCGATCAGTGCGGCGGGCCAGCGGTGTCGCCACACGCCGAGGCCGGGAGCCAGGCCCAGCGCGCGCACGAACAGGTAGCGGCTGTCGCCAAGATGGTGCTCAGCCGTATAGCCGTCCATGCGCTGGCCCAGATAACGATGCAGTGCCACGGTATAGAGCAGTGCCTGCAGCGGGTAGTGATGTTCGGCCATGGCCTGATCCAGCGAGGCGCCCTGGTAGTCGTCGAGATGGGCGCCGAGCCAGTTGGTCTTGTAGTCGAGCACGTGGAAGCGGCCATCGCGGGCGATGATCAGGTCGGCGAAGCCGGTGAGCATGCCGTTGAGGGTGTTGCCGTCCAGACTGGCCGGTATCACCTCGGGTTCGCCGTGTTCGGCGCACAGTTGACGCAGCCGGGCCGGCGAAACTTGCTGTACCGGGAACTGGAATTCGAATTCGACCACGCGCTGGTCGGTGGCGATGTCGGCCAGGCGCAGACCGTCGCCGAGATCGGTCTGGCGAACGCGGTCGATCATCCGGCCAACCCGCTCCAGTGCCTCATCCCACGCCAGCCCCTGCAGCTTGAGCGCCTGCGCTGCCATCTGCCTGCTCAGCAGCTGGCGTTGCGCCGGCCAGACCGGGCCGGGTGCGGCCAGCTCCAGCACGTGATGCACGGCGTCGCCGAAGCGCGGGCCGCGCAGCGGGTAAAGGCTGAGCAGGCGGCTGTCCTCGGCGCTGGGCGGGAGGTTGGCGGGAACTTCGGGTGGTTCGTCGCCGTCGTCGTTGATCACCACGACCGCCTCGGCGTAGCGGGTCAGGCCGCTGAAGCTGTGCAGCCACTGCGGTGCGCGCAGCGCGGGCAGGGGAGACTGGACGGCGCGCGGTGCCGGGGGTTCGACGGGCGGGCGATAGGCTGCAACGCGATCGCCGAACGGCTTGGTCACGCGGATGCCGCCGAGTTTGTCTGCCAGTGCCGGCAAGGCATCCTCGCCGGGCGGCAGTTTCAGTGACTGCCGCACCTGTTGCAGCAACAGGTCGATCGCCGACCACTCCCAGGCGTGATCGTCGCCCTCCGGCAGCGGACCACGGTCGACCCAGTAGACATGGACGGCATGGATGGCGCGGGTCAGCGCGACGTAGAGCAGGCGCAGGCGTTCTTCCAGTTCCTCGCGGAAGTGCAGTGCACGGTGCTCGGCAAAGTCGGGCGAGCCGAGGTCGACGCAGCGGTTGCCCTTCTTGTCGTGGTAGCGCAGCAGGGTGGGGGCGTGCAGGCCGCTGCGGCTGCTGATGCGCCAGGCCAGTGGCAGGAACACGATCGGATACTCCAGCCCCTTGCTGGCGTGGATGGTCAGCAACTGCACCCGACGTGCGTCGCTCTCGATGCGCAGCTGGCGTTCGTCGGCGGCATCGGCGTTGCCGTCGCCTTCCTCCTGGCGCATGGTCTGCAGCCAGACGTAAAGCCCGTCCAGCCCTTGTCGCGAGGCTTCCTCGGCGGCCAGCAGTTCGCCCAGATGGCGCAGGTCGGTGAGCAGGCGCTCGCCCTCGGGCAGGGCCAGCAGTCTGGCAGCGCGATCGGCCAGCACGGCATCGATCAGGGCCAGCACGCCGCGCGTGCGGACCAGTGCGCGCCAGTGTTCGAAGCGTTCCAACTCACGCTCGAAATCGGCCGGTTGGGCCTGCCACTGGCGAAACTGCTCCAGCGTGGCGCCGAGCAGGCGGGTGGCCAGTGCGCCGCGCACGGCCTGGTCGTCGTCCGGGTGCAATACGGCGAACATCAGCAGGGCCAGTTCGCGCGCCATCTCGCCGCCGAAGATGCTGCCGCGCCCGCTGCCGATGCATGGCACACCGCGGGTGACCAGACGCTCGCGCAGCGCCACGATTTGCGTGTTGGTGGAAAGCAGTACGGCGATGTCGCCCGGCGTCACCGGCTTGCCGTCGATCTGTCGGTGCGGGTCGGTGAGCAGTTCGGCGATGCGGTTGGCGCAGTCGTTCAGCGCCAGCGCTTCCAGCTCGCCCAGCGCTTTCAGTGGCTCGCCGTTCTTCTGCGCATCGCCACGGAAGGTGTGCAGCACGAACGGCTGTGTCTCGAGCTTGCCGTTGATGGTGTAGGGGCGATCATCTGCCCTCGCCGCCGCGTCGACCTGCTGGTAGCGGATCTGCTGGTGGTCGAAGCCGCCTTCAGTGTGGCCGTAGAAGGTATTGAGTGCTTCGACCAGGGCGCGTGCCGAGCGATGGTTGCTGCCCAGCGAATAGCGATGGTCAGCCTGTTTGCCGGCTTGCAGGTAGGCGGCGATGTCACCGCCGCGGAAGCTGTAGATGGCTTGCTTGGGGTCGCCGATCATCACCATGCTGCCGCGCTTGCGGTAGATCCGGTCGAAGATCGCGAACTGGCGCTGGTCGGTGTCCTGGAACTCGTCGATCAGCGCCACCGGGAAGGTTTCGTACAGGCGGTCGGCGAGCACGGCATCGGCGTGCTCGCCGCACAGGCGCTGGTACACCGACTCGATCAGCATGCCGTAGGTGAAGACATGGCGCTGGCGTGCGCGGCGTGGCAGTTCGTCCCGGCAGAATCGGGCGGCTTCGGCCAGCACTTCGCCGCGGGTGAAGTTGGTGCGTTGCTGCATCAGCGCGCGCAATGTCTGCAGCGACTGGATCAGCGGGTGCCCACTCAGTGCGCCAGCCTTGTCGGTGGCTTCCTGTTCGGCCAGTTTTTCGGTGTCGAAGTTGTGGTCCAGCGGTTTCTTCAGCGCGGCTTCGAGTGCGGGTGAGCCGGGCGGCTGGTCGCGCAGGGCATCGGCGATCTGGTTCAGCCGGGTGGACAGCGCCTTCTTGCGTGGTGCGTACAGCGATTTGTCGTCGGCCAGTTGTTGCAGCCTGGCGATGGTGATGTCGTTCTGCAGTCCGGCAAGTTGCTGTTCCAGCTCGGCCAGACCGCCGGCGATGATGCGTGCGTCGGCCTGGTTGGCGAGGCTGCCGAGGTCGCACAGCAGGCCTTCGGGGCCGGCTTTCAACAGCAGGGCGGCTTCGCGTGGATCGACCTTGCCTTCGAGGTAGCGGCGACGCCAGAAGTCCTCCACGCACTCGCGTTGCAGCATCGATTCGTCGAACAGCTTGTCGCCGCCGAAGCCGGCACCGCTTTCCAGCGGGTAGTCGCGCTGGATCCGCTGGCACAGCGCGTGGATGGTGGAGACCGGGGCGTGGTCGAGCTCGCTGCGCGCGAGCTGGATCCGGCGCAGCGCATGGCGACGTGCGTCGGGTTCGGCGTACAGCGTGTTGATCCAGTCGGTCAGCGGGTCGTCGCTGTCGATGGCCTCGCTTTCCAGCACATGCTCGGCTTCCACCAGTCGCTGCCGCAGGCGCTCGCGCAGTTCCTGCGCGGCGGCATCGGTGAAGGTGGTCACCAGGATCTGCTCGGCGCGCAGGCCGCGTTCCAGCAGCAGGCGCAGGTAGATCAGGCCGATGTTCCAGGTCTTGCCAGTGCCGGCGCTGGCTTCGATCAGCACGCGCCCCTGCAGCGGCATGCGGCGCCAGTCCAGTGCGGGCGGTACGGTGTCGTCGATGGTGTCAGCGTTCATCGTCGGGATCCTTCAGCAGCAGGGTGTGCTCGGGGTCGATCACGTCGCAGACCAGTCTGGTGGCGGAGATGAAGGCCTGGTGGGCGGGGCTGTCCGGGTCGAACAGGTCGAGTCCGCGGCTGAGCAGGGCGGCGTAACCCGGGGCGTAGTCGCGCTCGCCGGGGTGCTGGCCGTCGCCTTCCCAGGCCGAGGCTGCGCGGACTTCGCGTTGCTCCGGTTTGGCGCTGGCCCAGGCCTGGGCGGTGCGCGGGAAGAACAGCAGCGGTTGTCGCCCGGCGCCGAGGCAGGTTTCGGCCAGACGGCGCAGGCCCCGGCGCAGTTGCTCCGGTTCCTGCGCCAGGATCGGTGCCAGCAGGCCGCTGCGGCGTGGCTGGCCGTTCGAGGCGGGCTCCAGGTACTCGCCCTGTATCGTTTCGCCCAGGCTCAGTCGCAGCGCAGCCCAGTCGATATAGAAGCCGAGGATGTCTTTCAGCCCGGCAGCTCGTACCGGCAAGGCATCGAACAGCAGCAGACCACCGGGTGACGGAAACACCCGTTCGACCTCACCGGTGAGTCGCAGGCCGTTGCCCAGATCGAGGTCGATGGCCTGTGGCTGCGGTTGTGCCGGGCCGTTGAACAGCGGGCGGGTACCGGCGAGCAGTTCCTGCAGCGATTCGCGCAGCTCGGCATAAGCGGTGGCGCCGATCGCACCGCCGGCCAGCATGCCGGAGCGGGCCAGCCACGCTGGCGGTTCGGCGGGCAGTTCGTCGCGGCCGCTGGCCAGGGCTTCGAACAGCAGCCGGCGGTCGGCTCGTTCGATGCGGTCGATGCCGGCTTCCAGCGGTTCGCGATCAGGCCAGCCGGCGGTGTCCAGCGCCTGCAGGCTGATGCCCTGATCGCGCAGCAGTTCCTCACGCGGCGGGTCGCGCCAGTAGCGGCGCAGCGTGGTCAGAGGCAGCTCGCCGTGGAGCGGTGTGGTGATCGGGGGGGACTTCCAGTTTTCGATGAAGCACGGCGGCGTGTTCCCCTGCGCATCGGCGAGATAGGTGCGGTTGTAGGAGAACAGTCGCGGGTCGTGCCGTGGCGCGCCGTCGTCACGGCGCTCGTAGTAGCGCGGATCGAACGGCTGCAGTGGATGCTTGACCAGCCAGGGCCGTTCGTCGCGTTCGGCCAGCCCATGTTGCTGGTCGAGGAACTGCAGCAGCTCGGCCAGCGGTGCGGCCGGGTTGCGCGCCTTGCCGTCGCGCACGCCTTCGCCGACGTAGCTGATGTGCAAGGCATCGCGTGCCGACATCAGCGCTTCGAGGAACAGGTAGCGATCCTCGCTGCGGGTGTCGCGGTCGCCGCGGCGCGGTTGCTGCGGGATCCGGTTGAGCCCGGCATCGTGGCGCGGGCGCGGGAAGTCGCCTTCGTTCATGCCGAGCAGGCAGACCATCCGGAACGGGATCGATCGTTGCGGGACCAGTCCGCAGAAGGTCACGCCACCGAGCAGGAAGGCCTGGCGTTCCGGCACCGCATCGAGTGCGGACTGCACGGCCTCGCGCACCACGCTCCAGGGCAGTGGCTGTTGCAGCCCGGTTTCGCCGGCCTGGCTGCCGAGTCCGGCAACCAGCCGGCGCAGGGTATCCATGGCGTTGTTGCCGGCGTCGTCGCGCAGGTCGGTCAGGAACAATTCGTCGAGCAGGCCCAGCAGCCATTCGCTCCAGGCGCCCAGCGGGCGTGGCCGGGCGAATTCGGCACGGGCGCGGCGCAAGGTATCGAGCAGGCGATCGAGCTGGCCCAGTGCCTCCACCGCACTGCCGTGCACGCCTTCCAGCGGCAGGATGCCGTCGAGCAGCACCTGTTGTCCGTCCTCGCCGGCGATCAGGCCGGCATACATGCGGTCGAGGCCGAACTGCCAGGAGTTGGCATCGCTGGCGGCGGCGCCGGCTTCGGCCTTCATCTCCGCATCCAGCCCCCAGGCTACGCGGGCGCGACGCAGCCAGCGTTCCAGCGCCTCGCGGCTGCCGGTGTCGATGGCGAAGCGCCGGGCCACGGCGGGCACGTCGAGGAAGTCCAGTACCTCGCTGACGGTGAATCGGCTTTCGGCCAACTGCAGCACCCGGGCAAAGGCGCTCATCAGCGGATGCACCCGCGACAGCCCGACGTCGGCGATGTGCCAGGGCAGGTGTTGCGGGTCGTCGCGATACTGCGCCGGTTCGCCGAACACGGCGGCGAGGTAGGGCGCGTAGGCGGAGATGTCCGGCGCCATCACCACGATGTCGCGATGCTGCAGGCCGGGATCGTCGGCGAGCCGGCGCAGCAGGTGGTCCTTCAGTACTTCCAGCTCACGCAGGCGGGTGTGGCAGACGTGCACGCGCAGGCTGGCGTCGTTGCGGGGATCGCCGGTTCCGCCATGGCCGGTACCGACCAGCTCGGGCTGCAGGCAGCGGATGCCCGATTGCAGCCGGGCCAGCAGCGAATTGGCATCGGGCAGTGGCTCGGCTTCGTCCTGTTCGTCGCGCTCCTCGATCGCCTCGCACTCGTCCAGGGTCACGCAGAAATCCTGGGCGATGCGGCCCAGCGCGACCAGCAGCGGGTGGCCGATTTCGTAGTACAGCGCCTCGGGGTCGTCGCTTTGCGTCAGCTGGAAGCGCCGGCTGCGCAGATCAGACCAGTACTCGCGGCAGGGGTCGGGGAAATACAGGTGTACCGGCAAGTGCTGCGAGGTGGCTTGCAGTGCTGCCAGCACGTCGGGTGGCAGGTGGCTGATGCCGAACACGTGCAGTGGCTCGCCCGCGACATCGCCGCCGTCACGCAGGGCCTCGATCAGGGCGGCACCGCGACGGGCGCGGTGCGGTACCGGAATGCCGGCCTGCAACTGTTGCCACAGCACGGCCTGCCAGTCATCGGTGTGACGTTCGGGGTGCTGTTCCCAGTCGAGGATCCAGTCCGGGCGGTAGATCAGATACTGGGTGTAGACGCCGGCCATGTACTCGGCCATCTGGAACACGCGCCGCGGCGCGTCATCACCGCCGAGGTAGGCGCGGATCGCGGGGGCCTCCAGCGTGGGCAGCAGCTCCAGCAGCCGCCAGCGCAGCACCTCGGTGCGCCAGGCGCCGCTGACCAGTTGCTCTTCGCCGAGCACGCGCCTTGCGGTTCGCTCGAACCATTGCCAGGGCAGGATCATCTCGTAATTGGCGGCGATGCCGGGGCGGCCATCCGGTCCCGGGCGCCGGGCCAGATGGCCGAGCAGCCAGCGCTGCAGCCCCGGATGCGCCACCACGATGGTCTGGGCCAGCAGCGGGTTGGCCGGTCGTTGCGCTTCCAGATGCTGTGCCAGCTCGTCGGCCAGCCGCTCGGTGCGGCTGCCGCGATGCACGATCAATCCCCCCGCGTGGTCCTTCATCCGTTCCTGCCATCACCTCGACGAAGCGCACAGCATACCGAGCCTGCGGCTCATCGTTTGCGACGGATGGGCAAGGGCCGAGTCGCCAGGTTCTGCGCGCAAGTCGGGCACTGCCCGACATTGCACCGGTCCCGGACATCCGCGATGTCGGGCGGTGCCCGACCTGTGAAAGGGCTCGTGCTGCGGAGGCTTGCGCGGGGCGGGGTGTCGAAATTCCATGCACCTGTTCGTCAAGGAGATGACGGGCAGGCTGTTCAAAGCATCTGCGCGCAGGTCGGGCACTGCCCGACATCGCACCAGGCCCGGACATCCGCGGTGTCGGGCGGTGCCCGACCTGTGAAAGGGCTCGTACCGCGGAGGCTTGCACGGGGCGGGGTGTCGAAATCCCATGCACCTGTTCGTCAAGGAGAAGACGGGCAGGCTGTTCAAAGCATCTGCGCGTAGGTTGGGCACTGCCCGACATTGCACCAGTCCCGGACATCCGCGATGTCGGGCGGTGCCCGACCTGTGAAAGGGCTCGTGCTGCGGAGGCTTGCGCGGGGCGGGGTGTCGAAATTCCATGCACCTGTTCGTCAAGGAGATGACGGGCAGGCTGTTCAAAGCATCTGCGCGCAGGTCGGGCACTGCCCGACATCGCACCAGGCCCGGACATCCGCGGTGTCGGGCGGTGCCCGACCTGTGAAAGGGCTCGTACCGCGGAGGCTTGCACGGGGCGGGGTGTCGAAATTCCATGCACCTGTTCGTCAAGGAGAAGACGGGCAGGCTGTTCAAAGCATCTGCGCGTAGGTCGGGCACTGCCCGACATTGCACCAGTCCCGGACATCCGCGATGTCGGGCGGTGCCCGACCTGTGAAAGGGCTCGTACCGCGGAGGCTTGCACGGGGCGGGGTGTCGAAATCCCATGCGCCTGTTCGTCAAGGAGAAGGCGGGCAGGCGGTCCACGGCATCAGCCGCAGCCCATGTCATCCATGACCTTCCACAGGAGTGCTCCGATGAAATTGAACAACTACCTCACTTTCCAGGGCCAGGCCGAAGCGGCATTCCGCTTCTATGAAACCTGCCTGGGCGGAAAGATCGTGGCGCTGATGCGTTTCGGCGATGACGTCGGTGACGACGACGGCCCCGGCTGCGTGCAGATGCCAGTCAAGGCGGGCGATGGGCTGATGCATGTCCGGCTGCTGGTCGGCGATCAGGTACTGATGGGCTCGGATTGCCCGCCGGGCATGCCGTACGAGGGCATCAAGGGTTGTTCGGTATCGCTGCAGGTGGACAGCGTGGACGAGGGTCAGCGCTTGTTCGATGCGCTGGGCGAGGGCGGCATGGTGCAGGTGCCATATGCGCCGACCTTCTGGGCCGATGGCTTCGGCATGCTGGTCGATCGCTTCGGCGTGCCGTGGATGATCAACTGCGAGAAGCCCTCCTGAGCTTGCGCAGGAGTGATGTGCGGTGGTCTGATCGCTCGCCATGAGTGCGAGCGATACCCGTCAACGCATCGAAACCGTCTGGCGCAATGAATCGGCGCGCGTGGTCGGTGGCCTTGCCCGCATGCTGCGCGGCGACATCGGCCTGGCCGAGGAACTGGCACAGGACGCGCTGGTCACCGCGCTGGAGCAATGGCCGCGTGGCGGGGTGCCGGACAACCCCGGCGCCTGGCTGATGACCACCGCGAAGCATCGTGCGATCGACCGCCTGCGCCGGCACCAGCTGATCGAGCGCAAGCACGTTGAACTGGTGCACGAACTGGAACGGCAGCAGGAGCAGCAGGTGTCGGCAAGCGAAGCCAGCCTTGATGATCCGTTCGGCGATGACGTGCTGCGGCTGATGTTCATCGCCTGCCATCCGGTGCTCACGCTGGAGGCGAGGGTGGCACTGACCCTGCGCCTGCTCGGCGGCCTGACCACGGCCGAGATCGCCCGCGCCTTCCTGCAGCCCGAGCCGACCGTCGCCCAGCGCATCGTGCGCGCCAAGCGCAGTCTGGCCAAGGCCGAAGTGCCGTTCGAAGTGCCGCGCGGCGAGCAGTTGGCGGAGCGCCTGTCATCGGTGCTCGGCGTGATCTATCTGGTCTTCAACGAGGGTTACTCGGCCACCGCCGGCGATGACTGGATGCGCCCGGCGCTGTGCGACGAGGCGATCCGGCTGGGGCGTGTGCTGGCGGGCCTGATGCCGCGCGAACCGGAAGCGCTGGGACTGCTGGCATTGATGGAACTGCAGTCCTCGCGCACCCGCGCCCGCACCGACGCGGATGGCCAGCCCGTGCTGCTGGCCGAGCAGGACCGCTCGCAGTGGGATCACCCGCTGATCGAACACGGCCTCGCCACACTGACGCGGGTGGAAAAGCTGGGCGGCGCACAAGGCCCCTATGCGCTGCAGGCCGCGATCGCCGCCTGCCATGCCCGTGCAGCCAGGGCACAGGACACGGACTGGTCGCACATCGCTGCACTGTATGGGCAACTGGCCGGGGTCACGCCTTCACCGGTGATCGAGCTGAACCGTGCGGTGGCGGTGTCGATGGCTGTCGGTCCTGTTGCCGCTCTGGCACTGGTCGATCGTCTGCGTGACGATCCCGGCCTTGCCAGCTACCACCTGTTGCCCGCCGTGCGTGGTGATCTGCTGGCCAAGCTGGGGCGTGTCGCCGAGGCGCGCACGGAGTTCGAGCGCGCCGCCGGGCTTGCACGCAACCTGCGCGAACGCGAGCTGTTGACTGCCCGTGCGCGGGCCTGCATCACGGCTTGAGCGCCAGCAAATCACGGTTCTGATTTGCCTGATTGCCGCATGTGTCGCGGCCGTTTGAAAGGAGGTTTTGCGGCATCTGGACAGCCGCTTGTCAGCCCGTGTCCTTCATGTCAATATGAAAGTGAATTCAATTTCAATGAAAAGGGGTGGGGTATGTCGACCGGACAGCATAGGGGCGGGGTTCGCAAGGGCGGCAGGTATCTGTTTCTGGCTGGAGCCGCGAGCGGCATGCTTGGCCTTGCGCCGGCAACATGGGCGCAGGCCCAGCCAGTGCAGGAGGACGATCCATCGGCTCAGGGAAGCAGCAGGCAGCCGACTGAACTGGAAGGCGTGATGGTGACCGCGCGCAAGCGACTGGAGGATGCGCAAGCGGTGCCGATGGCGGTTTCGGCCATCAATGGCGAGCGACTGGAACGCAACGGCGGCATGAACCTTCGCGATATCGGCGGCGAGTTTCCCGGAGTGTCGTTCAACGACAGCAACAATCTGGGAGGCGAGTTCAGCATCCGTGGCCTGACCTCGGCGGGTTCGGGCAGCGACACCAGTATCGGCCTGTACGTGGACGAGGTCTTCGTCGGCGACGAGGGCGCCGCCAGCCAGCGGTTGTTTGACCTGGACAGCTTCCAGGTGCTGCGTGGCCCCCAGGGTACGCTGTTCGGCCGCAACACCGTGGCGGGTGCCATCAATATCGTCACGCGCAAGCCCGAGCCGCAGTTCGGTGGCAGCCTTGATGCATCGGTGGGTGACTATGGACTGCGCCAGTTTGGCGGCACGTTGAACGTGCCGCTGGCCGGCGACCGGTTGATGGCGCGCATCAGCTATGTCGATCGCAGTCGCGACGGTTACCTGAAGAACCAGGCCCGTCCGGGTGAGCGCGGCAACGGCGAGGATGGCCAGAGCGTGCGCCTGCACGTGCTGGGCAAGCCGACCGACACGCTGGATCTGCTGTTCAGTGCCGATGCTTCACGCGACCGGGTCTGCGACAACATGTTTTCGCTGGTCGGTGGCTCGGTTTATGACGGCAACACCGATCCCGACGTATCCGCCTGGGATGGGCCATGCGGCCATGAGGTGAAGGTGCGGGGCTTCTCGTTCCGTGCCGACCAGCAGATGGACGGGGCGACGTTCACCTCGATCAGTGCCTATCGCAAGCGTGACTCGACCTTCCTCACCGATCGCGATTTCACGGCGTTGCCGATTCTGGCTTCGGGCCTGGATACCGACGAGAAGCAATTCACCCAGGAGTTCCGTCTGGCCAGCCCCGGCGACGAGCGCTTCAACTGGGTGCTGGGAACCTTCTTCTTTGACCGCGATTACTACCAGGACACGATTCTGCAGTTGGGGCCCGGTTTCCTCGGCCCGGGCTTGCAGAACGACGTGCACGCCATGGCTGACACGAGTACCCGCAGCTATGCGGTGTTCGCTTCGGGCGAATACGCACTGAGCGACCGGCTCAAGGGTGAGTTGGGCCTGCGCTATACCCACGAGTCGAAATCGGTCGACTACGTGCAGACCGCGACCTTGCCGATTCCCGGCTTTGGTGTGGTGGCCCCCTTCAGCAAGAAGGTCAGCGGCGGGGAGTGGTCGCCGACAGTGTCGCTGTCATGGGAGTTGCAGCCGGGCACGATCGCCTATGGGCGGGTGGCGCGCGGGTTCAAGTCCGGAGGCTTCAATGCCGGGCCCAGTTCCGACCCATCGCAGATCGAGTTCCAGCCCGAGACGCTGACCAGCTACGAAGTGGGCTACAAGACCCGCTTGCTCGATGGGCGGCTGCGTTTCGACTGGGATGCGTTCTATCTCGATTACGCCCATATCCAGCAATCCGACCAGGATGGCGCCGGCTTCTTCATCAGCAATGCCGCTTCGGCACGGAGCTATGGCAGCGAGATGCAGTTGTCAGCCTGGCTGGGTGGGCATGCCGTGGTGCATGCGGGGCTGGGTTACGTTGATGCGAAATATCTGAGCTTCGGCAGCAAATCCGGCAACCGTTTGCCGCGTGCGCCGAAGTGGACAGGTTCGTTGAGCGTGGATCTGAGCTGGGATGTCGGCTCGGCCGGCTCCCTGTTCGTGATTCCGGAAGTGCTCTACCGCGATGCCAACTACGTCGACAGCGCCAATACCGAGCTGTTCCGGCAGCGTGCCAATACGGTGTTGAACCTGCGTGCGGGCTTTGAGAGCTATGCCGGCTGGTCGTTGACGGCATGGGTACGCAATGCCACCGATGAACGCTATACGCTGGGCGGATTCGCCGTGGCACCGGTGGTCTATGCCGTGACGACTTCGGCACCGCGTACTTTCGGGGTGGATCTGCGATGGACGTTCTGAGCATGGTCGAAGACAAGTCCGCGATGCGTCGCCGTTTGCTGGCCGATCTGCTGATCTTCCATGCCATCGCGTTCGCACTGACATGGCTGGTGGTCGGTGCCTATATCTGGAATGCGGAAGTGGCGACCCGGCTGCTCGGCCCGATGAAGCTGGGTGCGCCGGCGTTTTATCTGGCGGTGTGCGCACCTTCGCTGGCCTCCATCGCGGTCACTGCCATGCGCTATGGCCGTGCCGGATTGGCCGACCTGTTCCGTTCGTTGTTGCGGGTGCGGGCACGCTGGCTGTGGATCGCGGTGAGCATCCTGGCTTTTCCCGTGCTGTGGCTGCTGGTCGGGCTGGTCGAGGCAACCGTGGCGGGCAGTCTGGGCAGTTTTGATTTCCGGCCGTGGCTGGTCGGCCTGCCGATGGTGCTGCTGGCAGGCCACATCCTGAGCGACCCGGGTGCGCTGGGCGAGGAGCTGGGTTGGCGTGGTTTCGCGTTGCCGCGCCTGATGGAGATGATGGACGCACGCATGGCGGCCTTGCTGCTTGGCGTGGTCTGGGCAATCTGGCATCTGCCGGCTTTCTATGTAGGCAGCCTGTCGCAGTCCGGTTTTGATTTCGTGCCCTTCGTGCTGCGGGTGGTTGCCTTCTCGGTGTTCATGACCTGGATCTTCGTGCATACGCGGGGCAGCGTGCTGTGGGCCGGCGTCGTGCCGCACATGATGTTCAACGCGACGCCGCATGCCGGCATCAAGCCGGTTGGCTGGGTGATTCTGCTGGCGGTGCTGGTGATCCTGGTGCTGGCTGGGAAGCATCTGCGCGGACTGCGTCGGCCGGGTGTGGCATTGCCACAGCATGCTTTGCTTGGTCGCCGCACGGAGGCGATCTGATGGCGGCGCATTACACGGTGGACGAGCTGCGCGCCAGAATCGGCACGGAACTGGGTGTGTCCGACTGGCTCACGGTGGAGCAGGATCTGCTCGACGAGTTTGCCCGTTCTACCAAGGACCTCGACTGGTTGCACGTGAATCCTGACTGGGCGGCGCGTGAAACGCCTTACGGTGGCACGATCGCGTTCGGTTTCTGGACGCTGTCGATGTTGACCCACTTCTCGCATCAGGTCGGCATGTGGCCGACGGATGCGGCCTATGCGCTGAACTACGGGCTGGATCGGGTACGGTGGCTGCATCCGGTGAAGACGGGGGCCAGGATCCGCATGCGTTGCACACTTGCCGAACTGTCGGAGCGCGATGACGGGCGCTTGCGCATCCGTACCAGCAATCTGGTCGAGATCGAGGGCGAGCCGCGCCCCGCCCTGAGCGCGGAATGGCTGGGCCTGTTCGTGCTGGAAGATGCGCAGGCTGGCAGCGCACCCTCATCCGCACGATGAGCAGCGGGGTGGACCTGGCGCGGATCGAGCAGGCAGCCCGTCGCGGCCTAACCGCGGCGGGTGCGCTGGGGGTGGCGGTGCTGGTACGTGGCGAACGGGTCGAGGTAGTGAGGCACGGAAGCGCGGGGCAGGGCGCGGCCCTTGCTGCGGCGACTCCGTTCCACATCTGCTCGTGCTCCAAGACTTTCACCGCTGCCGTGTTCTCGCGGCTGGTGCAGGACGGTGCGGTGGCGTGGGATCAACCAGTGCAGGAGGTGGTGCCGGAGTTCGTCCTCGCCGATGGCTGGGCCAGCAGGCATTGCACGTTCCGCGATCTGGCCAGCTTGCGTGTCGGCCTCGGGCGTGCCGGCCTGGCCGAGTGGGGCATCCGCCAGGACCTGCCGCGAACGGAGCGGCTTGCGCGTGCGCGACACATGCCGCTGGAGGCGCCGTTCCGCAGCCGGTTCGCTTATTCCAACCTGTGCTACATCGCCCTGGCACTGGCGGCCGAGCGGTCGGGCGGAAAGCCTTATCCGGAACTGGTGCGGGAGTTGCTGTGCGAGCCATTGGGCATGACGGATACCTGCTCGGCAGGCTTCGGCGTGGTTCCACCGCCCGGCGCTGTACAACCACGCGTATGGCTCGGTGCCGGCATGGGCGCGGTGCGTGAACTGACCGGGCCGAACTCGGAAGGTTCGGCGCGCATCCATCTTTCCGGCCGCGATGCCGGCCGCTGGATGCAGTGGTTGCTGGCGGCACTGGGCGGTTCGGACCAGGGGCCGCTGACTGCGGCGACGGTCAGTGCGATGGCCGCGCCGCAAGCGGTGATATGGCAGCCGGATGTGCGGATGGCGCCGGAGTCCGGAGGCTGGTGCAGTTATGGCATGGGCTTGTTCGTGACCACCTTGCGTGGCCGGCCCCTGCTGCGGCATGGCGGTGGCGGGCGCGGTTGGCGCCATGCGATGGTGCTTGCACCCGACGCCTCGGCGGGAGTGATGCTGATGACGGCAGCCGAGAGTCCGGCGGTCGACGGGCTGGCATTGGAGCTGATCGAGGCCTTGATGGGCGAGGTTCCGCGCCACTGGGCCGATACCTTTTCCCGCGCGGCCGAGGCCGCTGCAATGATCGAGCGACGGGTGCTGGACGAACGTTTTCCGGCGGACGCCGGCGCCCCTTCCGTGCCGCTGCAATCAGGGCGTTATGCCAACCCGGTGGCGGGTGAGGTTCGGGTGGAAACCGGCGGGCCAGCAGCCCGTGTCCTGGCCGTCGACGGACCGGATTTCAATGCCAGTGCCACCTCTCTCGGTGGGGAGGTTTTCCGCCTTGATTTCGACGAGCCGGCCTTGTCGCCACAACCACTGGACCCGCCGTTCCGTTTGCGCGTGGTCGATGCATCGACGCTGGAGCACAGCTATCTGGGCCGGCTGGAGCGGATTGCATGAGTCTCGGCTGGCGTCGGCTTGCCGCCTATGCGTTGCCGGCAACACCGCTGGCCCTGGTGGTGTTCCCCTCGTACGCGATCCTGCCGGGTTTCTATGCCAGCCACACGACGATCCCGTTGGCCATGATCGGCAGCATTCTGATCCTGGCGCGGGTGTTCGATGCGCTGGTCGATCCGTTGATCGGTTATGCCTCTGACGCCACGGTCGGCCGCTGGCGATCACGCAAGCCCTGGCTGTTGGCCGGCGCGTTGCTGTTGGCGGTGGCAGCGGTCAGTCTCTATGCACCTGCGGCAAGCGTGGGTCCGGTCTATTTCACCGGTTGGTTCCTGGCTTTCTATCTGGGCTATTCGCTGATCGAGATCCCCTACAAGGCGTGGGGCACCGAACTGGCGCGTGATTATCTCGACCGGTCGAAGATCGCCACGGCTCTGGCCGCGATGTTCGCCATCGGCAATCTGGCCTTCGCGGTGGCGCCCTTTGTGGTGGCGGGCGGGGCACAGGGTTACGACGCGGCGACGCTGGAGATGGTGGGCTGGACGGTGGCGATTGCGGCGCCTTTGACCGTGTTCGTTGCGTCCTGGTGGGTTCCCGACGGTCCGCCATTGCCGGCACAACGCACCGATCTGCGTGCCGTGCTGCAGGCGGCCGTGCGCAATGGACCGTTGCTGCGCTTCATCGTGATGTTCATGCTGACCGGCTTGGGGCAGGGTATTTTCTACGGGCTGGTTTTCCTCTACGTGGGCTCGGTGTTGCAGATGGGGGCGGACTTCGCCTGGGTGTTGCTGGCCGATGCAGCGACCACCCTGGTCAGCATTCCGCTGTGGTACGTGCTGGTGCGTGTCCTGCAAAAGCATCGCGCATGGGCGCTTGGCCTGCTGGTATCGGCGCTGGCCCTGTTCGGCATGTTGTGGTTGCCGCGTGGCGATGGCGGCCTCGTCTGGCTGATCGCACTGGTCTGTCTGCGTGCGTTTGGCTCGGGTGTGACCCAGGTGGCGCCAAACGCTTTGCTTGGTGACGTGGTCGACTACGAGCTGCTCAAGCGGCGGGTGAATCAGGCCGCCAATTTCCATGCGATGGTCTCGCTGCTGACCAAGATCACCGCCACCGTTGGCGGTGGCGTCGGCCTGCTGGTGGTCGGTCTGGCCGGCTTCGACCCGAAACAGACCAATGCCGCGAAGGCGGTGGCGGTATTCGAAGCGACTGCACTGGTGGTGCCGGCACTGATTCTGCTGGTCGGCGCCATGGTGTCATTGCGTTTTCCGTTGAACCGGTGCCGGCATGAGGTGGTGCTGCGTGGAATCCGGAGGCGAGCACGTCATGCCTGTGTCTGAAATCAGGTCCGGCCCACTGCGTGCTTTCACCGCCGGTCTCGGCGTGGAAACCAATACGTTCAGCTCGCTGCATGTCGGGCTGGAGGCGTTCGAGCAGACCTTCCTGTACCGTCCCGGCGAACATCCGGATGTACTGACCGAAGTGTCCGCGCCGCTGTACGTGCTGCGTCGTCGTCGCGAAGTGCAGGACTGGGCGGTGCTGGAAGGCACCTACGCCTTCGCCCTGCCGGCGGGACGGGTATCGCGCACGGCCTACGAAACCCTGCGCGACGAGATCCTGGGCCAGCTTGCTGCAGCCGATCCGGTCGATCTGGTGGCGCTGTCGCTGCATGGCGCGATGTGTGCGTTCGACTACGACGATTGCGAGGGCGACCTGTTGCAGCGGGTACGACATCTTGTCGGCCCCGACGTACCCGTCGGGGTGGAGTTCGATCCGCATGCACATCTGTCCGCGGCGATGCTGGATCATGCGGATGTGCTGGTTGCCTACAAGGAATATCCGCACACGGATTTCCTCGAGCGTGGCCACGAGTTGATCGACCTGCTCGAACGCTGTGCCCGGACCGGATGGCGTCCAGCCAAGGCAGTGTTCGATTGCCGCACCATCGGGCGTTTTCACACCATGCGCCAGCCGATGAAGGACTTCGTGCAGGCGATGCAGCAGGCCGAGGCGCGCCCCGGCGTGGCCTCGGTTTCGCTGGTACATGGTTTTCCCTGGGGTGACGTGGCCGACATGGGGGCCCGGTGTCTGGTGCTGGCCGATGATGCCGGGCTTGCCGGGGAGGTCGCGCGTGAATTTGGCGAGCGGTTGCGTGGCATCCGCGAACTGACGTTCATGCCGCCGCGTCCGCTGGATGAGGCGTTGGCGGCTGCGCTGGCAGCTCCTGCAGGGCCGGTCGTGCTGGCCGACATCTCGGACAATCCCGGTGGTGGTGCGCCCGGTGACGCCACGCTGCTTTTGGAGCGCGTGCTGGCCAGCGGAGTGGCGGCCTGCGTCGGGCCGTTCTGGGACCCGGCTGCGGTGGATCTTTGCCACATCGTGGGCAAGGGTGGCCGCTTCCGCTTGCGACTGGGTGGCAAGACCGCTGGTTCGGGGGCGCCACTGGATCTGGACGTGGAAGTCCTCGGGCTGGCCGATGAGGCCTGGCAGGATTGGGCCGGTACGCGCATGTCGCTGGGGCGTGCCTGTGCGATACGCAGTGGCCAGGTCGAGATCATGGTGTCTTCGGTACGCGACCAGGCCTACAGTCCAAAGCTGTTCAGCGCTGTGGGCATCGATGCCGCTGCCTGTCGCCTGGTGATGGTGAAGTCCGCCCAGCACTTCGCGGCAGGATTCACGCCGATCGCCCGCGAGATCGTGCTGGCGTCGGGCGGCGGCGTGCTGGAGGCGGATTTCCGCAGGATTCCTTACCGGCAGGTACGGCGTCCGATCTGGCCGCTGGATCCTTGTTGAATGCGGAGGGGTTGATGGGCATCAAGCAGGACATGCCGTCGCGGGGCGTGGCGGCGGATCGCCTCCACGATTACGTGCGGCTGTGGGCGGATACGAAGCCGCAAGCCGATGCCGCGATCGAGCCGGGCCGGCGGCTGGACTGGGCGGCCCTGGCCGCTGCGGTCGACGATTGTGCCGCGGCGCTGGTCGCGCAAGGTGTGGCACATGGCGACCGGGTTGCCACGCTGGCGCCGCCGGGGCTGGATTTTCTGGTCAGCTTTCTGGCCACGGTGTCGGTCGGTGCGATCTGGGTTGGCCTGAATCCCCGCTACGCCGATCCGGAACTGGATGCGGTACTTGCCCGGATCGAGCCGAAGCTGGTGTTGGTGACCCCGCAGATCGAAGCGCGTGATTACCGTGGCTGGGCAGCGGCCTTGCCTGCAAAGGTGATCGTGGTTGCGTTCACCAGCGACGGGGCAGAGCCGGGGCGACTGCGGTCGTTGCAGGCCTTTCTGGCTTCGGGAGCCAGCGTCGAACCGGCACGCCTGCGGCGTCGTTGCCGCGAGGTGCTACCTGCCGATCCTTGCCTGATCGTGTTCACTTCCGGCAGTACGGGTACGCCGAAGGGGGCGGTGATCAGCCATGCTGCACTGGTGGGGGCAAGCAAGGTGCAGTTGCGCGAGTGGCCGGCCGAGCCATTGCGGGTGCTGGACAACCTGCCGATCAACCATATTGGCTGCGTCGGCGACCTTGGTTGCTATGCGCTGGTGGGCGGCGGCACCCTGGTGTTCACGCCGCGCTTCGATCCGGAGGCCTCGCTGGTGGCGATCCGCGATGAGCGGATCACCGTGTGGGGCCAGGTACCGACGATGTTCCAGTTGACCCTGGATGCACCCGGCTTCGAGCCGGGCATGCTGGCGTCGCTGCAGCGGGTGTTCTGGGGTGGTGCGCATGCTTCGTCCGATTTGTTGCAGCGACTGGCGCAAGTGGCGCCGCGACTGGCGACGTCATGGGGTCAGACCGAGACGGTGGGGTCGGTGACTTTCACTACTCCGGACGATGGACTGCCCGCCTTGTCGGAAACCGTGGGGCGCGTGGTGCCACCTTACGCATTGCGCATCGTCGACAGTGACGGCAATCCGCTGGAGCCGGGCGGCGAAGGCGAGATCCAGGTGCACACACCATTCGGCATGAGCGGCTACTGGCGCGACAGCGCCGCGACTGCAGCGGTCATGGCAAAGGACGGGTGGCAGCGTACCGGCGATGTCGGCATGCTGACTCCGAACGGTCGGCTGCGTCTCCTGGGGCGCGTGCATGACGTGTTCAAATCCGGCGGCTACAACATCCATCCGCCGGAAATCGAGGCAGCCATCGAGTCGCATCCGGCAATCGCACAAGCGGCCGTGGTCGGGGTGGCGGATGCCCTCTATGGCAAGGTGGCGGTGGCTTTCGCTACCTGTACTGCCGCGCCACCTTCGCCTGATGCGTTGCGCGCCCATTTGCGCGAGCGGCTGGCCAACTACAAGGTTCCCAAGCGCATCGTGTTCCTCGACGAACTGCCGAGACTGCCGGTAGGCAAGGTCGACAAGCAGGCATTGCGTGAACAGGCGGAAAGCGCATGACCGGATCTTCTCCCGAAGTCATGCTCGAACAGCGCCGTCGGCAGGCATTGCGCAATTGCGGGCGGGTGCTGTCGCAGATCCGTCGGCCGAATCTGCGCGAGCGCCTGGCGCTGTTGCTGGCCGAGGCCGAAGTGGTGCACGACCTGGAGCAGCCGCTTGACGCTTATGGCGATGGGCTCGTGCAGGAGCTGGAACATCGCGTTGCCAACCTGCTGGGCAAACCTGCCGCGCTGTTCTTTCCCACCGGCACCATGGCGCAACAGGTGGCATTGCGGATATGGGCGCAGCGCAGTGGCTGTCGCAACGTCGCACTGCATCCGCTGGCTCATCCCGAGCGTCGCGAACAAGGCGCGATATCGGTGTTGGGTGGGTTGCACAGCTTGCCGCTGACCATGCAGCCGCGTCCACCATGTGCAGCCGATGTGCGCGCCGTCAACGAGCCGTTCGGCAGCCTGATGCTTGAGCTGCCGCTGCGTGATGCCGGTTTCATGCTGCCCGCTTGGGATGATTTGTGCGCCACCGTCAGTGTGGCGCGCGAGCGCAATGCGAAGGTGCATTTCGACGGGGCGCGGCTGTGGGAGTGCACGCCACATTTCGGCCGCAGTCTGGCGCAGATTGCCGATCTGGCGGACAGCGTCTACGTGTCCTTCTACAAATCGCTGGAAGGACTCTCCGGTGCCGCGCTGGCGGGGCCGGAGGACTTCATCGACGAAGCACGGACGTGGCGGCACCGCTATGGCGGGATGTTGTTTCAGCAGTTTCCGGCGGTGCTGGCAGCCTTGGCAGGATTGAAATGCAAACTGCCGGAACTACCCGGTTTCGTGGCACATGCAGCCATGGTGGCGGCCACCTTTCGCGGGGTTCTGGACACGGCCGTGCCATGGTCGCAGGTACATCCACAGGTGCCGCATACCCACCAGTTCCAACTCTGGCTGCCTTGGCCGGCGTCATCGTTGGAGGAGGCTGGCCTGCAGCAGGCGGAGCAGACCGGCACGGCGTTGTTCGGCAAGTGGCACGAGCCGGGACCGCCGGGTGTGGCCATGACCGAGCTGACCATTGCCGACTCGGCGATGCACTGGGATACCAATGCCGTGGCTTCAGCACTGACTGACTTCCTGGCAAGACTGCCGGCCCCGTCGCGACCATCCATGTAATATAAATTCAATTTCAGCGGGACGCGCCGGGTCAGGCGCGGCAAGGTGAGGGAATGGATGTAGCAACTGGCCAGGGGCGGCAGTCATGACGGAACGCAAGCCTCCGGATGCGAAAAAGACCCGGCCGGCCGGTGTGCGGGGCGGGGCTTCCGGAAAGTCGGCCAGCGCATCCCGTGCGCAACGCAGCAATGCCGTGCAGGTCAAGCCGCCGCCGCCGATCACCCGGCGCGGTCGCGCTACCCGCCAGCGTCTGAAGGATGCGCTGGTCAAGTTGCTGCAGAGTCGTGCCTTCCACGAGATCCGTCTGGAAGACATCACCCGCGAGGCCGGTGTACGGGTAAGTCTTTTCTATCATTACTTTCCCAGCAAGGTGGATATCACCCACGAGGTGCTCACCGATCTGCTGGATGCCTTCCGTGCCGAAGTGGGCAATCGCCCCAGGAGCGACGATCCGCTGGCCGCCATCCACTATGCCAACCAGCGCATGGTGGCGTTGTACGGCGCCAATCCCGGAGTCATGCGCTGCCTGATTGAGGTTGACGACGCCGTGGCGCCGTTTGCTCCGATGTGGCGGGAGTTGACGCTGGACTGGAACCGGCGCATCGCCGGCAGCATCCAGCGTCAGGTTCCCGGCGCCTTCGCCACTGAGGCGGAATACCTTGCGCTTGCCTATGCACTGGCCGGTACCGCCGACAGCTATCTGTATGAATATTTCGTGCGGAAAAACCCGGCGCTGCAGCAGGCGCATCCGGAAGAGAGTGACGTGGCAGTCTTTCTCACCACGATCTGGTATCGCGCGCTCTATCTGGTCAATCCACCCGATGACTTCCTTGGTTGCCTGGATGGGTTCAGGAAGATCGGCCCGCCAGCAGAGCGAACCGGTTCAAAGGCGTGAGAAAAGTGGAATGGCTGCGTGCCAGGCATGCAGCCATTCCATGACAGGAAGCCCGCCATGGAATGGCCTCACAGGCGAAGCGTTACGGAATCGCGGCGATGATCGCGATCTCGATCTTGTAGGCCGGGTTGGCCAGTGCGGCCTGGATCGTGGCCCGTGCGGGCGTGGCACCTTGCGGCACCCATGCTTCCCAGGCGGCGTTCATGCCGGCGAAGTCGGCCATGTCGGTCAGGAAAATGTCGGCGCGGAGGATGTGGCTCTTGTCGGTTCCGACCTGCTTCAGCAGGTTGTCGATGGTCTGGAGCACCTGTCCGGTCTGGCCGGCGATGTCGGCCGTGGTATCGCCGGGAACCTGCCCGGAGAGGTAGGCCACGCCGTTGTGGGTGACGATCTTGGACATGCGCGGGCCGGTGTCGAAACGCTGGATCATGGAACGGCTTCCTGTTGGGGGAGAGCTTTCCATTGTCACCGGATTCGGCGGCGGACAGAACCTCTGTTCCAGACAGTTCCGGCCGGCAGATACGAAAAAGCCGCCTCGTCGGGCGGCTTGTCTGCATCCGGAGCCGGATGCTTCGATTTGGTCGGGGTGACAGGATTCGAACCTGCGACTTCTACGTCCCGAACGTAGCGCTCTACCAGGCTGAGCTACACCCCGTGGGAAGCCGCGTATCTTAATCGGCGGAAGGGGGCTTGGCAACAGGTCTGGAACATCTTGTTGCAGGGGTGTGCTGCGGAAGGCTGATGGCGTTCTGTTAATCTTGGCGGCTACCGTGGCGCAGTTCTTTGCGCGGCGGAGCATCCCCCTATCCAGCAGAGGATTCCATGGCGCTTACCCCGGCCCGCACCATGCCCGGCGTGCTCGAACTGTTGCCGCTCGACCAGATCGCGTTCCAGCGCATGCTCGACGTGATCCGCCGAAACTACGAGCGTTTCGGCTTCCTGCCGGTGGAAACCCCGGTGATCGAATACTCCGACGTGCTCCTGACCAAGAGTGGCGGCGAGACCGAGCGGCAGGTGTATTTCGTGCAGTCCACCGGCGCGCTGGGCAAGGGTGACGAGGGCGTGCCCGAGCTGGCCCTGCGTTTCGACCTTACCGTGCCGCTGGCCCGCTACGTGGCCGAGCACGAGCGCGAGCTGACCTTCCCGTTCCGCCGCTACCAGATGCAGAAGGTGTACCGCGGTGAGCGCGCCCAGCGTGGCCGTTTCCGCGAGTTCTACCAGTGCGACATCGACGTGATCGGCAAGGACGCGCTGTCGGTGCGTTACGACGCCGAGATCCCGGCAGTGATCTACAGCGTGTTCCGTGAACTGGCGATCGGCCCGTTCACCATCCAGCTCAACAACCGCAAGCTGATGCGTGGCTGGTTCGAGAGCCTCGGCATCGTCGATGGCGAGCAGCAGATGCTGGTGCTGCGCGAGGTGGACAAGCTGGACAAGCGCGGCGCCGACTACGTGCACGCCAGCCTGACCGGCGAAGCGTTCGGCCTTGCCGACGATGTCGTGCAGAAGACCCTGGCCTTCGTGCAGGTGCGTTCGACCTCGCTGCAGGACGCGCTGGACAAGCTCGACGCACTCGGCCCCGGCCCGGAGATCATGGAGCAGGGCCGCAACGAGCTGAAGGAAGTGCTGGGGCTGATCCAGGCCTTCGGCGTGCCGGAGACGCATTATGCGCTGAACCTGTCGATCGCCCGCGGCCTCGACTACTACACCGGCACGGTCTACGAGACCACATTGAACGACCACCCGCAGATCGGCTCGATCTGCTCCGGTGGCCGCTACGAGAATCTGGCCGGCCAGTACACCAAGTCGCACCTGCCGGGCGTGGGCATCTCGATCGGCCTGACCCGTCTTTACTGGCAGCTTCGTGATGCCGGCCTTGTCCATACCGCCAGCAGCACCGTCGATGTGCTGGTGACCCAGATGGACCCGGCGCAGATGCCGGCCTATCTGGCTCTGGCCGGCGAGCTGCGCGGTGCCGGCATCGCCACCGAAGTGGTGCTGGAGGCCGGCAAACTGGCCAAACAGTTCAAGTATGCCGACCGTGCCGGCATCCGCTTCGTGGTGGTGCTGGGTGAGGATGAACTCGCCAGGGGCGTGGTCACGGTGAAGGATCTGCGCCGTCAGGACCAGTTCGAAGTGGCACGCAGCGAGCTGGTCAAGTCGCTGCGGGTGGAGCTGGAGCAGGCAGCGGCGATGGGCTGACCGCCCGGGCGGCCATCCCCGTTTTCGCGGGGACAAGGACAATTTGCGGAGCAATCTCTGGTGAGCGAAACGATTCTTCTCGACGGCAGCAGCCTGACGCGTGCGCAACTGGTGGCAGTGGCGCGCAAAGGCGCGTCGGTGGCGCTGGACCCGGCGCAACTGGAGCGCGTGCAGCGCGCCGCCGATTTTCTGGCTGACAAGGTCAGCTGTGGCGAGCCGACTTATGGCGTCACCACCGGCTTCGGCAGCAATGCTGACAAGCTGCTCGGCGCACATCGCGTGCGCGACGAACTGCCAGGAGGCAATCCGCACGCGCCCGAAGGCACGCTGCTGGAGGAACTGCAGCACAACCTGATCATCACCCACGCGGTATGCGTCGGCCGGCCATTCAGCGAAGACGTGGTGCGGGCCATGCTGCTGATCCGCATCAACACGCTGATGCGCGGTCATTCGGGCATCCGCGTGAGCACGCTCGAAGCGCTGACCGCGATGCTCAACGTCGGCGTGGTACCGGTGGTGCCGGAAAAAGGCTCGGTAGGTGCCAGTGGCGACCTGGCGCCGCTGTCGCATCTGGCGATCGTGCTGCTCGGCGGCGGCGAGGCGTTTTACCGGGGTGAGCGGATGCCGGGAGCCGAGGCCCTGGAACGTGCCGGCCTGAAGCCGATCCGGTTGTCGTTCAAGGAAGGTCTGGCTCTCAACAACGGCACGGCGCAGATGCTGGCTACCGGCACGCTGGCGCTGGATTCGCTGGAGCAGTTGCTGGATACCGCCGATTTGGCCGCCGCGATGACGCTGGACGCATTCGCCGGACGCAGCGGTGCGCTGCGGCCCGAGGTGCATGCCTTGCGGCCGCATCCGGGGCAGGTGGACACGGCGGCGCGCGTCCGTGGGCTGCTGGCAGGTTCCACCCTGGTGGACATTCCCTATCACCTGGTGCCGCGGTTCAAGCCGTGGAGTGCCGAGGCCTGGAGCGAGCCGGACGATCAGGCGCTCAGTTTCGACATCGGCTGGGACTGGGTGCCGGCCAACCAGCGTCATGGTCGCGAAGCGTTCTACAGCCGCTTCCTGCCGTTCAAGGGCGGCAAGAAGCACCAGCCGCAGGATGCCTACAGCCTGCGTTGCATGCCCCAGGTGCACGGCGCGGTGCGCGATGCCTGGGCGCAGGCCTGCCGGGTGTTCGACATCGAGCTGAACTCGGTCACCGACAATCCGCTGATCTTCCCGGACAACGAAAACGCCGAGTTCATCGAAGAGCAGGTGATCTCGGCCGGCCATTTCCACGGCATGCCGCTGGCGCTGGCGATGAGTGGCGTGAAGGCGGCGATCCCGGTGCTTGCCTCGATCTCCGAGCGTCGCCTCAACAAGCTGGTCGACTCGGCCACCAGCGATGGCCTGCCGGCTTTCCTGGCCGGCAACGAGGACGGTACCGATTCGGGCTTCATGATCGTGCAGTACACCGCCGCGGCACTGGTCAACGACCTGGCCACGCGCGCGCATCCGGCCAGCGTGTACTCGGTGCCGACCAGTGCGAATGCCGAGGACCACGTGTCGATGGGCGCCAACGAGGCGCGCCACGTGCTGGAGATGATCGACGACCTCGGCCACGTGCTGGCGCTGGAGCTTTACGTGGCGGCGCAGGCGCTGGATTACCGCCAGGCGATGCTGAACGCGGCACGCCGGCTGGCTGCCCGCGGTGGCTGGCAGGCGCTGGCGTCGAAGGTCGGCAATGCGCCACGCGAAGGTCATCCGCATTACGGGCAGTTCGTCGCCGAAGTGCAGCAACTGGCTGACGCATTGACTGGCGCGGAAGATTTCCACGCCGGCACCGCCGTGCGCGAGGCGCATGCGATCCTGCGTCGGCATATCGATTTCATCCATCGTGATCGTGCGATGGACGGCGACGTGCGCGCGGCCTGTGCACTGGTGCAGCAGGGCGCGTTCCGTCATCACGCATCTTCCACGGAGCCAAGTGCATGAGCCTGATCCAGACCCCGGTGTCCTATGGCGAGCTGATCGACAAGATCACCATTCTCGAAATCAAGTCGCGCCGGATCACCGATGCCGCCAAGCTGGCCAACGTGCGCAACGAATTGGAACTGCTCAACGCCACCTGGGCCGCTGACCAGGCTTCGCAGACCGACATCAGTGATGCGCGTGCACGGCTGCTGGCGGTGAACGAGCAGTTGTGGGACATCGAAGACCGCATCCGCCTGAAGGAAAAGGCGCAGGCCTTCGACCAGGAATTCATCGAACTGGCCCGTTCGGTGTATTTCCGCAACGACGAGCGCGCGGCGTTCAAGCGCGAGATCAACCTCAAGCTCGGTTCACAGTTGGTCGAGGAAAAGTCGTACCAGGATTACAAGAACCCGTAGGTCGGGCACCGCCCGACATCGCGGAGTGCGAAAGCCGCGGGCAGTGCCCGCCCTGCGGGGTGTCGTGCACGCGGAAATCCTTCGACGTCACGGAACCCTGCCGCAGGTCGGGCGCCGCCCGACATCGCGGAGTGCGAAGGCCGCGGCAGTGCCTGCCCTGCGGGGTGTCGTGCACGCGGAAATCCTTCGACGTCACGGAACCCTGTCGTAGGTCGGGCATCGCCCGACATCGCGGGGTGCGAAAGCCGCGGGCAGTGCCCGCCCTACGGGGGGGCGTGCATGCGGGGATCCTTCGACATCACGGAATCCTGCCGCAGGTCGGGCACCGCCCGACATCGCGGAGTGCGAAAGCCGCGGGCAGTGCCCGCCCTGCGGGGTGTCGTGCACGCGGAAATCCTTCGACGTCACGGAACCCTGTCGTAGGTCGGGCATCGCCCGACATCGCGGAGTGCGAAAGCCGCGGGCAGTGCCCGCCCTACGGGGGGGCGTGCATGCGGGGATCCTTCGATGTCACGGAACCCTGCCGTAGGTCGGGCATCGCCCGACATCGCGGAGTCCGGGTGTGCGAAAGCCGCGGGCAGTGCCTGCCCTATGCTTGGTTGGCGGCTTCGAAGCGTTCGATCACGTCGTCGACGGTGATCAGGTCCATCACACCCGGTTTTTCGATCTTGCTGCCCCAGGGCAGTTCGCTGGCGGGTTTGCCGAGGAACTGGCGTGCGGCCTGGTCGTATTTGTTCACGCACCAGCGGCGGTCGGAATAGGGGCCCGAGCGATCCGGGTTGCTGGCTGCATGCAGGCCCAGCACACGGGTGCCGACGGCGTTGGCCATGTGCATCGGGCCGGAGTCGGGTGTCAGCAGCAGTTGTGCACGGCCGAGCAGGGCCAGCAGTTTCTTCAGCGTGTCCTTGCCGGTGAGGTCGAGCGGCTGCGAGCGGCAGGCGGTCAGCACGGCGTCGGCCATGTCACGTTCGAATGCGGACGGGCCGCCGACCAGTGCCACGCGCCAGCCACGGGCGGCGGCATGATCCATCACGGCGGCATAACGCTCGGCGCGCCAGTTGCGCAACGCGTGGCTGGAGGTGGGGCTGACCAGCAGTGTTGGCGTGTCGCCGGGAAGTTGTTCCTGCGCCCAGACATGCGCTTCGTCGGGAACGGGAATGTCCCAGCGCGCCTTGGTCTGTTTCAGGCCCAGCGGTTCGCAGAAGCTGCCTATCGCATCCAGGACATGCTCGCCGGTGCGCGTCGGAATGCGCTCGTTGATGACCAGACCGTGCAGGTCTTTCGACCGTGCCGTGTCGTAGCCGATGCGCCGCCGGGCTTTGATACCCAGGCTCAGCAGGTTGGAACGCAACGCCACCTGCATCTGCAGCAGTGCATCGAAGCGTCGTTCTTTCAGTTCGGCATGCACGGCACGCATGCCTTTCCAGCCCGCGGCCTTGTCGAACGTCACGAACTCCACACCGGGCAGGTCGCCGACCAGCCTGCGTTCGAGCTTGCCGATGACCCAGGTCAGCGGGGTCTGCGGCCACGCCTGTTGCAGCGTGTGCACCAGAGGTACCACATGGGTCACGTCGCCAATGGCAGAGGTGCGCAGCAGGCAGATCGAGGAAGGGCTTGTCATGGATGCTGGGTTAGAATCGGGAATGGTCACCGGGCATGATGATGCAGGAACGAATCCACAAGGATACCGAAGGGGCGGTTCTGTTTGACGCGTCGGTGTCACCTCAAGTCGGGCATGAATGGTTTGCGCCGGATTACTGGCGCGGACAGGGTGCGCTGCAGATGCAATCCGGCGGCCGCGGTGGCGTGGCGGTCGTCGATACGCCGGCCGGGGCATGCGTGCTGCGGCACTATCGTCGCGGCGGCCGGATTGCCACGCTGATGCGCGACCGCTACCTGTGGACGGGAGCGGACCGCACGCGCCCGTTCATGGAATTCCGCCTGCTTGCCGAGATCGCGCGGCTCGGCCTGCCCGGGCCGGCAGTGCTGGCCGCCCGTTATCGCCGGCATGGCCTTTTTTACAGCGCCGACCTGATCACCCGGCGCATTGCCGGCGCGCAGACACTGGCGGAGCGACTGGCTGATGGGCGGCTCGATGGCGAACTGGCCGGGGAAGTCGGTGCACTGGTGGCACGTTTTCATCGCGCCGGCATCTGGCATGCCGACCTGAACGCGCACAACGTGCTGGTGACGGAGGATGCGCTGTATCTGATCGATTTCGACCGCGGCCGCCTGCGTGCGCCGGACGAGGCGTGGCGGCAGGCCAACCTGCAGCGCCTGCACCGATCCCTGTTCAAGCTGGGTGCCGCCGCCGATGACGTGGCGGCGTTCGAGCGGGACGTGTGGCAGCCGCTGCTTTACCGCTATCGGCGGACACTGGACGCATGAACTGGCATCTGCATTTTCTCGGTGTGGGCGCGGCGCATGCCGTGACTCTGGGCTCGTCCGCCGTTGTGCTGGAGCGCGATGATGCACCCGTGTTGCTGGTCGATTGCGGCCCCGACACGCTGGACCGCTATCTGGCGGCCTATGGTTCTGCGCCGTCCGCGTTGTTCATCACGCATACCCACATGGACCACGTTGCCGGGCTGGAGCAGTTGTTCATCCGGCTGTGGTTCGACCAGCGCCTGCGTGGCCGGACCCGGCTGTTCGTGCATGCCGGGCTGATGCCGTGGCTGCAGGCGAGGGTGGCCGATTACCCCGGTGTCCTGGCCGAGGGCGGGGTCAACTTCTGGGAGGCGTTCAGGCTGTTGCCATGCACGCGCGGCTTCTGGCTGGACGGGCTGTGGTTCGACGTGTTCGCCACGCGCCACCATGTGCCGGGTACTTCCTACGGCCTCGCCCTGGACGGCAGCTTCGTCTATACCGGCGATACCCGGCCGATTCCCGAAGTGCTGGCGCGGTATGCCGGGAGTGGCGAAGTGATCGTCCATGACTGCAGCCTGGTCGGGAATCCGTCGCATACCGGCATCGACGACATCGAGCGCGAATACCCTGAGGCATTGCGCCGGCGGATGATCCTCTATCACTACGGCAGCGCCGCCGATGGCGAGGCACTGATGGCACGTGGCTGCCGTGTCGCCGGCATGGGTGAACGCCTCGCATTGACGCCACCTGCCGCGCCGCGCGCGGATGCAGGCTGAGCGACGGGTTCTGCTTGCCTGTATCCGGGCCTGCGGCTATCCTTCCGCTTCTTTGCCGGAAGAGATGTCCCGGCAAGAGCGGTTTCATTTGTCTGGCGAAGGATGCCGGATGAATGAAGGAGCCGGCGCGACAGCCTTGATGAATCCGGGCGGTTGCAGGCAGGCTCCGGTGCAAGTGGAGAGGTGTCCGAGTGGTTGAAGGAGCACGCCTGGAAAGTGTGTATAGGGTAAAACCTATCGCGGGTTCGAATCCCGCTCTCTCCGCCAACTTGCCGCTGCAGACAATCTGAGGGCACACAGCCCACGTCCATGGTGGCCCCGTCGGTCCCCCCGCGACGATAGTTCGCAAACCCCGCCAGGTCCGGAAGGAAGCAACGGTAGTGAATGATTCGGGTGCCGGGGTGTGGCTGGCGGGGCCGCCGCCATATGAGGCGGCTCTCCAGTTGTTGCGGGAGACTTTCCGGATGACTGATCACCGGCAAGAGCGAACCCGCCCGGCACGTTCGCCCCTTCTCCCTCCGGGAGAGGGTCGGGATGAGGGAGTCCGGTTCCCGTGAACGCCACTTCTCCCATCACCGCCTGCAAAGCGCGGATCCGGCGCATCAAGCCCGTTGCGCGTGAAGCCCTGGATTCCCACCCACGCGGAAATGACGTGCCGAAAGCCGGCCGATCGGTCGCTCATTACTGACTTGCCGTCCCCGACTTGGCACAATCGACCTTTGTCCCGATGTTGGTTGCCATGTCCTATCAGGTACTCGCCCGCAAGTGGCGCCCGCGCAAGTTCGCTGAACTGGTCGGGCAGGAACACGTGGTGCGTGCGCTCACCAACGCGCTCGACACCGGCCGCATGCATCACGCCTACCTGTTCACCGGAACCCGTGGTGTCGGCAAGACCACCATCGCGCGCATTTTCGCCAAGTCGCTGAACTGCGAGCGCGGGCAGTCGGCCGATCCGTGCGGCGAGTGCTCGGTGTGCACGGCGGTGGACGAGGGACGTTTCGTCGACCTGCTGGAAATCGACGCGGCCAGCAATACCGGCGTGGACGATGTGCGCGAGGTGATCGAGAACGCGCAGTACGCACCATCGCGCGGACGCTTCAAGGTGTATCTGGTCGACGAGGTGCACATGCTCTCGAAGAGTGCCTTCAACGCATTGTTGAAGACGCTTGAGGAGCCGCCGCCGCACGTGAAATTCCTGCTCGCCACCACCGACCCGCAGAAGCTGCCGGTGACGGTGCTGTCGCGCTGCCTCAAGTTCAATCTGAAGCGCCTGCTGCCGGACCAGATATCCGGGCAGATGCGGCATATCCTCGGTGCCGAGAACATCGAGTTCGAAGATGCCGCCATCGGTGAACTGGCCCGTGCGGCGGACGGTTCGCTGCGTGATGGCCTGTCGCTGCTGGATCAGGCGATCGCCTACGGTGGCGGTGCGCTGCACGTCGACGACGTGCGCACCATGCTGGGCAGCGTGGCTCGTGGCCAGGTGCTTGGCGTGCTCGACGCGCTGGCGGCTGGCGACGGCGAGCGTTTGCTGGCCGAGTGCACGCAGATCGCCTCGTATTCGCCGGATTTCGGCGGCGTGCTGGATGACATCGCCAGCGTGCTGCACCGGATGCAGCTGATCCAATTGATCCCGGGCTACCGGCCGGATCAGGACAGCGACGATGACGCGCTGGCGGCACTGGCCGACCGGATCACACCCGAGGACGTGCAGCTTTACTACCAGATCGCCATTTCGGGCCGGCGTGACCTGGCTCTGGCACCGGATGCACGTACCGGGTTCGAGATGGCACTGCTGCGCATGCTGGCGTTCCAGCCGGGCGATGGCGCGCCGTCGGCGCAGGTCGACAGGCCGGCGGCCGGCCGTGCACCGGCACTGGCTATGCCGCCGCCACGATCTGCCGCACCGCGTCCGCCTGCGGCATCCGCACGGGCGGAAAATCCGCTGCCGGCACGCGAGAGGCCGGCACCGGTTGCAGCGCCTGTTCCCGCACCCGCACCAACAGCGCCTCCCGTGGCGGAGCCGTTGAAGCGCGATGCTTCCGGCCTGCCGAACTGGGAGGCCCTGATCGAGCGGGCCGGCCTGCGTGGCCCGTTCGGGCTGCTGGCGCAGAATGCGGTGTTGCGCGAGCGCGACGGCCAGACCCTGGTGCTGGCATTGCAGCCGGCACACATGGGGCTGGCGGTGGAGCCGATGGTCAGCCAGATGGAAGAGCGTATCGGCGAGGCGCTGGGTGAACGTGTCCGCCTGCGCTTTGTCAGCAGCGATCAGGCTGCTGCGCAGACCCCGGCGGCACGTGCCGCGCAGGCCCGTGATGCGGCGCAGGCGATGGCCGAGCAGGCGATAGAAAACGATCCGATGGTGCAGTCGCTGAAGCGCGAGTTCGATGCGCGCGTGGTGCCGCAATCCATCAAACCCCTGAACAACGAATCCGGAGCCATGTGATGAGAGGACAGATCGGCCAATTGATGCAGCAGGCGCAACGCATGCAGGAAGACATGAAGCGTGCGCAGGAAGAAATCGCCCGGCTCGAGGTGACCGGTACCGCCGGTGGTGGCCTGGTCAGCGTGGTGATGACCGGTGCGCACGAAGTCCGTCGCGTGCAGATCGACCGGCAGACCTTCGCCGATGATCCCGAGATGGCCGAAGACCTGGTTGCCGCCGCGATCAACGACGCGGTGAACAAGGTGGCCGAGGTCAGCAAGGACAAGCTCGGTGGCGTCACCGCCGGCATGAACCTGCCGGCCGGTTTCAAGATGCCGTTCTGATCAGGGAATGGGGAGTCGGGAATGGGGAATGGGAAGATCAAAAGCGTGAGGCCTCACGCTTTGCTTTGATTATTCCCTGTTCCCCATTCCCGATTCCCTTGCAAGCCATGACTTCCTCTCACCTTCTCGCCGAACTGATCGATGCCCTGCGCTGCTTGCCTGGCGTGGGGGGCAAGAGTGCGCAGCGGATGGCTTTCCATCTGCTGGAACGCGAGCGCGAGCGGGGGTTGAAGCTGGCGGCGGTGATGGAGCAGGCGATGCAGCGCATCGGCCATTGCGAGCGCTGCCGCAATTTCAGCGAGGATCCGCTTTGCGGGTTGTGTGCCAGCAGCAGCCGTGACCGCCAGGTGTTGTGCGTGGTGGAGTCGCCCTCGGATCTGGCGGCGATCGAGCAGGCCACGGGGTATCGCGGCCAGTATTTCGTGCTGATGGGACGCCTGTCGCCGTTGGACGGACTGGGACCGGAAGAACTGGGATTGGCCAAACTGGCCGAGCGGCTGGGCGAGGGCGAGATCGAGGAAATGATCATCGCCACCAATCCGACCGTGGAAGGCGAAGCCACCGCGCATTATCTGGCTCAGCTGGCGCGTGCCGGCGGCGTGCGCCCGACCCGGCTGGCGCACGGCGTGCCGTTGGGCGGTGAACTGGAATACGTTGATCGCAGCACGCTGGCACATGCTTTCGGTGGTCGGCAGTTGCTGGATTGACAGGCGAGTGGGCGGAGTTGCGCCGGCGTGCTCCGGCCGGAACCATGGTGGCCCTGCTGGCTGACGGTGAGGTCGGTGGGGTTCGGTGTCCACTTTGCTGTACCACGCTCGCAGGGCATGCTGATGCGGGTGTGACTTTTCCTCTCTCGAACTGGAGCCAGCCATGAGTGACACGATTTTCGGCAAGATCATCCGACGCGAAATTCCCGCGGACATCGTCTACGAGGACGACGAGGTGCTGGCGTTTCGCGACGTGAATCCACAGGCTCCGGTGCACGTGCTGTTCATCCCACGCAAGCCGATAGCCACGCTCAACGATGCCGCAGCGGACGATGCCGCGCTGCTGGGCAAACTGTTGCTGGCCGCCGCGGCGTATGCAAAGCAGGAAGGCCTTGCCGAGCAGGGGTACCGTACGGTGATCAACTGCAATGAGGATGGCGGGCAGACGGTCTACCATCTGCATGTGCATCTGCTGGCCGGTCGTCGCCTGCACTGGCCGCCGGGCTGAGCGGTCCGGCATGGCGCGTCCACACATGAAAACGCCGGCGTGATGCCGGCGTTTTCGTGTGTCCGTTCATCTCCTTCCGCGCGGAGGGCGAGGATGATGGCGCGGCGGCGGTGCCGGGCGCACCACGATCACGCTTGGGCGGTGGTGCCAGTAGGGGTTGCCCCAGCCGTAGAAGCCCGGGCCGAAGCCGGGGCCCCAGAACGGGTCGTAGAAGCCCGGCGGGTAGTTGGCCACGAGCGGGCGTTTCGGCCACAGGTAGACCACATCCGCTTCCACGCGCGGGTAGGCGTAGTCGAACTCGCCGACTTTCTGCGAGACAGTGCCGTGCAGCGTGCCGGTGACCGTCAGTTCGCGGCCGCGCACGAATACCTCAGGGTCGTAGAATCCGTCGCGGCAGGCGACGAAGCGCCCCTGGCTCTGGCCGGCATTGCCGATTTTCGGCCGTGCCTGGTTGTCCAGCGGGCGTGAAAGCAGGAAGAAGCAGGTCTGCTGGGGGCCCGGCTCGGTCTTGATGATCTCGCCGCCCCAGCGGACAGGCGTGCCACCGGCGCCACCCTGCTGTGCGCTGGCGGTGGTGATGTCGGCGTAGTTGCCTTCCAGTGGTTTGGGGATGGTCGCGCACCCGCCCAGCAGGGCAAGGGCGGCGACAAGTGTGATCGGGCGATACAGGGACATGGGGATATCTCCATCATGGGCAACGGTGATGAACCGTCGCGTCAATGTTATTTGACCACGTTGGCGACCCGGAAATCCCTCACTGCCTTGCGGAATGCGCGCAGTGGTTCAGTCGGCGGTTCGTCATGGGCGTAACGCAACTCCAGGTAGATCGACATCAGCGCCGCAAGTTCGCTGCGTTGGCCCGGCAACGCGCGGGCGGCACGGCTGAGGTAATGCCGGGGTCCTTCGGCCGGTCGACGCACGATTCCCTTGTGCGCCAGTTTTCGTTCCAGTTCACGCAATGCATCGCGCAACGGATCACGCGGTTGGCGTCGTGACAATGCCCAGGCCAGTCCGGCGGCCATGAACAGGCTGCAACTGATGGCCAGCAGCCAGCCAAGCGTCGTGGTGTCGGTGTCGCGGATGCCGAAGGGTGTCAGCAGGCCGCGTTGGCGCAACGCATCGAAGCCGATAACGCCCTTGTCCCACCATTGGTTGACGATGTCCCAGCGGTTGCGCAGGCCCTGGATCCAGTCGTTGCGGTACCAGGGGCGCTGATCTCCGGCTGCGGCGGCGGCTCCCTGCGAGACACGCTCCGGCCGGACTGCGCCGGTCGGATCGACCCTGACCCAGCCGCGACCGGCCAGCCACACCTCGCTCCAGGCATGCGCATCGGAGTTGCGTACCAGCAGGTAGTTGCCGAGCTGGTTCCAGAAGCCGCCCTGATAGCCGGTGACCACCCGCGCCGGGATGCCGGCGGCGCGCATGAGCACGGTGAAGGCCGATGAGTAGTGCTCGCAGAAGCCTTCGCGGGTATCGAACAGGAAATCGTCCATGGCATCGCGACCGAGCGGTGCCGGAACCAGCGTGTAGCGGAAGCCGCCATCGTGGAACAGTGCCAGCGCGTCGCGCACGATCGCGGCATCGTCGCTGCCGTGGCGCTCACGCCATTCGCGGCCCTGTGCCAGGGTCCGCGGGTTGAAACCGTCGGGCAGTTGCAGCCAGCGCCGCTGGTGCCTGCCGAGATCAGGTTCCAGCCGGTAGCGCGTAGCCGAGCGCAGTTCGTAGGTGAGGGCGCCGTTGACGCGCCTGTCGGCCATCACGACATGGTCGCGGCGCATCCGGGCATGGGGCGGGGTGTCGAGCGGGACGTCCAGCGTGGGCAGCACGCGTCGGTGGGTGGGCAGCAGGTGGATCCGGTAGCGGACAGCGTGCTCGGCTTCCAGGGCGGTCGGTGGCTGGTTGCCGGTGTCGCGGTAGGACCAGCTGGTGCCGTCGTACCGGGCCATGACGAAGGCGCGGAAATAGCGCTGGTCCGGCGGCGGTGGCTCACCATCGAAGCTGACCCGCATGGCCGGGCTGTCATCGATGAGCAGTTCGGTGAACGCGCCGGGAGACATGCTGGAGCTGAGGCCGGTGCTGGCCTGGTCTGCCAAGGGTGATCCCCACAGTGGCGTGCTCAGTCGCGGCACCAGCAGGAAGGCCAGCAGGGCCAGCGGCAGTGCGGCCACGGACAGGGCCAGGCCGGGCGCCAGTGCGCGCGGCAGGCTGGTCGATGGCTGTGCCGGCTCCAGTGCGCGCAGGGTGGCCAGTGCGGGCAGCAGGCCGAGTGCGACCACCATGGTGGCGACCATGCCCTGGCCGAACAGCAGGGCGGCCATCAACGCGAAGCAGGCGAAGCTGACGCCGACGCGCACGTCCCGCACGCTTCCGGTTTCCAGCAGCTTCAGGATCAGCAGGCCAACAGCCAGGGCGCTGCCCGGCTCACGACCGAAGATGCTGCCGTACTGCACGATCACCGCCAGCGTCAGCAATGCCAGCAAGGGTAGTTTGAGCCATGCCGGAACGAGGCTGGCCTGGCGTCGCCGCTGCCACCAGCGCCAGCCGAGCAGCAGTGCCAGAGTGGCGGTCAGCCACATGGGCAGGTGCGGTGCATGCACGATCAGCACCAGAGCCATGGTCAGGCTCAGCAGGTCGAAGGTGCGGGTGTCGATGGAAGGCACGGCCGGTTTTTCGGGAGCTGTCATGGCAGCGTGGCCAGTGCGTTCATGCAGCGCGCGTGATGCAGAGGGCCACTGCCGCCGGGAATCTGTTCGTCCGGCAACCACAGGCTGTAGCTGCCGTGCCGGAGCTGCGCCTCGTCGACCCAGCGGGCGAGGCGGGCGATGCGGGCCTCGTTGTGCAGCCCGTCGAGCTGGCGCCAGTCCAGTTGCCATTGCGGCTGTCGTTGCGGTTGTTCGAAACCCTTGACCAGCAGGTTGTCGTGGCGGGCACTGGCCTTCCAGGCGACATGCCGCGGTGGGTCGCCGGCCCGGTAGTCACGCAGTGAGGCCAGCTCGTCGCCGTGATGCGGGCGCAGCTGTTGCGCGGCTTCGGCGGGCGCCCGCGGTGGTGGCCCGGCTTCTTCCGGTTGTGGCCACACCAGTACGGACTGTTCGGGATGAAGCCAGCTCCAGGCGCGGAACAAACCTAGTGGCCAGGTGCTCCATATCCGCAGCCGCGGCAATGGCTGCCAGCCGCGTTGGGTGGTGGGCAGGGCGAGTTTGGCCCGGGTGGTGGCGGTGCCGTCGAGGGCTACGGCCAGTGTCCTGTCGCCAAGATCGATGCGGATGGCGCTGCGTGGGGAGTCGGAGTCGAGCGCGAGGGTCAGTTCCAGTGGCTGGCCGGCTGTCGCGTGGCCTGCCTGGATCCGGCTCAGGCGCAGGCCGTCCAGATTGCGGAAGGCCACCAGCATGCTGGCCGCGCTGGCGGCACCGAGCAGGCAGGTGAGCAGCAGGGCGGCATTGTTGTTGTAGTTCAGCGCGCCGACCAGCATGACCAACAGCAGTACCGAAAAGCCGAGCCCGAAGCCGGTGGGCACGATGTAGATGCGCCGCCGATGCAGTGTGATCGGCAGGCTTTCCGGTTGCCGGTGGCGGGTCAGCGCGGGCAGGCGGCGTTCGGCCCATTGTTGCAACTGCCGCAACAGGCCCCGCATCAATCCACCGCGACTTCGGCCAGCAGTTGCCGCGCCAGCGTGTCGCCGCTGGCTCCGCGCACAGGCAGCAGGCGGTGTGCGGCCAGCGGTACGAACAGTGCTTGCAGGTCTTCCGGAAGCACGTGACGACGGCCGTCGAGCAGGGCCCATGCACGGGCGGCAGCGAGCAGGGCCAGGCCGGCGCGTGGTGAAAGGCCGGTGCGGATATCGGCATGCCGGCGGCTGGCGGCGAGCAGCGCCTGCAGGTAATCGAGCAGGGCAGAGCTGGCGGTGACCGCCTGCGCCTGTTGCCGCAGTGCGAGCAGGGCCGTGCCGTCGAGTTGGGGTGTCAGGTGGGCGAGCAGGTCGTGGCGGTCGTTGCCGGTGAGCAGGGCCCGTTCGGCGCTGGCGTCCGGATAGTCCAGCGACAGCCGCAGCATGAAGCGGTCGAGTTGCGAGTCGGGCAGCGGGAAGGTGCCGTTGAGGTCCAGCGGATTCTGCGTGGCGACGACGAAGAACGGCTGGGCCAGCGCATGGGTATGCCCGTCAACGGTGACCTGGTTCTCGGCCATCGCCTCGAGCAGCGCGCTTTGGGTCTTGGGGCTGGCGCGGTTGATCTCGTCGGCCAGCAGCAGGCCGGTGAAGATTGGGCCGGGGTGGAAGCGGAATGTGCCGGTTTCCCGCTCATAGACGCTGACCCCGATAATGTCCGATGGCAGCAGGTCGCTGGTGAACTGCACGCGCTGGAAATCCAGCGCGAAAGTGACGGCCAGGGCGTGTGCGAGGGTGGTCTTGCCGACGCCGGGCACGTCCTCGAGCAACAGGTGGCCACCGGCGATCAGGCAGGCGAAAGACAGTTTCACCTGGCGCGGTTTGCCAAGCAGCACGCCATTGACTTGCGCGATGGCGGCTTCAAGGTGCCGGTGCAGGGTTTCTTCGGGCAGGGATGTAATGGCGGACATGGGATCCAGACAATCGATGCGGGAAGTACCACCAGCCAGTGTAGCGGCCGCTGTCGCACGCTGGCGAGCGGCGTTCGTCACGGTATTCGTTGCCGTGCTGCTGCTGAAGCTGCTGATTGCGTGCACGTTGTCGCCATTCGTCGACGAGGCGTTCTACTGGCAGGAAAGCCGCCACCTGGCCTGGGGCTACAGCGATCTGCCGCCGTTGACGGCATGGTTGATCCGCCTCGGTGAAAGCATGGCCGGGCACGGGCTGTTCGGCATGCGCTGGCCATTCCTGTTGCTGGGCAGCCTGTTGCCGTGGCTGGTGGTGGCATTTGGCCGGCATGCCTTCGATGCGCGCGCGGGATGGCAGGCAGGCCTGCTCTGCCTGCTGTTGCCGCTGGCCGGCAGCCTCGGCGTGCTGGCTTTGCCGGATGTGCCGCTGACGGTAGCGATCATGCTGGCCCTGTATGCGCTGATGCGTGCGATGGACGAGAACCGCCTGTGGCAGTGGTTGTTGCTGGGCGGTGCGCTGGCGCTGTGCTGGATGACGCATTACCGCGCCGCGATGCCGATGCTGGTGGGGCTGCTGTTGTGCCTGCTGACGCCACGCGGGCGGCTGCAGTGGCGCCGCGGTGGCTTCTGGCTGGCGTTGGTGGCGGCGGCGGCAGGATTGATTCCGCTGCTGGTTTCCAACTGGCAGCAGCAGGGTGCCGGCCTGGCGTTCCAGCTGGTGGAGCGCAACCCGTGGAGGTTCCATGCGGATGCCTTGGTGCAGCCGCTGGAACAGATGTTGGCCTGTACGCCGGTGCTGTATGTCCTGCTGCTGTGGGCGGCGTGGCAGTGCTGGCGGCGTCGTGGCGAGGGCGGGTCGTGGGATCTCGTTGCTTTGGTCGCGGCGGGATTCATCGGGTTGTATTTCGTGCTGGGGCTGTTTGCCGACGACATGCGTTTTCGCGTGCACTGGCCGTTGCCCGGATATCTGCCATTGCTGGCGGCATTGCCGGTGTTGTGCCGGGAATCCCGGCGCTGGCGCGTCGCGCTGGGCATCGGCGGAGCCATTGCGGGCCTGGGTCTGCTGCTCGGGTTGGCGTATCTGGGGTTGGCGGTCAGCCGGCAGGGAGCGGCGGTAATGGCCGGGGTCAAGGCGTTTCCGTCCCATTTCACCGGCTGGCGTGAAAGTGGCGCGGTGGCCCGTGACCTGCTGGAGCGGCAGCCAGCCTTGCTGGTGGCGGACAATTTCATGCTTGCCGCGGAACTGGATTTCCAGCTCGACGGGAAGTACCCGGTCCATGTGCTGGACAGCCCGCTGAATGCCAAGCACGGTCGCGCGCCACAGCTGGCGTCGTGGCGGCTCGACGAGAGTGCCTTGCGCGCGGAGTATCCCCGTGCGCCGGTGCTGCTGGCGGTGGATGAAAGCATCCTGCGCGAACGCGAGCGTTGGGGATGGCTGTCCACGTTGTGCTCGCGCATCGCGGAGCCGCATGAGGTTGCCCGGTTGGATCTGTTCGATGGTGCCCGGCGCATCGCGTTCTACCGTGGGCGGGTTGCCTCGACCCCGGCGGCTCCGGCGGCCGACCCGCCGAGGTGCTTGCCGTGGCGGAACGCGCATGAGGCGATGTACGGCCGCACGCGGCAGTGATTTTCAGGGCAGCGGATACCCCGCCTTGCGCAGCAGCCGGGCGAGGGCGATCAGCGGCAGGCCGACCAGCGCGCTGGGATCGTGGTTGTCGATGGACTCGAACAGGCTGATGCCGAGGCCTTCGCACTTGAAGCTGCCGGCGCAGTCCAG